>ULXL01002736.1_pt1 | contig 31920 bp, 22 predicted proteins | sample 1961241 | NCBI WGS metagenome assembly ULXL01 (sample SAMEA4835837, study PRJEB28245) | human gut metagenome | biome: gut microbiome; material: fecal sample | place: Denmark | collected 2008
TGCAGGAAGCTGAGGAACAGCTGTAAATAGATCATTGGGCGTTCCTCCTTTGCTGGACGACCGTTCGGACGACGCCGATGGCGATACAGGCCAGAATGATATACACCGCGTTGACCTTGTAAACGTAGGTCGCTATGAATGCGGTTAACATAACAACTATAGAGAGGACGGATTTCTGCTTCAGGACGCCGCCGCCCATGTCCAGCACCACGGACGCGATGACTGCGCCCACACCGGCCTGCATACCGGAAAGGACGCTGCTGACAATATAGTTGTCCCGGAACAGCTCGTAAAAATAGGAGATCACCGTAATAACGAGAAACGGCGGGATGATGGTCGCAACAATGGCAGTAACAGCGCCGAGGACACCCGCCAGCTTGAAGCCCACCACGATCGCCCCGTTGACGGCGATGGCTCCGGGGGCGGACTGAGCAATGGCAATGAGATCCAGCATCTCATCCTCCTGAATCCAGTGCAGCTCATCCACAAATTTCTGCTTCATCAGCGTGACGATAACATAGCCGCCGCCGAAGGTAAACGCGCTTAAATACAGCGTGGAGAAAAACAATTTCGCCAGAATTTTCTTCTTGTCAGTCATACTTCTACCTCCTCATGCCCCCAGTTTACCAGCACTTGACTTATTTGTAAAATAGAATTATGATATGAAATACATATAAAAAACGATATGAACGGGGGACGGCTATGACGCTGCGGCATATGAAGATTCTGGTGGAGGTCTACCGCCAGAACAGCGTGACGAAGGCGGCGCAGGCGCTGCATCTGTCCCAGCCCTCGGTGAGTCTGGCGCTGCGGGAATTGGAGGATTACTACGGCGTGACGCTGTTCGAGCGGGTGGGACGCCGGATATCCCCCACGGAGTGCGGCCGGGAATTTTACGGCTACGCCGTCCATGTGGTGTCGCTGATGGATGAGCTGGAAACCCGGATGCGCAACTGGGACGCCATCGGCACCGTCCGCATCGGGGCGACGGTCACCATCGGCACCTATCTTCTGCCGGAGCTGGTGCGGCGGTATCAGGCGGAATTTCCGGCGCTGCATGTAGACGTGCAGGTTTGCCGCGCCAGTCAGGTGGAGCAGCTGGTTCTGGACAACCGCATTGACCTGGGGCTGATCGAGACCCAGCCGGAGCACGAAGAGCTGGTAGCCGTCCCCTTTTCCCGGGACGAGCTGCAAGCCATCGTGCCGCCGGACTCCCCGCTCGCGGGGCGGGGGAAAGTGACCATTCAGGAGCTGGCTCAGTTTCCCTTTCTGATGCGGGAGCCGGGGAGTGCCGGAAGAAAGGCGCTGGACGGGTATCTCGCGCTGCACCGGCTCTCGGTACAGCCCGCCTGGGAGAGCGTCAGCACGCAGGCGCTGATCAAGGCCGTTGTGGAAGGGCTGGGCGTGGCGGTACTGCCGAAACTCCTGATCCAGCAGGACGTTGCCAGCGGCAATGTGGTGCCGCTTACGCTGAAAGAGCCGCTGCGGCGAACCCTGAATATCGTCTACCACAAGCGGAAATACCTCTCCGAAAGTATGCAGCGCTTCATCGCGCTGTGCCGGGAGACGGGAGAGCAATAAAAGACACGGTGCAGTCCCAGAAACGGGGCTGCACCGTGTTTGACTCAGTGCATTTCTTCAATGTGGTAGATGTAATCCAGCGAGGACAGCGCCTCGATGATCTCCACGTGGGTCTTGTATTTCTTGAGTTCCTGCGAGCAGATGGTCAACGAAACGGAATACACACTCAGCCCGGAACCGGCGTAAGCCTGATTGGCTTCGATGTCGTCGATGCGCAGGCCCAGACGGCGGCTCACCGTGACGAAATCCCGGAGATAGAAGCTGCTTTTCAGCTCCATGTGGACTTCAAAATGGTTGGAGCGGTTTTTCAGGTACGCTTCAAAGGCAGGGAAGCCCGCGAGGATACAGAGCAGGAAAACGTACACGATCAGCGTCAGGGCATACAGCCCCGCGCCGGTGGCGAAGCCCAGAATGCAGCAGCTCACCAGTCCCGCCGAGGTGGTCAGTCCCTTGATCTGTCCCCGGGAGGAATAGAGAATGGAATTGGCGCTGACGGAGGTGACGGCCAGCAGCGTCGCCGCCGACAGCAGCGGCAGCTTGCAGCCCAGAAGCACGTATACGTATTGATCCAGCAGCATGGACACGGTGGCGGAGAAGGCCGCAAGCACAAAGGTGCGCAGGCCGGCGCTGTGCCGCTTGCTGGAGCGCTCACAGCCGATGGAGGCCGCCAGTGCCACGATCAGCGCGATGCGCAGGAGTGCCGAGCCGAGATTCAGTCCCGCGCTCCAGGCACCAAGCAGACCCGCAATGGGGTCATCTATAGACAGTAGTTCCTTCATTTCCGTTTCCTCCCCGGCATGGCGGTGTTGGCTTTCCCCGGCGTCCCGAAGAACGCCTCCATCTGGGCGGAATGCTCCGCCGCGGCTTCGGTGAATGCCTGTTCGTCCTCGTAATAGGGGTTGTTGTGCTTGGGCAGCTCCTGCTGAATGGCCTGAATCCGCTCAATCAGCAGCTCCACCTCAGACTTTGGCGGCTGCCCCGGCTCCGTAGCCGGAATGGGCGCAAGGTCTTCCAGCTTGTTGGAGTAGGAGCCGGACAGGTACAGCGACAGCTTGGCGCAGGCGGGGCCGATCAGCTCGTAAAGCACGCTGGATGCCAGAATGATGGTCTCCAGGGCGTTGCCCACCTCGCCGCCCAGCGTCCGCGCGCCGGTGGCCGCCAGACCGATGGCCACGCCCGCCTGCGGGATCAGGGCAAGCCCCAGAAAATTGCGAACCTTTTTGTCCTTCTTCGTCACAAGGCAGCCGAGGAACGCACCGGCATACTTGCCCACGATACGCACCAGGAAATAGAGGATACCGACCACCACCAACGGCGTTGTGCCGATGCTCTCGGAGTTGTCAACCAGCGCATCCAAATCAAAGTTCAGCCCGGAACGCACAAAGAACAGCAGCAGAATGGGGGGGCTGAAATAGTTGAGCTGCTGGAACAGCCGCTTGTCGTCGGTGAGGTTTATGTAGACCATGCCCATGGACATGCACCCCAGCAGCGGGGAAACGTCCAGCATGGCGCAGATGCCGCAAAAGGCGAACAGCAGGGCGATGGAGACGATGAGCCGGTTATCCGTGGAGCGCTTGTGGAGCAGCAGCTTCAGGAAGAAGCCGAAGCCCCCGCCCAGCAGAAGCACCAGCGCGTTGATGGCCAACGGCTTCAGCACGGCGCCGGCATGGAACGCGCCGGTGGCCGAAGCCAGCGCCACGGAAATGGCGATGCTGTAGGCCACCAGTCCAACCACATCGTCCAGCGCCACCACCTGCAAAAGGGTGTCCACGAAGTCGCCCTTGGCGTGGGTCTGGCGGATGGTCATAACGGTGGAGGCCGGTGCTGTGGCCGAAGCCAGGGCGGCAAGGACGATGGAGAAGTTCAGCTCCAGTCCCAGCACGAAAAAGGTGACGATAAACACCAGCACCGAGGCGAGGATCGCCTCAAAAACCGTGATGACCATGACCTTTGCGCCGCTTTTTTTCAGCGTGTCGAATTTGAAAAATTCGCCGGTGCTGAAGGCGATAAAGGCCAGCGCGATATCGGCGATGAAATCCATGCCGCCGATCACGTTTCCCGGCACCAGATTCAGGCAGTAGGGGCCGATGAGGATGCCCGCCACTATGTACGCCGTGACATTGGGCAGCCGCATCCGCTTGGTGACACGGGTAGCCGCGAAGCCGCAGATCAGCATGAGCGCGATGGAAACGATAATCACGGAGACGGTATCCGTAATGTGCAGCTTTTCGTAAAATGGAGTCAGCAAGGGACAACGCTCCTTTCAATATAGTTGGTATGGAGAGGTTCAGCCGCAGGAAGACAAAGCGCGCCGCAGACCGCTCCTGTTGAATTTTTATATGATACACACAAACGGAGAAAAAATCAACCCTTATTTTTTGGAATAAATGATAAATTTCAAAATCACCGCCGGAACTGCACTGCCGGGGAGAAAAACGAACGCCCGGTATCCCCCCGGGGGGCTTCTCAAATCGTCGAAAGGGGGATACAATATCGGAAAACCAGCTTGGGAGAGAACATCATGGAAAACTGCGCCATTGAAGATAGGGTTGTACGCTACTGGACGATACGGTCTCATGACTTTGGAGCCGTGCGGAAAAACGAATTGGGGAGCATCATGGGGCGGCGCTGGCAGGAAGAACTGGAAGCGCAGCTGCCGCAGGGTTCGCCGCTGAACATTCTGGACGTGGGCACCGGCACCGGATTCTTTGCCATCCTCATGGCGCGGCTGGGGCACAGGGTGACGGGCATCGACCTGACCCCCGCCATGCTGGAGGAAGCCGCCGCCATGGCGGCAGGTCTTGGGCTGGACATTGCCTTCCGGCATATGGATGCCCAGCAGCTGGATTTCCCGGACGGCACCTTCGATGTCGTGCTCAGCCGGAATCTGACGTGGACGCTGCCGGAACCGGAGAAAGCCTACGCCCAGTGGCACCGGGTGCTGAAACCGGGCGGGCTGCTCCTGAATTTCGACGCGGACTACGCGGCGAACGTGCGCAGCGAAAGCACCCAGAACTGCTCCGTAGCGCCGGACAGCCCCTACGGCCATGTGGGCATGACGGAAGCGCTGGTGGAGGAAAACAACGCCATCACTTTGGCGCTGGACGTGGGGCAGAAGCGGCCTGCCTGGGACGAAGCCGTGCTGAAAAAGGTCGGGTTTTCCCACTGCCGGACGGACTTGACGGTAGGCCGGCGGGTGCTGGGGGCGGCTGACCTTGTCCACGCACCCATGTTCGGCGTGTTTGCGCAGAAATAAATATGATTCCGGACGCCGCGGGGCTGAAAAGCCTGCGCGGCGTTGTTTTGCAGTTTTTCCATAAATTTTTATCGATTTGCAACCCCCAGGGGGGCTTCCGCCGACCTTTTTCGTGTGCTAGTATAGGTCCATACAAATATACAAGTTCCCAAAATTCCCGCCGCTGTCCTGACAGTTGGCCGGGTACAGGAGGATTCCATATGAACCGGTTTGCTACTTATGAGGAAGAAAATATCCACTACTGGACGCACCGCGCCCCCGGCTACTCCGGTGTAAATCAGGAGGAACTGGCGACTGACCAGAAGCGCGTCTGGGGACGCACCATTCAGGAACGGATCGCCGCCCGTTTTCCGGGACGGAAGCCCGGCTCCATCCGGGTGCTGGACGTGGGTACGGGGCCGGGCTTTTTCGCCATCATCCTGGCGAGAATGGGCTATCAGGTGACCGCCGTAGACTATACCGCCTCCATGCTGGAGGAAGCCCGGCGCAACGCGGGCGCCCTCGCGGACAAGATCGCCTTTCTCCAGATGAACGCGGAGGAGTTGATGTTCGCGGATCACAGCTTTGACGTGCTGGTCACCCGGAACGTGACATGGAATCTCCACGACCCGGAGAAGGCCTACAGCCACTGGACACGGGTCTTGGCTCCCGGCGGGCTGCTGCTGAACTTCGACGCCAACTGGTACCGGTACCTGTGGGACGAGGAAGCGGAGCTGGGTCACAAGCGGGACCGGGAGAATCTGGCCGTCTCCGACGTGCGGGACGAGAACGCCGGAACGGACGTGGACGCCATGGAGGCCATTGCCCGGAAGACCCCCCTGTCCCGGCAGCACCGTCCCCAGTGGGATCTGCGTGTCCTGAGCCGCTTCGGCATTCAGGCCAGCGCCGACGAGAACATCTGGCAGCGGGTCTGGACGAAGGAGGAGCGCATCAACAACGCCTCCACACCCATGTTCCTCATCGAGGGGCGGAAAGCGGGACTGCTGGAAAGCTGAGGAAGCACCGGCTTCCTAAAGGGGATATCCATTTTGAACAAATATATAGGCAAGCGCTTTTTGCAGCTGATCCCGGTGCTGCTGGGCATTACCTTTCTGTCCTTCGCCATGATGCGCGCTGCAGGCAGCGACGCCATTATCGAGCTGTACGGCGACAAGGGCGCGGTGGCGCAGGAGATCATCGACGCCAAACGGGCGGAGCTGGGGCTTGACCAGCCCTTTCTGACGCAATATGGCGCATGGCTGAGAGGGCTGCTGACCGGCAATATGGGCGTCAGCTACGTTTCCGGGAAGGACGTGTTCGGGACGTTTGTGTCCAAGCTCCCGGCGACGCTGCTGCTGACGGCGCTCTCCATCGGGGCGACCGTGATCTTTTCCATTCCGCTGGGCATCTGGGCGGCGGTGAAGCACGATAAATTTACAGACTATGTTCTGCGGTTTTTCAGCTTCATCGGCAACAGTCTGCCGAACTTTTTTGTGGCGCTGCTGCTGATGCAGCTGTTTTCCATAAAATGGAAGCTTCTGCCCGTCATTTCCGGCGGGACGACGGTGCAGGGCGCGATCCTCCCCACCCTGACGCTGGCCATTGCCATGTCCGCCAAGTATATGCGGCAGGTCAGAGCCGCAGTGCTGGAGGAACTGAACAAGGACTACGTTCTCGGCGCGGCGGCAAGAGGCGTGCGCGGACGGGTGATTCTATGGAAAAGCGTCCTGAAATCCGCCATGCTCACCATTCTGACCCTGCTGGCGCTGTCCATCGGCAGTTTGCTCGGCGGCACGGCCATTATTGAAAGCATCTTCATGTGGGACGGCGTGGGGAAGCTGGCGGTGGACGCCATCACCATGCGGGACTACCCCCTCATTCAGGCTTATGTGGTCTGGATGGCGATCATTTACGTGATGGTGAATCTGGTCACGGACATTCTCTACCACGTCCTCGACCCGAGAATCCGACTGGGGGTGCAGGCGGGATGAAGACCGTAAAAACCTCCATAGGCACAGTCAGGCGAAACACGGTGAAAGCCCGCCTGATTCTTTTTTCCGTCCTGGCAATCGCCCTGATTGTTTGCTCCTTCTTTTCGGAGTACCTGACGCCCTATGACCCGTACCTCCAGAATCTGGACATCGCCAAGCAGGCGCCCACCAAAGCCCATCCTCTGGGAACCGATCGGTATGGCCGGGATATGCTGTCCCGGGTGATTGCCGGAAGCCGGGCGAGTATTTTTTCCACGCTTCTGCTGGTGGCCGTCATCACGACCCTGGGTACGGCGGTGGGCGTGACCTGCGGCTGGGTCGGCGGCCTGACCGATACGGTGCTGATGCGCGTTTCCGACGTGTTTCTGGCGTTCCCCGGTCTGGTGTTCGCCCTTGCGGTGGCGGGGGTGCTGGGCGGCGGGTTGCAAAACGCCATTATCGCACTGGCGGCGATCTCGTGGCCGAAATACGCCCGGATCGCCCGAAGCCAGACATTGGCGCAAAAAGAAACCCAGTGGATGAAGGCCGTCCGGCTGTCCGGCAGCGGCGCGGCAAAGATCATTTTCAGGCACATTCTTCCCAACATCATCGGCCCCGTTCTGGTCACGGCCATGCTGGACATCGGGACTATGATGATGGAGCTGGCTGCGCTGAGCTTTCTGGGGCTGGGCGCGAAACCGCCGATCCCCGAATGGGGCAGCATGATGAGCGACACCAGAAGTCTCATGACCACCTCCCCGTGGATCACCTTCAGCCCCGGCATTGCCATTTTCATTTCGGTGATGATCTTCAATCTTCTGGGCGACACCATCCGGGACTACGCAGACCCCAAAAGCCGGAGGTAGAACATGGAAACCTTACTGAGATACGAGCATGTGGACATCGCCTATCTGGGGCAGCCTGCCGTGGAGGATGTGAGTTTTTCCCTGTCCTCCGGCGAGATCTTAGGCATTGTGGGGGAAAGCGGCAGCGGCAAATCCACCCTGATCAAAGCGGCCATGGGCTTACTCGGCAGCGAAGGCCGGGTCACCGGGGGCAGCATCTGGTACAAAGGGCAAAATCTCACCGCACTTCCCCAAAAGGAATTACGCAAGCTCTGCGGCCCGGAGCTGGGCTATATCTTCCAGAGCGCGGGCAGCGCTTTCTGCCCCATCCGCACGGTGGGGGCGCAGCTGTATGAGGCCATGCGGGAGCATGGTAGAATTTCCAGGGCAGAGTTTGAAGAGCGCGCGCTGGAAATGCTGGCCAAGCTGGGCTTCGAGGATGGAAAACGGATTCTCACAAGCTACCCCTTCGAGCTTTCCGGCGGGATGCAGCAGCGGGTGGGCATTGCCGCCGCTATGCTGTTAAGCCCCGGCGTTCTTCTTGCGGACGAGCCGACCTCCGCGCTGGACGTGACCCTGCAGAAGCAGGTGGTGGAGGAAATGCGGATGGTGCGGGACACCTTCGGCACCGCCATCGTCCTCGTTGCCCACAATCTGGGCGTCATCGGCGCCATGGCCGACAACGTGCTGGTGCTGAAGGACGGAAAGACCGTGGAATACGGAAAAACCGGGGATATCCTGACAAATCCCCAGGCAGACTATACCAAGGCGCTTCTTGCGGCCGTGCCCCGGCTTCGGAGGTGAAGACATGGAACCGATCCTGAAAGTCAGCGGCCTGACCAAAACCTTCTCCCGGCAGGGGCAGGCGGACTTTACCGCCGTGAAAAATATCAGCTTTGACCTGTTCCCCGGCGAGTGTCTCGCCATCATCGGGGAAAGCGGCAGCGGCAAAACCACCGCCGTCAACATGATCGCCCGGCTGGTGGACGTGACCTCCGGCTCCATCTTTCTGGACGGCGAGGACATCACAAACCGGAAAGGCAAGGCGCTGCGGGAGGTTTACAAAACCATGCAGATGGTTTTCCAGGCCCCGGCGGACTCCTTCGACCCCCGCCGCACTTTGGGCGACGGCATCGGCGAAAGTCTGCGAAATGCCGGGCTTTCCCGAAAGGAAACCCGAGAAAAAGTGGAAGCCCTTCTGAAAGACTGCGGCCTGCCCCCGGAATATGCCGGCCGCTACCCTCATCAGGTCAGCGGTGGACAGTGCCAGCGGGCGGCGATCGCCCGGGCGTTGGCCATCGCGCCCCGGCTTCTGATCTGCGACGAGATCACCTCCGCGCTGGATGTGACGGTGCAGAAGGAAATTCTGGAGCTGCTGAACGCCCTGAGAACCCAACAGGGGCGCGGCCTCTCCATTCTCTTTATCTCCCACGACATTTCTCTGGTGCAGCAGTTCTGTGACCGGGTGCTGGTGATGTACCGTGGCGAGATCGTGGAGGAAGGCACCCCGGATGAGGTCATCCGGAATCCCAAAAACGATTATACCAAGCGCTTAATTGACAGCGTATTATTATGATGTTATGCCGTGACGTCCGGCAGGACATAAATATCGACTACGAAAGGAATCCATCATGAGAAAGATTATTTCTCTCCTGCTGACCGCCTGTCTGGTAGCTGCTCTGCTGACCGGCTGCGGCAGTTCCGGCACGGCGCAACCGGCAGCCAAAAAAACCATGGTCATCGGCGACACCACCTTCAACTCCGAAAACTGGGAAGAAACCGTTGACCCCCACCGCACCTACAACGGCTGGGCCTGCATCCGCTACGGCATCGGAGAAACGCTGGTGCATTACACCGACGCCATGGAGCTGGAGCCCTGGCTGGCCACCGACTGGTCGAACGACGGCGGCTGCACCTGGACGATCACCCTCCGGGATGGCGTGAAATTCTCCTCCGGCCGGGACATGGACGGCGAAGCCGTAAAGCAGTGCCTGAACCACCTGCTGGAAAACCACGACCGCGCCCCCAGCGACACGAAGATCGTGGACGTGGCCGCCGACGGTCAGGTATTGACCGTCACCACCAGCGAACCCAATCCCGCCCTGATGAACTATCTGGGCGACCCCTACGGCTGCATCATCGATGTGGACGCGTCGGATTTTGAAAACGGCATTGTCGCCGGTACCGGCCCCTACGTTGTGAAGGAGCTGGTCACGGACGACCATCTGACGCTGACCCCCAACACCCAGTATTGGAACGGCACGCCCAAACTGGACGAGCTGACCATCCGCACCCTTAGTAACGGCGACACCCTCTCCGCTGCCCTACAGGCCGGGGATATTGACGCCGCCTACGGCATGGCCTATGAGGCTTACCCCAATTTTGAAAACGGCGGTTATCAGTTCTCCGCCATCCAGACCTCCCGCGCCTTCTTCGGCTCCATGAACATGACCAGTCCCATCATGCAGGACACCGCCGTCCGCAGGGCAATCGCCATGGGCATCAACAAGGAGGGCTTCGTGAAGACCCTCTTAGACGGCCACGGCGTCGCGGCCAGCGGTGCGTTCCCCGACGGCTTCTCCACCTTCGGCGGCGAGAACGTCACGGCGGAAGCCTACGACCCCGAGGGTGCGAAGGCGGTTCTGGAGGAAGCGGGCTGGGTGGATTCCGACGGCGACGGCATCCGGGAAAAGGACGGCGTGAAGCTGACCGTCCGCTGGCTGACCTACCCCTCCCGTCAGGAGCTGCCCCTGCTGGCCGAGTCCGCCCAGGCGTCCCTCAAAGAGATCGGCATTGACGTGGACATCAACTGCACCGCAAACCGCCGGGAGTTTCTGGCGGACATGGGCAGCTGGGACATTTACGCCTCCGCGCTGGTAACAGCTCCCTCCGGCGACCCCCAGTATTTCTTCACCACCTCCTGCGTTCCCGGCATGAGCTACAATTTTGGCGCTTATGACAATCCGGAGGTCACGGCGATGATCGAGCAGCTGTCCCGGGAATTCGACCCCGCCAAGCGGGGCGAGATGGCGGTGACGCTTCAGCAGATGATTCTGGACGACAACGCCTACGTCTTCTGCTCCTTCCTGCAAATGAACATGATCTCCAAGGAAAACGTCAAAAACTACACCGCCCACGCCTGCGACTACTATCAGGTCACGGTTGACCTCGACATCACGTAAGGCAAAAGAAACCTCTCGACGATTGCCTCCCTTTGTGGTACAATACGGGCAGTATTGACCCAAAGGGAGGTTTTCCTATGGCCGCAGAACAGCCGAACAATATAAAAAAGCCCCTGTGCGCCGGATTGCTGGCCCATGTGGACGCGGGGAAGACCACGCTCAGCGAGGCGATGCTCTATGAAGCCGGGGCGAGACGTACCCTGGGGCGGGTCGATCATCAGGACGCGTTTCTGGACACCCACGCGCTGGAACGCGCAAGGGGCATCACCATTTTTTCCAAACAGGCGCTGCTGGAAACGGAGCACCGCGCCGTCACCCTGGTGGACACCCCCGGCCATGTGGACTTTTCCGCCGAAGCCGAGCGCATCATGCCGGTGCTGGACTGCGCCGTGCTGGTTATCAGCGGCACCGACGGCGTGCAGGCCCACACCCTGACCCTCTGGCGGCTGCTGGAACGCTATCAGGTACCGACGTTCCTGTTCCTCAACAAGATGGACCTGCCCGGAATGGGCAAGGAGAAATTGCTGGCCGAACTGCGGCAGCAGCTCAGCCCCGCCTGTGTGGATTTCACCGCGTCCCCGGAGGAGATCGCGGAAAACGCCGCCATGTGCGACGAGGCACTGCTGGAAAACTATCTGGAAACCGGCGGCGTCACGGCGGGGAATCTCCGGGCGCTGATTGCCGGACGGAAGCTGTTCCCATGCTGCTTCGGTTCCGGGCTGAAACTGGACGGCGTGGGGGCGCTGCTGGATATTCTGGACAAATACGCCCCGGAAACGGCCTATCCCGGCGAATTCGCCGCAAAAGTCTATAAAATCTCCCGCGACCCTCAGGGGAACCGCCTGACATGGCTGAAGGTCACAGGCGGCAGTCTGAAAGTCCGCTCCGCGCTGCGTTATGTTAACCAAAAGGGCGAGCTGCGGGAAGAAAAACTCGTGCAGCTGCGGCGGTACTCCGCCGACAAATTTACCGCCCCGGAGGAAGTTTCCGCCGGGCAGCTGGCCGCGGTGACGGGGCTTTCCGAAACCTACGCGGGGCAGTCTCTGGGGGCGGAACCGGCGGGGCAGCCCTACGTGCTGGAGCCGGTCATGACCTACCGGGTGAATCTGCCCGGAGGCGCCGACCCGGCGCAGGTTCTGCCCAAGCTGCGGCAGCTGGAGGAAGAAGAACCCCAGCTGCGTCTGCTCTGGGAAAACGGACAGATCCACGTACAAATGATGGGGCGGGTGCAGCAGGAGGTTTTCCGCAGTCTGGTGCAGCAGCGCTTCGCTCTGGACGTGACTCTCAGCGATCAGCGGATTTTCTACAAGGAAACCATTGAGAACACGGTGGAGGGCGTCGGGCATTTTGAGCCGCTGCGCCACTATGCCGAGGTGCATCTGCTGCTGGAGCCGCTGCCCGCCGGCAGCGGTCTGGTGTTCGACACCGTATGTCCCACGGACGTGCTGGATGTCAATTATCAACGGCTCATCCTGACCCATCTGGAAGAAAAAGTCCACCGGGGCGTCCTGGTGGGCGGGCCGATTACGGATATGAAGATCACGCTGTTGGTGGGCAAGGCGCACTTAAAGCACACCGAAGGCGGGGATTTCCGTCAGGCGACCTACCGAGCCGTCCGTCAGGGACTGATGCAGGCGAAATCCGTCCTGCTGGAGCCATGGTATGAATTCTGCCTGACCATGCCCACGGAGCAGATCGGCCGCGCCATCACGGACATCCGCGCCATGGGCGGCGAGTTCGACGCGCCGGAGGCCGCCGGGGCGCTGTCCACGCTGAAGGGGCTTGTCCCTGCGTCGGAGATCAGGGACTACGCCGACACGCTGGCGGCCTATACGCAGGGGCTGGGACGGATGCAGCTGACCCTCCACGGCTACGCCCCCTGCCACAATACCGACGCCGTGGTCGCGGAAACCGGATACGACCCGGAGGCCGATCTGGCCAACACGCCGGATTCCGTCTTCTGCGCCCACGGGGCGGGCTTCACCGTCAAGTGGAATCAGGTGAAGGACTACATGCACTTAGAAAGCGGTCTGAAAGAGGAAAAAGCTCCCGAAATCATCACCCGCAACGTCCGCCTGGACGACAAGGAGCTGGAAAAGATCATGGAGCGGGAGTTCGGCCCCATCCGCCGCCCCGTCTACGGCGTCTCCAACCGTCCCGCGGCTGACGATGTCGCCATCCGGACGCCCCGGCAGAAATACATCATCGTGGACGGCTACAACGTGATCTTCGCGTGGGAGGACTTGGCGGCGCAGGCCAAGGATGATCTGGACGCCGCCCGCCGCCAGCTGTGTGACCGGCTTTCCAGCTACGCGGGCTTTACCAAGTGCCATCTGGTGGTGGTATTCGACGGCTACAAACAGAAGGGCAACCCCGGCGAAAAGAGCCAGTTCCACAACATTCAGGTGGTCTACACCAAAGAGGGCCAGACCGCCGATGCTTACATTGAAGCGCTTGCCCACGAGATCGGCCGGGACTACGCCGTGCGGGTGGCGTCCTCCGACGGACTGGTGCAGCTGTCCTCCTTCGGAAGCGGCGTTCTGCGGATGTCCGCCCGGGAGCTTCACGAGGAAGTGGAAGCGGCAAGAGCGGAGATGCGGAAGCACTACCGGAAGTAAAGTATATAAGTTCTGGTAAAGAAAGGGCTTCCATTTCAGAGGAAAATCGTGTATAATGGCAATACAACATCGCCGGGAGGTATTGCCATGCTCCAGACAACCCATTCTGACGACCCCAATGTACAGGAAAAGATCGACAAATTAGCCAAGCGTGACCGGAAGACCGAACAGTTTTTCCGCTGGGTGCTGAAGATCATGGAGTGGATCATTGCCGGGATCACCCTCATTGCGCTGGTGGGCGCGCTGGGCATTGAGGTAGTGAACATGGTCACCGAAGGGACGGCATATTTTGCCGACGTCAGCCACATGCTCCATAACCTGCTGTCCATCGTGGTGGGACTGGAATTCGTGCGGATGCTGATCGACACCACTCCCGCCAACATTCTGGAGGTGCTCACCGTAGCCATCACCCGTCACGTGATTCTGAGCCACGACGACCCCTGGAGCAATGTGGCCTGCATCGCCTGCATTGCGGGACTGTTCGCCATCCGCCGCTTCCTGGTGCGCCGCAGTGAGCTTCGTCAGGAAATGGTGGACTCCGAATAAGGACAAAAACAGCCCCGCCGGCCGGCGGGGCTGTTGACAAAATGGAAATCCTGGGGTATAGTATAGATACAGGGGTGCTGCCAGTAGGTCGGTTCCCCAACGTGGCTAAAAGAAGTAGCTGTGAGCTGGGGAGCTTAGGCAGCTACTTCTTTTTGTTATCATGTATCTGGATAACCAGAGAGATAATAGCGACAATGACCATGCAAAAAGTGAGTAACTCTTCCCATGTAACCATAATCGTCCCCCCTTTCAACAGGGGGCAAAAGAAGCATCACCCCCGAAAAAATCGAGGGGAACCGCCTACCGGGGCGCTGCTGGCAGCACCGGGGACAGCATATCACACCATTCGACAGATTGCAAGAAAAAAAGCGGGGCGTATCATGCGGCAATGCCGTGATACGCCTCGCTTCCGGATTCTTTCCAAAATCGTTTTTCAATTCTCCCTGTCTTGCAAATCGTCCTCAGAAACGAAAAACACGTCGCTCCCATCCACAGAAATCGTCAGCGCATGACGATAAACCACGCCGTCCTCCGTTTCCAACTGAAATGTTACTTTACCGTCGCCCAGATACTCAAAATCAGAATCGGGCGCCGGCTTTGCATAGACGCCGCACTGGTTCGCAAAGCCGTCTTCATCATAAAAGGCAACATTCGTTGTTTCCTCGTCCGGATCCCGGAAAAGGACGGCTCCCACACGATCACTGGCTTTATCCGACACCAGGACGCAGTCTATGTATTCTAATTTGCCTTCCCGGTTCGTGCGATAAAACATGGAAGCAATTTCCTGCTCTGTCCAGACTTTTTCCGGAACGGGTTCTGTTAAAAGGCCGGAAGACTCTTGGACGGTTTCTGTCAAGGGGCTGGCAGTTTCCCTTTCCCTCGGCGTATTCGCCTGACGGCCGCAGGCAGACATCATAAGCACAGCGACGAAAATCAAGCAGAAAACCTTCGATCTCAGCATATATCTTCCTCCTCAAATTCCGATTTACTCAGGGCAAACGTCCGGGAGCGGCGCATTTCACCGTTCCTTTTTATCCTCCGCGATACTCACGCGTGGAAAGCGTCCAGCGCCAGCTTGAACGCGCCGTAAGCGCCCGCGTCATTGCCAAGGGAGGCCAGCGTGAACCGGGCGCCGCTGGCGGCGTGGAATACGTACTTGTGGAAATAGGGGAGAATGCCGTCGATCAGCACCTGTCCCGCCTTGCTGACGCCGCCGCCGATGACCACCATCTCCGGGTCAACGGTGGTGCATACGTCGCCAAGGAACTCGCCCATGTAGGCGTAATACCGGTCGAGAATGATGAGTGCTTCCTTGTCCCCGGCCTTGCCTGCGTCGAAGATGTCCTTACAGGTCAGGTTTTTAAGCGTGCGCAGGGAGCTGGGCGCGTCGGTGCTGTCCAGATGGCGCTTGGCCAGACGGACGATGCCGGTGGCGGAGCAGTACTGCTCCACGCAGCCCCGCTTTCCGCAGTTGCAGGGGACAGTCTCGTCCCGGTTCAGGACGAGATGGCCGATCTCCGCGCCGGAGCCGTGGGCGCCGTGGAGCAGTTTCCCCTCCACCACGATGCCGCCGCCCACGCCGGTGCCCAGCGTGACGAAGACCATGTTGTCACAGCCCTGTCCGCCGCCCTTCCAGAATTCGCCCAGCGCCGCCACGTTGGCGTCGTTGCCCGCCTTTACGGGGAAGCCGGTCAGCTCGGTCAGCTTCTGGGCAATGTTGAACACATCCCAGCCCAGATTGATACACCGGTTCACCACGCCCTTTGCGTTGACGGGACCGGGGACACCGATGCCGAGACCCAGAATGTCGGAATCCGCGATTTTCCGTTCGGTCAGAAAGGCCCGGACGGACGCCGCGATATCCGGCAGTATCCGGATGCCGTTTTCCGACGTATCGGTGGGAATTTCCCATTTTTCCAGCATTTTCCCGGCCTCGTTAAAATAGGCGATCTTGACGGTGGTGCCGCCGAGATCGATGCCAAATCCGTATTTCATAGTCAGTTCCTCCTGCGTGATAATGAAGTTCTTTCTCCATTATACATAATTCTTGCAAAATTACCAGTGGAAAATATAAAAAAGTTTGGCACAGTTCCCATGGAAACTTTTTGTGAAGGGGCTTGCGTTTCCGGCGAATTTGCGGTAACATATGAGAGAATCACATAGATAAACGAAAGGACGTGTCCCACGACATGATTAAAGTTGATATCTCCAATGTATGGGGTCAGGTCACCCTGTCCGACCTGCTGGCCATGGAAAAGGAAGTCGCCGCCGCCCACACCACTCTGGCGGACGGCACCGGCGCAGGCAACGATTTCCTCGGCTGGCAGAACCTGCCCGTCCGGGAGGCCACGGAAGAGATCACCCGCATCCAGCGGGCGGCGGAGAAGATCCGCAGCGATTCCGACGTATTTGTGGTCATCGGCATCGGCGGCTCCTACCTCGGCCCCCGTGCCGCCATCGAGCTGCTGCAGGGCCCCAACCACAATATCGGTAAGGGCAAGGGCAACCCCCAGATCTTTTTCGCCGGCAATGGCCTGAGCACCCGCCACTGGAACGAGCTGACCCGGCTGCTGGAGGGCAAGGACTTCTCCATCGCCATCATCTCCAAGTCCGGCACCACCACCGAACCCGCCATCGCCACCCGCGCTCTGCGCTGGATGCTGGAGCGGAAGTACGGCACCGAGGGCGCCAAGAGCCGCATCTACGCCATCACCGACCCCTGCAAGGGCGCTCTGCGCCAGATGGCCACGGAAGAGGGCTGGGAAACCTTCGTCATCCCGCCTGATGTGGGCGGCCGCTACTCCGTGCTGACCCCCGTGGGTCTGCTGCCCCTGGCCGTGGCCGGTGTTGACATCATGGAGATGATGAACGGTGCTGCCGACGCCAAGGAAAGCTACAATCTGCGTTCCTTCGAGAACCCCGTCTGGCAGTACGCCGCCGTGCGGAACCTGCTGTACCGCAACGGCAAGGCCATGGAAATTTTTGAGAGCTACGAGCCGGGCTTCAAGATGTTCGGCGGCTGGTGGCAGCAGCTGTTCGGCGAGTCCGAGGGCAAGGACGGCAAGGGTCTGTTCCCCGTGACCGCCGAGTTCACTGCCGACCTGCACTCTCTGGGTCAGATGATCCAGCAGGGTCAGCGGAACATTTTCGAGACCATGGTTCGCTTCGATCCTCCCGCCGCCCGGTACACCATCGGCTCCGACTGGAAGAATCTGGACGGTCTGAACTACCTGGAAGGCAAGACCCTGGACTTCGTGGACGAGAAGGCGTACCTCGGCACCGTGGCCGCCCATGTGGACGGCGGCGTGCCTGTCATCACCATGGACTGTGGCGAGCTGAACGACCGGAAGGTGGGCGAGCTGTTCTACTTCCTGGAGCTGTGCTGCGGCGTTTCCGCGTACATTCTGGACGTCAACCCCTTCAACCAGCCTGGCGTGGAGCTGTACAAGCGCAACATGTTCCAGCTTCTGGGCAAGCCCGGCTACGAGAAATAAGTTTTGCTTACATAGGGCGGGACTTCCCGCCCTATGTTTGTCTTCAAAAAACATGCCGCAGGGAGGGAACGCTTATGGAGCAGCTTGAATTATATGTGCCGAAGCTCGAAGACCTTTGGTTCTATCAGAAAATGATGTCCGACCCCGAAACCATGTCCTACAACGCGAATTGGGACGTGAACTATGACGGTTATCACCGGGATACCGGCTGTGTCGATTATCCCGATGCGGTTTTGCCTGCATGGTATGAGAATATGGTAGGACAGGAGCCGGAACGGTTCTATGCCTACATAAAGCGCAGCGCCGACGGCGCGTGGATCGGCGACGTCAATTTTCACTATAACCCCGCAAAGGACTGGTGGGACATGGGCATTGTGCTTTATGCCCCCTATCGCGGGAAGGGATATGCTGTTCCCGCGCTGAAGCTCATGCTGGAGCACGCCTTCCGGGACTGCGGCATTTCCAGAATACACAACGATTTTGAGGTCGCCCGGAATGAGATTTCCGCATGGGAGACCCACCGCCGGGCAGGCTTCCGGGAATTGGGCATGGAGGATGGCTTTCTTCAGATGATGATCACGAAGGAAGACTATTTCGCGCATCTGGATACGGACTAGCGCAGCCCCTTGGCTCTCCCCTTGGGAGAGCTGTCACCGCAGGTGACTGAGAGGGTGTTGCACCCTCGTTTCCCCTCTCCGTCTTCGCTTCGCTCAGACACCTCTCCCAAAGAGAGAGGCAAGGGGGTGCCATTCATTACCCCGCAGTGCCTGTCAGCTGTCTGCTCCGCCCCACCCATTTGCCGCCCTATGTTTTTTCCAGAAAAAACATTTGTCTAATCTGCAAATTAGTAGTTGCAAATTATCGCGATTGCTGGTAGAATGTGCATAAGCCAATATGCTGGCAAGCAAAGGAGGACTTTCCTATGATTCATGTTATTATGGGCCTGAAAGGCTCCGGCAAGACCAAGAAGCTGATCGATGCCATCAATGCGGCTGTGGCGGACGCCCACGGCGACGTCGTCTGCATTGAGTACGGCAAGAAGCTGACCTATGATGTAACCTATAAGGTTCGCCTGGTGGATTCCCGGGAATACGGCATTTCCACCCCCGATATGCTCAAGGGCTTCCTGAGCGGCCTGCACGCAGGCAATTTTGACATCACCAACGTCTTTATCGACAATCTGTACAAGACCATCGGCTGTGATAAGGCCGCGGCTGAGGAGTTCGTCTCCTGGTGCGCCAAGTTCGCCGCCGACAACAATATGGAGATCACCATGACCATCTCCGAAGACCCTGCGAACGCCTCCGAGGCTGTAAAGCAGTATCTGTAATTGGGGTACATCCGCCCCGCCGCTTGCAAAGCGGCGGGGCATTTCTTTGCGTTCAGGGCATATTGATCGGCAGAATTACTCCGGTGTATTGATCGGCAGAATTACTCCGGATACTTGCGTAATCGGCAAAACTCTGCTACACTATAGTGTAAACGATTTTTGATTTGGAGAGAATTATGACTGCAGCTACTTTACAGGAAAACAAAATGGGCATCATGCCCGTCGGGAAGCTGATCGCCAACATGGCGCTGCCCATGGTCATATCCATGCTGGTGCAGGCGCTTTACAACGTGGTGGACAGCATCTACGTTTCTCAGGTGTCGGAGAGCGCGGTGACGGCGCTGTCTCTGGCCTTCCCCATCCAGAACCTGCTGATCGGCTTCGCCGTGGGCATCGGCGTGGGCGTCAACTCCCTGCTTTCCAAGAGTCTGGGTGAGAAAAATCAGGAGGCCGCCAACCGCGCCGCCGGAAACGGCATCGTGCTGATGGCCATTGCCATGGTGCTGTTCGTGCTGTTCGGTCTGTTCGGCGTGCGCCCCTATTTTGCCATTCAGTCCGACAACCCGGAGACCGTGGAGGGCGGCATTGTCTACACCAGCATCTGCTGCGTGTTCAGCGTCGGCTGCTTCGCATCCATTCTGGGCGAGCGGCTGCTGCAATCCACCGGCCGGACGGTGCATACCATGATCACCCAGTCCATCGGCGCGATCATCAACATCATTCTCGACCCCATTCTCATCCACGGATGGTTCGGTCTGCCCGCCATGGGCATTGCCGGCGCGGCCATTGCCACGGTGATCGGCCAGTGGGTGTCCGGCATCATGGTCATCATTTTCAACCTGAAATTCAACCCGGAGGTACAGCTGCACAAGAAGTATCTTCCGCTGGATGGCAAGACCGTGGCCGCCATTCTGACGGTGGGCATTCCCTCCATCGTTATGAACGGCATTGGCTCCGTGATGAATTTCGGCATCAACCAGATCCTGCAGGGCTTTGCCGAGACGGCGACCGGCGTGTTCGGCGTTTACTTCAAGCTCCAGAGCTTCTTCTTCATGCCCCTGTTCGGCCTGAACAACGCCACCATTTCCATCATCGCCTATAACTACGGCGCCCGCAAGCCCCAGCGGATCACCAAGACGCTGAAAATTTCCTGCACCGCGGCGCTGTGTCTCATGACGGTGGGACTGCTGGTATTCCAGTTCTTCCCGGATGTGCTGCTGGGACTGTTCAACCCCTCTCAGGCGTTTCTGGAAATCGGCCGGGTCGCTCTGCGCACCATCAGCTGGAGCTTCCCCATTGCGGCCATCTGCATTGCGCTGGGCGCCAGCTTTCAGGCGCTGGGCAACGGCATTTACTCCACCATTGTTTCCCTGTGCCGTCAGCTGGTGGTACTGCTCCCGGTGGCCTATCTGCTGAGCCTGACAGGGGAGGTGCAGAGGGTCTGGCTGGCCTTCCCCATCGCGGAAATCGTCAGCGGCACGGTGACGTTTATCTGCTTCACCAGAATCTACCGCCAGAAGATAAAGCCGCTGTTTGAGCAGGCATGATGGGTCGCCTGCGAAATACGGCACCTGAAGTCTGATAGAACAGGCCGGTCATCTTTTCCGGCAAATGATTTCCTGACTCATTTCCGCCATGATGCGGGCGCGGTATTATCGCTCCATAGATCACATCCATCATACCTTCACCCCCGCCGGGGACTGCCAAAGTCTGACAGTTTCCGGCGGGGGTTCCTGTTTTTCGCCCTCTCAAGGCAAAAATGTATCCGTCTGTTTTGCGTTTCTGCGGAAAGGAAACAGCAAAAATCACTCCGTATCATACTTTGGCATGATTTACATTTTCTGGCGGTTATGTATAATAGGGATAAAATGGTGTTGGGATGCGTATGGCACGGGGTATGTCCCTTTGCCGGCGAAAAGGAGGGAGAACGTGACCGGGAATATTATCGTGAAGCCGTCTGTCCGGCAGCGGTTTGACAGCTTTATGGAGCGCGGGCGCGTCCTCTTTTTCAGCGCGCCCTGCGGCTTCGGGAAAAGCACGCTGTCCGATGCCCTGCTCTCCGGACGGGATGTGCTGCGGCTGAACGCGGGCGCGGCGGATTTTGCCCTTCCCGCCCTTTCGGATGGGTGGGATATCCTGCTCATTGACGATTTTCAGATGATACCGGCGGAGGATGGCGGGCAGGCGCTGTGCGAGCTGATCCGCTCCGACCCTGGCAAACGCTTCCTGCTTCTCTCCCGGGGCGCGCCGCCCGGATATCTGACGGCGTTCCAGTATTCCGGCCTGATGACCACGCTGGAGGCCGACGACCTGCTCTTTGACCGGGAGGATATCTGCAAATACTTTTCCGGCTGCGGCGTCGCCGTGACGGACAGCGAGATCGGCGGTATTCTGAGAGAATCCGTCGGCTACCCTCTGGGCGTCGCCGTCACCGCCCGGTGCATGTCCGGCGGGAGGCCCTTCGGCCCGGAGGTCGTGGCGCGGGCATTCCGGGAGGTGTTCTCCTATTTTGAGGCTGCGATCTACCGGCGGTTCGACCTTCCCGTGCGGCGGTTTCTGCTGGAGCTGGCGCCCTTTGAACGGTTCAATCTGGAAATGGCGCGGATGGTCAGCGGCGGCCCCCACGCGGGCGACCGGCTGGACTGGCTCCTGAGCCACACCACCATGCTCCGCTATGACGACGTGCAGCATTTCCGCTTCTGGCCGCAGTTCCGCAGCTTCCTTCTGTGGGAGATGGAGCGGGAATACAGCGAGGAAAAGCGCCGGGCGCTTTTCAGCCGGGGCGCGCTCTACTACGAGCTGAAAGAGGATTACGCCCACGCGCTGGAATGCTACACCCGATGCGGCGACCACGCCAAGGTCTCCGAGCTTCTCATCCGCAACGCGGAACTGCACCCCGGCATGGGGCATTACAGCGAAATGGAAAAATACTACCGCAGTCTCCCGGAAGCGGAGATCGCGGCTTCCCCCGCGCTGATGCAGGGCATGAGTATGCTGTGCGCTCTGGCCATGGATTACGAAGGCTCTGAGCGCTGGTATCACGAATTGCAGGAATTCGGAAAGCGGTGCGGCAGGGACGACGCCGCAGGCAAGCAGGCCCGCAGCCGTCTGGCGTGGCTGGACATCTCCCTGCCTCAGCGGGGCGTAGAAGGGTTGACGGAAACCATTCCCGCCGTGTTCCGGCTGATGACCAGCAAGGAGGTCTCCCTCCCGTCCTTCTCCGTCACCAGCGCCCTGCCCAGCGTCATGAACGGCGGCAAGGACTTTTCCGTCTGGAGCAAACGGGACGACCTGCTTTACCAGACGCTCCGCGCCCCGGTGGAGGCCGTGCTGGGGCGGGACGGCGTTGGCCTTGCGGACTGCGCCATCGCCGAAAGCAAATTTGAAAAGGGCGAGAACATCACCGGCCGGGTGCTGACCATCATCCCCCGCGTCAGCGAGATACGCCAGCGCGGCACGCCGGACATGGAATTCGCCATCAACGGTCTGCTGGCCCGAAGCCTTCTTGCGGCAGGGCAGAGCGAGGACGCTTATCGGACGATCGAATCCCTCCGGGAAAAATTCGCCGAGGAAGGGCGGGAGCGGTTCCTGCCCAATATGGACGCCATGCTCGTCCGAATTTCCCTCCATACCGGCGATCTGGACTACGCCGACACATGGTATCGGGAAAAAGCGCCCAGAGACCCCATGCGGGTAAACGTCATGAAGCGCTACCAGTATCTCACGCAGGCCATGGTGGAGCTGGCGGACGGGAAGCCGGGGGCGTCGATGCTGACCCTCTCCCCGCTGGAAGATTACGTCCGCAGCTGCGGGCGGCACATCGACGGCATCCATCTGAACATCCTCGCCGCCATCGCCCTGTACCGAAGCAGGGACGAAGCATGGCGGCAGCGCCTGATTGGCGCATTGAACGCCGCGGCGGAATACCACTTCATCCGAACCGTCAGCGTCTACGGCGCGGCGGTGCTGCCCCTGCTGGAACGGCTGGATTGGAGCGGAAGCGCCCGGTGGAAAAAGCAGCTGATGGACGACGTGCGCTTGCAGGCGGCGTATTATCCCCGCTTTCTGGAGCCGCGCCTCGCGCCGGGGGAAGCCCTGACGCCCACGGAGCTGCAAATTCTGCACCTGATCTGCGCCGACAAGAGCAACGCGGAGATCGGGCAGATCATGGACATCAAGCTGCCCACGGTAAAGACCCATGTAAGCCACATTCTGGACAAGCTGGACGTCCGGCGGCGAAGCGAAGCGAAAACCGCCGCGAAGCGTCTGCGGCTTATCCCGGAAGAATGGTAAACCCCCGCCCGGATTTTACCGGGCTGACGATAGAAAACCGCACTTTTTTCACACAGGAGGATCCTATGAAAAAACGAATTTTGAGTCTGTTTTTGGCGCTCACGCTCTGCCTGACGCTCCTGCCGACATCGGCTTTTGCCGAGGGCGGGGACGTGAGCATTTCTGACGGTGTCATCGGCGGCGGTGAGACCGGTGGCGAGGGCGGTGGAGTCCTTGTACCACCCGGCGGTTCGACCGGCGAAGGTGGTGGGATCTATACGCCCCCAAGTGGTCCGGCAGAAGGGGGCGGCGGCACGTATATCCCCGAAGAAGACACGCGGACGGAGATCTGGTGCGTAGGTAAGCCCGATTCCATTGGCCGCAGCTATGACGGCATGACGGACGGCGGCACGATTCCAATCGACTTGACGTTTACAGACGGCACAAATGAAATCAAACTCAAAGAAGGAACGGGCTTTACCGCCAAGAAGACGTTCGATTCCGCGGACGCGGGATGGCATACCGTCACTGTGGAAATCGCGCTGATGGGTGAAGCCGCGGTAAAGTACAAGCTCAAGGCGGGCGAAGAAAAATTTGAGATCGGCGGCAACATCAACAAGGCCTATCCCGATTTGACCGTATCTCTTTCCAAGACGACCTGCACGGTGGGCGAAAAGCTTCTTCCGCTTCTGTCTGTCGAGGGTGCTCCGGAAGACGCCGAGGTGACATATTACTATGCGCCGATCAATTCTGGATATTTGGAGTTTGAAGGCAGTGAGGCAGTTCCCAAGATCGACGAGAACACTGCAATCAGCGAACCCGGCACATATTACGTCTATGCCAAGACCGGCGAGACCAAGAACTACAAAGAGGAAAGGTCAGCAACCGCGGAACTCACGGTCAACAAGCCTGTCGTTGAGGCCGCTTCGGTGACAAGAGCGGACGGCACGGATGGCGGTACATACGAATCCCTCCCGGCGGCGCTGAATGCGGCACGGGACGGCGACACCGTCAGGCTGCTGGCCAACCATGTAACGGATGCAGACGCCCTCAATGCGCTCGGTGAAGATTTTACGTTCGAACAGTATGCTTCCATCGTACCCGTTGTCACCAAAACCTTGACGCTCGATCTGAACCACAAGACGGTCGACTACCTCGAGGTTGGATTCTCAGAGACTAACGAGGAAACGCAGAAAAAAGAAACTCTCGCGACAGGCAACCTGACTGTTACAGGCGAGGCCGCTTACGGCAGAATTTCAAATCTCATGTTCATGGCCGGCGCACTGGACATCCGGAGCGGCGAGATCGGCGGTTCAGAATGCATGGGACTTCTCTGCGACGCGGACAGTGGCTCTGTGACCGTCAGCAACGGCACGGTGTATGGCCTCACCGTATTGGAGGGTGCTTCCGTCACCGTCAACGGCGGTTCCAATCACGCAGGTGAATGGGTTGTCGATTCCGGCGCTACGCTGAACATTACGGACGGCACGTTTGGCGAGGTGCAGTTCACGCGCAATGGAACCATCGCCATCAGCGGCGGCACGTTCAAAAGCATTAAGAGCGAAATCGCAGAAGAGTTGCAGCCGCTCATGTCCCTGTTGGATACGCAGAAGGTGCACGCTTTCTACAAGGGCGACGACGTGCAGGACGGCAATGCAACGGAGCTGGCCGACGTAACCGTCAAGGAACACACTCACACCATGGTGAACAGCAAGTGCGCCTGCGGCTTTTCCTGCACCCACACGAACGCCGAGGGCGCGAGCACCATCGGTAAAGACGGCAAGTGCACGGTCTGCGGGACGCAGTTCGCGGCTGGCATCGGCGAAACCTATTATACCGATGTGCCGTCCGCGCTGAATGCGGCAGCTGACGGTCAGACCGTCAAGCTGTTGGCAAACGAGATGCTGCCTGACGGCATATATGTCAGCAAGACTCTCACGCTGGATTTGGACGGACACAGTCTGAGCGGATACAGCTTGAATGTCGGCGGTCGTACGGCCATGAGCCAGGTTCGCACCGGTAAACTGACGGTCATTGACAGCAGCGGCGGCAACGGCGCGGTGGGAGTGACCGTGCGGGACGGCGGTACACTGGTATTTGATCCGAAGAATGACCATACCACTTTGCTCCAGCTGGAGGTTTGGGGCGGCACAGTCGAGCTGTACGGCGGAAAGATTTCGAGAAGCGGTCTGCGGCTGAATAATAACATCACATTGGGCAATCTGCTTCCCGGGCAGGCGGGACTGGCTTACTATCGTGGTGACACGCAGCTCACGCTGGAGGAAGCCGCTTCCCAGACCTGCGACCTGGTGGTAAAGTTGTGCAGCCACGGCGGCAAGAACGGCTTTGATGGCACCAACTGTCCCTACTGCAACGCGCCCGCGGTGGCGCAGACGGCCTTGCGGAATGTCGAGGGCAACCCGTGGCGGAACTTTGCCGGCTTGCAGACTGCCCTTGATGCGGACAGAGACGGCGGCTCGACCCTCAGTCTGCTGACCGACGTGACCGGCGATTATACCATCAACGGCACCCGGGACACCGGCATAGATCTGAACGGCCATTCAATCCACGGTACGGTAACCGTCAAGGCCGCCACAGGCAATAGCACCACCTTGAGCAACACGAAAAACACGACCACAGCCAGTATCGATACCGTCGTTGCCAACGAGGGAGCAAACCTCGCCGGTTCGGGATTCCCCGCCGTTATCGGCACGCTGAAGCTGGCAGAGGGTGCCACATGGGCAAACATCCTGTATGAACCTAACCGCCTTGGCTACAAGGTGCTCAATGGGGATGGCACTCACAAGTGGCGCGCCCCGGCGGATGTTCCCGCCGATTCCACGGAGCTGAACAATGTCATCATCAATCGTCTGCCAATCACCTCCAAGACCCTGTCCCTGAAGGTCGATGGGAAGAACCTGACCGGCAATAACCCGAAGGTGGAGCGCGGCACGACCGTTCAGCTCTGCGCCTACTGCAACGCGAAGGATGCGGATGTGGCCATCTACGTCGGAGAGATAGGGGGAGACGGCATCCCCACATACATCCAGAAGAAAGCTGAATATAAAAAGATCGGCACCATGTGGTACTATGTTGTAGACTTCGATGCTGACACGATCGGAACATACAGCATTTATTTCACGGCCAGCAAGGACGGCTATTCGGTATCGAGCAACCCCAAAATGCTGACCGTCACCAAGCTGAATCTCAGCAAAGCCGTAATCACGTTCCCCAACGGCAATGAAAGTGTCTATCAGCCTTATAATACCACCACCGGCGTGCCGCCCTATGTTGTAACGTACAACGGCAGCGAGCTGAAAGCGGGAGTTGATTACACCGTCGTCCGCGGCGACTCCCGTTCCACTGTCGGCACCGCCACTCTGACCATCAAGGCGACAGACGACGGCGACTACACCGGCCAGAAAACCGCCAGATGGACGGTCGCAGCTCACAAAGCAACGATCTCGGTCGGCGACATCATAAAGGCATACGATGGCACAACAGACCTGCCCGCAAACGCGTCGATAAAGCTTAAGAGTGCGGATTCCCGCTATGCTCCTTCCGGCGGGCCACTTCCTCTGGCGGCTGGTGAGGATTACCAGATACTCAATGCCAGTTATGATTCCGCCAATGCAAGTGAGGACGAAAAGGCCGTCTCCTTCACCATTAAGCTGACGGATAGGAACTATACCTTTGAAGACGGCACGACGCAAAAGGACTTTGTGCTGAACGGCGCGGATGTGTCGCAGACTTTCAAGATCAATCAGGCCACTGTGACCCCGAACGAGATCACGCAGTACGTTTTCAACGATTTGGCAAAGACCTACGAAATCGATTTGAGAACGCTCCTGCCGGAGCTGCCTGTAGGCTGCGAGTACGGCAAGATCCATAATCGGGGCTGCGATTACCACTTTACGGATAGTACTTACCTCGACAGCAGCAACCATATATTCGTGTCAAACGAAGGCATTCTGACTCTGCCCATCGTGGCCGCGCACAGCGCGAATGTGAACGATCAGATCGGCACTTTGACCGTCCCGATTGTAAGCACGAACTATCAGCCGTTCGAGCTGACCATCAAGGTCGTCATTGGCCAGAGGATCCCCCTCGATCAATCGGGCGTCAGCGTCAGCGCGACGGATATCACCTACGGCCAGACGCTGGCAGAGAGCACACTCACGGCCACGGGTTCGATGATCTGCCCCCGCACACAGGCCGTGATTCCGGGTTCGTTCGCGTGGAAGGACGGCACCATCAAGCCCAACGCGGGCAGCTATGATGCCGAATGGACGTTCACCCCGGCGGAAGGCTACGAAGAATACGCCCCCGCGACCGGCACCGTGACCGTCACAGTCGAACCGGCAGAGCTGACGGGAGTTTCCGTGAGGGCACCCAGCACGTATTACACCGGCAAGCCGCAGCACGCATCGACAATCGCGTTTGGGCAAAGTGTAGACGGCACTACCGTGACGTTCACCTACAGCGACAAGGTAGACGGCGACTATACTTCGGGCGGACCGACTTTCACCGACGCAGGCACGTACACCGTTTACTACAAAGCGGAAGCAGCAAACCACAAAACGGCTACCGGTACGTTCACCGTAACCATTGCCCCGCTGCCGATCAGCCTTCTCTCCGTCGAAAGAATCTCCAAGTCCTACGACGGCACCGCAAACGTCACGCTTACCGCGAGCAGACTGACGTTCTTCAGCAAGACGGCCAGTCGTTCGGGCATTATACTTCCCGATACGGCGCTCACCTTCTCTGACGCCCAGTTTACCATGAAGCAGGCGGACGGGAGCTACCTGCCCTCGCCGGACGTCGGAAACGGAAAGGCTCTTTCCTTCACCATGACGCTTGCGAACGACAACTATGTGTTTGAGGGCAAGCCGGAAGGCACCAAAACGGTCAGTGACACTTTTGCAACCGACGATACGACCCGTTTCACCATCACCAAGGCCGACGCGCCCGTGCCGACAGACGGTACGCTGACCATCATCAACGGTCTGGAAAGAACCTACGAGGTCGATCTGGCGGCGCTGTTGTCTGCACTGGAAAGTCCCAAGTCCTACGGCGACATCGCCTATGGCGCGCCGACCATCACCGTGGATGCCGGCTACTGCGACGCTGCCGCTGCGAAGATCGAAAACGGCAAGCTGATTCTGCCCATTCTGGCAAACCCGGTCAATACGGAGGGCAATGTCGGCTCGGTGACGGTGATTGTCACAACCAGCAACTACGAGGACATCACCCTGACCGTCAACATCTTCGCAAAGAACAAGATCACGCCCGTTCCGGATGGCGAGGTGACCGCAAGCGAGATCACCTACGGTCAGCCGCTGAATGCAAGCACGATCACGGGCAAGATGAAAGACCCCACCACCGGTGAAGAGGTTCCCGGCACCTTCACATGGACGGACGGCACGCTCATGTTCAACGCGGGCAGCCGTAAGGCCGAATGGACGTTCACCCCGGACGCGCCGGAGTACGCGACGGCCACCGGAAAGGTGCGGGTCACGGTCAATCCCAAGTCCATTGTAGGTGCGGTCGTCACGCTGGAAGACACCTTCGTGTATGACGGGACGGAAAAATGTCCCCAGATAATCAGTGTCGTTCTGGACGGCGTAACACTGACAGGCATTGGCGGAGGCACAGATTATGGCTTTTCCTGCAACAGAACGTCGCAGGTCGGCACATACTACGATGATTTTTCTCTCAGCGGTCTGGGTAACTACACCGGCGAGATGAAGTTCACGTGGTCGATCACGCCAAGAGAAGTGACACCCACGATCACCGTCGCGGACGGCACCTATAACGGCGGAAATCCCGTTCAGCCGACCGTTACCCTCACAGACGACCTCGGCAATACCATTGACCCGAAGGAATACGACGTCTCCTACAGCGATAACACAAACGCGGGTACTGCCACCGTTACCGTCACCGATAAGGAAGGCGGCAGCTATGTCCTCGGTACGGCCAGCACGACCTTCACGATCAACAAGGCCGCCGCGCCCGCGCTGACTGCCTATCAGGTCACCCAGAAGTACAGCCTGAAAACAGAGCAGACCATCACCCTCCCCGACCTCAAGAGTCTGGGAATGCCCGATGACGCACAGGTATCCGACACGAACGCGTTCCACAGCGGGTCCTATTCTCCCGCGGGCAAGATCGAGAACGGTTGGGGCATTGACGTGAACACCGGCGCGATCACCTACGCTCTGGCGGACGGTGCCGCCGCTGGCGACGTCATCACCTTCATCCTTCTGGTTCGCTCCAAGAACTACGAGGACGCCACTGTTACGGTCATCCTCACCCTGACGGAGCGGGACGCGCCCATCCTGACCCTGCCGGACATCATCACCGTGGACTACACCGGCGCGGAAATTCCCGTCAGCGCGGTCACCGGCAAGAGCGCCGCCTTTGACGGCAAGGATGTGCCGGGTACATGGAGCTGGAAAGCCGGTCAGGCGATCACCAACGCGACCGACACCGGCAGTAAGGCCATTGTCTTTACCCCCGCCGATCTGGTCAATTACCACCCGGTGGAGGGCGAGGTTTATGTCATCATCTCCCGCGTCGCGCCGGGCTATACCGCGCCCGCTGCCATTGACGGCCTGACCTACAGTGGCAGCGCGCAGGCGCTGGTCAGGGCAGGCTCCACCGCCCACGGCAAGCTGCTCTACAGCCTGAGCAAAGACGGCACCTACTCCGAGACCATCCCCACCGGCACGGACGCCGGGGAATACACCGTCTGGTACAAGGTCGAGGGCGACAGCAACCATAAAGATTCCCAGCCCGGGTCCGTCACCGCAACCATCGCTCCCAAGACCGTGACCGCCACCGTGACGGTCGGCGGCGGTTCCCTCACCTACACCGGCGACCCGCTGAAGCCCAATGTCATCGTGAAGGACGGCGACACGGTCATCAGCCCGGAGGAGTACGACGTTTCCTACAAGGACAATGTGAAAACGCGGGCACCGCCACCGTGACCGTCAGGAACAAGGCAGGCGGCAACTACACCGTCAGCGGCAGCGCCACCTTCGAGATCGGCAAGGCCGCTTCCGAGGTCAGGACCGCCCCCGGGGCGAACGCCGGCCTTGTCTACAACGGCGGTGAGCAGACCCTCATCACAGCCGGAACTGCCCTCGGCGGCAAGCTGAAATACCGTCTGGGCGAAACCGGCGAGTTCACAGCGGAGCTTCCCAAGGCAACGGACGCGGGCACCTACACCGTGTACTGCATGGTCGAGGGCGACGGCAACCACCGCGACTCGGAGGTGCAGAGCCTCACCGCCACCATCGATAAGGCAAAGGTCACGGTCAAGGCGTTGGACAAGCGCATCTACACCGATGACAAGGCCCCCGATCTGAGCAAGCCCGTACTGGACAAGGACTACACCGTCAGCGCCATGTTCGGCGAGGATGCGCTGACCGGCGACATAAAGCTCGCCTACGTGGACGCGAATGGCACTGAGATCACCCCCGACACGGCGAAGGTCGGCAAGGTCATTATCCGCGCCAGCGGGCTGACCGCCCCCAACGGCAACTACACCGTCGTTTTCGTGGACGGCACGCTGACCATCGACGAGCGCCCGGTCTACACCATCAAGGCCACGGCAGGTATCCACGGCTCCATCACGCCCTCCGGCGACGTTGACGTCCTCCACGGCGGCAGCCAGACCTTCACCATCGCCGCGAACAGAGGCTACGCCATCTCCAACGTCAAGATTGACGGCGTGAGCATCGGCGCGGTGAAGTCCTACACCTTCGAGAACGTCACCGGCAACCACACCATTGAGGTCACCTTCATGAAGGCCAACGGCAACCCCCAGACCGGCGTGATGGTGGACGAAGTCACCGGCGAGTACTATGTGGGGTAACGCCCACCGCGTTTCGCGCGTCCGTTGGGCGCGCGAGGAGACAAGCTTATGAAGAAAAATGTCATGAAAATCTGCTGCGCGGTTCTGGCCATTGCGGTCATTGCCGCTCTGCTGATAGCGGTCAGGGGCTGCCACCGGGAGGAACCGACCGTTCCTCCCACCACCGCCCCGGCCACCGAGGCCACCCAGACCGTCCCCACCGAAGCCGAGACCCAGCCCCCCACGGTTCCCGTGGGGGAGGTCATCCCCACCGTGGATAAGCAGTCGGAGCTGGCCGCGGCCAGAAAGAAAAACCCCGATACCGTGGCGTGGCTGTACATCCCCGGCGCGGAGGTGGACGACCCCGTGATGCAGGCAGAGGACAACGGCCACTACCTGTGGCTGGGCGAGGACGGCGAGTACAGCACTTGGGGCTGCTACTATGCCCACTGCGAAGACCATTTCGGCGGCCGGGACAAGCTGGACACCAACACCACGATTTTCGGCCACTCCGCCAGCAACTGCGACCCCAACGGCCCCAAGTTCACCAAGCTCTACCGGTACATGGACGCGGACTACGTAAAAGATCATCCCTACATTTACCTCTCCGTGGCAGGGGAAGATCTGGTTTTCCAGATCACGGCGCTGTTCATCACGGACATCGAGTTCGACTACATCGTCCCCAATCCCACGGGAAGCGAGCCGACGGAGTTCTTCCGGACGGTCGCGCGGAAGAACTGGCTGAACTTTGACGGCGTGACCTTCTCGGAGGGCGACACCGTCCTGACCCTCTCCACCTGCTGCCGGAAGTATGACACAGCCAAGACCGGCAACCAGCGTCTGGTGGTCATGGCGAAGCTGCTGCCGGAAGGCGCGACGGCACAGCCCTACACCGTCTCTCTGTCGGAAAATCCGGAGATGCCATAACAAAAACTTCCTGCACCGCTTTTACGGCGCAGGAAATCGAGAAAGCGGCGGCTGCCCATACG
>ULXL01052470.1_pt1 | contig 31835 bp, 30 predicted proteins | sample 1961241 | NCBI WGS metagenome assembly ULXL01 (sample SAMEA4835837, study PRJEB28245) | human gut metagenome | biome: gut microbiome; material: fecal sample | place: Denmark | collected 2008
CCCGGAGTTTGTCATCTGTGACGAGCCGGTGTCTGCACTGGATGTTTCGATTCAGGCGCAGATTTTGAATCTGCTGAAGCGGCTTCAGCAGCAGAACGGCTATACGTATCTGTTTATTACGCATGATCTGGCTGTCGTCAAGCATATCTCCAACGAGGTGCTGGTCATGTATCTGGGCCAGATGGTAGAAAAAGCGCCGACGGCAGAGCTGTTCCGCAATCCCCGGCACCCATATACACAGGCGCTGCTCTCCGCGATTCCCGTACCGAGTCTGGATGAGAAAAAGCCGCGTATGCTGCTGAAGGGCGAGTTGACCAGCCCTATCAACCCAAAGCCTGCGTGCCGCTTTGCGCCGCGCTGCCCCTACGCGAAGGAGCAGTGCCGCTGCAGCGTGCCTGAGATCACAGACCTTGGCAGCGGGCATACGATCCGCTGCTTCTATCCCCAGGGCTAAAGGAGGAAGAACCGCATGAATTACCTGACTGATAAGGTGTTCCACACCTATTTTTCCGGCGTTCCCAACGGCAGCATTATTTTCCGCGAGAAGAAGGCCGTTATGTGCGCCATTGACCGCCGTACCCGTGTACAGCTGAAGGAAGCGCCGATCCTTCCGCGCGAAGAGGGCCGCGCGATCGCCGAGACGATGATTGACTATGAAAAGCTCTTCCGGGAGCTGGATGCCTACGTCGGCTGCGCATGGGATCAGGATGAGATGACGCTTAAAAACGGCGCGGTCTACAGCCGCCACATCACCTATACCGGGACGGTTGAGGGAAAGACCGTTACCGCCCAGCTCTGGTGCCAGCGCAAGAGCCACGGCTGCATGGATATCCTGACCGTTGACCAGAAGATCATCGGCTTCATCAATCCCGGCCGCATCTGCTCCGAAATTACCGTCCTGGCCGGGTATGAGTCCGTCACGCCGCTGACGCGCTTTGACGATCCGCTTCTGTCCAAAGTCGCCTACGGTGTCAATCCGCTCGGCAATATCATGGTTCCCTGTAAGGACGGCGTCCGTCTTGCAACGGAGGTCTTCCTGCCCAAGGGACTGGAGCCTGGCCAGAAGGTTCCGTCTATTGTCATCCGAACCTGCTATGGCAAGGCCCGCGATATTGACCGCAGCTGGCACTGGGTCACGCGCGGCTATGCGTTCGTGATTCAGGATGTGCGCGGCCGCAGCGACTCTGACGGTACGCTTGAGGCCTTCCAGCATGAGCGTGAGGACGCCGACGATCTGTTCAACTGGATCGCGGCGCAGCCGTGGTCCGACGGTAATATCGGCATGTGGGGCGCGAGCTATCTCGGCTATACTACCACCTCCGCCTGCACCAGCGGAAATCCGCATCTGAAGACCGCCGTCAGCGAGGTCAACGTCGGATCGCCGTTTTATGATACCGTCCGCAAGGGCGGAACCGTCTGCTCGTGGCCGCTGCTGTGCTGGACGCTGGCGCAGAGCGTTTCGAACCGCGTCGATATGGACGTATTCAAGGGCGTTTCCATCGATCCGCTCGAGGCTGTCCGGATCCGGCCTATTACTGCGATCCCGGAGAAAATCATCGGCTGCCGTTCTACCAGCTGGGACATGTGGTCGAAGCACTATCATTACGATGATTTCTGGCGGCACAGTGACAATACAGCCCACGCGGACAATATCAGGATCCCCATGCTGATTCTCTCCGGCTGGTACGACGGCGATGCGCTTGGCGTGCAGGAGACCTGGCGTTTCCTGTCCAAAAGCCCCGTTCCCGGCCACCGTATTGTGCTTGGCCCGTGGCCGCACGGTCTGAACGCGTGGCGCGACAGCATGGATCTGGCCTTCGGCAATAATGCGGTCGACTATGATTTCGATACGCGCATTATCCGCTGGTTCGACCATTACCTCAAGGGTATTGAAAATGGCGAGGACAAGAAGCCCAAGGCGACCTACTACGTCAACGGTGAAAATCAGTGGCACACCAGCGAGGACTGGATGCCGAAGGAAGCGCGTCTTGTCAACCTCTATCTGGATAGTGACGGCCACGCAAACTCCATGAACGGCGACGGACGCGTCACGCTGACACCTGCTGAGACCGGCAGCGACGCATATGTCTACGATCCCGAATTTCCATGCGGCGGCGAGGGCGACGGCTTCGACGACGGTTTGGTTTCTCCTTACAAGTGCAATTCCCGTCAGATCCGCAGCGACGTTCTGGTCTATGACACGCCCGTGCTGGAGCAGGATATTGCCATTGCCGGCCCGCTGTATGCCGAGCTTTACGCAGCCTCCAGCGCCGTCGACACGGATTTTATCGTCCGCGTCAGTGATGTGGACGAGCAGGGGACTGCCCGTAATGTCAGCTTCAATATTATCCGCGCCGAGTTCCGCAAGGGCTGGGACAAGCCTGAGCTGCTCACGCCGGGGAAAATTGAAAAATATGAGATGGAGATGTATTTCTACGGCATGGTTTTCAAAAAGGGCCACAAGATCCGTATCGATATCTCCTCCAGTGAGCTGATGGAAGCATTCCCCAACACCAACACCGGCATCGATCCCTATACCGATCCGAAGCCCATCAAGGCCACCCAGACCATTTACCATGGCAGGGAATACCCCTCTCATGTCAAGCTCCCTGTCCTTTACGGCCTGTAAACAACTCCATGTAATATTTCTATACGCCTCGAAAAAGATGGGTAATTTCATGGCGCAGGTGCTGTGAAAAGAGCAAAGAAAAACCAAAGAGCGGCGGAGAGAATGACACGATCATCCTCTCCGCCGCTTTTCAGACATTTCCGCATGTGGGTCAGGCGGTTTCGCCGCCTGGAAAAGCAAACAAATAAAAGAGAAAACCGGTGAAAATCTCTCGATTTTCACCGATTTGGTGGAGCTAGTGGCCAGACTTGAACCGGCGACCTGCTGATTACAAAGAGTAGAAAAATTCTGAAAATATTGTTTTCCAGACGTTTTTGACCGTTTCCGCTAGAATTAAAATACTCTTTCGCACCCATGTTTCCACTGCTTCCGTCCGCTCGTTTCCGCGTGTGGGTCACGGTGTGGGTCAGCCGTTTTGGTCAGTCCACTGTGTAAAGACACCACCAAGGAGGGGCGCAAAAGCGTACACCACACGCAAAAACTGCGCCGCTGTAAACAAAGACTAAGCCTTTTTATAAGCAGCCGCTACTCGACCCAGTTTTCAACTTCCAAATCAGGCACGCGCTCAAACTCGCGGACGTTGTTCGTCACAAGGGTCATGCCCTCCGATCTGGCGTGCGCGGCAATCAGCATATCCAACGGACCAATCGGTGTTCCGCCGCTCTGAAGATAGGCGCGGATCTCACCGTACTTAGAAGCCGCTGCCGCACCGAAGGGAAGGATGCTCAGCGGAACCAGAAAGCGAAGAAGTGCCTGCTCGTTTTTTACGGGATTGGAACTGTGCTTCATCCTGTACTCCAGTTCCGCCAGTGTGATGGAGGAAATGCAGACGCCGCTGTTCAGTTCCTTTTTCAGTCGCTGCAATACCTGCTCCGGCTTGTTCTTCATCGCGTAGATGCAGATGTTGGTGTCCAGCATATACGTCACAGATGTTCACGCTCCTCTTGGACGCCCTGATCTCGACCATCCTCGAAAACATCGTCGGTGAAGCTGTTCAGACCGTCCATAAAAGTCTGCCACATGGATTCCTTCGGAACGAGGATCACAGCGTCACCAAGCTGCTGGACGATCACTTCGTCTGTGTTGAAACGGAACTTCTTCGGTAGGCGCACAGCTTGACTTCTGCCATTCTAGAGATGAGCAAAACAGGCGGAAGGAGCAGCCCGCAAACACGGTAAATGGGAATCAAAAGAGTTTCGGGCATCTCAAGGGCGCAAAAACCATAGCGCGGTAAGCCCCGCACTTGAAAAAGGTATGGAAAAGGCAGATCAGGCGGAACGCCGAAGCTGTTTGGCAGAACGGTAGGAGTGAGAGCCGTGCAGAACGGCGGCCAACGCAACAGTCAGGGCAGAGATATGAGCCAGCGTATTGAGGTTTGCCGCGCGGTTCCATTGCGCACCCACAGCCGTTCCTGACCCGTGGATTTGAAGCGAGAATTGTAACGCTCGCACTCTGTACGCAAGGCGTATGTTCTCTTGAAACAGAGGCAGCTACGGTCAATGGAAAGTCTGTAGTCATCGGGAACGGTTTTATATTTCGTGCAGCCTTGGTTTTTCTTGCCGTTGTTCCAGTTTTTGTGGTTACAAGGGCAAACACCGGTCTTGGACTGGCGGAACGGGCAGCAGTATTTCTGCCGGGTACGCCCATTGTCGGTGGTTTTGCCGTCCTTGTGCATAGCCAGCCCGGCCGCGCAGATTGGATTACCGGCAGGAAGCGTTTTAGAGGCTTTCGTACTGCGTGGATTGAGGGGGATAAAGGCCTCGCCCTCATAGACCGTTTTTACCGTATTGTAGATGCTTTTCGCATCGTAGCCCTTGTCGGCAAGGAAGGCGCATTCTTTCAAAGAAATCGTCTGATCCGCGGCCGCGAGGATCTCAGCGGCGACGGCGGAATCGGCGATATTGCCCGGCGTGGTCAGCTCGTAGAGCGGCAGGCCGGAGATGCAGTCCACCAGCACATGGCTTTTGTACCCCCAGTAGAACTCATACCGCCGCTCATTGTGCTGGTTGGAGGCCGAGTGGACACCCAAAGCGCAGTCCGGGTCGCTTTTGGGATGGTTTTCCTTGGAGAACTTGTTCTTTGCAAAGGATTTTGGATTGTTCTGCTTCGTGTTTGCCATGACGGGCGTGGAATCCAGGCCAATGAAGGAGGTGTCCACGATCCCTAATTCGTACAGCTGCCGTACCAGATCCGCCATAACAGACTTTAACCCAGTGTTATCCAACTGCCGCAGGAAGCGGTCATAGGTCCAGTAGGACGGCAGTGGCTCCATGATATTGAACCCGCAGTAGTGGGCAATGAGGCGATTGTTGTCCAGATAATCCATCAAATCTGTGATTTGCGCGAAGCCCTCACATTTCATAACGATAAAAGCGCAGACTATGGCTTCTTTGGGGAAGCCCCGCCGCCCGGTTGCCGCCCTGGGCAGCGTGAAGTCCAAGCTGCTGAAAAGCTTGTCGTAGAATGCAGCGGCGCTTTGGGATGTGAACAGCGTCACATCCTGAATGATTTCCTGTCGGTAGATAGCGGCCAGCCCCTTTCTGGTTGGTTTTCTCTCAAGTCAATTTTACCAAAAAGGGGCTCCGCTTTCTATATCATATGAGTGATTTTCGGTTTCAGCCATGGCCGGGAACCATTGCAATCACTACTCTTTTGGAGTTTTGCTCATGGCTGAAAAAATATTTCTGGAGGTGAAAATGTGACAAATCATAAGCGATATCCGATCTGCATGGAGGTCGCAGGACACACCGCGATCTGGACGCGGCCGGACAGCGGCGACTGTCCGTGCAGCTATCCTGCACCGACGTATTCAGCCGTGCGCGGTATGTTTGAAAGCGTTCTCTGGGGGCCTGCTGTCCTTGTGATCCCAACGAAGGTGGAGCTCTGCGCACCGATTCAATACCATTCCTACGCAACAAATTACGGCGGGCCGCTCCGCAGCGGGACGTCCGTCAAGGGCGGCAACAATTACCAGCTCTTTGCAACGGTGCTGACGGACGTCTGCTACCGTCTGTACGCGGACGTGATACCGAGCCCTGACAAACCGGCGCTGCCGCCGCGTGCGCTGGCGTGGGACAGCAAAACGACCTCGCCGGGACATGCATATCAGGAAATCTTCAACAGGCGGCTCCGGCGCGGACAATCCTACGCAACGCTTGCGCTGGGCTGGTCAGAGTTCACACCGTCGTATTTTGGCCCCTTCCAGGAAGAGACGCGCGTCTTTGAAGCGCTGCCGGATATCCAGATCCCGTCCATGCTGCGCGGCGTTTTTCAGACAGGATATCGTGCGCCCTTCCGTGCGGTTTTTGACACAGATCTGTGCATCCACCACGGGGTGCTGATCTATCCGGAAAGGGGGGACTGCCTGTGATCAACGAACTGTATAAGCTGTCGGCAGCGATGGACGAAGCCGGAATTCGGACGCAGAGCTGGCACCGGAAGTATAAGCCCATCCCCAATATCCGCGCGACCGCGCCATGCGTCCGGCTTGTACTTGCAGAGGGCGTAATCACCGATTTTTCCGAGGTTTCCGCCGACCTTGGCGCGGGGCTTCGCAAATACGGAAGCAATCAGGGCTCCTATCCCTGCATGAACCTTGCACCTCTTTACCGTGTCACGGAGGAGCCGATCAAAAAGCAGCTCGCGTCGCTGCGGCCGGAGAAACTGACTGCCGAGAAGCTGCAAGAACTCAAAAGCTGGTGCAGCGTCGACAACTGGAACAGAAAGTTCCTTGGAAAGTACAAAATTTCCATGGTGAATACATCGGCGGAGCTGCGTGCTGCGGCGGCAGAATACGAACCGCTCCGCATCCTGATTGAGCAGAGCAATCTGCTTGCGGATCCGGCTGCGTTCCGGCAAGCACTCGAAACAGCTGTTTGGAAAAAACTCGGACGCGGGGAGGACACGGAGCTTGCACTGCGGATCCTGTTTTATCAGGGAAAGGCGAATCAGGCTGCGGAGGATGACTACGGCTCTCTTTCTGTGGCGCTGGAAGCGGAAAAGCTGATCGACGCGGGGAAGCCCACAGTCAATAGGGTATTTGTTGCGGAACTCAATCAGACGCTCCTGCACGTCGATGCGGCGGAACAGACCGCCGATGAGACAGCCATGCTGGATGCATTCGGCACACAGTTCGATCCTCTGGAAGAGCCGATGCCGAGCGTCAAGCTTGCGGGCGGCTTTGACGTTACGCTCCGAACCATGTTCAAAGAGCAGCGCTGCCAGACCCGGTACGGGACGATAGAAAACGCCAGCTATCCGATCGCGCCGGAAAACCGGAAAAAACTGCAGGCGGCGCTGGACTGGCTGGGAAGCGGAGAACGCAGGGGGATCACGTGGATCAATTCCGATAAAAACGAGATCCTTTTTGCATATCCGGGCCATATGCCCAAGCAGCCAATCTCCTTTACAAGAATGTTCCGGCGGCCAGAGGGCGAGCTGGAGACCCCGTTCAAGAAACAGGCCAGGCGCTTTCTTGCAGAGCTGCACGAGACGAAAAAAGACGGGACAGACGCCCGCGCGGAGCAAATCCAGATCTTCATTCTCCGGAAGATCGACAAGGCGCGCACAAAGATCGTCTATACCCGGCAGACCGACGCGCGGGAACTGGAAGCGTGCAGCGAAGCATGGACGAGCGGCTGCATGAACCTGCCGCCTTTTGACTTTGGCCAGCCGGGTGTTCCGTTCCCACTGGACACGGCGGATATTCTCAACCGCTTCTGGAAGCAGAACGGCGAGTCTGCAACGGAGAAATGCAAGCCGGTGCCGAAATATCACGGTATGGAACTGCTGATGGAGCCTGCGTGGCCGGTGGAAGCAGATCTGTACCTGCTGGCACGGCAGGAGATGATGCTCGGCTGTTTCCTTGGTAGCAGGCTTGCACAGGGAGACCGGTATCATCTTATATGGAAAAAGGTCAGGCCCATGCTCGCACTCACAGCGCTTCTGCTTGATCGGGTCGGGATCAGAAAGGAAGGTTATATGGAAAATTTGCCGTATTTGTATGGACAACTGCTGAAAACATCGGACGAACTGCATGTGCTGTACTGCAAGGCCGTCCGCAATGGGGACGTTCCGCCGCAGCTGGTCGGCGGGAGCCTGTTTCAGGCTGCCGCGGAAACGCCGCTGCGGACACTGAATCTGCTCAGCCAGCGCATCATGCCGTATTATACCTGGGCAAAAAGCTATCGTTATAAAAATGCCATGGAAGCCGGAAAAGAGAGCTGGCGCGCAGGCTGGCTGTATGGGCTGTACGAAAAGATCGTGGGACAGTTGCGGGCGGTATGGACGCCGCAGACGCGGTTCAACGAGGAAGAAAGGGCGCAGCTGTTCATCGGCTATCTGGCCGCGTTCCCACAGAAGGAAAAAGCAGAACCGGATCTGAATGAGAATGAGGAGGAAAAAGAGCATGGATAACGAAATCAGACGTGCAACAGGGCTTCTTGTCATTGAAGTTGTCAATTCCAATCCAAATGGCGACCCCGACCGCGAAAGCGATCCGCGGCAGCGGCCGAACGGCTGCGGAGAGATCTCTCCTGTTTCGTTCAAGCGCAAGCTGCGGGATCTGCTGGATGACCATGATACGCCATTTTTCAGATCTCTGCCGGAGAAGTTCCGCGCAGACGCAGACCGGTACTGCATTCTGGAACATCGCGGACGGGACAGAAAGCAGATCACAGCGGAAATGGGTAATGAACCGGAAAAATTCCTGCAAAGTGAATTTGTCCGCAAATACTGGGACGCACGCGTATTCGGCAATACATTCCTGGAAGACGGCGGCAATAAGGGCTTTATCAAGACCGGCGTCGTGCAGTTCAGCATGGGGCTTTCCCTCGCACCGGTCGACATTCTCCGCCAGACGAATACAAACGAAGCAGGCGTGCAGGAGGGAAAAAATGCAGGCATGGCGCCGCTGGCCTATCGGATTGTGGAGCATGGCGTCTACTGTATGCCGTTTTTCGTAAATCCCAACTACGCACAGAAGAGCGGCTGCACAGCGGAGGACATTGAGCTTCTGAAGCTGCTCATCCCGCATGCGTATGAGCTGAACCGTTCGGCAATTCGGCCGGACGTCCGCATCCGCCACGCATGGTATCTGGAGCATAAGAGCCTGCTTGGCAGCTGCCCGGATTATCAGCTGCTGGAAGCGCTGACGCCGGAGAAGCTGGGAGACCGGAATGAGCCGTCCTCCTCGTGGGCGGATTATCAGGATAAAACGCAGCTGCCTGAGACGCTGCGCGCGCGCATGGCGAGCTGCGTCGATCTGATCAACCCATGACGGTCGGCTATCTGGCGCACAGCGCAAAGGACGACTGCCCGGCGCAGAGCTATGCTGCGCACATCACCGGCGTATGGAACAGAGCAGCGCGTTATGCTGCGGAAGCGGAACGGTTTGGAAAATACCCGGGACATCTGCTGCGTCTGGCAAAGCAAAGCGCGCTGCGCCACGATCTGGGCAAGCTGGACGACGCGAATCAGGCGGTTCTGCATGGCAATGTGCATCGCCGCAACCTGCCGGTCAATCACGTTGACGCGGGCTGCGCGGCAATGATGGCGGAGGAAAACCTATATGCTGCGCTGCTGATCTTTTCCCATCATAAAGGTCTTCCGAATCTTGCGGAGCAGGGGAACAGAATGGAGCTGATGTTCCGTGACGAAGAGACTGCCAGCCGAAAGCACACAGACCAGACACTTGCAGAGCTGCTGAAGCGGCACAGCGCATGTGTTTCTGATCTGGTGCCGCCGGAGCTGATCGAGGCCTATCCGGGGGAGCAGAGTGTGTTCCTTCGCATGGCGCTGTCCTGCCTTGCGGACGCCGACCATACGGACACGGCAGCTGCCTATAAGCAGGCGCCGGAGCAGGAGCAGATGCCTCCGCTCCGGGCGGAAGAACGGCTGGCTGCGCTGGATCGGTATGTTTCGGCGCTTGGCGGCGATGACGCGCGAAGTGCACTGCGCAGGCAGATGTATGCAGCCTGCCGTGACGCGAAAATTACAGACGGCTTTGCTGCCTGTGACAGCCCGGTTGGCTCCGGCAAGACGACGGCTGTCATGGCGCACCTGCTGCGGCAGGCGGTCAGGCGGAAGTCCAGACGGATCTTTGTGATCCTGCCGTACACCAGTATCATTCAACAGTCTGTTGATGTTTACCGCAAAGCGCTGGTTCTGCCGGGAGAAGACCCGGCTAAAGTCGTTGCCGAGCTGCATTGCCGGGCAGACTTTGAGGACATGGATACCCGGTATCTGACCGCGCTCTGGCGCGCGCCGATTGTTGTGACAACGGCGGTTGCCTTCTTTGAAACAATGGCGTCCAACCGACCGTCTGCACTCCGGAGACTCCATGAACTGCCGGGGAGTGTGGTTTTTGTGGACGAAGCGCACAATGCGCTCCCAATCGATCTGCTTCCGCTGGCATGGGGCTGGATGAACGCGCTGGCGGAGGAGTGGGGCTGCTATTGGGTGCTGGCGTCCGGCTCACTGGTGCGGTATTGGGCGCTGCCGCGTCTCATGGCGCTCCGGATCCCGCAGCCCAATGTTTGCGAGCTTGTACCGGAGCATCTTCGGGCAGAACTCATGCAGTATGAAACGGGGCGGATCCGCTTCCAATGGGAGCCGGAGCCCCTGTCAAGGCAGGCGCTGTGCCAGCGCGTGCAGGCATCCCCCGGCCCAAGGCTGCTGATCCTCAATACGGTGCAGAGCGCGGCGGTGTTCGCGTCGGATCTGTGTGACGCATACGGTCGGGAAGCTGTGGAGCATCTGTCCACGGCGCTCACAGCGGCCGATCGTGCCGCGGCAAGCGAACGGATCAAGAAGCGTTTGCAGGATCAGACGGATACCGATTGGACGCTTGTTGCGACCTCGTGCGTGGAAGCCGGCGTGGATTTTTCATTCCGAACCGGGTTCCGCGAGGTATCGTCGCTGCTTTCTCTTTTACAGGCAGCCGGCCGCGTCAACCGGCATGGCACAGAGTCTGAAGCCGAGATGTGGAGCTTCCGCCTGAAGGATGATTCCATGCTGCGGCCGAACAAGGCGCTGCACATAGAGCAGGAGGTTTTGCAGCGGTACTTCATGAAGCGTATGGAGATCACGCCGGAGCTGAGTACGGGTTTTTTAAACGATGTCCTTGCACAGGACGGAAGCTGTCTGCAAAAAATCAGCAGTCTCCTCCAGGAAGAGGAGAATCTGGAGTTTGCTGATATAGAAGAGAAGTTTAAGGTGATTGAAGAAAACACGGTGCTTGCCGTTGTGGATGAAGCGCTTGCAAAAAGGATCCTTTTTGGAAAGGCCGATTGGACAGAGCTGCAAAAGAACTCGGTATCTGTCCGCAAGTCGAACATACGGGCGTGGAACCTCAAAGAGATCGGCGATGGCCTTTATCAGTGGACGCTGCGGTATGATCCGTTTCTGGGCTATATGCGCGGCGTTCTGGATATGGAAAGAGCAAAACATGGCTTTTTGAACTGCTGACACGAAAGGAGACCGTAATGTACCACCCCGACGATTGTCTGATGATCTCCGGCCTACAGCATTTCCGGTTTTGCAGGCGGCAGTGGGCGCTCATTCACATTGAGCAGCAATGGGCGGAGAACGTGCGCACGGTGGAAGGAAATTTTCTCCACGAGCGGGCGCACAACGAGCAGCTGCGCGAGTCGAGGGGCGATCTGCTCATCGTCCGTGGGCTGCGCGTGCAGTCGCTGACGCTGGGGCTGACCGGACAGTGCGACGTGGTGGAGTTCCGCCGCGACGACGCGCATGGCGTACCGCTGGCCGGAAAGCACGGCCTGTGGCTGCCGTATCCCGTGGAGTATAAGCGCGGCGCGCCGAAGCAGGATAGCTGCGACGAATTGCAGCTGTGCGCGCAGGCCATGTGTCTGGAGGAGATGCTCTGCTGCGAGGTGCCGGATGGCGCGCTCTTTTACGGCGAGCCGCGCCGCCGTCTGGCTGTGTCGTTTACGCCGGAGCTGCGCGAGGAAGTCCGCATGAGCGCCGTACAGATGCATGACCTGTACCGCCGCGGATATACGCCGCGCGTGAAGCCGACAAAGGCCTGCAATGCGTGCTCGCTCAGAGAGCTGTGCCTGCCGCGCCTGCAAAAAAGCGGCTCCGTGCAGGTATATCTTCAAAGAAGCATGGAGGAAACGCCATGAGAAAGCTTCTCAATACGCTCTTTGTCACCAGTGAGGACGCATATCTGACGCTCGACGGGGAAAATGTCGTCGTGAACCGGGAAAAGCAGGAGGTCGCGCGCTTTCCCCTGCATACGCTTTCGGGGATCATCGCGTTCAGCTATGCAGGCGCGTCGCCTGCGCTCATGGGCGGCTGCGCGAAGCGCGGCGTCAGCCTGACCTTCTGCACGCCGACCGGCCGGTTCCTTGCCAGAAGCGTCGGCGAGGAGAACGGAAACGTCCTGCTGCGCCGGATGCAGTACCGCGCGGCGGACAATCCGGCGCAGAGCTGCCGCATTGCGCGCAATATGATCTTCGGCAAGCTCTATAACGCCCGCTGGAGCATTGAGCGCACGAAGCGCGACCATGCGCTGCGTGTCGATCCCGCGCGGCTGCAAGCAGCCATTGACCAGATCAAGACACTCTATCCGCTTGTCGCCGACGAAATTTCCATGGAGTCTCTGCGCGGCAGTGAGGGCATTGGCGCAAAGGCGTATTTTGATGTCTTTGATGAGATGATCCTGCAAAACAAGGCGGACTTTTTCTTCCGCGAACGAAACCGCCGTCCGCCGCTCGATAACGTAAACGCCATGCTGTCGTTTGCCTACAGCCTGCTTGCCAATGACTGCGCCGCCGCGCTCGAAGCGGTCAGGCTGGATGCCTATGTCGGCTTTCTCCACCGCGACCGCCCGGGCCGCACATCGCTGGCGCTTGATCTCATGGAGGAGCTGCGCCCATGCTTTGCCGACCGCTTTGTGCTGTCGCTCATCAATAACCGCGTCATGCAGAAGGGTGATTTTGAGCATACGGACAGCGGTGCCGTCCTGTTGACTGCGGATGGAAGGAAGAAATTTCTGCAAGCGTGGCAGGAACGCAAGCGCGAGACGATCACGCATCCGTATTTAAAGGAAAAGCTTGCGTGGGGCCTTGTGCCATACGTGCAGGCGCTGCTGCTGGCGCGGTATCTGCGGGACGATCTGGACGCATACCCGCCGTTTTTGTGGAAATGAGGTGCCGCGTATGATGGTGCTCATCACCTATGACGTCAATACCGAGGACGCCGGCGGCCGGAAACGCCTGCGTCAGATCGCGAAGCAGTGCGTGAACTACGGACAGCGCGTGCAGAACCCCGTCTTTGAATGTCTGGTCGACGCCGCGCAGTGCAAGCAGCTCCAGCAGAAACTGCGCGCCATCATGGACGAAGAAAAAGACAGCCTGCGCTTTTATTACACCGGCAACAAATACGAGACCTGCATCGAGCACTTCGGCGCAAAAGCCGGCTATGCCCCGGAAGGCGCGCTGATCATCTGATGCGAACCGGAAGCAATCATCCCTCTCCCAGCCGGTTCGCACCCCAAAAACAGGAGGTGCCGCACGAAAAACGCCGTATCCCTCCACCCAAACGGCGGAGGGATACGGGATAGATTGCTTTTCTTTGTATCATTTGCGCAAATCTGCCGGTGAAAATTCGTCAGATTTGCCGTCGCGCCCCGCAAGGGGCGCGTGGATTGAAATATACTATCCGTTTCGCGCAATACGGGCAAAACTGTCGCGCCCCGCAAGGGGCGCGTGGATTGAAACAAGATGGGCAGAACCATCGGCGCGGTGAGCCTTCGTCGCGCCCCACAAGGGGCGCGTATAATTACCCTCGCAAACACAAAAGCGCCGAAGAGGATCGTGCAGATTCCTCTTCAGCGCTTTTGGGGCTCAGATCACGCGGAACTCGCAGTGGGTGATCGGCAGCTTCTGGTCGTGTGCCTTGAAAAAGTCCAGCAGCAGATCGGACATTTCCGTGCCGATCTCCCGCAGAACTGGGCAGCCGACATAGCAGTCGTATCCGCCAGTGCCGCTGGCGCGGTAGCTGCTCAGGCAGGCGGTGAAGATGTCGCCGTCCGCGACGGGGCGGCCGTTCACGGAAAGCTCTGTGACGCGGCTGCCGACCGGGCGGGAGCAGTCAAAGACATAGTGTACCCCGGCATAATAGTCGTAATTGTAATGCTCGACCTTCGGCTTCAAAAATGCATCGGAGATGTCGAGCATCCCGTCCGCGCGCCGGGTAAAATACTCCGCGCTGCGCTCCATCGCCCGGCGCAGAACCGCGCCGGTGATCTGCAGCACCGTCAGCGTATTCGTGTACGGATATGCGTTCAAAATATCCCTGCGCCGCACGGTCTGCGGCAGTCCGGCTGCGTCGTTGGCAAGGCTCGTGACGGAGATCTGCGCGCCGCTTGCCGCCAGCTGCACGGTATTGAACAGATCTGCAAGCAGGATTCCGTTTGCTGCCATGCGCAGCGGCGTATCCGGCGTCATCGGCGCGTCCAGATGTCCGACGACCTGATCGAGCCAATCCTGTGCGCCGCGCTCCATCTCTGAAAACTCCCGGAGCCATTCCGACTGGCACGGGCCGCCTGCGTGGATCGTCTGGCTGGAAAATCGCGTGCCGCTGTCCGACTTGGAACTGGCTGGCGCATTTGAACAGGCCAAGCTCCTTTTTAGCCTGACTGCGGTAATCCGTGGGATAGATATAGCTGTGCAGATCGGAGGTAAAGAAGATCGTCAGTTTTCGTTCCTGCATAGCCTTACCCCCGAGCCAGCTTGACGCGGATCCTTGCAGAGATCCACTCGATGATGAGTACCAGCACGATCAGACCCAGCAAAATCGCGCCGACCTCGTTCCAGCGGTAGGAGCTCATGGCGAAGATCAGCGGCGCGCCGATGCCGCCCGCGCCGACAAGACCGAGGACGGTCGCATCGCGCAGGTTCATATCAAAGCGGTAGATGATCGTGGAGGTGAAGTCTGCGGTCAGCTGCGGCAGGATGCCATAGCGGATCTTCTGGAAGGTCGTGCAGCCCGCGGCGTCCAGTGATTCGAGAATCCGCTTGTCCAGATCCTCGATGCTCTCGATGAACATTTTGGACACCATGCCGATCGAGCAAAGCGACATCGTGAGAAGACCCGCGAACGGCCCGGGCCCGGTCACGCGAATGAACATCAGGCCGTATGGGATCGGTGTTCACGTATGCCGGAAATCTCAGAGAGGCGACATGGCTGGCAGGAAACCAGACAGGCGACGTAGTGCTCCAGATACGTTGTAAAAAACGGATCATTGCGGAACTGCCTATGCAGAAAGATACACAGTATCTGGAAGACGCAGTGTTTGAGTCGCAGAATATCGTATTTCCTCTGGACGGGCCGCTGCAGCTGCGGCTGAGCGCGAAAGACCGCTGCGAGTTTGGAGAGATCTGGACACTTGAATTGGCCAGATAGCATAATGAAATAAAAGAGCTATGTTCAAAAAATACAATAAATACAAGAAAGCCTATCTTTTCCCAAGCCAGCTCTATCTGCGGTTCGGCGAGAATGTCCGTGCGCTCCGGCGTGAGAAGCATTTGTCGCAGGAAGAACTGTCTGAGATGGTTTTTACGACGCAAAAGTACATTTCGTGTATCGAAACGGGCCGCGCGCACCCAAGTCTGGAGGCATGCCTGCGAATTGCAGATGCACTTCACGTTTCCATCGACACGTTGCTGAAAGGCATTATCGAAACGGGAAGCGAGGTGCTGAAACCAAATTCGCCGGAACAGGATCTGTTGGACGATGTGATATGGGCGGTTCATCGCTATCTGGAAAATCGGTAAGCTGAGATTCAGGCATATGCAAAAACTGCGCTGCAGTAAACAAAGAATAGGGATTTCCAAGACACACAAAACCAGCTGAAAAATATTCCGATCTTCCGAAAAAATCAGTAGACTTTGTGCCTGTTCTGTGGTAGTTGTTTGTGCTACCGAAGAAAAGGAGGCACAGACATGGCAAAGAAACGAGCGAATGGAGAAGGCAACATTCGAAAGCGGAAGGACGGGCGCTGGGAAGGACGGTACACTGCTGGGTACGACGAGAAAACCGGCAAACGAATCACCAAGAGTGTCCTCGGCAAAACGCAGGCCGAAGTGAAAGAAAAGCTGGCAAAGGCAGTCGCGGAAGCGGAAACTGTCGATGTGCGCCGTGCGGACGAGTACACGCTCGGTACATGGCTGCAAACGTGGTATGAGCTATATGCAAAGCCACAACTGCGGTTCTCAACGGCCGAGTATTACCGGCGCGGCATCGAACTGCACATCACACCGCGCATCGGAGATATTCCGCTGAAAAAGCTGACCGGACGCGACCTGCAATGGCTTTACAAAGACCTACAGGAACACGGGCGGCTAAGAGAAAGCAGCCGGGGCTGAGTGATTCCACGATTCGCGGCATCCACACAATGCTGCACAACGCGCTCGACCGGGCAGTGAAAGAGCGGCTGATCGTCCGAAATCCGGCAAACGACTGTGTCCCGCCGAAAATCCCAAAGCACGAAATGAAGATCCTGCCGCCGGATCAGATCAAGTCTTATTTGACTGCGGCTGACCAGCGCGGCGTCCTGCCAATGTTCTATCTGGAGCTCATCAGCGGTCTGCGCAAGGGGGAACTGGTAGCGCTCCAGTGGTCGGACCTGGATATCGAAAACAAGACGATTTCCGTCAGCAAGCAGGCCGGACGCAACAACGCAGGCGAGCCGGACATCACGCGCCCGAAAACGGAAAATTCGATCAGAAAAATCTCCATCCCGCAGGATGCCGTTGATCTGCTGGTCGCAGAACATCAAAAGTATCCCAATAACCCTTGGCTTAACAGTGATAAGGAACTAATTCACTTATCAACTGTTAGCTGACGGTATCCGGAGTGCATACGGACAAATCCCGTCTGATTTCTAACAGGAAGTCAGACGGGATTTTACTTATAATCTCAGATTGAGAACAGGAAAGAACATGTTTTGGAGGAACCATTAATGACGAAACTGATTCACGCTTTCTACAACATGGATGCCAACTCCGTGGAGCTAACCTACAACAACGGCTCCGTCCTTACGATTGATTGTGAGAAAGTGGAGAACCACTACGATGTTACAAACGGACAGATGGCAGACCTCGATTGGCTGCTGTACAACGCCGCGATGGAGTATGCTAAGCTAAAGAAGATGCTTCTGGATCACGCAAAGAAAAACGGCATCCGTTCTGGAGCGATCTTTATTACCAGGAACGGGAAGCCGTTGGACCGGAGCAATATTTGGGCGCAGATGAAATCCCTCTGCAAGGCAGCCGGAGTAAAAGCCAGCAAGGTGTTTCTCCACAATCTGCGCAAGCTGTTTGCCCGGACTTTTTACGGTATTGAGAAAGAGATCGCCAAATTGGCCGATATTCTGGGACACAGCAGCATCGACACAACAAGAATCTATATTATGACCGCCGGCACAGAACACCGGCGAAAAATCGAACGATTGGGCCTTGTAGTTTAGGCAATAAAAAACACCACATAATTTCCATTATGTTGTTTACTAGCCCAGACTGAATGCCAACTTAACAATAGCGCACTCTATTTTGGGTGCACCAAAGCCACCCTCATACTCTATAAAAAAAGAATTTGAGGGTGGCTTCGTGCTTCCCGCTTTTTGTACTGCCACTTTTATCTTAGATTTTACCATCTTTTTACATACTTTTCCTGTGTCCCTTGATTTTCATGTATGCTTGTGCTAAAATTATTTTAATTGGAAAGTGGGCATATATCTTTTGATATAATCGTTTCACTACATAATGGAAATAATGTGTTGCGCTGAATGCCGCATTCATCTAGTTGAAACTCAGCACAGCGTGAGGAATATTACTTCCGTGCTGTGGAGTAAGGATTTGGGGCAGGTGAAGAATAACTGCTGCCTCTTTTTTTGCTTTTGTGCTGTGCGGCACAGATTTGGAGGTGCTCTATGACGGATAAAGAATTGCGGCGTTTGAGCCGGAGTGAGCTGCTGGAAATGCTGATTGCCCAGACAGAAGAAAACAGCCAGCTGAAGATCAGGCTGGAGCAGGCGGAAGCACAGCTTCGGGACCGCAGGATCGAGATCGACAAAGCCGGTTCCCTGGCGGAGGCTGCCCCTCAACGGTGTCTTTCAGGCGGCGGAGGCCGCGGCGCAGCAGTATCTGGAAAATATTCAGCGGATCAGCAGCCAGCAGGATGACATCAGCCGCGTTATCAAGGAGCAGTCGGCAAAAGAGGCCGCCCAGATCCGGCAGGAGGCAGAGGCGTACAGCCAAAAAGTACACGCGGATGCGGATGCCTACTGGAAGCAGGTCGCTGCCAGAGCGTCCAAACTGCTGGCAGACCAGGAAGCACTGCGGCAATTGATTCAGTCCGCTGGAGAGGTTGAGATCAATGAAGAACACAGCAAATCCGTCCCGCGAGCTTCCAACCCTGGAACAGCTCGAAACGGAGCTTGACAGAGAGAAATACAAAAAGCGATATCGGCGGGTCCTGAGAAGCGCTGTCTATACCCTTGTGGTCGTTGCGGCTGTAGCCGTATTGGTCGCCACCATCTGGATGCCGGTGCTGCAGATCTACGGGGCTTCCATGACGCCAACGCTGAATGAGGGAGATATTGTGCTCTCTGTCAAAGGGTCGGATTGTGAACTGGGCGATCTGGTAGCCTTTTACATGGGCAACAAGATATTAGTCAAGCGTTGTATCGCCGGCCCCGGTCAGTGGGTGGATATCGACGTTGAGGGCAATGTGTATGTGGACGGCAATCTGTTGGATGAGCCGTATCTGACAGAAAAATCCCTGGGGGATTGTGACATTGATTTGCCCTACCAGGTACCGGACAATCGATACTTCTGCATGGGCGATCACCGGTCCACCTCGGTGGATTCCCGCAGCACTACGGTGGGCTGCGTCTCCGGTGAACAAATCGTCGGAAAAATCGTATTCCGGGTCTGGCCGATAGCAGATTTCGGGATACTTAAATAGAGAGGTGGGTGATTGGCATATGAAGCACGGTGCGTTACAGAGCGCAGAAAAATATATGAAAGCGCATAAAAGAAAAAAAAGCTGGTACCGGGTTGTAACCGGTCTTGCCTGCGTTGTGGTGTTCTGCACGGTCTACGCATTGATTCTTCCCGCCATTACCATGGAAAAGGGAGCGTGTGAGATTCCTGAACACACCCATTCGGAGGCTTGCTACACGCAAGTAACCTCTGCCACCCGGACCGAGCCGGTGTGTACCATCGAAAGCCTGAATCTCCATCAGCATGACGATACCTGCTATGACAGCGAAGGAAACCTGACGTGCGGGTATGCAGACTTTGTCGTTCACCAGCATGATTCGGCATGCTATGACGAAAATGGGAACCTTTGGTGCCCGCTGCCGGAGATCGAGACCCATGAGCACACCGGAAGCTGCTATGCCGTACCGGAAGCAGACGCACCCGAAGTACATACCCATACGGATGATTGCTACACCGTAGAGCGCGACGAATTGACTTGTACAGAGCATGTGCATACGGATGACTGCTACACAGAAACGTCTGCTTTGGCCTGTGAAGAAGATCATGAGCATACCGAAAGCTGCTATGAGACAACGCGGGAACTGACGTGCGGCGACACAGAGGAGCCTGTACACCAGCACACCGACCAGTGCTACGAGCAGATAAAGACGTTGATCTGCGAGCTGCCCACCGAACCGGCGGAAGAAGCAGAACCTGCCGAACCGGAGTTGATCTGTGAGGAGAAAGAAATCATTCTCCACACCCACGAGCCCTATGAATCCCCGGAGGACCCGGGCTGCTATGATGATGACGGCAATCTGATCTGCGGCAAAATCCAGGTTTTGGAGCATCAGCACACGGATGCGTGCTTTGAGACGGTGGAGGAACCGGCGGATACCGAGGCTCTGACCTGCACCCTGCCTGAGGATGAAAAACACACCCATACCGCTCTGTGCTATGGCACCTGGGAATTGACCTGCGATATGGAGGAACATACCCACACGGAGGAATGCAGCACTGCGGAAGAAACAGACAAAACGGAAGTAGCGGAAGAAACGACCGAACCGGAGGAAGAGATGTCCGGCATGGAGATCGATCCCAGCCTGCCGGTTATGGGCACTGCCTACGCTTCTGGCGCCAAAACACGCGCTTATTCGGTGATGACTCTGGATGCGGATACAACAGGGGCAACCAATCCCGTATCCGTAGAAAACTATATTACAGGCGCAACGCTCTACTACCGTACCAATGAAAACGGAGAGTGGACCGATGTATCAGGCGCGACGGATATTCCGGGCAATGCGGATTTCAAGCTGGTGATCAGCTACGGCAACGTCCCTATTGATGATCTCCTGGCTGCGGGCGGGAAAATGACCTATACCCTGCCGGACCTGCTGCGCAACGCCACGGCCAACGGCAGCATCACCAGCGGCAGCACGACCGTGGGCACCATCACGGTGGCAAACAATACGGTCACCCTTGCCTTTGATACTACATGGCTGGCAAAGCAAAAGACAGAGACGAATACCGTCATCAGCGGCGACTTTTTTGTGGAAGCAGAAGTTAACCTGTCGCAGGTCGGCGAAGATAGAACCGCTCAAATTTTCATTGGCAAGACAACGATCAACATCGATTTTGCTGGTGACATTGTCGCCAAGTACGGAAATGTGGATCTGAGCAAAACCGTCTCGGCTATCTCGGAGGAGACAGACGGCGATTATCTGACTTACACCCTGACCGTAAAGGCCGGCGCGGATGGCTGCCCGGAGGTCAAGGTGGTGGATACCTTTGCGGATACCCAGCACATCGAGGAATATGTGGGCGTGACGGGCGGGTCCAGCGCTACCAATGATACGGATGGCCCCACGGAAACCGGAGGCACCGGAAGCGTCTACATCGGTGCGGCACCCGCGGAGGATCAACCCATCCCGGATCCCGCAGGTGAAAACCCGACGAAACCCGGCACGCTGGTCTGGGACATCGGCGATATGGCAGCCAACGAAACCAGGACTCTGACATACCGGGTCAAGCTGAAGGATGCATACACCGGCGTCACGGCAAAGGGAAATCTTCAGAACACGGCGAATGTTTACTCCAAGACCTACCAGCGGGACAGCGACACCGTCACCTTTACGCCCCGTGCTGGTGCAACCATGTCCAAAGTGGCCTCGACGTTTACCCCCGGCGAAAACGGCGGAGGCACCATCACCTACACCATTTGGGTGAAGGCCAATGCGGACAACAGCTATGTCCTGGACAATGTGAAAATCATGGACGCTCTGGACGGTTCTGTCCAAAATATGAATGGGACCTTAGCTGCCATCCGCAAAAATCTGTCCTACGATGAAACCTCTTTCCACCTCTATCAGGGCGGTTCCAACGGCCAGAACGGAAGCAGCGGCTTAACGGAGATTACGGCAGGAACTACACTGAACATCACGGATACGGACAATGACGGCAAGAAGAACGATAGCTTCACCTATTATGTGGGTTCCCTGGCTCCCGGTGAGAGCAAGACTCTGACCTACACGGTGAATGTGGAGCCCGGTGTGTTCGTGGCGGCGGGAAACAAAGACTTCAAGATCAACAATCGCGCCTGCATTTATACTGATGACCGCGGAACAGATGGCGGCGTATTGCTGAGAGGCTATAACACCAGTAAGACCATTAACCGCAAGGTCTGGAGCCGAAAGCTGGCGGGCGGGAAGCAGGAGACGGAAAGCACTGTGTCCATGAGCGGCAGCGTGTATGACGCCACCGACAGTTCCGTTAACCAAATCACCTCCCCTGACAGCAGCTTCACTGTGCCTGCCGGCAGCTACAAGTATCAGGTGGCAGCCAATGAGGCGGGAGACTGGGATCTGTCCTCTGCGTCCATGGCTGACAGCCTAGGCAGCCAGTACATGCAGTTTGTGGGCTATGTCCGGGTGGAGGCCTATACCATCAGCAGCAATGCACCCGGTTCCGGCCTGGACGATGCAGCAGCCATTGCCAATTTGAGCAGCCGCACGCCCGATCAAACTGTCTGGGTAAAAGTTGACGGGCAAACCTCCTTCAGCTTCACACCTGAGCAGATTGGATTGGATGGAACGCAAGCCTACCTTTTGACCTACTACGCGCAGCCCACGAATATCGACGGCATTACGCAGGTGGTAGTGAGCAACCGCTTCGAACTGACCGGTGAGGTGGTAATCGGCAACTTCCGGTATGTTGTGCTAACCGGTATTGGCGCCGAAGCCTCCGTCGTTGTGGCGGGCAGCAACAGCTTTGCTGCGGAAAAGCAGAGCTGGTACTACGAAGAACCCAAGGCGACCACCGGAGACTTTGCCAATGGCGCACTGTACTGGGTCATCAAGGTGGATGGAACTGTTCTGCCCAGTGGCACTGCCATCAAGGACGTCACGAATGCGGTCGGCGGGTCGGCTCACTATATTCGGGACACCTCCTTTGTGGGCGTATATACGGGCAATTTGGGAACGAACTCTCTCGCGGATTATGCGGATTTGGATTCGCTAATCGCCAGCAACCTGCTGAAGGCCTTAGAAAGCAGTAGCTATACCGTTGCGAAAGGAACCTATTCTCTGACGCTGACCCTGAATACAGGGATTTCCTTGGCGCAGGGTGATTCCCTTTATCTGATTGTCAAGACCGAGCCGAGTAAACTGCCCGCCAATAAACGAGACGCCTTTACCTATAACAATAAGCTACAAAGCTCCTCCGACGGCACCAACTGGCTGGACCACAACACGGCCAGCAAGACCCTGTACGGCAGCGAAAATATCTTTAAGGAACTGGGCCGTGTCTTTACCTATCCCGGTTCCGGCAACTCCACCACGGACATCCAGCGCGGCACAAATCAGGCCATCAGCACAGATGCGCTGAACGGAGCGGGTACCTATGTGGCCTGGCAGATTCATGTGAACTATGAGGGCAGCCTGTCCGGGCGGTACCGTGTGGTCGAGCAGATCCCGGATGGGATGGAAGTAACCTATGTCCGTATATGGTGGCTGGGATCTAAAGCAGTTCGGCAGGATCCCAAACCCACCTTTGCGCGGCTCACAGCTGAGGAAATCGCCGCCCTAGGCGGCAGCTGGACGGAATACGCGAAGGCCCTGCTCAGCAACAACGCGGGAAGCCAGACGAACTACTATTACACCAACGGTCAGCAGGTGATCTGGGATATTGACAATCTGGTAGCCGGAGGCGGATACCGGGACGATTATGCCGTGGAGATACAGATCGTCTGTAAGGTAACGGATCCTGACGTTCTTCTGGGCGGCGTGAGCAAGGAGTTCAACAATGTGGTCAGCCTGCAAAATTCCGAGGGAACGACCATCGGCAACGACAGCAATGGTGTGACAATCGGAAAACAGACGCTGTCCAAGCAAGGCACTTATAACCCCGAAACCAATGGCGGCCGGTATCCCTTTAAGATCACGCTGAATGAGTTGGGCGAGGATCTGGTCAGCGGGTCGGATGCCATCACCCTGGTGGACGATCTGAGCGATACCCTGATTCTGGACACCACTTCCATTCAGGTGGTGAACACCAAGACAGGCGAGGTGGTATCGAACTGGACCGCCTCCGTGGAAGGAAAGACGCTGAAAATTGTTCTGCCGGACAACCTGCCTCTGACCGTTACCTATGAAACCACAGTCAACGCCGCGCCGGGTCAGACCATCTCCATTTCCAACAACGCCCATTGGAAAGGCTATACCACCCCAAGCGGCGGCAGCGTTGAGGTCAAAGAATTCCATTATTCTTCTGGCGGCACCGCTGGTGCGGACACTTCTCCCAGTGTAACAGTCAAAAAACTGGATCAATACAATACCAGCCAGACGCTTTCCGGCGCGACGTTCACATTGGTGGAGGGAACCTATGCTGACGGTACGTTTACCCCAACAACGGACGGCCTTTCCCTGACCGGCACCACCGGCGAGGACGGAACCCTGACCTTCGGAAAAACAAGCGAGCAGACCATGTCGTATAACACCGTCTACTGCCTGACCGAGACAGTGGCCCCGGAAGGATATGTGCTGGATGCCGTGCCCCACTACTTCGCTGTGGCAAAGCAGCAGGAGGACGGGAAATGTCCCACCTTCCCGAATGGTGTGACCGTCTGGTATCAAAGCGCGGACTACACCTATCAGGCCTACAACCACAAGGGCGAAGCCACGGTGGCCAAGGCATTTTTGGATGCGGGCGGCAATCATCTGGCAAAAATCGACGGAGTCTACCGTTTCGGAATCTATGCCGAAGCAAATCCCACCGGCAATCCGCTGCAAACGGTGACCATCACATACGCGAACAGCACGGTCACGCCGGAGAGCGGGACAGCGAAGTTTACAAACCTGACCCTTGGGGAAATGTATTACATCTACGAGTTGGATGATAACGGCGTGCCGATCCGTGGAGACAATACGCTGGCCACGGTGAACGGCGCAAACTTCCTTGTCACCTATTCCAATGGCCCCGCGGTAACCATTCCCGAGAGCGGAACCGCCGCAGCCGCCGTTACCGTGACCAATCAGGTCTGTTATCCTGAACTGCCCCACACCGGCGGGGCCGGAACCACCCTGTATACCAAGGGAGGCGTCTTGTTAACGGCAAGCGCGATGTTCCTTCTGTTGTATTACCATACAAAACGCAGAAAGGAGGAATCCGCATCCTCCTGATGCGCGGCATGATCCCATTACTATGCAGAAACTTAAAAAGAAGAAGGGAAGTCAAACAATGAAACACGCAAGAAAACCCGCCAGTCTCCTGCTGGCTCTAATTATGGTTTTCGCTCTGGCTACTACCGCGTTTGCGGCAGAAAACACTACAATTTCGGCTCCCGAGGGAAGCACCCGCACCTATGATGTATACCAGATCTTCACTGGTGACCTTCATGAGGGTGTTCTGTCCAACATCGAGTGGGGCAAGAACGGCACCGGCACCGAAGGAACTGCTGTCGATCAGACCACTCTGGACGCTCTGGCCGCTGTGAATGGTAAGAGCGACACCGAAAAGTTAACGGAGATTCAGAAATATGTGAAACTGGATTCTGAAAAATTCGGTACGGTTTTCAATGGTAATTCGCTGACCGTACCCACCGGCTACTATCTGATCAAGGACAACGGCCCTGTCAATGACGGTGAAGCCTACTCCCTGTATGTAGTCCAGGTTGTCGGCCCCACGACTATCTCTCCCAAGGTTGGAACCACAACCTCCGATAAGAAGGTTAAGGACACCAATGACAGCGCGGCGAACTCCACCACTGATTGGCAGGATTCCGCTGACTACGATATCGGCGATGCCGTACCCTTCAAGCTGAGCGCCACCATCGCTCAGGACTACGCCAACTACACCCACGGCTACAAGCTGACTTTCCACGATAAGGAAGACGCTGGCCTGATCTTCAATAAGAATTCTGTGAAAGTCTATGTTGACGGAACGCTGATTACCACTGACTATGAGGTTGTGACCGAAGGCCTGACCGACGACTGCACCTTTGAGGTCCGCTTTGCCAACCTGAAGGATATTGCCTCTGTCGAGGCCGGAAGTGTCATTTCTGTTGAGTATACCTCCACGCTGAACAATCAGGCCGTTATTGGCTCCACCGGCAACAAGAACACCTCCCATGTGACCTATACCAACAACCCCAATGACGAACAGGCCGGCGAAAACGGCGAGACCCACGATGATGTTGTCATCGTATTCACCTACCAGACCATCGTCAACAAGGTTACCAAGAACCCCGCCTATGATGCGTCCAAGGATACTGAAAAAACTGGCACCGACAGCGACGGCAACACGGAATTCATCCCTCTGAAGGGCGCAGGCTTCACCCTGTATAAGAAGAACGCTTCTGGTACATATGAAGCTGTAGGGTCCGAGCTTAAGGGTGAGGACATGACCACTTTTACCTGGAGTGGCCTGGATGATGGCGACTACAAGCTGGTCGAGACCACCACGCCCTCTGGCTACAATACAATTCCCGATATCGAGTTCACCATTACGGCTACTCACGATGTGTCTTCCGATAACCCCACGCTGATATCCCTCAGTGGCGGTGATAAGTTCACCGGAGTGATTTCCACCGGTGTTGTTTCTGCCAACATTGAGAACCAATCTGGTGCACAGCTTCCCTCCACCGGCGGCATCGGCACCACCATCTTCTATGTCCTCGGCTCTATCCTGGTCCTCGGCGCGGCTGTGCTGCTGGTCACCAAGAAGCGCATGAGCACCAAGGGCTAATTCCCTGATACATATCTGAAACGCACTGACATCCCGCTGTGAACGCCGGGGAGGGACTCCCTCCCCGGCCCACAGCGGCAAGGAGAACCCCGCATGAAGAAGAAAAAAGGAAATTTCACAACGCTGCTGCTGATCCTGGTGCTTCTCGCGGGACTGTCCTTGCTGCTGTATCCTTCCGTCAGCGATTACTGGAACTCCTTCCACCAAACCCGCGCTATTGCCACGTATGCCGAAGAAGTCGCAAATTTGAACCAGGATCAATATGACGAAATCTGGGCCGCCACAAAGGCCTACAATGCGTCTTTGGCAGAACGGGACAACGCCTACCTTCTGAGCGACGCACAGAAGGAAGAATACCAGCAGCTTTTGAATGTGTCCGGTCTTGGCGTCATGGGCTATATTGAAATCCCCAGCATTGATTGCTCTCTGCCCATCTATCATGGTACGGAGGAATCGGTCCTGCAGATCGCCGTGGGGCATCTGGACTGGTCCAGCCTGCCCGTTGGCGGCGAAAGCACCCATTGCGTTCTCTCCGGCCACCGGGGACTGCCCAGTGCCAAGCTGTTCACCAACCTGGACAAACTCCGAGAGGGGGATATCTTCCTGCTGCGCATTCTGGACGAGGTGCTGACCTATGAAGTGGATCAGATCCTCATCGTGGAGCCTCAGGAAGTCGGAGCGCTGCAAATCGTGGAGGGTCAGGATTACTGCACATTGGTGACCTGCACCCCCTACGGTATCAATACCCATCGGCTTTTGGTCCGGGGACACCGCATCGACAATGTGGAGGAGGCCAAAACCGTCCGCGTGACGGCGGACGCCATTCAGATTGAACCGCTGCTTGTGGCGCCCATTGTGGCGATCCCGATTCTATTGTTACTGCTGATACTGCTTCTGCTGCCAAAGCGGCCCAAGACGAAACACGGAGGTGAAGCCGATGAAGAGGATTAGACGCATGACTGCTGCGCTGCTCAGTGTGCTGGCAGTATTCCTTCTCCTACCCTTACAGGCTCTGGCGGCGGGAAGTATTGACTTGAATCAGGATGTAAGTTTGACCATTTCCTATCAAGATGGAAACACGCCCCTGGTTGGTGCAGAGTTTGACATTTTCCTGGTTGCCACAGTAGACGAATACGGCGAGCTGACCACCACAAAAGATTTCGCCCAGTTCCATGTCAATATCCGGGGCAAGGATGACGAGGCCTGGCGGACACTGGCATCCACCCTGGAGGGCTATGTATTGCGGGATGATATTTCCCCCACAGACAGTGGAAAGACCAATGATAAGGGATTGGTTTCCTTTCCCACCGCCGGAAAGAGCCTGAAAGCGGGTTTGTACTTTGTACTGGGGTATCGATACACACAAAATGGCTTCCGCTATGATCCCACGCCATTCATGGTAATGCTGCCTGGATTGGACAAAGAGAATAACATTTGGGTTTATGATGTAGCCGTCAATGCAAAGTTCGATTCATCCCAAATCCCTGATAACCCAGATGACCATACCATCGACCGAAAGGTTCTGAAGGTCTGGGCCGATGATGGACATGAAAAAGATCGTCCCAAAGAGGTAATTGTTCAGCTTCTTCGTGACGGCAAGGTATATGATACCGTAACCCTGAACGCGGCAAACAACTGGCGGTACACCTGGACGGGATTGAATGATCGCTATACGTGGACCATTGTGGAGAAAGAGTTGGAGGGCTATACCGTGGAGGTCACACGGGAGGGTATCACTTTTGTGGTGACAAATAGCTACAATGAGGAAATTCCTGACGAACCTACTCCCACAACACCTACCACGCCGGACAAACCTACTACACCTACAAAGCCGACGCTGCCTCAGACTGGCCAGCTCTGGTGGCCGGTTCCAGTGTTGATTGCCGCCGGACTGCTCTTTGTCGTGATCGGCCTGGTGCGCCGCAGAGGTACAACAGATGAGAAATGAAGAACAGAGTGGCAGGAAACAAAGGGGTTTGCTGTCGATTACGGTTGGGCTGCTGCTAATCGCGGCGGCCCTTTTCCTCGCATCCTACAACCTATACGACGAGCTGCGGGCAGAGCAATCGGCCAGGCAAGCGGTAACCCAGCTGGATGCGTATTTGCCCGCAGAGGCCGCTCCAGAGGCTCCCTCGGACTCCGCCGGGGATCAGGAGCCGTTGGTGAGCGATGAGCGGACTGTTATTCCGGACTATGTTCTATCCCCTAATATGGAAATGCCAGTGGAAACCATCAACGGAATAGACTTTATCGGTGTTTTAAGAATCCCAGCCTTGGAGCTGGAGCTGCCGGTTATCAGTGAGTGGAATTATCCCAATCTGAAAACTGCTCCCTGCCGGTACAGTGGGTCTGCCTATTTGAATAACCTGATTATTTGCGGCCACAACTACACTTCCCATTTCGGAACCTTAAAGAATCTCTGGGAGGGCGATATTGCCACCTTTACAGATATAGACGGAAATGTATTCATCTACAAAATGGTGGAGCGGGAGACACTGAACCCCACAGATATAGAGGGAATGGAAAGTGGAAATTGGGATTTGACTCTGTTCACCTGTACCGTGGGAGGTCAAAGCCGTGTGACAATTCGCTTTGAGCTGGAGGAAGACTGATTCCTCCAAAAATAGAAACAGGCTTTCGCATCGGGAAATTGACGGTAGCTATGCCGACTGGGCACGAAAAAACGGCTATACCATCCGGAACTGTGTCTGTGACTGCGATGGTTCCATTGAACTGGATACCCGCACCCTCCAGCGAGCCATATCGAGATAAGATTCAAACTGCGTGTCGGCTTCCTTGGTTTCTACCCACGCCCCGCTTTGGTAGGCGTAGTGTTTACACCTTAACCCAGTCCATCGTCACCACAGACTCGCAGACTATCGCTGCAAAGCTCAACGGCGAATACATCCGTGCTAAAAATAACAACCAGCGGCTTTCTATCCTAGGGAGCCGCTCAGCTTACCATGGTACAAAACTCCATTATCATATTTGAAACCAGAAAAATACCGGGACAGCGCATTTTTTGCTGCCCCGGTATTCGTTTACGCATACGGCACAGCTTTCCTGCGCTGATTATTGGGGCTTTTCAGGTGTTCGGACTTTTTGAGAATATTGATCTGCGTGACAAATTCCTCCGGGGTCAGTTTGTCATAGTCAATGCCAAGAGTCGCCAAAAACAAACGGGCTTTCTTTTCTTCCTCGGTGCCCTCGTAGTGCAGGGCGGTCTCCATCTGCTTTTGAATTTCGACAACAGGAGAAGCGGTGTCTGCAGTAGTGGTGTCCTTCCTGTGGGCTTCCCGGATATCATGTAGGATGCCGTCAATGTCCTTATGAACCACATGGGCAAAGAAGTTTTCCTCGCTGACCTGCGCCAACTCCAGAGTGCGCACATACAGATCATTCTCGCCGGGATTATGCTTTTCCATGATTTGCTTTCGGTTGGCTTCCAGAATGGCATTCATGTCATTGATCCGCATATCGGCAACGCGATCCACAAATATCTCAATGTCCACCAGAAAGCGCTGGAAGTCCTTGTGCAGAGCCAGTTCAGACAGCAGCCGGTTGTTGAGCTTTCCGCTTTTCAGCAATTCAATCATATCATCACCCAGATGCAGATCGTGCAGGTCTGTGTTTGGGTGATTTTTTGTTTCCGTCAGCCCCAGCAGATAGTCCGTGGATACACCGTAGAATTTCGCCAGGGTGACAATGCTGAATGGGCTGATATCCTTGAAATCATCGGATTCATATTTACCCAGTGCGGATTTGGAAATGCCGGTTTCTTCCGCAAGCTGCTCCAAAGTCAGATGCCGTTCCACTCGCAGATCCTTCAGTTTTTCTTGTATTGTCAGTTTTGTATGCCCCGATGGAAGAAATCAACGATGCCATCGGCAACATTGATATTTCCTCCTGCTTTGAACCGATTTTCGAGCCGCCCATTGATTTTCTGGAAGAATGCCGGAAGCGTTGGGAATCGGCTCAATCATCTTTTCGTCAGACTATTGAGCGCCAGATCGGAAACACATGGTATGTGATCGAAACAGAATGTGACGGAAATGAGCCGCTTGCCAACAAGGTAAAACGGCTCATTTTTTCTGACAAGGGGGCGATTTGTTAATGACTGCGACACAAAAGCATGATATAATTTCGATGTGTACAACGGTACTGTCGGCTGACCAACAACCAAAGGAGGATAAGATGTTGGATCAGCAGAAAATCACCATTCTCTACTGCCGTCTGAGCAACGAGGATGCCCAGGATGGCGAGAGCAACAGTATCGCAAATCAAGAGTTACTATGTAGAGGGTGGTTTCTCCCACCTAATACATATGACTGCGGCTCATTTGTGGTGAATGGAACAGCAGTTGCAGGAAAGGAGCAGAATAATCCTTATAACCGCTGCAAATCAACACAAAAAGGAGCTAATTCTTATGAAATCTCTATTTGAGAAAATGGGTGGCACTTACCGTCAGGAGGGTGATTATCTTATCCCGAACCTTGCGCTGCCGGATGAACCGGAATACCAGATCGGCAAGTATGGACGTATGCGTCGCAGCTATCTGAAAGAACATCGTCCAGTTCTCTACGCAAACCTGCTCACAAGCGGAACGCTGCATTGGCACCTGGCCGAGATCGACCAAGCTTGCAATGAGCGTATGGAAATCATCGTTCCTGCAATGGCGAAGCAGGAAGGCGTGACAGAAACTCTGAAAGCCGCCGACCAAATGGAATGGGTACGCCGCATGAACAGCATCCGCAGCCGTGCGGAGGAAATCGTTCTGACTGAGCTCGTATATGAATGACAGATGCCCGTTATCGGTTGCATGGCCGATAACGGGCATTTCTGCGTTTTAATCCTTTTCCTCGGTGCTGGCTACAAGTCGGTCAAAATCGCTCTGATACTGCCGATCCTGAATGACACGGTATTTCTCAAACTCACTCTCGGCAAAGGCTTTTGCAATGGCCGCTGTTACTTTTCCTTTATGATGCAGCACTTCTTCCTCGTTAAACTGCAAAAACGCATCCAGCCGTGCGACCCAATCCCGCATATACATGATGTTTCCACGGCGTGCCTGTCGCTCGGCGTAATCAAGATACATTGTGACGATTTCGTTCAGGCTTCCCATCTCAGTTTCATCTAGATAGTTCTTGGCTATCGAAACATCGGATTTGCGGATCCTGCGGCTGGGTGCATTTTTCCATGTTGTCAGGCCCATATTCGGTTTTGTGCTGTCTGCCCGGTCATAGATGATCTCCGCTGCGGTGTGCTTTGTAATTGCGTAATGCAGCTTGTTTTGTACAGTGGCGAAAAATTCTTTTGTCACAGGGCTGTCCACGTCATAGTCGGCGCTGCATTGGGAATATATGTCCGTGATTTTCTGGTAAAATCTTCTCTCGCTGGCGCGAATGTCACGGATGCGCTCCAGCTGTTCTTCAAAATAATCCTTCCCAAAGAAGTTCTCCGGCTCTTTCAGGCGCTCATCGTCCATGACATAGCCCTTGATAATATACTCCTTCAGTATCCTGTTCGCCCAGATGCGGAACATGGTGGCCTTTTTGGAGTTCACCCGATAACCGACCGCAATGATCGCATCCAGATTATAGTACCGTGTGGGATAGTTTTTCCCGTCCGCCGCAGTTGTTTCCAAAACGGAAACAACTGAATCCTCCATCAATTCGCCGGAGGCAAAGATATTCTTCAGGTGCTTTGAGATAGCGGCTTTCTGCACCTCAAACAGCTCAGCCATCTTTGCCTGCGTCAGCCATAGATTTTCCTGATATAGCAGGATTTCAACCTTGACATCGCCGTTGTCTGTTTTATAAAACAAAATTTCTCTTGTTTCATATGGAGTAAGTGCCATATTCTCATCCATTTTCCTCACCGTCCTGTCCTTTATTCTTTCCCCTACTCTTGTACACATTATACTGATTCTTGCACCGGGCGCTGCAAAATGCGGA
>ULXL01077485.1_pt1 | contig 31354 bp, 30 predicted proteins | sample 1961241 | NCBI WGS metagenome assembly ULXL01 (sample SAMEA4835837, study PRJEB28245) | human gut metagenome | biome: gut microbiome; material: fecal sample | place: Denmark | collected 2008
AAGCAACCTCCTCGGTTGACACAAGAACGGAGCTTCATATTGAGCACGGTATGGATAGGCTTATGCAGGGCAGAACGGTTTTCGTTATTGCCCACAGACTTTCAACGGTTCGCAATTCAAATGCCATTATGGTGCTTGAAAACGGCGAGATAATTGAAAGAGGAGATCACAGCTCTCTTCTTAACCTTCACGGCAGATATTATGAGCTTTGTACAGGAAGAGCAAAATTGAGCTGAGATAAAATTAAATATTTTTATATTTTCCTCTTTACAAAAGATTTCATTAATGCTATAATTCAATTGTGTTATATTCTATTAAATTATAATTTTCGCAATTTTTAATTGAGGTGTTCAAAATGAAAAAGCTTTTGTCAGTAATCATCAGCGTTATTGCCGTTGCTGCTCTCACGGCTTCATTTGCAGTTCCTGCAATGGCTGCCGTTAATGTTTACAGCCCCGAGGCTGTTGTTATCGAGCATCAGGCAAACGATCCAAGCGTTAATAAAATGCCTTCAAATCAGGTAACAGGCTCTCAGCAGGCTCCCGGAAGCAATATTGTTGAGTTTACTTACACAGGCTCATTAGAGCTTATCGGCTGGAATCTTGTTGATAAAAACGGAAATGAAATTCCGCTCAGCAAAACTGCCGAGTCTTACAGAATCGTAAGCCAGGACGGTAACAAGCTTGTTATCGAAATTCTTGATTGGAGCTATTTTGAGTCTCCGGACGGATATACCATTAATGCAATCGTTAAGGGTGCTGAAACGGAAAGCGGAAATAAGGATGATTCTTCAAAATCTCCGTCAACAGGTGTTGCTTCCGTTGCATTCGCATCTGTTGCCGCTATGGGCGCAGGTGTTGCTCTTCTTTCTCTTTCAAAGAAAAATGACGCTGAATAATTAAACAGTAAAATCAATAAAAACCTGTTCCCGTAGGGCGCAGGTGTTGCTCTTCTTTCTCTTTCAAAGAAAAATGACGCTGAATAATTAAACAGTAAAATCAATAAAAACCTGTTCCCGTAGGGCGCAGGTTTTTTTAATGTTAGTGCGATTTTATTTTAACAGATTAAAATTGTTTTAATTATTAACAGAAAAAACATATTATTTTAATCAAATTTATATTATAATATTTATTAATCAATTATGTTAAAAAACAAAGAGCGTGAGTCCAATGAACGAAAACGAATTGAACAACAATCAAAGCAAAGAAAAGAAATCGGATAAAAAGAAAATACTTTTAACGGTGTTTTTGCTCGTCATTTTTATTTGCTCGTGCGTTTATATCGGCTTTTATATCTTCAATAATTATCAGGCGCAAAGGGAGTATAGCTCCTCTTCAACCGTTCAAACAACAACCGATGGCGCAATTGCCGATAATCCGATTGATTTTCAGTCGCTTCAATCGCAAAATGATGAAATATATGCTTGGATAAAAATTGATGACACAGATGTTGATTATCCGATTGTTCAAAGCAAAACAGACGATGAATTTTATTTGAAGCACAGTGCGCTTGATAAAAAGTGGCTTGCAAGCGGAGCAATTTATACAGAGGGGTGCAACAAAACGGATTTTTCCGATCCGATAACGGTTATTTACGGCCATAACGGATATAAGGAAACAATGTTTACAACTCTTCATAAATTTGAGGATGCAGAATTCTTCAATTCTCATGAATATTTTTATATTTATATGCCCGGCAGGAAATTAACATATCAAATAATTTCCGCCTTTAAATATGACGACAGGCATATTATGAATTCCTTTAATTTTTCATCGGCAGAGGATTTGCAAAGTTTTCAAGGCACGGTTGTTAATCCAACCTCTGCGCTGAAAAATGTTAGGGAGCAGCTTGAAGCAACTGTTGATGAAAACAGCAAAATCGTTGTTCTTTCAACCTGTATAACAAACCAAAAGAGCAACAGATATCTTGTATGCGGAGTATTAGTAAAAGATGAAAAAACCAATTGATCCAAATCTTAACAGCTTTGACGGAAACGGCTTTCTTTCGGATATTGAGCCGAAAAAAGACGATTATTCAATGAATATCGTTGGCGAGGAGCCAAGAAGGGAAGCAAACAATAATCCCGATTTTGTTGTTAAGGAAAGCAAAAAATCAAAAAATCCATCTGATTATCATGCAGGAGAGCACAGAAGCAGCTCGTCGCACTCCTCTCATCATTCCTCTCACAGTAGCTCGTCGCACCGTTCCTCCCACAGTAGCTCGTCGCACCGTTCCTCTCATCATTCCTCTCACAGTAGCTCGTCAAGCAAAAAAAAGCATAAGCTTCCTCTTGCGGCACGCATTGCGGTAATTATTCTTGTGCTGATTTTCCTCGCCGTTTCTATCATTGGCGGCACCTTCCTTTATTTAAAGGAAACGGGCAAAAACGATTTGATTGTTGAGCAGCAAAATCCAAAGTATGAGGAAACAATTCAGTATAACGGGCACACATATATTTATGATAAGAATAAGGTTGCCTTTGCCTTTATCGGAGTTGACCGAGAGGAGATAGGGCAGAGCAACGGGGAAATAGGCAGTGCCGGTCAGGCAGACACCGATATTATCGGAGTTGTTGACACGCAAACGGGGCAGGTCAGCGTTATAACAATCCCCCGAGACACAATGGTTGATATAGACCTTTATTCCGCATCGGGAATTTTCCTGCGAACGGAAGAAATGCAGATTTGTCTTTCCTATGCTTATGGCGACGGCGGCGAATCCTCGTGCAAAAATGTAACAACTGCAATGAGCCGAATACTCGGTAATGTTCCGATAGAAAAATATTTTGCGCTCGATTTAGACGGAATTGCTCCTCTTAATGACGCAGTTGGCGGAGTTACTCTAACATCTCTTTATGATTTTCCTTCCGAGGGAATTAAAAAGGGCGATGAAATAACAATAAGAGGCGATTTTGCTCAAACCTATGTGCGCAGAAGAAATGTTGATAATATCGAAGCCTCTTTAAACAGAACAGAGCGCCAAACGCAGTATGTTAAGGCGTATGTTCAGCAGCTAAGAAGTGCGGTTGTAAATGATTTTTCGGTTATTACAAGTCTTTATAATACCGCTATGGATTACAGTCAAACAAATATTTCTCTAAACGATGTAACATATCTTGCAACGGTTATTCTTTCAAACGGAGTTTCCGATTATAATCAATACACTCTTAAAGGCGAAATGAAGCCGTCAAGCACAACCTCCGAGGATGTTTTCGCCGAGTATTATGTTGATGAGGACGCAGTTATGGAGGTTGTTGTAAACTGCTTTTATAAGCAGGTTAGCTGATAAATAAAAAGCATTTTCGCTTTGTCCGCCCACAAAAAAGGGCGTAAATGCTGAATATAATATGTGGGCAGAAAGGCTATGTTATGGATAGTTTAACAAAGAAAAAGCTTCAAATTTATGCAACGCAAATCAGAATGGGCGTTATTGAAGGCACCTATTGCGCAAAAGCAGGCCATCCCGGCGGAAGCCTCTCAATCGCAGATGTTCTTGCTTATCTTTATGGTAAGGAAATGAAATGCGACCCGAAAAATCCAAGGGCAGAGGAAAGAGACAGGCTTGTTCTTTCAAAGGGACACGCCGCTCCCGCTCTTTACAGTGCGCTTGCTTATAAGGGTTATTTTCCCGTTGAGGATTTAAAAACGCTTCGTCATATCGGCTCTTATCTTCAAGGCCACCCGAATATGAACACCGTTCCCGGCGTTGATATGAGCACGGGCTCTCTCGGTCAGGGCATCAGCGCGGCTTGCGGAATGGCAAAGGCTGCCAAATATCTCGGCAAAAACGATATTAATGTTTATTCTATTTTAGGCGACGGAGAAATAGAGGAGGGCCAGGTTTGGGAGGCTCTTATGTTTGCCGCTCAGTATAATCTTGATAATCTTTGCGTTATCATAGATTCGAATAAGCTGCAAATAGACGGTGCCTGCTCTGATGTTATGAGCGCAGAGCCGATTGATAAAAAGGTTGAGGCATTCGGCTTTGATTATGCCGTTATAGACGGAAATAATCTTGATGAAATCGAAACGGCATTTGAAAAATTCCACGCAAGCTCAAAGCCCTTTGCAATTATTATGAACACCGTTAAGGGCAAGGGCGTTTCATATATGGAAAATGCAGTCGGCTGGCACGGAAAAGCGCCTAACGAGGAAGAATATAAAACGGCGATGGCTGAATTAACGGCAAAACTTGCAGAATTGGAGGCGTAATTATGGCAGAAGTAAAATGTGTTGCAACAAGAGACAGCTACGGAAATGCGTTAAAGGAGCTCAAAGCAGAGGGCGCAGAAAATCTTGTTGTTCTTGATGCAGATCTTTCAGCGGCAACAAAAACGGGAATCTTCCGCAAGGCGTATCCCGAAAGCCATATAAATTGCGGTATCGCAGAATCAAATATGATAAGCATTGCGGCAGGTATGAGCACAATGGGCCTTGTTCCGTTTGCGTCAAGCTTTGCAATGTTTGCCGCAGGCAGAGCCTTTGAGCAGATAAGAAACTCAATCGGCTATCCTCATCTTAATGTTAAAATCGGTGCAACCCACGCAGGTATTTCAGTAGGTGAGGACGGTGCTTCCCATCAGTGCTGCGAGGATTTTGCGCTTATGCGTTCAATTCCCGGAATGGTTGTTATTTGCCCTGCCGATGATGTTGAGGCGAAGCAGGCAGTAAAAGCCGCATATAAATATGAGGGCCCTGTTTATTTAAGATTTGGCAGGCTTGCCGTTCCTGTTTTTCACAGTGAAGATTATAAATTTGAAATCGGCAAGGGCGAGGTTATTAAAGAGGGCAAGGATGTAACCATTATTGCAAACGGACTTATGGTTGCTGAGGCAATCGAAGCAGGAAGGAAGCTTGCAGAAGATGGAATTGATGCCGAAATCATCAATATTGCAACTATTAAGCCGCTTGATGAAGAGCTTGTTGTTGCGTCTGCAAGGAAAACGGGAAGGGTTATAACCGTTGAAGAGCATAACATTATCGGCGGGCTCGGCGAGGCGGTTTGCTCTGCTCTTGCGGAAAAATGCCCTGTTCCCGTTAAAAGAATAGGCGTTAATGATGAGTTCGGCCATTCCGGTCCTGCAAAGGATTTGCTCAAGCAGTTCGGTCTTTCGGCTGAAAATATCGTTAATGTAACAAAAGGCTTTTTAAAGTAAACAAAAATTTTTAAGACTGCCGAGAAAGCGGCTTGAACCACATTGAAGGACTGTTCACTATGTTGAACAGTCTTTTTTCATTGATTTAACAAATTTCACTTGATTTTGATTTACATAACGCAAATTTTATTTTTTCTTAAAAATATTACCTGATTTTTACCTTTAAGCAACCTCTTTTCAATATCGGAGAAGGATAATAACGGTGTTTGAAAAGGAGGAAAAGAGATGAAAAGATTTATCGGATATTTATTAAATTTTGTTTTGTCAATATGTGCGATTTTCGGCGGCATTTATATTATCCGAAATTTTATAGGAAAAATGTCTGTTTTAAATTTTACAGGCTGGGTTTTATGCTTTGTGGGAGTGATGGCAATTCTTGCCGAAATCATTCGATTTTTCAAGGAAAAAAAGGAGATGCAGTATGAAATCTTGGGTTAAGGAATTTACATTAAAGCATCCTGAAATATGGAAATTTATCAAATTCAGCTTCACGGGCGCAAGCACCTCCGTTCTTGAGCTCGGAGTTTTTATGTTTCTTCAATATGTTGTTTTCAAAAGCGTGAACGAGGTTCCCGTAACGGATAACGCACTTCTTTCATTTTTAAAAATCGAGTATAAGGGCTACTTGTATTCTTATGCAATTTCTGCTATTATAGGATACGCTGCGGCTTATGTTATGAATAGGAAAATGACCTTTAAGGCAGATGCAAATCCTGTTTTGTCAACGGTTATATATGCCGTTATGGTTTTCTGCACAATTCTGTTTAACACTTGGTTCGGCGCGTTCCTCGGAACACTTATTAAAAACAGTGGGCACAGTAATGCCGTTATTGAGATGATAACAAAGGTTGTTGTTATGACGGTGCCGACGCTGTGGACATATCCGATGAACAGATTTGTTATTCACAGAAGGAAGAAAACACCGAATAATGAAAAAGAAAATTCACGCCTATGCGCGCAGGCATAAGGAATTATGGAAATTCATCAAATTTAATATAACGGTTATCGTAACCTCTGCGCTTGATATTGCGGTTTATATGCTTTTGCTTTATTTCGTTTTCAGGTCAATGAATGAGGAGCCGTTGCCGCAAAATGCAGTTTTAACCTTTCTCGGAATAAGATATAAGGGCTATTTATTTTCATATCTTATATCAACAACGGCAGGCTATGTTGCGGCATACCTTATAAACAGGAAAATAACCTTTCATTCGGATGTTAACCCCGTTTACAGCTCTGTTCTTTATTTTGCACTTGCGGTTTTTAACATTATTTTCAGCTCGTGGTTCGGAGGAATAGCCGGAACATTTATGGTTGAGCACGGACTTTCAAATCCTTTTACGGAGATTATCGCAAAATTCGTAATAATAAATATCCCAACCTTGTGGACCTATCCTATTGAAAGATATGTTATTCAAATAAAGAAAGGCAAATTTAAGGGTATAAAAAATGGCAATTACGGCAACTGATTTAGACGGCACCTTGCTTTTAAATGACACAACAGTCAGCAAGGAAAATCTTGAAGCAATCAAAAGATTATCTCAAAAGGGCATAGAAACGGTTGTTGTAACCGGCAGAGGCTTATATGAAATTCCGCAGGAGCTTTTGGATTTTGATTCTATTGAATACTTCATTTTTTCAAACGGAGCCGGAATTTATAAAAGGGGAAGCGGCGTCGTTTTTCATTCGGAGATAAACAGGGAAACCGCCAAAAGAGTTGTTGAGCTTCTCGGTAATTATGAGGTTTTCATTGAGCTTTACATAAACGGAACACCAACTGTTGATAAAAACAAATTCAGCGAGGAAGCCTTTGATTATTATAGTATAGATAGGGATTTTTACCCCGAGCTGATAAGAAGCAGAAAGCCCGTTGATAATTTTGAAGCACTTTTAGGCGGAAGCCTTGACGGCCTTGAAATGTTTGATTTGTTTTTCAAAAATCAAGAGGAGCGTGCCGCCTGCGCAGAGGCGTTCAACAAATATTTTCCGGAGCTTGAATACACAACCTCAATGACTAATAATCTTGAAGCTATGAATTTCGGAATAAATAAGGGAAGCGGATTAAGGCGCCTTTGCGAAGCGGAAAATATTGATATAAACGATATTTATGCGTTGGGCGACAGTAAAAACGATTTGGCAATGTTTGAAGCCGTTGAAAATTGCTTTGCGGTTTCAAACGCCTGCGATGAGCTTAAAAGGATAAGCAAGGGCGTTATATGCAGTAATCAGGAGCATATTATGTGCTATATGGAAAGGCTTTATAAGGAGCAGGGTATAGCTTGATAATTGATTTTCAAAAGAAGAAGTTAGTGCGAATAATCACACTAATCCGATTATATTGCCCTCAAATTTTCATTTAGCGTAATTTTGAAATGCTAAAAACCTATAATACGCCTTATCAGGCTACAATAACGGCGTTAGGGATTTTTAATAAAACTGTTTGTAGTCGGAAAGGCTATTGGAATTTATATGAACGCAATTCACTTTTTAAGCACGGGCTCTTCTGATTGTATAATTCTTGAAAGCGGCGGAAAATTTGCAATGATAGATGCCGCAGAGGATACCGAATATCCGAAAAATAAGCCTATGTGCAAGCTGCCGGGCTTTGAGGAGCAGGTTGTTGAATATCTTTTCAAAAGCTGTGCAGATGAAAACGGCGAGGTGCATCTTGATTTCGTTCTCGGCACACATTCTCATTCCGATCATATAGGCGGCTTTGATACGGTTGTTCTCAACCCAAATGTGCATATCGGAAGAGCGTATCTTAAACCGTATCGTCCCGAAAGAATAAATTATTTTGAAAGAACGCAATGGGATAATGCAGAGGTTTACACGCAGATGGCAAATGCGCTCAAAGAGAAAAATGTTCCCATCATCAGCGAGCCGGATGAAACACCGTTTTATCTCGGAGATTTCAAAATAACGCTATTTAACGGTAAATATAAAAGATATATTCGCAAAACAGGAGAAAACGAGCATTCAATTGTAACGCTTGTTGAGGCAGGCAAAAGCAGAGCGCTTCTTGCAGGCGATATGAATTTCAAGCATTCGGGCGAAAAGGAAATATGCCCAAAGGTTGGCAAGGTCGATTTGCTTAAAGTGGGCCACCATTGCTATGAGGGCTCCTCGTCGCCGCTATGGATTAAAACGCTTAATCCCGATATTGCCGTTATTACAAACAGTATGAAAAAGGCGGATAAAAGAGTTCTTGCAAGAATAAATAAATATGCCTCGCCGGAGGTTTACACAACGGTTGATTCAAACGGCGTTAAGGCAATTTTCACGGATAACAAAATTGAAATTAAAACAGATATTATGTAACAAAAAGGCTTCGGAAACTGGGTTTCCGAAGCCTTTTGCTTATTCAAGATATAAAATTATTTTTCCCGCATCAAGCGTTTTTTTAATATCTATAACACGCTGATTTTCAGAGCCCCTGAATTTAAGGCTGATGTTTTTCAGCTCCTTGATAAATCTTCCGTCAACAAGAACATCTGTTATTTCAAGAAGCTCCCTTGAAATATCCGTAAAAGCTCTGCTTTTTTCGGCACCTGTTATTTCCTCAAAGGTAAAGCCGCTGTAACACCAAACGGTTTTATTCGGAAACTCCTCTTTGAATTTTTTGAGAAAATCAAGAAGCGTCTGCTGATTTTCCGGCTCAAACGGTTCTCCGCCTAAAATTGATATTCCTGCTATCCACGGCGGCTTAACGGAATCGAGAATATAGCTCTCCGTTTCCTTGCTCCATTCCTTGCCGTATTTAAAATCCCATGCCATATAATTAAAGCAATCGGGGCAATGGTGGCGGCAGCCCGAAACGAAAAGAGAGGTGCGAACTCCCTCGCCGTTTGCAATGTCATTCGTTTTTATTTCGGCAACATACATATTTTACACCAAAAAGAGCCAAACGCTTTGTTCGGCTCTTTAATCCTTTATTTTGCTTCGTATTAAAGATGAAGAACTCTGTCTTTAATCTCCTGTGTTCTGCCCTGATTCCAGAACTGCGTTCCGATATATCCGCAGGTGCGCCTTGCAACATTCATTTTGCTTTGGTCTTCATTTCCGCATTTAGGGCATCTCCAAATGAGCTTTCCTTCCTTTTCGGCTATCTGCATTTCGCCGTCATATTCACAGCATTGGCAGAAATCGCTCTTTGTGTTGAGCTCGGCATACATAATATGGTCGTATATATACTGCATAACCGATAAAACTGCGGGGATATTATCCTGCATATTCGGAACCTCAACATAGCTGATTGCTCCGCCGGGAGAAAGCTTTTGGAATTCAGACTCAAATTCAAGCTTCTTAAAGGCGTCAATCTCCTCCGTAACATGAACATGATAGCTGTTTGTGATATAGTTTTTATCGGTAACTCCGGGAATTTTGCCAAAACGCTTTTGCAGGCATTTTGCAAATTTATATGTTGTTGATTCAAGCGGAGTGCCGTAAACGGAAAAGTCAATATTTTCCTTTTCCTTCCAGCCCTTGCAGGCGTCGTTAAGCTTCTGCATAACTGCAAGTGCAAAATCCTTTGCATCGCAATCGGTGTGGCTTTTGCCTGTCATATATTTAACACATTCATAAAGTCCTGCGTAGCCAAGCGAAATTGTTGAATATCCGCCGTAAAGAAGCTTGTCTATCGTTTCGCCCTTTTTGAGTCTTGCAAGAGCGCCGTACTGCCAAAGAATAGGAGCAACATCGCTCGGAGTTCCGAGCAGTCTGTTGTGGCGGCACATAAGAGCACGGTAGCAAAGGTCAAGTCTTTCATCAAATATCTGCCAGAATTTAGTCATATCTCCGCCGGAGGAGCATGCAATATCAACAAGATTAAGGGTAACAACGCCCTGATTAAATCTACCGTAATATTTGCCCTTGTTTGTTTTCGGGTCAACATAAGGAGTAAGGAATGAACGGCAGCCCATACAGGTATATACAGCGGAATTGCCGTTTTTATCAACCTTAAGCTCTTTCATTTTCTTTGCGGAAATGTAATCGGGCACCATTCTCTTCGCAGTGCATTGAGCGGCAAGGCAGGTAACATCCCAATATTTTGAGCCTTCTGTGATATTATCCTCATCAAGAACATAAATAAGCTTAGGAAATGCAGGAGTAATCCAAACTCCGCTTTCGTTTTTAACGCCCTTAATTCTTTGGCGCAAAACCTCTTCAATGATAAGCTTAAGGTCATCTCTCGTTTGGCCCTCTTCAACCTCGTCAAGATACATAAATACGGTTACGAACGGAGCCTGACCGTTAGTTGTCATAAGAGTAATAACCTGATACTGAATCATCTGAACACCGCGGTTGATTTCATCCTTAACTCTAACCTCGGTAATTTTGTTAATCTGCTCCTCGGTCGGCTCAATTCCTGCCGCCTCAAGCTCTTCCTTAACATCCTTTTTAAATTTTTGACGGCTTAAATCAACAAACGGAGCAAGGTGCGAAAGGCTGATGCTCTGTCCGCCGTATTGGCTTGATGCAATCTGCGCAATTATCTGCGTTGCAATGTTGCAGGCAGTTGAGAAGGAATGCGGCTTTTCAATCATTGTTCCGCTGATAACCGTGCCGTTTTGAAGCATATCTTCAAGGTTAACAAGATCGCAGTTGTGCATATGCTGTGCAAAATAGTCTGCGTCGTGGAAATGGATAAGTCCGTTTTCGTGAGCCTCAACAATATCCTGCGGCAGAAGAATTCTTTTTGTTAAATCCTTTGAAACCTCGCCTGCCATATAATCACGCTGAACGCTGTTTACCGTTGGGTTTTTATTTGAGTTTTCCTGCTTAACCTCTTCATTATTACATTCTATAAGAGTAAGAATTTGCTCGTCTGTTGTGTTTGATTTACGGATAAGAGAGCGGTTGTAGCGATACTTAACATATCTTTTGGCAACCTCAAATGCTCCCTGCGCCATAATCTGATTTTCAACAATATCCTGAATTTCCTCAACGGAAAGCGCTCTTGCCGCCTTCTTTATTTTAAACTCAACATATTCTGCAATGTCGTTAATCTGGGAAGCGGTAAGCTCCTCCTTTTCGCATGCGGCGTTTGCCTTGGTAACGGCTGCTATGATTTTTGATAAATCGAACTCTGCCTCCGAGCCGTTTCTCTTGATAATCTTCATATTTTTCACCCCTGTTTATTTTTTGCATTATTTTAATAATTGTTACAAATTGGTTACAGTTATTACTCGTTGCCTTTACATAATATCAAAATATGGTTGCCGTGTCAATATGTTTTTTCAAAAAAATACAATATATTGTGGGAAAATTTTTAAAAATCGAAAAAATTAACGATATGTAGATTTTACTTTATTTTGCATAAAATGTTGTTTTTTGGCTTTAAATCAAGTTGTTAAGCGGTTTTTAATGCAGAATTTCAATCGAAATTTTACCGAAGGTTACAAAAAGATGAGTACAAAAAGTATAATTCACAATTTTTACTATATATGCTATAAAAAGTATTATTTTCATTATATTACCCACAACATTTTGTGTTTTTTCGTTTCTTTTGTTCAATTTATACATATTTTGCTCCGAAAGCCGCCGAAATTATTATTTTTTGCTAATTGTTTTTGCTTTGTGCTTTATGTTATTATATAGACGCTGAATAGTCAGCTCAATAAAATTTAACGGAGGTTTATATATATGGAAGCTTGGAGAGGTTTCAAAACGGGCAATTGGTGCAATGAAATCAATGTTCGCGACTTTATAAATAAAAATTATACCGCTTATAACGGCGACGCTTCTTTCCTTTCGGGTCCAACCGAAAGAACCGAAAGAGTAAGCGCAAGGCTTAAGGAGCTTCTTATTGCCGAAAATGAAAAGGGCGGAGTTCTTGATGTTGACACGGAAAAGGTGCTTTCAATCCTTTCTCATAAGCCGGGATATGTTATTAAGGAGGACGATATTATAGTCGGTCTCCAAACGGACGAGCCGCTCAAAAGAGGCGTTTCTCCGTTTGCAGGCTTCAGAAATGCCGTTCAGGCTTGTGAGGCATACGGCTATAAAATGTCCGATAAAATCAAGGATGAGTTCACTTACAGAACAACCCACAACACAGGCGTTTTCCGCGCATATACCGATACTATTAAAAAAGCACGCCACGCAGGCATTTTAACAGGCTTGCCGGATGCCTATGCAAGAGGCAGAATTATCGGCGATTACCGCCGCATTGCTCTTTACGGTATGGATTATCTTATTGAGCAGAAAAAGCTTGATAAGAAAAAGCTCGGCGAAAGAGATATTCTTGATGAGGAAACAATTCATCTTCTTGAAGACCTTGCAAAGCAGCTTGAATTTATGACTCAGCTTAAAATAATGGCACTTGATTACGGCTATGACATTTCAAGACCTGCCGAAAACGCAAAAGAGGCAGTTCAATGGCTCTATTTCGGCTATCTCGGAGCTATCAAGGAGCAAAACGGTGCTGCAAACTCAATCGGAAGAATTGCCGAATTTATTGATTGCTATATTCAAAGAGATATTGAAGAGGGCACCCTTGACGAAAGCGGCGCACAGGAGCTTATTGATGACCTTGTTGTTAAGCTTCGTCTTGTTCGCCATCTTCGCACACCCGAATATAACGACCTTTTCGCAGGAGATCCTGTTTGGGTAACCTGCTCTCTCGGCGGCGTAACAACAGACGGAAAATCAATGGTTTCAAAATCATCGTTCCGTTTCCTGCAAACACTTTATAATCTCGGACCGAGTGCCGAGCCGAATTTAACTGTTCTTTGGGCACAGTCGCTTCCGCAGGGCTTTAAGGATTTCTGCGCAAAGGTTTCTATTGACACCGATTCAATTCAGTATGAAAACGACGATGTTATGAGGAAGGACTACGGCGACGATTATGCAATTGCCTGCTGCGTTTCCGCTATGAAGGAAGGCAAGCAGATGCAGTTCTTCGGCGCAAGATGTAATCTTGCAAAGGTGCTTCTTATGGCTCTTAACGGCGGTAAGGACGAAAAAGAGGGAAGCCAAATCGCTCCTGAGGGTGCTTCCTTTGATGAAAAGCCGCTTGATTATAACGAGGTGCTTGAAGCATATAAAAAGTATCTTTCTTGGATGGCACGCCTTTATGTTAACACAATGAATATCATTCATTATATGCATGATAAGTATGCGTATGAAAGACTTATGATGAGCCTGCACGACACCGATGTTGAGCGCCTTATGGCATTCGGTATTTCGGGTATGAGTGTTGCGGTTGACTCTCTTTCGGCAATCAAGTATGCAAAGGTAACTCCGATTAAGAATGAAAAAGGAATTATAACAGAGTTTAAAACAGAGGGAGAATTCCCCAAGTTCGGTAATGATGACGATAGAGTTGACGAAATTGCTCAATGGCTCACAGAGTTCTTCTACAAAGAGCTCTGCAAAACCCCTGCATACAGAAATGCAAAGCACACCCTTTCAATTCTTACAATAACATCAAATGTTATGTACGGTAAAAAAACAGGCGCAACTCCCGACGGAAGAAAAGCAGGCGAGGCGTTCGCACCCGGTGCAAACCCAATGCACGGCAGAGACTGCGAGGGTGCTCTTGCTTCTCTTAATTCGGTTGCAAAGCTCAGCTACGCTTGCTGCCAAGACGGTATTTCAAACACATTTTCAATTACTCCCGATGCTCTCGGAACAGATGATGAAAACAGAGTTGAGCATTTAACAACAATGCTTGACGGCTATTTCTCCCAGGATGCACATCATCTTAATGTTAATGTGCTCAATCGCCAAAAGCTTATTGACGCTATGAATGATCCAACACTTTATCCGTCGCTCACAATCCGTGTTTCCGGCTATGCCGTAAACTTTAATAAGCTTACCCGCGAAAAGCAGGAGGAGGTTATTTCAAGAACCTTCCACACTGCAATGTAAGTTGCTTAATGCAAAATTAAAGCCCGTTGAAAGCGTTGTTTTTCAGCGGGCTTTGTGTTATCCTAATATTATGATTAGTGTATTGCCGAAAGAAAGCCGAACAGGCTAAAAGAATTTGATTACAGAACAAGCGGAGCGTATTTTATAACAATATGCACGCAAAATATAAATCGGATTTTATCAAAAATTGTTGTAGGGCACGGGTTGCCCGTTTTGAAATTAACTGAGGATGGATTTTAAATGGGGGATGAGAATGTTGGCTGATATTCATTCTTTTGAAAGCCTTGCCGCACTTGACGGCGAGGGACTGCGCTACGGCGTGTTTTTTACAGGCTGTCCGCTTCGGTGCGCTTATTGCCACAATCCCGACACCTGGTTTCGCTCCGGAAGAGAATATACACCGCAGGAGCTTTTTAAAAAAGTAAAACGCTATAAGCCGTATTTCAAAAACGGCGGAGGTGTAACCTTTTCGGGCGGCGAGCCGCTTTTGCAGTCAGAATTTATCAACGAAACGGCGGAGCTGCTGCGCTCTGAAAATATCGGCTATTGCCTTGACACCTCGGGAAGTGTTCCGCTTTCCGATAGCGTTAAAAAATGTATAGATGGTGCCGATATGGTTATTCTCGATATAAAATTTTATAACGAAGAGGATTATAAGAAATACACAGGCGGCGTTTTTGAAAACTTCGTTAATATCGGAAAATATTGCTCCCAAACGGGAAAACGGCTTTGGCTTCGCACGGTTATTGTTCCGGGAATTAACGACAGCGAGGAGAGTGTTCGCCGTTATAAGAGCTTTGCAGGTCAGTTTAAATATGAAAAATATGAGTTGCTCGGATTTCATACTATGGGATTTTTCAAATATGATAATTTAAAAATAGAAAATCCGTTAAAGGAAATATCCGCTCTTGATAAGGAAACGCTTCAAAAGCTGCAAATGATTCTTGACAAAGACGAGTAAACTTACTATAATAGTTTTAACTTAATAAGTCAGGGGTGCCAAAAGGCTGAGATTATACCCTTCGACCCGTCCGTTAGCACGGACGGCGGAGACGATGTAATTATTTAATTATAAAATGTATAAGCCCCGTGTTTTTACGGGGCTTTTTCTTTTGACTTGTTAGGAATAATGCGGAAATGCCGCAAGGAAAGGATGGTTGAATATGAAGGCAAGCATTGCAATTCAGGTGCTTCCGAAAACAGACAGTGAGGAAGAGCTTATCAGAATTGTTGACGAGGTTATTGCTTACATAAAAAGCAGTGGGCTTAACTGCTATGTAGGCCCCTTTGAAACAACTATTGAGGGCGAAAGCTACGATCAGCTAATGGAAATCGCCGCAAACTGCCAAAAGGTTGCAATCAATGCGGGATGCGAAAGCGTAAGCGCTTATATTAAGGTTGTTTACAATCCCGAGGGCGAGGTGCTCACCATTGAAAAAAAGGTTTCAAAGCATCACGAATAGGTCGGCTCCCGTCATAGCCGTTGCCGTTATACTTATTATATGGTATATCTGCTGCGATTATGAGGTTGTTCCGGCGTATATGCTTCCGTCGCCCGTTGATGTTTTCAACGCATTTGTTGATAATTTCGGCGTTATGATGAAGCAGGCTGCGGTAACGCTTCAGGAGGCGTGCTACGGTCTCGGAATAGGAATTGCTTTGGCATTTATAATCTCCTCGCTTATGGATAGGTTTGATTTTCTTTATAAAGCAATTTATCCAATTCTTGTTATAACTCAAACGATACCAACCATTGCAATAGCTCCTCTGCTTGTTTTGTGGATGGGCTTCGGTATGGCTCCGAAAATAACGCTTGTTGTTATAACAACATTTTTCCCTATATCAATAGGACTGCTCAACGGCTTTAAATCCGTTGATGAGGACGCAATAAATCTTATGCGTGCAATGGGTGCGGGAAGGCTTCAGATTTTCAGATATGTTAAGCTTCCCAATGCAACCGCCTCGTTTTTTTCGGGCTTAAAAATATCGGCATCCTATGCAGTTGTAGGTGCCGTTATTTCCGAATGGCTGGGAGGCTTTGAGGGCCTCGGAGTTTATATGACGAGGGTAAAAAAAGCGTATGCGTTTGATAAAATGTTTGCAGTTATAGTTTTTATCTGCGCAGTCAGTCTTATTTTAATGGGAATAGTCGGGCTTCTTCAAAGGCTTGCAATGCCTTGGGAGCGTCCGCAGAAAAAAACCAAAAAATTAAAGGAAAAAACAGTATGAAGCTTAAAAAAATAATTGCGCTTCTTTTGAGTGCGCTGCTCGTTTTCAGCTTTGCTTCTTGCGCTAAAACAGCAGAGGATAATAAAAAGGATTTAACAGATATAACGGTTTGCCTTGATTGGACTCCGAACACTAACCACACCGGCCTTTATGTTGCTCTTGCAAACGGCTATTATGAGGAAGCAGGACTTAATGTTTCTATCGTTCAACCGCCCGAAAACGGTGCAACAGAGGCTTGCGCCGCAGGTCAGGCACAGTTTGCAATTGACGCTCAGGACACTCTTGCACCTGCGTTTACCTCCGATTCTCCTCTCGGAGTTACTGCCGTTGCCGCTTTGCTTCAGCATAACACCTCGGGAATTATTTCGGCAAAGGGCGAGGGAATGGACAAGCCTGCCGGCTTAAACGGAAAAACATATTTAACATGGGATTCTCCCGTTGAGCTTGCAATGATGGAAAATGTTGTTAATGCAGACGGCGGAGATTGGAGCACTGTTAACAAAATTCCGAACACCGTAACAGATGAGGCTCAGGATGTTAAGCAAAATCCCGACCACGCAATTTGGATTTTCTACGGCTGGGGCGGCATAAACGCAAAGGTTAATAATATCGAAACAGATTTCTTCTTCTTTAAGGATATAAACAAAACCTTTGATTATTACACTCCTGTTCTTATTGCAAATAACGATTTCCTTGCAAGCAACCCGGATGAAGCAAAGGCATTCCTTTCGGCAACCGCAAAGGGATATGAATATGCAATAAGCAATCCCGAGGAAGCGGCTCAAATTCTTATTGACGGAGACGACACAAAATCCCTTGTGGGCTCTGAAAAGCTTGTTGTTGAAAGCCAAAAGTGGATGGCAGATCAGTATATTGCGGACGCTGAAAAATGGGGATATATTGACCCTGCCCGTTGGGATGGCTTCTATGCTTGGCTTTATGAGGAAAATCTTATTGAAAAAGAGCTTCCGGCAGGAACGGGCTATTCAAACGATTATTTAGCATAAAGCAATGGAAATACTTAAAGCAGTTGATATAAATAAAAGCTTTGAGGATAATTATGTTCTCAAGGATGTTTCAATAACGCTGAACGAAGGCGAAATAGTCAGCCTGCTCGGCGTCAGCGGCTCCGGAAAAACAACGCTTTTCAATGTTCTTTCGGGAATTTATACACCCGATAGCGGCAAGGTTTTTCTCAAAGGCGAGGATGTAACCGGCAAGCCGGGCAAAATCAGCTATATGCTTCAAAAGGATTTGCTTTTCCCTTATCGAAGGGTTATTGATAATGTTACTCTGCCTTTAACTCTCCACGGAATGAAAAAGAAAGAGGCAAGGGAAAAGGCAAACGAATATTTTTCTGTTTTCGGGCTTGACGGAACGCAGATGAAATATCCCTCTCAGCTGTCGGGCGGTATGCGTCAAAGAGCTGCGTTGCTGCGAACATATCTTTCGTCAAACGGCGTTGCTCTTCTTGATGAGCCTTTCAGTGCGCTTGACACAATAACAAAAAGCAAAATTCATAAATGGTATCTTGATGTTATGCGGCAGATAAATCTTTCAACCGTTTTTATAACTCATGATATTGACGAGGCAATCCTTTTGTCTGACAGAATTTATATTCTCACGGGTGCGCCCGGCGTTATTCAGGATGAAATAATAATAAATGCCGAAAAGCCCCGTTCGCCCGATTTTAATTTAAGCGGCGAGTTTCTTGAATATAAACGAAGGATAGTTGAAATTCTCCATCTTTCATAAAAAAGGCTCCGCAGGAACATAAAAATTCCTGCGGAGCTTTATTTTTTGAGTAAAACACATAAACGGAGCGTTAAAAAGCCAAATGCGAAGCCTGCCTTATTCCATATTCTTATAAGGCTTTTTCTTTGTTACCCAGTTTTCAATGTTAACCTGCCTTGAACGGGCAACGGAAAGAGCGTTCGCCGGAACATCCTCTGTTATTGTTGAGCCTGCGGCAGTAAAGGCAAGCTCGCCAACGGAAACAGGCGCAATCAAATTTGTGTTGCAGCCGATGAATGCGTTATCTCCTATCGTGCAGCGGTGCTTGCTTTTGCCGTCGTAATTAACGGTAACTGTGCCGCAGCCGAAATTAACATTTTTGCCCACATCACTGTCGCCCACGTATGTCAGATGAGCGCATTTTGTGCCCTCGCCCATAACGGAATTTTTGATTTCAACAAAATTGCCTATATGAACATTTTTGCAAACCCTGCTGCCGTTTCTTATTTGAACAAACGGGCCGCATGTAACACCGTCCTCAACCTCGCTGTCGGTCAGCTTAACATTGTCCAGCACAGCATTATTTCCTATAATGCCGTCCTTGATATAAGTGTTGGGGCCTATAACGCAGTTGTCGCCTATAACGGTGCTTCCTATAATAACGGTGTTTGGCATAATTCTTGTTGAATTGCCGATTTTAACCTGTGTGCCTATCATAACTCCGTCGGTGCAGGGAATGTCAACTCCGTTTATCATCATTGCGTCGTTGATATTTCTTCTCATAATATTGTTAAGGTCGTTAAGCTGCTTTCTGTCGTTTGCGCCCAAAACAACCTCGCTGTTTTCAACAACATAGGCACCTGCATTTTCGCCCTTTGCAATAAGTATTGCAAGGCTGTCGGTAAGATAATATTCGTTTTGTGCATTGTTGTTTGTAATGCGGTCAAGCGCATAAAGCAGGTCGCTTCCGTTAAACCAGTATGTTCCTGCGTTTGATTCGTTAATCCTTTTTTCTTCCTCGTTTGCGTCCTTGTGCTCAACAATGCAAAGCAGAGTGCCGTTTTCATCTCGCTTAACATGGCCTATTCCGTTTGTGTCATCAACAATTGCGGAAACAAGCGTTATCGCATTTTTGTTTTCCTCGTGATAAGCGTAAGCCTTGTTAATTGTTTCAGCGTCCATAAGCGGACCGTCGCCGTTAAGAATAAGAATTTTGTCATCCTTGTGCTCCTCAACAAAGCCTCTTGCCGTCATAACGGCATGGCCTGTTCCGAGCTGCGGATTTTGATAAGCAGTTTTTATTCCGCCCGGCAGAAAATCCTCAACGATTTCGTGCTTGTAGCCCGTAACAACGCATATATCCTCACAGCCCGCTTCTTTAACCGAACGCAGAACATGGGAAATCATCGGCTCAAAAAGCACCTCGCACATAACCTTCGGCAAATCCGATTTCATTCGTGTTCCCTTTCCGCCTGCAAGTATTATAGCACATTTCATAGCTGAAACCTCCAAATGTTTTGTCTGCTATAATTATGCACTAAATACGCTGAATTTTCAAGATAAATAATAATAAATACTCACAATTAGTAAAATTTTAAAAATCAGTAAAAAAATGTTTGTAATTTGAGTTTTATTGTGTTATAATTTTTAAGCAATATACTGCTGAAAAATAATCAGCGGTATAAATCTTAATTTTTGTATATTATTTTAGGAGGTATTTCTCAATGGCAAAGAAATATTGTTACCTTTTCTCAGAGGGTAATGCTGACATGAGAGAGCTTCTCGGCGGTAAAGGTGCAAACCTTGCCGAGATGACAAACATCGGTCTTCCTGTTCCCCAGGGCTTCACAATCACAACAGAAGCCTGCACACAGTATTATGAGGACGGCCGTGAAATCAACGACGGCATCATGGCAGAAATCAACGAGTATATCGGAAAAATGGAAGAAATCACCGGCAAAAAGTTCGGCGATAAGGAAAATCCGCTTCTTGTTTCCGTTCGTTCAGGTGCAAGAGCATCTATGCCCGGTATGATGGACACAATCCTCAACCTCGGCTTAAACGAAGATGTTGTTGATGCAATTGCAGAAAAATCAGGTAATCCAAGATGGGCTTGGGACTGTTACAGAAGATTTATCCAGATGTATTCCGACGTTGTTATGGAGGTCGGCAAAAAATATTTCGAAGAGCTTATCGACGAAATGAAGGCTAATAAGGGCGTTAAGCAGGATGTTGAGCTCAGCGCAGAGGATCTCAAAGAGCTTGCTTATCAGTTCAAGGCTGAATATAAAGAAAAAATCGGCTCTGATTTCCCGTCAGATCCTAAGGAACAGCTTATGGGCGCAATCAAAGCCGTTTTCCGTTCTTGGGACAACCCACGTGCAAACGTTTATCGCCGTGATAACGATATTCCTTATTCATGGGGTACTGCCGTTAACGTTCAGTCAATGGCATTCGGTAATATGGGTGATGACTGCGGAACAGGCGTTGCATTTACCCGTGATCCCGCAACAGGTAAAAAAGGCTTATTCGGTGAATTCTTAACAAACGCACAGGGCGAGGACGTTGTTGCAGGTGTTAGAACACCTATGCACATTTCCGAAATGGAGCAGAAATTCCCCGAGGCATTCGCTGAATTTACTAAGGTTTGCGAAACTCTTGAAAATCATTACAGAGATATGCAGGATATGGAATTTACCGTTGAGCACGGCAAGCTCTTTATGCTTCAAACCCGTAACGGTAAAAGAACTGCTCAGGCAGCTCTTCAAATTGCCTGCGATCTTGTTGACGAGGGCATGAGAACTCCCGAAGAGGCAGTTGCTATGATTGACCCCCGTAACCTTGACACACTCCTTCATCCTCAGTTTGATGCAGCAGCTCTTAAAGCGGCAACTCCTGCCGGCAAGGGCCTCGGAGCATCTCCCGGTGCCGCTTGCGGTAAGGTTGTGTTCACTGCAGACGATGCTGTTGAATGGAACGCAAAAGGAGAAAAGGTTGTTCTTGTTCGTCTTGAAACATCTCCAGAAGATATTACAGGTATGAAGGCTTCTCAGGGTATTCTTACCGTTCGCGGCGGTATGACCTCTCACGCTGCCGTTGTTGCTCGCGGAATGGGCACATGCTGTGTATCAGGCTGCGGCGACATTGCTATGGATGAAGCAAACAAGCAGTTCACTCTTGCAGGTAAAACCTATAAAGAGGGCGATTATATTTCAATCGACGGCTCAACAGGTAATATCTATGACGGTATTATTCCTACTGTTGACGCTACTATCGCAGGAACCTTCGGCAGAATTATGGGCTGGGCTGATGAGTTCAGAACTCTTAAGGTTCGCACAAACGCAGATACTCCTGCCGATGCAAAGAAGGCAAGAGAGCTCGGCGCAGAGGGTATTGGCCTTTGCCGTACAGAGCATATGTTCTTCGAGGAAGACAGAATTGCCGCATTCCGTGAAATGATTTGCGCAGACACAGTTGAAGAAAGAGAAGCTGCTCTTGAAAAGATTCTTCCTTATCAGCAGAATGACTTTGAGGCTCTTTATGAAGCACTTGAAGGCTGCCCTGTAACAATCCGTTTCCTTGATCCTCCTCTTCACGAGTTTGTTCCAACAGAGGAAGACGATATCAAGAAGCTTGCAGTCTCACAGGGCAAGAGCGTTGAAGAAATCAAGAATATCATTTCTTCACTCCACGAGTTCAACCCGATGATGGGCCATCGCGGACTCCGTCTTGCTGTTACTTATCCCGAAATCGCAAAAATGCAAACAAAGGCTGTTATCCGTGCGGCTATCAATGTTCAGAAGGCACATGCTGATTGGAATGTTTGCCCTGAAATTATGATTCCGCTCGCTTGCGACACTAAAGAGCTTAAATATGTTAAGACTGTTGTTGTTGAAACAGCAGATGCTGAAATCGCAGCAGCAGGCATTGATATGAAATACGAAGTAGGCACAATGATTGAAATTCCGCGTGCAGCATTAACTGCCGGCGAAATTGCAAAAGAAGCTGAATTCTTCTGTTTCGGTACAAACGATCTTACTCAGATGACCTACGGCTTCAGCCGTGATGATGCAGGTAAGTTCCTCAATGCTTACTATGATGCTAAAATCTTTGAAAACGATCCGTTCGCAAAGCTTGATCAAGATGGCGTTGGCCAGCTTATGAAGATGGCTGTTAAGAACGGTAAGGCAACCCGCCCCGATCTTCATTGCGGTATTTGCGGCGAGCACGGCGGCGACCCGAGCTCAGTTGAGTTCTGCCACGAAATCGGTCTTGATTATGTATCATGCTCACCGTTCCGTGTTCCAATTGCACGCCTTGCAGCAGCTCAGGCAGCTATCGCCGATAAGAACTAATCTGAATAGATTTTAATACAAAATTAGAGGATGCTCACGCATCCTCTAATTTTATTTGTACATTATATATAAAAAAACAATTAACCATATAAAGATTTTTTATAATACATATATCTTTTTATATAATGATATGATATAATTAAAATAATAGGATGTTTTTTGTGGTGAGGGCAGTAATATGAAGGTTGTAATTTTAGCCGGTGGATATGGAACAAGAATAAGCGAAGAAAGTCAGAACAAACCAAAACCTATGGTAGAAATTGGTGGATTTCCAATTATATGGCATATTATGAAAATTTTTTCCGCACAGGGATATAATGACTTTATTATTTGTGCCGGGTATAAGCAGTACATCATAAAAGAATACTTTGCTAATTACTTTTTGCATTGTTCAGATGTTACATTTGATTTCAGGAATTCTAACAAGGTTACTATTCATTCAGAATATGCTGAGCCTTGGCGTGTAACCGTTGTAGATACGGGACTTGATACGATGACAGGCGGTCGCATTAAGCGAATAAAGGATTTTATTCATGGTGAACCGTTTTTCTTAACTTATGGGGACGGCGTTGCTAATGTTGATTTAGATAAGCTGTTAAGATTTCATAATGATTCGGATTGTATCGGTACTATAACTGCAGTGTCGGTTGCACAACGATTTGGATGTGTTAATCTTGACGAAAAGTATAATGTTACATCGTTTAGAGAAAAGGATGCGATGGACGGCACACTTATTAATGCCGGATTTATGGTTATGGAGCCGGAAATTTTTGATTATATTGATGACGATGAAACAGTATTTGAAAAAGAGCCGCTTGAATCAATAGCAAAAGAAGGAAAATTGAATGCTTATATTCATGATGGATTTTGGAAGCCTGTTGACACATTGAGAGAAAAAAATCAACTTGAAGATATGTGGAGAAACGAAAATGCTCCTTGGAAGATTTGGTAATATGGAATTTTATAAAGGAAAAAAAGTATTAGTAACCGGTCACACAGGATTCAAAGGTACTTGGTTATGTCAAATGCTGGTTTGTTTTGGTGCGGACGTGGTTGGTTATTCTCTTGAACCAAACACAACACCAAGCATTTATAATTTGTCCGGTATCGAAGCTAAAATAAAATCTTATATAGCAGATATTAGGGATTATGAAAGTTTAAAATATGTTTTTGACGAGGAAAAGCCGGAAATAGTTTTTCATTTAGCAGCACAGCCTATCGTCAGAGAAAGTTATAATAAACCAAGATATACATACGAAACTAATGTTATGGGCACCGTTAATGTTTGCGAGTGTATTAGAAACAGCAGCAATGTAAAATCATTTCTAAATGTTACCACTGATAAGGTGTATGAAAATAACGATGCGGACATTGCTTTTACAGAAGATATGCCTCTTGATGGATTTGATCCTTATTCAAATAGCAAATCTTGTTCAGAGCTTGTAACTCATAGTTATAAAAATTCGTTTTTTGATAATATGGATGTAGCGATTTCTACTGCAAGAGCCGGTAATGTTATTGGTGGCGGGGATTTTGCCAATGATAGATTGATTCCGGATTGTGTTAGAGCCATAGAATCGGGCAAGGAAATAAAAGTTAGGAACCCTTATTCTACCAGACCGTTCCAGCATGTTTTAGAGCCATTATATGTGTATCTTTTAATTGCGAAAAAGCAATATGAGGACAAAAGATATCAAGGCTATTATAATGTTGGCCCAAACGATAGTGATTGCATTTCTGTCGGTGAGTTAGTGGATTTGTTTTGTAGTGTATGGTGCGATGGTGCTAAGTGGAAGAATGTGTGTGAAGAAAACGCTCCTCATGAAGCGAGCTTTCTAAAACTTGATACAACCAAAGTTAAAACGACTTTTGGTTGGTCCCCCGTTTGGAATATAAATTATACAGTTGAAAAGATAGTTGAATGGACTCGATGCTATTTGAATGGTCAGAATATTTCCGAGTTAATGGATAGACAAATAAAAGAATTTTTGGATGCGGTGAAGTAAATGTTTGAAAATAAGACAGAAGCACAGGCAAAAGAAGAAATACTTTCCATGGTAGCAGAATACTGTGATACCTTTAAGTCAAAACCTCCATATAAGGAAGGCGACAGAATCCCTTATGCTAGCCGTGTATTTGACAGTAAAGAAATGACAAATCTTGTGGACTCTGCTCTTGAATTTTGGCTAACATCCGGTAGATATTGTAATGAATTTGAAAAGAAGTTTGGCGATTATTTAGGTGTTAAGTATGTTTCACTTGTAAATTCAGGTTCATCAGCCAACCTACTTGCACTTTGGACATTAACCTCTCACTTGCTTGGAGATAAGAGAATAAAAAAAGGCGATGAGGTTGTTACTGTATCAGCCGGTTTTCCTACTACTATTGCTCCTATCATTCAATTTGGTGCAGTACCGGTATTTGTTGATTTAACAATTCCTCAGTATAATATTGATGTAACACAACTCGAATCTGCTCTTTCGGATAAGACTAAAGCTGTTATGATTGCTCACACATTAGGCAATCCGTTCGATTTAAAAGCAGTAAAGAATTTTTGCGACAAGCATGATTTATGGTTAATTGAAGATAATTGCGATGCTCTTGGATCGCAATATACTATTGACGGAGAAACAAAGCTAACCGGCACGTTTGGTGATATAGGCACATCGAGCTTTTATCCTCCTCATCATATGACAATGGGCGAAGGCGGAGCCGTATACACAAATAATGCACTATTAAGCAAGATTACAAAATCACTTCGTGATTGGGGTAGAGATTGTGTTTGTCCATCTGGTATGGATAACCTATGTGGTCATAGATTTGATAAACAATATGGCGAGCTGCCACTTGGGTATGACCATAAGTATGTATATTCACACTTTGGATTTAATCTAAAGGCTACAGAGATGCAAGCGGCAGTAGGCTGCGCTCAACTTGAAAAATTCCAAAGCTTTGTTGAAAGACGCCGTCATAATTTCAACAGACTTCACAAGGCGCTTGAGCCTGTTGCAGACAAGCTTATTCTCCCCGAGCCTTGTGAAAACAGTAAGCCTTCGTGGTTTGGTTTCCTAATCACATGTAAAGAAGGTGTTTCAAAAAATACAATTGTTCAGCATTGCGAGGACCACGGCATTCAAACAAGAATGCTATTTGCAGGCAATATTATAAAGCAACCTGTTTTTGACGAAATGAGAAAAGCAGGTACAGGCTATCGTGTAATCGGCGACCTTTCTGTTACAGACAGAATTATGAACGATACCTTCTGGATTGGTGTATATCCGGGTATGACAGACGAAATGATAGATTATATGGCTAAGACCATTATCGAGGCTTGTGATTTATAATTTATAGTTAATATTATAGGGAAACGGCGTCCTCAGTGCTGATTTTTTCATCGGGGAGGTCTGTTTCCCGATTGGTGTTTTTATATAATATTTTTAGGTGTTTAAGATATGAAAATTAAGGTTTCAAATTATATTGCACAATTTCTTGTTGATCACGGTGTAACAGACGCTTTTTCCGTTGTTGGAGGCGGAGCAATGCACCTTAACGACGCCTTCGGTCATCAGGAGGGCTTGCATACAACCTATAATCACCACGAGCAGGCCTGTGCCATTGCCGCAGAGGCATATGCAAGGCTGGAAAATAAAATTGCTCTGCTTTGCGTAACATCAGGTCCTGGCGGTACAAATGCCATTACCGGTGTTGTAGGCGGTTGGCTTGATTCAATTCCTATGTTCGTTGTTTCGGGACAGGTAAAATACATCACAACTGCAAGATATGCTCAAAAGCTCAATCCCGAAATCAACCTTAGAGCGTTAGGCGATCAAGAGTACGATATTGTAAAATCAGTTGAACCTATGACAAAATATGCCGTTATGGTTGAGGACCCGAAGCAAATCAGATATATTTGCGAAAAAGCTTGGCATCTTGCAACTACAGGCAGACCGGGTCCCGTATGGGTTGATGTTCCTGTTGATATTCAGGGAACGGTTATTGAAACAGATGACCTTGAGGGATATGACCCTGCAGATGACGATGCACTTCTTCCTCCTCCTGTTAGTGAAGAAACGGTAAAAGCCGTTATCGACGAAATCAAAAATGCTGAGCGCCCTGTTATTTATGCAGGAGGCGGTATCAGGCTTTCGGGCGGATATGAAGAATTCAAAAAGGTAATTGACAGGCTTAATGTCCCAATTGTAACCTACTGGAACAGTGTTGATTTAATTGAAAACGACAATCCTCTTTATGTCGGCAGAGGCGGAAATATGGGCGACAGAGCGGGTAACTTTGCCGTGCAGAATTCCGATTTGGTTGTTGCAATCGGTACTCGTATTTCTATCAGGCAGGTTGGCTACGGCTTTGACACATGGGCAAGAGAAGCCAAGGTTATTATGGTGGATATTGATAAGTCGGAAATGATGAAGCATACTATCCATGTTGATATGCCTGTTTGGGCAGATGCCAAAGATTTTCTTGATAAACTTGATAAGACTTTGCCTGCAAATAAAAAGGTTTTTGATAACAAGGTGTGGCTTGACGCCTGCCAAAATTGGAAGAAGAAATATCCCGTTACCCTTGAAAGACATTGGAATAACGGCGGAGAATTTGCAAATGTTTTCGCTTTCATTAAGCATTTGAGCGACTCTCTCCCCGAAAAAAGCTACACTGCTGTTTCAAACGGTGCCTGCTGCGTTGTAGGTCATCAGAACTATACAATCAAAAAGGATACACGCTTTATCATAAACAGCGCCATTGCCTCTATGGGCTACGGACTTCCTGCGGCAATCGGTCTTTGTGTTGCATCAGGCAGACAGAAAACAATTTGCCTTGAGGGTGACGGCTCAATAATGATGAATCTTCAGGAACTTCAGACTATCGTTACAAATAGGCTTCCTATCAAGATTTTCCTTATTAACAATCAGGGCTATCATTCAATAAGACTTACTCAGACAAATATTTTCAGTGAGCATACAAAGGTGGGAATAGGTCCCGAGTCGGGAGATTTGACCTTCCCCGAATTTGAAAAAATCGCAAACGCCTTCGGTATGCCGTATTATTCTGCTCATAATAATGATGAGATGAAAAAGGTGGTTGATGAGGTTCTCGCTCAAGAAGGCTTCGCTTTCTGCGAAATCTTTACCGATACCGAGCAGGTTTGGGAGCCTAAGAGCAGCGCAAGACGTCTTGAGGACGGCACAATCGTAAGTCCTCCTCTTGAAGACCTTGCTCCATTCCTGCCAAGAGAAGAATTACTTGAAAATATGTTTATAAAGCCTTTAGAATAATAACGTTTAGGGATTTTACTATGATAATTAAAATTGCCCGTTGGTGCTGGCACATAATCAAGGCGATTATGGACTGGTTTCGCAATATTTTTACAAAGATAACAAAAAAAGAAATAAAGGACGAGGTTTGGAATGGGTTTGTTCAATTTGTTAAGTTCGGACTTGTAGGACTTTCAAATACGGTAATATCCTACGCCACTTACTATATTCTTTTGCCATTTCATTGCAACAAATACGTTGCAAGTGTCATAGGATTTGTGCTTAGCGTAGTTAATGCGTTTTACTGGAACAACAGTTATGTTTTCAAAAAAGAGGAACAGGAGGAGCGTTCACCCATTCAGGCATTTATCAAGCTGTTTATGTCATATGCCGGAACAGGACTTTTGCTCCACAATGTGCTTTTGTGGTTTTTCACCTCGGTTTGTCACATCAGCGACTATGTTGCGCCGGTAATCAACCTGTTTATCACAATTCCGCTTAACTTTATCCTTAATAAGTTCTGGGCTTTCAGAGCAAAGAAAAAAGAAGAGAAAGAAAAATAATTCTTATGAAAAAAGCTATTGTAACAGGTGCAACAGGTGCTGTTGGTACCGCACTTGTAAATAAACTGATAAGTGAAAATGTTGAAACACTCGTTCTTGTCCGTAAAGAGGGTAGGATTGACAAGGTACCAAAAAGTCCGTTGGTGAAAATTGCGTACTGCTCTCTTGACGAGATGGCTGATTTTCAAAATACGGATAACGAGAAATATGACGCTTTCTTTCATCTTGCTTGGGCAGGTCCCTACGGCAAGGACAGAAACGATATGTTCCTTCAAACGAATAACATAAAAAATGAGCTTGATGCAGTTAAGATGGCTCATCGCTTTGGATGTGAAGTTTTTGTGGGTGCAGGAAGCCAAGCCGAAAACGGCAGACTCCCTGACGGAACAAAGGTTTCTCCCGATTCCCCTACTAATCCCGACAACGGATATGGCATTGCAAAGCTTGCCTCGGGAAAAATGAGCAGAATCCTCTGCAATCAGCTTGGTATTCGCCACGAATGGTGCAGGATATTATCTGCCTACGGTCCCGGTGACGGTGTTCACACTATGGTTATGAGCACGATAATCAAGTTTCTTAACGGCGAGGACTGTGATTTTACTAAGGGCGAGCAGCAGTGGGACTTTTGCTACAACGGTGATATTGCAAATGCTTTTTATCTCGTTGCAGAAAAAGGAAAAGCTGACGCAGTTTATGCTATTGGCTCAGGTAAAACAAAGAGCCTTAAAGAGTATATTACGACTATTCGTGATATTGCTTGCCCTAATGCCAAATGTAATTTTGGTGCAGTTGATTATTTTCCAAATCAGGTTATGTATCTTTGTGCAGACATCACTGATTTGCAGAGGGATACAGGCTTTGAACCAACAGTCGATTTTGAAACAGGTATAAAAAATACTGTTGAGTGGTATTTGAGGAGCAAATAATAATGGCTGATTTGATATTGATACCTGTTGTTTTACTATTCATTATCGGAACAAAAAGGTGAAGAAACGGATTTAAGTTGAATTATTTAGAAAAAGAAAAAATTTTAGCATTAAAAGGAATGTGTGCTTTAAGTATTGTCTTGCTCCATGTTGACGGGGTAACACAAGCGAAAATAATGCCCGAAATATCTGCGTTCGCAGTTTCTGTTTTTTTTCTTTTTGTCTGGATATGGAATGATAACATCACTAAAAACACAAGGTTCGGCATATTTGGAAAAATTTGTACCAAAACATGCCATTAAGTTAGGTATACCGTTTATATCTGCGGCTGTTTTATATGTTTTGTATTTTTTGTATGCCCAAAATAATTATGGATTTAAGTATTATGATGAATATAGTGTGACATTAAAGGGAGTGCTATTAGCCTTTTTTGAGCATGGTTATACAATAGTAGTGAATTCATGGTTTGTTATTGCATTATTTTATTCTCTTTGTTAGCAGCCTTCGGTGTATTAAAATACAGTACAGATATCGGCGGTTATTTTAACGTGGCAGAGTACTGCACATTAAATCCGATTATTCCAATATGTGTTATTATTGCTTATTCGGGATATAATTTTGGACTCAAGAAGTTTTGGGATTTTATAGGAGATAATTCATATGAACTGTATTTGATTCATGGATTGTTTTACTATATGTTCCAAATGAGACGTCTAAAAATTGAAAATATGCTTTTGTTGGGTATTTGCACGATAGTGGTTTCCATAATTGTTGCTTTCATTCTTAACAAAATCAATAAGCCTATTGTTAAATTATTAATGAAAACTCTCAAGAAACAGGAGATAGCGTTATGAAAAAAATTGGCATTATGATTCCCTGCTATAATGAGCAGGACAATATCGTGCAAATTTGCGATGCGGTAGTAAATGAAATTACCACAGAGCTTCCGCAGTACGATTATGAAATTCTTATTATGGATAACTGCTCCACCGACGGAACAAGACCTTTAATCAGGGAAATTTGCAAAAACAATAAAAAAATCAAATCAATTTTCAATGCAAAGAACTTTGGACAGTTTAATTCCCCATATTATGGTATGCTTCAAATGGATACAGATTGTGTTATCTCCATTTGTGCAGATTTTCAGGACCCGGTTGAGCTTATACCGGCTTTTGTAAAAGAATGGGAGAACGGATATAAAATTGTTACAGGCATAAAAACCGCCAGTAAAGAAAACAAGATTATGCGTTTCTTTAGAACATGTTATTACAAGTTAATAAAGAAAATGTCAAGTGTTGAACAGATAGAGCATTTTACCGGATTTGGCCTTTATGACAGAAGCTTTATTGAAATTCTCAGAAATCTTAATGACCCTACACCGTTTATTAGAGGCATTGTAGCAGAGCTGGGATATAAAAGAAAAGATATTGAATACACGCAATCAAAACGATTAGCCGGTAAGACACATAATAATTTCTTTACCTTATATGACGCAGCAATGCTAAGCTTTACCTCTTATACGAAAATCGGTTTAAGAATGGCATCGTTTTTCGGGTTCTTAACTGCTTTCATAAGTGCGATAATCGGAATCGTATATTTGGTTATGAAGCTGATATGGTGGAATAGATTTCCCGGTGGTACTGTTCCAACATTGATAACCATAACTTTTTTAGGCTCTGTTCAATTATTCTTCTTGGGATTTATGGGTGAGTACATAATGAGCATAAATACAAGAGTGATGAATAGGCCTTTGGTAATAGAAGAGGAACGAATCAATTTCGATGATGAGGAATAATTATGAAATTGCAATTTGCAGAAATATTTGAAAGTGAAAAAAACGGCATTTTAGAAGATGTTTCTTTGTTTTCAGGAATAAAGAAGCTAATTAGGAGTCTTTTGTATGTTGTGCCATTAGTTGTAACGGCAACATTAGCTTATTGGTATATTATAGTATATCAACCGATCAGCATAGATGCCCTGTCTGTTGACAGATACATTCATGGCATGTTAATTGGACAAGGCCGATTAACCCAAACTATTGTTGGACAAATTATTAATTTAGAATCACACAATTTTGCTCTATATGATACTATCGGATTGGTGCTGCTGTTAATAGCAATCTTGGTTATTGGAGTTGTTCTTGATAACATAATAAAACCAAAGAATTTATTTCCTATAATGATATTTAGTTGTTTATACATTACATATCCATTAATGTACGAGTATTTCATTTTCGGGGCATGCTTGCTGGCTA
>ULXL01079368.1_pt1 | contig 31307 bp, 30 predicted proteins | sample 1961241 | NCBI WGS metagenome assembly ULXL01 (sample SAMEA4835837, study PRJEB28245) | human gut metagenome | biome: gut microbiome; material: fecal sample | place: Denmark | collected 2008
TTTCTGATTTTTTGGTATCACATCATTTACAATTATACATAATCTTCTTTTGGTTTTATTACAACGTAGCGATTTGGTTCTTCGCCTTCGCTTTCTGTATATACTCTTTTATTGTGTGATAAAGCATTATGGACAATTCTTCTTTCATAAGAATTCATCGAATCCATTTTTGCAGCTATTTTGGAATGAGCTACTTCTCTTCCTGTCCTTCTTGCTAAAACTTCTAATTGTTTTTCGTGTTTCTCCTTATAGGCATTAACATCAATAATAAATTTATAAGTTTTGCCAAGTTCTTTATTTATATGTTGATTGACAATTATTGTTAAAGCTTTTAAATTTTTTCCATTCTTTCCAATTAGTAATGAATCATTGTCAGAATATATTACGTATGTTGGAACTGTTTCTTTATTTTTTACTTCCACATTAGCTTGAAATCCTAAATCCTTTAGAATCTTAATAATATATTCTTTTATGTATCTTACTACTTCTCTTTTTTCTATTACTTCAATTTCTACTTTTGAACTTTTAAAAAGTCCACCTTTTTTTGTTTCTAATTCTTTGATAATTAAGTTATCTTCTACTTCTTGTAAAGCGATAGTTGCTGATGAGATTGCTTCTTCTTTTGTTTTTCCTTGAAATTTATGCTTTTCCATTGGCTTCTTTACTCCTTTTTACTAAAATATTTTGGACAATTGTAAATAAGTTTGATGTTGCCCAATAGATTCCTAATCCTGATGGCATAAATAAGGCTGTAACTATTATCATACCAGTCATCATTAGTGGCATCATTTTCATACTCGGTTCTTGCATATTGCCTGTTGAATTCATTTTAAATGAATAAAATGTTGTTAAACCTATTACTATCATTAATATTATGTATGCATAAAATGTTGCTGTTGAAAAACCTGCCACAGGAGTTGTTCCAAGTTGTAAGCCAATAAATTTATCTTCAAATAATGCTGGTGTTCTTTGAACAGCTTCAAAAAAGGCTATAAATAATGGTAATTGTAACATTGAAAATAAACAACCAGACATTGGATTAATATTATATTTTTTATAGACCATTAAAATTTCTTGATTTTGCTTAATCATTGATTCTTGGTCTTCTTTTCCTTGATATTTCTTTTGAATTCTATTTAATTCTGGTTGAGCCTTTTTTATTAATTCTGATTGTAAAGCTGTTTTTTTAGTAACAGGATAAGCTATTAACCTAATTGCTAAACTTACAATGATTATTGATACAGCATATTTACCAGTAAAACCTAATAATTTTCCAATAGCTAATAAAACTACAGCTAACGGTTTAACTAGGAAACTTGTCCATAATCCTTCATATTTACCAGATGTTACTTTAAAATCATCACATTTTGGTAATTTTTCTAGGTTAACACCATTCTTTTCGTACGCTTTAATGGTTGCTTTATCAGTGGGTTGACATAAAATATTTTCTGTTAATTTTTGTTGAGTCACTTCATTCTTTACTGGTTGTTTATTTTCATCAACTAAAACCTTAGTACATCCAGTCGTTAGTAATAATAACATTATAATAGTTATGATTTTTAATTTTGTTTTATTTCTTTTCATTTTTTATATCCTTTCTTATATTATTCATCAATGATAAGAAGTCTTCATTTAATTCTTGATATGATTTGTCTTTTGCACTTCCTCTTAATATTATAATATAATCTTGGCTATTTACATATAGTTTTTTGTAATTATCTATAATTGCTCTTAGTTTTCTTTTATATTTATTTCTATTAACGGCATTACCAATTCTTTTACCAACTGATATTCCGAATCTATCGTAAAATAATTTATTTGTCTCATAATATATTACATAACTTCTATTTTTTCGATAGCTTGAATTTTTGATAATTCTATCAAAATCATATTTATTTTTTACAATATATAATTTTCTCATTATTAATCACCTATCTTTATAATAAGACTAAAAAACCACTGTTTTAGCAGCGGTATTCTTATTTGCAAAGGCTTTTACGTCCTTTGCGACGACGACGATTTAAAATATTTGTTTTTTTACGTGCGAAAAAACCTAATCTCTTAGCTTTTTTACGGTTGTTTGGTTGATATGTTCTCTTCATTTGCTCCACCTCCAGACATAAATCTCCATTATTATAATAGTTTTTTAGGGTTTTTGTCAATAAAATGTTTACTTTTTAATATTTTGAATGGTAAGAAAGTGAATATTTTGCTTTTTTTGCACAATATCCACAACTATGTGGAATACTTAATTACCAATTGTTGAATAAAATCTGTGGAAAATGTGGAAAACTATTGTATACTTATATATATCAACAATTTAATAGTGGAAAAAATTGTGGATTATGTGTTTAAAACTTTTTTAAGAAAAAAAAGGTTTATTTTTTCAACAATTTCAATTATACTAATCGTAGTATTTTCTTGTGGGGGAGATGGTATTATGAATGTAGACATTCTTTGGTCTAATTTCTTAGGACAAATAAAAGAAGAATTAACATCATTATCTTATAATACCTGGTTTTCCGAAACCGAATTATATAAATTGGAGAACGGGAAGGCTTATATAATTGTTCCAATGCCAATTCACAAGAAACACTTGATGGATAATTTTTCAACAATTATGACAGAAAAGCTGGCTTCAATAACTGGTAGTAATTATGAATTGGTATTATTATTAAAGGAAGAAATAGAAAAAGAGATACCAAAATCCACAGAAGTTGTGGAAAAACAAGAAAGTAAAGAACAAAATAATTCTGCAATTCAATCTAATTTAAAAAATAAGTATACTTTTGAAAATTTTATAGTCGGTAATAGTAATAAATTTGCACACGCGGCGGCGTTATCAGTGGCAGAAAATCCTGGAAATATGTATAACCCATTATTTATTTATGGTAATAGTGGACTTGGAAAAACACATTTAATGCATGCGATTGGTAATTTTATTCAAGAAAATTCAAATAAAACTGTTTTATATGTAACAAGTGATAATTTTATTCAAGATTTTATTAGTATGACAAAAAAAGATGATCATGGTAATAACTTTAATTATGTTGACTTCTTTAAAAATAAATATAGAAACATTGATGTTTTAATTATTGACGATATTCAGTTTTTGGGTGGAGCAACGCAGACGCAACAAGAATTTTTTCATACTTTTAATAATCTGTATAATGATAGTAAACAAATAATAGTTTCTTCGGATCGATCTCCGGCTGACTTAAAAATGTTAGAAGAGCGTTTAAGAACAAGATTTACTTGGGGATTAACTGTCAACATATATCCACCAGATTTTGCATTAAGAACAGAAATAATTAAGAAAAAAATTATAGCTGGTAACTTTGAAAAAGAGATTCCAGATGATGTTATTGAATATATTGCATCAAATATTGGTACAGATGTACGACAATTAGAAGGCTCTATTACTAGACTTATTGCTTATTCAACGATAATGGGTGGGGCAGAAATTACATTAGATTTGGCAATTGAAGCACTCAAAGACTTTATTAGTAAAGGAATGGGAGAAAAAAATGATGTCCATAGAATTCAAAAAATTGTTTCAGAATATTTTCAAATTTCTGTTGAAGATATTAGAAGTAAGAAGAGAAGTTCAAATATATCTTTTCCAAGGCAAATTGCTATGTATTTATGCCGAGTAATGACAAATGAGTCCTTTCCTAAAATTGGAACTGAATTTGGTGGTAAAGACCATTCGACGGTAATGCATTCTGTTGAAAAAATAGAAAATGAGATAAAAGTTAATAAAGATTTAGCAAATATTATAGAAAAATTAAAAAAAGATATTGGGGTTGTTTAAAACTTTTGCTAAGTAAGACTTTTTTCCACAAATAAAAATTTAGTTTTACTTTGAAATATAAAGGAAAAAGTAAGTTTTCAACTTTTTCCACAGTAATAATAAAATCATAAGAAGAAAGAAGGAATATTTATATGAAATTAACAATTAAAAAAGATTTATTATTGGATGCTTTAAACAAAGTTTCAAAAGCTATTTCGACAAAAAATTTAATCCCTGTTTTAGCTGGTATAAAATTTGAATTGAAGAAAAAGAAATTGACACTTACAGCTAGTGATAATGATATTACTATTCAAACAAGTATTATTTGTAATAGTGATGATGATTTTACAGTTGAAAGTGAAGGAAGTATTATAATTCAAGGTAAGTATGTATTGGATATTGTTAGAAAACTTCCTGATAAATATATTAATATTGAAGTGATTGATGAATTAAAGATTCTTATTTATACTGAAAATAGTGAATTTAATTTAAATGGAATTAGTGAAAGTGAATATCCTAATATTGGCTTAGAGGAAAGTAAGAAAAAAGTAAATATAAAAGCTGGGGTATTTAAGAATATTGTTAATCAAACAGCTTTTGCTTCGTCAAATGAAGAGAGTAAGCCAGTTTTAACAGGTATTAATTTTAATATAGTAGGTGATGTATTGGAATGTAATTCTACAGACTCTTATCGTTTAGCTAGAAAAGTTGTAAAACTAGATAATGTTAGTGAAGAGAATTATAATATTGTTATTCCTAGTCATAATATTCTTGAATTTGCAAGAATTTTAGGTGATGATGAAGAAGATGTTGAAATTCATATCTTTAGTAATAAAGTTTTATTTAAAACTGGAAATTTAAAGTTTGAATCAAGATTGATAAATGGTACTTATCCAAATACATCTAATTTGTTACCTGATGATTCATTTTTAATAATAAGTACTAATTTATCAGATTTTTATGATGTTATTGATCGTGTTAGTATTTTAACTAGTGATAAAGAAAAAAATATTGTTACATTGGAAACTAATGGAAATATATTAATATTGAGAAGTAGTTCAGCTGAAATAGGTAGAGTGGAAGAAAAAATGCCTATTACTAAGAACAATAGTGAGGATATTAAGATTTCATTTAGTGCTAAGTATATGATGGAGGCTTTAAAGAGTTTTTCAACAGAAACTGTGGATATTCATTTTGTTGGGGAAATTAAACCAATTTTGATTAAATCAACTGAAGATGAATCATTAACTCAATTGGTTTTACCTATTAGAACTTATTAAAAGGAAAAAAAATCCTTTTTTTTTTGGGAAAATTGTAAGGAAAAGTCAAATAAAAGCGAATAATATTATTGAAAGTAACAGAGATTTGTTTTTTTGACAAATTGTGACGTTACTTTTTGATATATTTTGATTGGAAATGAAAATTTCCACAGTTAGGGGGAAAAGTATGAAATATGAAGTAAGTAATGGAACTTTAGCAATAGTTCCAAATGAAGATTTTAGTAGTTTAGTATATGAGGATGAAGATCGATATATTATTGATCAGACACCTTTTAAAATAATGGAGGAGAGTTGTAAATATTTTGGTAGTACATATGAAGGAAGAAAAGATAGTGCTAGAGAAATTTTAGGAGCAGAGTATAAGGTTCCTATTATAGTAGAAGATAGTGATAATCTTGTTGTTTTTCCAACAACTTCGCCACATTCTAGTGAATGTGTGTGGATTTCATTAAAAAGGATTAAAAATTTTGAAAAAATAGATGCGTGTAATACAAAAATAATTTTTGATAATAATAAGGAAATTATTGTACCTTGCTCTTATAGATCTATTGAAAATCAAGTTTCAAGAGCTTCAAGATTAGATTTTATTTTAAGAAAAAGAAAAAATAAATAAAATAGTTAAAAAATAGTTATTATAACTATTTTTTTAGTGCTTTTTAAAGCCATATGTGCTATAATATAACCGTATGTATAGGAATACTGAAATAGGGGATAGGTGATTATATGAGACTTTTTGATGGTTTTAAATGAAGTTGACTAAGATAAATCTCCTTAATTTTAGAAATTGTTCTAATATTAATATAAAACTTGGTGAAGGGATGAATATTTTTATTGGAAACAATGCGCAAGGAAAGACTAACATATTAGAAGCTATAACAATCTTGGCTCTGACAAAATCGCATAGAGTAGGGGTAAATCCTAATATTATTATGTTTGATAAGAAAAAAGCGCAAATAAAAGGAGTTGTAAAAAGAGAAAAATTGATTTCTAAATTGGAAGTTAATATAACAGAGGAAGGTAAAAATTTAAAAATTAATCAGACTGATATAAAGAAGGTTGCTGATTATATTTCAAATTTAAATGTTATTGTATTTACTCCAGATGATTTAGAAATAATAAAAGGATCACCTAATATACGTAGAAATTTATTAAATATACAATTATCTCAAATATCAAAAATTTATTTAAATACATACAACGAGTATAATAAGCTTTTAAAAACAAGGAATGAATATCTTAAAATCTTATTTAGTAATAGTATTGCTGATAAGGCATATTTGGATATTATTACTGATAAATTAATTGATAAAGCGATAATAATTTATCAAAAAAGAAAAGAATATATTGATTTTATTAATAAAAATATAGATAAATTTTATAAAGATATTTCTGGAACTGGTGGACTAAAAATTGATTATATTACTAATATAGAAATTGATAATTATGAAACTGATAATATTCGTTTTATATTAAAAGAAAAGTTTTCTAAAAGTTATAATAAAGAACTTAATTATGGAATGACTATGTATGGTCCTCATCGTGATGATTTCTTTTTTAATTTTAATGGAAATGATTTGAAATTTTTTGGTTCCCAGGGACAGCAAAAAATAGCTATTTTATCTTATAAATTATCCGAAATATCGATTTTTACTAAAATTTGTGAGACTGAACCATTATTGTTGTTAGATGATATCTTTAGTGAATTAGATATTAAAAAGAGAAATAGGTTATTAAAATTTGTTGGTGAAAGTGGGATTCAAACTATTATTACTACAACTGATTTAAAAAATATTAGTAAAAGATATTTAAATGAAGCTTATATATATGAAGTTAAGAATGGGAATATTGAAAGAAAGTAGGTTAGAATATGAGTGAAGAAAAAGTAGAACAAGCTTATGATTCATCTGCAATACAAGTATTGGAAGGTTTGGAGGCTGTTAGAAAAAGACCAGGAATGTATATTGGAAGTACAAGTTCTAGGGGATTGCATCATCTAGTATGGGAGATTGTTGATAATGCTATAGATGAGGCTTTAGCTGGTTATTGTAAACATATAGAGGTAATTATTGGCAAAGATAATAGTATTACTGTTAAAGATGATGGTCGTGGGATTCCTGTTGATATTCATCCTAAAACAGGAAAAAGTACGGTTGAAACTGTTTATACTGTACTACATGCAGGTGGAAAGTTTGGTGGAGGAGGATATAAGGTATCCGGTGGGCTTCACGGAGTAGGTGCAAGTGTTGTTAATGCTTTGAGTGATTGGCTTGAAGTTAAAGTTTATAAAAATGGTAACGTTTATTATCAAAGATATAGTCGTGGTGGTCATCCAGATGATGCATTAAAAATTATTGATAAATGTGATATAAATAGAACTGGTACTACTGTTACATTTTTACCTGATGATGAAATATTTACTGAAACAACGGTTTATGATTATGAAATATTAAAAAATAGATTAAAAGAATTAGCATTTTTGAATAAGGGTTTAAGAATTTCTTTATTTGATGATAGAGAAGCAGAAAAAAAGGATTCGTTTTGTTATGAAGGTGGACTTGTTGAGTATGTTCAAATGCTTAATAAAAGTAAAAACCCAATTCATGAAACTATAGTTGATATTGAAGGCGAGGATAAGGATATTAAGGTTGAAGTTGCACTTCAATATAATGAATCATATAATTCGAGCATTTATTCGTTTGTTAATAATATTACTACGCCTGAAGGTGGTACACATGAAGATGGTGTAAGACGTGCTTTGACTAGAATATTAAATAAATATGCTTCAAGTGCGGGAATTCTTAAAGAAAAAGATGATCCATTAACTGGTGAAGATGTAAGAGAAGGCTTGACGATGATTGTATCGGTTAAACATCCTAATCCGCAATTTGAAGGTCAAACAAAGACAAAATTAGGAAATAGTGAAGTGCGTGCAATTGCAGATAAGATTTTTTCTGAGACTTTTGAAAGATTTTTGATGGAAAATCCTGATCAAGCTAAGATAATTGTGGAAAAATCTATGACGGCTAGTCGTGCTCGTGTAGCGGCAAAAAAAGCAAGAGAATTAACTCGTCGTAAGGGTGATTTAGATATTACTAATTTTTATGGAAAGTTATCTGATTGTAAAAGTAAGGATGCTTCTGTTAGCGAAATATTCTTAGTCGAAGGAGATTCGGCTGGTGGATCTGCTATTAAGGGTAGAGATAGTATGACACAAGCAATTTTACCTTTAAGAGGAAAAATTTTAAATGTTGAAAAGGCAAGACTTGATAGAGCTTTATCTAATGAAGAAATAAGGACAATTATAACGGCTTTTGGTACAGGAATTGGTGATGATTTTGATTTATCGAAATTACGTTATCACAAAATTATTATTATGACTGATGCTGATGTTGATGGTAGTCATATTCGTGTGTTATTACTTACTTTATTTTATAGATTTTTTAAGCCAATTGTTGAAGCAGGGCATGTTTATGCTGCACAGCCACCATTATTTGTTATTAAACACGGAAAGACGATAAAATATGTATTAAATGAAACAGAAAGAGATGAGTACTTGGCTACTTTATCACCAAATACAAAATATGATATTATGCGTATGAAGGGATTGGGTGAAATGGATGCAGAAGAACTAAATGAAACAACTATGGATATTAATAAGCGTGTTTTAAGACAAATAACAGTTGATGATGCAATTGCTGCAGATGAAGTTTTCTCTAAATTAATGGGAGAAGAAGTTGAACCACGTAGAGAGTTTATTGAAACAAATGCTACATATGTGGATAACTTAGATGTATAGGAGGGTTTAAAATGGATAGGTTAGAAAAGAATAGTATTGTAAAAGAAGTCCAGGACTCTTTCTTAGAATATTCAATGAGTGTTATTGTTGCTCGTGCATTGCCTGATTTGAGAGATGGATTAAAACCAGTACATAGAAGAATTTTATATTCTATGTATGAATCTGGTTATACACCTGATAAGCCTCATAAAAAGAGTGCAAGAATTGTGGGAGATGTTATGGGAAAATACCATCCACATGGAGATTCTTCTATTTATGAAGCGATGGTTAGAATGGCACAAGATTTTTCATATAGGTATATGTTAGTTGATGGGCATGGTAATTTTGGTAATATTGAAGGATATGGTGCAGCAGCAATGCGTTATACGGAGTCAAGACTATCAAAGATTTCTTTGGAATTACTTAGAAATATTAATAAAGATACGGTTAATTTTACACCTAATTTTGATGAAAGTGAAAGAGAGCCTGAGGTTTTACCATCAAGATTTCCTAATATTTTAGTAAATGGGACAACTGGTATTGCGGTTGGTATGGCAACTAATATTCCTCCGCATAATTTAAGTGAAGTAATTGATGGATGTGTTGCTTATATTGATAATCCTGATATAGATGTAGATGGGTTGATGCAATATATTAAAGGCCCAGATTTTCCTACTGGGGCAACAATTTTAGGAAATAGTGGAATTAAAAAGGCATATGAAACAGGTAGAGGATCTTTAACAATTAGAAGTAAAGCGACTATTGAAGAAAAAAATGGTAAGCAATATATAATAGTTGATGAAGTTCCTTATGGTGTTAATACTTTGGAGCTTAAAAATAAAGTTGCAGAGCTTGTTCATAATAAGACAATAGAAGGAATTGCTGATTATCATTCAGATTTAAAAGATGGAATTAAAATTACTATTACTCTTAAAAAGGATGCAAATGCGCAAGTTGTTTTAAATAAATTATATAAGCATACGTCTTTTCAGACGACATATGGAATCATTTTCTTAATGCTTGATCAGGGGGTACCTAAAACATTAGGTTTGAAAGATATTATTTCTAAATATATTGATTATCAAAAAGAAGTTATTATTAGACGTACAAGATTTGATTTGGATGTAGCTGAGAAGAGAGTTCATATTTTGGAAGGTTTAAAAATTGCGTTGGATAATATTGATGCTGTTATTAAATTGATTCGTGCTTCTAAATCAGATGAAGAAGCTAGAACTGGTTTAATGAATAATTTTAAATTGTCTGAAATTCAAGCTAATGCTATTCTCGAAATGAGATTACGTCGTTTAACGGGTTTAGAGCGTGAAAAAATAGAAAATGAATTAAATGACTTGTTGAAATTAATTGATGAGTTACGTGGCATTTTAGCTAGTGATGTGAAGATATTAGAAGTTATAAAGAAAGAATTATTAGAAATAAAAGATAAGTATGGTGATGAAAGACGAACCAATATTGATATGACGGCTATTGAATATATAGAAGATGAGTCTTTGATTCCAGAAGAAGATATAATTATTACATTGACTAAGAATGGATATATTAAGCGTTTGAGAGCGGATACTTATCGTACTCAAAATCGTGGTGGAGTTGGTGTTAAGGGAATGTCTACAAATGAGGACGATTTTGTGGAACATATGATTTCTATGAAGACTCATGATTATTTGTTATTTTTCTCTAATCGTGGTCGTGTATACCGTATGAAGGGATATGAAATTCCTGAGTATTCTCGTCAATCAAAAGGTTTACCAATAATAAATTTATTACCTTTAGAGAAAGATGAGAACATTAGTTCGATAGTTGAGTTGGATGCTAATGATGATTTTACTAAATATTTAATGTTTGCTACTAAAGAAGGTATTGTTAAGCGTACAGAAATAGGTGAGTTTGATAATATTCGTAAAGGTGGTAAGATTGCTATAGTATTAAAAGAAAATGATGAGCTGATAAGTGTTAGAAAGACTTGTGGAAAAAATGAAATAGCAATTGGTGCAAGCAATGGTCGTATGGTTAGATTTGATGAAAATGAAATTCGTTCTATGGGAAGAAGTAGTTCTGGTGTAAAAGGAATGGATTTAGATGGTTCTAAGGTAGTAGGGGCAGAAGTAGTAAATCCAGGACAATTTATATTAATTGTTACGGAAAAGGGATATGGAAAAAAGACTCTAATTGATGAATATCGTTTAACACATAGAGGTAGCAAAGGAGTTAGAGCATTCAATGTTACAGAAAAAAATGGTATGATGGCTGCTTTAAAATGTGTTGATGACGGTGATGATTATGATGTTATTGTTGTTACTAATAGTGGAATTATAATGAAAATGCCTGGAGAACAAATTTCTACTTTAAAAAGGGCAACTCAAGGAGTAAGACTTATTAATTTAAAAGATGATCAAACTGTTTCAACTGTGGCTATAGTTGCTAAAGAGGAAGAAAATATAGATTCTGTTAATGGTGAATAAAAGACGGGCTACACCGTCTTTTTTTATGTAGCTTTCTTTATTTTACCTTGTGGATAAAATTTTTTTTGAATTACAATAATAGATAAATATAGTAACAGTTATTTCCTGGGAAATAATTTGGGAAATAATTTTTTGTGAATATTTATGAAAAGTCAATGAAAAATTTCTTTTTGTTATAAAAAATATTAAATTTATTGCTTTTTTTGTCAAATTTTACATGTATCTTTATTTTAAGCAATTTAGTTAAGTTTTTATGTATAGTTGTATTACTAATTTTATTAGAATGCATTTTCTATGTTTCACGTGGAACGTTTTATCCACAGATTTTGTTGATAATTTTATGTATTTATTATTTTTGTATGATTTGCTTTAAGTCTATATTAATTTATTGTTAACTATTTATTTTGAATTATTTAAAAAATCTTTTTTAATTAAATTTAAAATGTTCCACGTGAAACATTTTATCCACAGATTTTGTTGATAACTTTAATACTTTATTATAAATTTGTTTTATTTTTAGTTTTAATAATTTTAAAACTAGTTCTATTATTTTAAATAAAGTTTCACGTGAAACATTATATATAGAAAAAATTAGATTTTCTATATATTATCTTTAAAAAGATTTCTATTTATAATTAAATTTATATTGTTTTATAATTTTAATTTACAAATTTTATTAGTTATATTACAATGTTATTGTGCAATGGAAATGTTTGAACCAGGTCAGGATCGGAAGGTAGCAGCCTTAAGAACCTCCTTCCATGTGCACTTTTTTATTGGGGTGTTATTATGAATTCTAAATATATGGAAATTGCTTTTTCTGAAGCTAATAAGGCATTTAAAAAAGGTGAAGTTCCTGTTGGAGCTGTTATTGTACAAAATGGAATGATTGTTGCAAAAGCACATAATAAAAAAGAAAAGAAAAAATGTTCTATTTGTCATGCTGAAATTTTGGCTATTATTGAAGCTTCAAAAAAAAATCGCAATTGGAGATTGGAAAATTGTGACTTGTATGTTACTTTAGATCCTTGTCCTATGTGTGCGAGTGCAATAAAACAAGCAAGAATTAAAAATGTTTTTTCTGCATTGGAAAATAGAGATAAAAACAATAAAAAAATAATTTTAGAAATTTTTAAATCTGATAGTGTTAATTCAGCTGTTAATTTTGTGAGTGAATTGGATACTATTAAAAGTGAAACATTATTACAAAAATTCTTTGATAGTCGAAGAAAAAAGTAATTATGTTTTTTTTCTTTGTGTTATAATATAGGAGATTGGGAGGTATATTATGTATCGTGCTTTGTATAGAAAATATCGTCCTCAAGGTTTTGAAAGTGTTGTTGGACAAAATACTATTGTTAGAACATTAAAAAATTCTATAATAAATAATTCATTTAGTCATGCTTACATTTTTTTTGGTCCTAGAGGTGTTGGAAAAACAACAGCTTCAAAAATCTTTGCTAGAGCAATTAATTGTTTAGAACCAGTTAATGGTGATGCTTGTGGAAAATGTAAAAATTGTATTCATTCATTTGAGAAAGAATGTGTAGATATTATTGAAATTGATGCTGCTTCAAATAATGGTGTAGATGAGATTAGAGAATTAAAAAATAAAATTTCATTAGTTCCTGCTGAGTTAAAATATAAAGTTTATATTATTGATGAAGTGCATATGCTATCTCTTGGTGCATTTAATGCATTACTTAAAACATTAGAAGAGCCACCTGAACATGCAATTTTTATTTTGGCTACAACCGATCCACAAAAAGTTCCAGAGACAATTATTTCGAGATGTCAATGTTTTTCTTTTAAACGTATTTCTGAAGAAATGATTGTAAAAAGATTAAGGGAAGTTTGTGAAATGGAAGGAATAGAAGTTGATGATAATGTTTTATTAGAAATTGCTATTTCTTCTGATGGTGGTATGCGTGATGCTTTGGGTGCATTGGATAAATTGACAGCGTATACTAAAAGTAAAATTACGGTAGATGATTTTGCTGAATTAAATGGAGTTATTACTAGCAAAATGCTTGAAGAATTATGTAATTGTATTTTTAATGGTGATATTTCTCAGGTTTTATCATTAATTTCAAAGTATAATAACGATGGAAAGAATTTAATTCAAATATTACTTCAAATAATGCATTTTTCTAGAAATATGGTTATAAATTATTATGTGGATAAAAGTAATAATAGTAATATTTCAATTGATAAAGTATTGTTATTGGTGAATTTAATTAACGAAAAAATGTTCGATATAAAAAAGAGTGGTAATCCTAAAATTTATATAGAAATGTTATTAATAAAATATATAAAAGATAATGGTTTAGCTTTAAATGATAGTTCTATAGAAAACAAAGTAGAAGAGATTTCCTGTATTGAAAGTTCTGCGGATAGTACTTTAAAAAATGTTGTTGATAACTCAGATGATGAAGAATATGATTTTGATAAGGAATTTTCCGATATTGATGATAACGGTGATGATATAGATAAGTCCGTTTTTTTGAAACCTATTAAAGAGATTGAAAGTATTGATAGTGATTATAGTTCTGGGAATATTGAGCAGAAAAAGGTTATTAATATGGATGAAATAATAAAAGCACGTGTTAATAACACTTTGGCGAAAGCAAATAAACAAATTTTAAATACTGAGCTGGAGAATATTAAAAAATTAAATGATTTTACTTTTGATCAAGAAATTGGTTATATTGTTTGTAGTTTACTTGATGCTAGTTTACGTGCTGCTAGTGAGGAAAATATAATTTTAAGTTATGAGTATGATTCTACGGTTAGGCAAAATCTAACTGAATTAGACAAGTTTATATATGTTTATAATAAAATTACCGGTTCTTCTAAAAAAATTGCCATGATTACGCATGATGAATGGGAAAAGGAAAAGGAAAAGTATATTAAGAAAATTAAGGAAGGAATTCATTATGAAGTGATCGAAGAACCTGTTGAGGTATATGAAGAATCAAAAAAAGATGATATAATATCTAATAGTGCAATGGATCTTTTTGGAGACATTGTCGAAATAAATTAATTAGTAAGGAGAATAAATATGAATATACAAGCTATGATGAAGCAGGCTCAAGCTATGCAAAAAGATATGATGAAAATAAAAGATGAAGTTGATAATACTGAATTTACTGCAGAAAGCTCATTGGTTAAGGTTACTGTAAAGGGAACCAAGGAAGTCATTAAGGTTGAAATAAATGCTAAAGATGGGTTAGAATCAGATGATATTGAGATGTTGCAAGATATGATAATGATTGCAATTAATGAAGCAAATAAAAAGGTTGATTCAGCTTTAGAAAGTAAAATGGGTAAATTTGGAAATATTCCAGGTTTATTTTAGAGAGTGAATATGTATCCTGATAGTATTAAAAGTTTGATAGAATCTTTTAAATTCTTACCAGGAATTGGGGAAAAAACAGCCGAAAGACTGGCTTTTTCAGTTTTAGAATTGGAAGAAGAACAAGCTGAATATTTTTCTGAAAGTTTGGTTAATGTAAAAAAAAATATACATAAATGTAGCATTTGCAATACATTAACGGAAAGTGATATGTGCTTTATTTGTAAAGATGATGCAAGGGATAATGATATACTATGTGTAGTTGAAGATACGAAAAATGTTTTTCTTTTTGAAAAATTAGGCATGTTTCATGGGAAATACCATGTTTTAGATGGCTTAATTTCACCTTTGGATGGGCTTAATCCAGAAGATATTGGATTAGACAAATTAGTTGATAGGATTACTTCTGAAAAATTTAAGGAAATAATTTTTGCCTTTAAACCTAGTATAGAGGGTGAGACTACTGCTCTTTATATAAAGAGAATATTAGATGGTTTAAACGTAAAAACTACGAGGTTGGCTAGTGGTGTTCCTATTGGAGCAGATATGGAATATGTTGATAGTTTAACGTTAGAGAGAGCTTTAAATGATAGAAAAGAAATAGAATAAAAATTATAAAAATTCATATCTCTTAATAGGAGATGATGGAATGAGAATAATTTTAAAACTATCAAAAAGGGTAATTTTAGGAACACTTTTATTGTACGGATATAATTTGATTGCAGTAAACTTTAATATGATTATACCAATTAACTTTTTTACTATAAGTTTTGTTACAATTTTAGGTATTCCTTCAATTTTGGCACTTTTATTATTTAAATTATTTGTATTGTGAGGTGTTTTGATGAACTTAACTGTTGCTAAGAATCGATATTTTGATCAAATTAATAGTATTGTTTGTTTTGATAAACTTTCACATGCTTATCTTATTGAAATAGATGATTATGAGAATGATTTTGATTACGTTTTATCGTTTGTTAAATTGATTCTTTGTCAAAATAAAAGTAAAGATTCTTTCAATCTTAGTTGTGGAAAGTGTAATATATGTGATCAAATTTCAAACAATTCTTATGTTGATTTAAAAATAATTGAACCAGATGGTAATTATATTAAAAAGCAACAGTTACTTGATTTGCAAGAAGAATTTCACAATAAATCTTTATTAAATAATAAAAGAATTTATATTATTAAAGAGGCTGATAAGTTAAATGATTCTTCAGCTAATACAATTTTGAAATTTTTAGAGGAACCAGAAGAAAATATTATAGCTTTGCTTGTGACGACAAACCGATATAAAGTTATCGAAACGATTATTTCTAGATGTCAAATTTTATCATTACAGGATAATTTTAATGACATTAATTTATCGGATAATGTTATTGATTTAATTGGTTTTATTTTGAATAATGATGCTTTATTTATTAATTATAATCTTATTTTTAATGAAATATTACCTGATAAAAATACTGCAAGGCAAATATTTGGTGAAATAGAAAGTGTATTTATAAATTATTTAAATTACTTGGCTATTGATAATATTGAATTTAGTAATTCTTTAATTAAAAAGTTATTGTCAGGTTTTAGTAGTGATAAAATTATTAATTGTATTTCAATAATTGAGGATGAACTTCAAAAACTTAATTATAATGTTAATTATAAGTTATGGCTTGATTGTTTATTTGCCAGGTTGATAGGAGGTTAATTTATGGTAGATGTAGTAGTTATTAGATTAAAGACAACAAAGGGAATGTATTTTGTATCACCTAATCTTATTGATGTTGTTAATGGTGATATTGTTGTCTTTGAAACCGAAAATGGATTGCAACTTGGTGAGATATGCAGTGATGTACGAAAAGAAAAAGAAGAAAATGTTGATTTGCCGTTACCTAAAGTTATTAGATTAGCTACCGATGATGATTATATTAGATATAATGATAATGAGAAGGTTAGGGAAAAGGCTTTAAATGACGCAAAAAAGATTAGCAAAGAATTAAAGTTAGATATGAATTTTGTGGAAGCATATTATAATTTAGATAGATCACAATTAATATTTTCATTTTTGGCAGATAATAGGGTTGATTTTAGAGAACTTGCAAAAAAATTGGCACAAAAATATAAAACAAGAATTGAACTTAGACAAATAGGCGTTCGTGATAAGTCTAAAAAGATTGGAGGTCTTGGACCTTGTGGATTATTCTTGTGCTGTAATACATTTTTAACTGATTTTAATAGTGTCTCTATAAATATGGCCAAAAATCAGTTTTTGGCATTAAACCCATCTAAAATAAATGGTGTTTGTGGCAGACTATTGTGTTGTTTAGATTACGAAAATGATGTATATACTGAGTTAAAGAAAGACCTCCCAAAAATAGGCATGATGGCTGATACACCATTGGGAATGGGAAAAGTAGTTTCCGTTGATGTGTTTAAAAAGACATATTCAGTTGATTTAAAAGAAAAAGGAATTATAGAATTTTCAAAGGACGAAGGTAAGAAATAATGGAAGTCCTTAATGATATTTTAGGTTATAAAAATCGAAAAATATATCAAGATACTGAATGTTTTTCTTTTTCACTTGACAGTATAATGTTAGCTAATTTCGCTACAATTCGTTTGAGGGATAAAAAGATTGCTGATTTAGGTTGTGGAAATGGAGTAATTCCTTTAGTTTTATCTCTTAGAACAACTAAGGAAATTGTTGGAGTAGAGATACAGGAAAAGTTAGCTGAAATGGCTAAAAAGTCGGTAATTTATAATGATTTGGAGCAACAAATAAAGATTGTGACTTCCAATATTAAAAATCTTGGTAATGAATATTTTGAAAAATTTGATTTAATAACTTGTAATCCACCATATTTTAAAGTAAATGAAAAAAATTTTTTTAATGAAAGCTATGAGAAAATGGTGGCAAGACATGAAATTGAAATGAATCTTACAGATTTACTAATTATTGTAAAAAAAATGTTGAAAAATAATGGTAATTTTGCTATAGTACATAGACCTGAGAGATTAATGGATATTTTATTTGAATTTAGGAAAAATAATATTGAACCTAAACGTATTCAATTTGTTTATGAAAAGGTAAGTAAAGATGCTACTGTTGTTTTAATTGAGGGACAAAAATGTGGTAGCCCTGGTGTTAAAGTGGAAAAGCCAATTATTATGTATGATGATGCTGGCAATATGACAAAAGAGTATGCTCAGTTACAAATTGAGGTGAGAAGATGAATCAAAAGAGTTATGATGGTAATGCTTGTTTATATTTAATTCCTACGCCTATTGGTAATTTGGAAGATATTACTTTGAGAGCACTTAATGTTTTAAAATTAGTTGATTTTATTTTATGTGAAGATACGCGTGAGACTGGAAAATTACTCAGTAAGTATGAAATTAAGAAAAAGTTGGTTAGCTGTCACGAGTTTAATGAAGATAAAATTAGTGAGTACGTTGTTACTGAACTTAAAAAAGGAAAAAATATTGGATTAGTTACAGATCAAGGAACCCCTATAGTAAGTGATCCTGGGTATATAGTAGCTCGAGAAGTTATTAATAGTGGATTTAATGTTATAAGTTTACCAGGGGCAACTGCTTTTGTTCCTGCGCTTACTATGTCAGGAATTGATCCATCACCATTTGTTTTTTATGGTTTTTTGAACTCTAAAGAGTCTAAGAGAAAAAAAGAACTTCAAAAATTGAAGGATTTTGAATATGCAATGATTTTTTATGAGGCACCACATCGCTTAAAAAGCATGTTAAATAGTATGTTAGAAATATTAGGAGACAGGAAGGTGGCAATTTGTCGGGAAATTTCAAAGATTCATGAGGAAGTACTGAGAGATAAGATAAGTAATTTAATTGAAGTTGCCGACAGTCTTAAAGGGGAATTTGTTGTTATTGTAGAGGGAAATAAAGAAAGTGTTGATTATTCTAGTATGAGTATAATTGAACATGTTAAACTATATGTTGATGATGGTATGAGTGAAAAAGATGCGATTAAATTAGTGGCCAAGGAGAGAAATACAGCCAAATCTATTATATATAAAGAATATCATGATAATAAGGAAGATTGATTAATATTTCCCGGGAAATAAAATTGTAGATTTTTAAAAATTTATTGTAAGTAATAATATATGTATTTAGATTAATATAAATTGTTAGTAAATATTTTATAACTAGTAACTTATGATATTTAAAATATTAGATATAGAGGTGATAGTATGAAATTAATAGTTGGTTTAGGCAATCCAGGAAAGGCGTATGAGAATACGAGACATAATATTGGGTTCTCGTTTTTGGATAGTTATATTTTAAAAAAAGGTTTTTATGGTAATTGGAAAGAAAAATATAACGGGTTATATTTTGAAACTACTGTAAATGGTGATAAAGTTTTGTTTTTGAAACCACAATCTTATATGAATTTATCTGGCAGTGTTGTTAGTCAATTTGTTAATTTCTATAAGATCTCTGTTGAAGATCTTTTTGTTGTTTCCGATGATTTGGATTTGAATGTTGGAAACTTTAAATTAAAAGCAAAAGGGTCTTGTGGTGGACATAATGGATTGCGTGATATTGAGAAGAATTTAAAAACTCAAGAATACAAGCGTTTAAAAATAGGTATTTCTAATAATAAAAATTTAGATACTAAAGATTATGTTTTGGGGAAATTTACTAATGATGAAAGGGAAGCATATAAGCAGTTATTTCCTATTTTATGTGAGGTAATGGATGAATATTTTATATCTCAATTTGGTGATTTGATGAGCAAGTATAACAGTAAGAATAGGTGATTAGATGAAAGTGTTTGATCAATTTATTTCTGTAGATATAAAAAAGGACATGGGTATAGTTGGTCTTACCGATGAGTTTTTTTGTGTTTATTTAAATAATTTATATGAAAAGTATAGTAAGAATGTATTAGTGGTTGTAAATTCTTTATTTGAAGCTAACCAACTGTATTCATCTTTAAAAAATTATACTGATAATTGTTTTTTATTTCCTATGGACGATTTTTTAACTAGCGAAGCATTGGCCATAAGTCCTGATTTACAAATAACGCGTCTTGAAACAATTAACGAAATTATAAAGGGAAATCCGGTAATTGTTATAACAAATTTAATGGGTTATTTACGATTTTTGCCTACGAAGAAAAATTATGAAAATAGTATTATTTCTTTAAATGTTGGTGATATAATTAGTCCTGCTAAACTTGTGGATAATTTAATTAGAATAGGTTATTGTCGGGACACTTTAGTTACTAAGACAGGGGAATTTGGTGTTCGAGGGTTTATTATTGATATTTTTCCTGTTGATGAGGAAGTTCCTGTACGTATTGAATTCTTTGATGATGAAATTGAATCAATGAGAACATTTGATCCCGAAAATCAAAAGTCATTGGATAATATAAATGTTATTTCTGTTAAACCTTATTTTGAATTTATTTGTAATAGTTATGTGGAAGAGGAAAAATTGGGAAAGCAGAAATTTCTTGCGGAATATGGCGATGTTTCTTCAATTGCAGACTATTTAGTTGATAATATTACTATTTTTAAAGATTATGAACAGTTGAAGTTTAGTTTTAGTCAAATTATGGAAGAGGTTCTAACATATAAAAATTCAAAAGATCTTGACTTTAAAGGTGATTATATGTTTGACTTTGCAAATATCGAATGTAAGTTTCCTATTTATTATATGTCTATTAATAATGTGGCCAATAGAAAAATAGTTTCTTATGTTCAAGATTTTAAAATAAGGACAATTAATAATTTTTCAGAAAATGCTGAGAATATTAATTTGTTTATTAGAAAGGCTATTGCTGATGGAAAAACGGTAATTATTTGTTTAAAGAAGCACCAAATTAGAAGTATTGTGAAAGTTCTTAATATGCGAGTTTATGAGAGTGATTTTACAAGTATTAAGATTGGAGCAGTTAATTTAATTGAAAAAGAAATTAATCATGGTTTTGTCTATGAAAATTTGGTTGTATTATCTGCTAGTGAATTATTTATTGTTAACAATTCTAAAAAAAAATATAAAACAAAATTTAAATATGCTGTTGGTATTAAGGATATTAACAAATTAAGTATTGGTGATTATGTTGTTCATAATGTTCATGGTATTGGTATATACAATGGGATTAAAACATTAACTTTAAATGGTATTACTAAAGATTATTTAGAAGTGTTGTACCAAGGGACCGATAAGATGTATATTCCTGTTGAAAAAATAGATTTACTGGCTAAATATTCTGGTAAAGAAGGAGTGGCCCCAAAAGTTAATAGATTAGGTGGTAATGAGTGGAGTAAGACTAAGGCTAGAGTTAAAAGCAAGGTTAATGATATGGCTGATAGATTGCTGAAATTATATGCTGAAAGAGAAGCTAAAAAAGGATTTGCTTTTTCCCCTGATTGTGATATGTCATACGATTTTGAACAAGATTTTCCGTATGAACTTACAAGGGATCAGGTGCAAGCAATAAATCAGATTAAGGCAGACATGGAATGTCCCATTCCAATGGATAGATTATTATGTGGAGATGTTGGATTTGGGAAAACAGAAGTTGCTTTTGTGGCGGCATTTAAGGCAGTATTGGATTCTAAACAAGTTTTATTTCTTTGTCCAACAACAATTTTATCTAATCAGCATTATGAAAATGCTAAGGTTCGGTTTAGAAATTTTCCTGTATCAATTGGTTTATTAAATCGTTTTACAACACCGAAAGAAGTGCGTCGAATTTTAGATGGTCTTAAAGATGGAACAATTGATATTGTTTTTGGAACTCATCGATTACTTAGTGATGATGTTCAACTTAAGGATTTGGGGTTACTTATTATAGATGAGGAGCAACGTTTTGGTGTAGCTCATAAGGAGAAAATTAAGCAATATAAAACAAATGTTGATGTTTTAACGCTTACAGCAACGCCAATTCCTAGAACATTGCAGATGTCGTTAGTTGGAATTCGAAGTCTTTCGCTTATTGAAACTCCACCTATGAATAGATATCCCGTTCAGACATATGTTGTTGAGGAAAATAAGCAAATTTTGAAAGATGCCATTTATAAGGAGTTATCTAGGAATGGGCAGGTATTTATTTTGTATAATAGAGTTCAGTCTATAGAGGAAGAACGTAATATAATTCAAAACTTAGTTCCTGATGCAAAAATTGCTATTGCGCATGGACAAATGACTAAAAATGAATTAGAAAATGTTATTATGGACTTTACTAATCATGAGTATGATGTTTTGGTTTGTACTACAATAATTGAGACAGGTATTGATATTCCAAATGTTAATACACTTATTATTATGGATGCTGATCATTTTGGGTTAAGTCAATTATATCAAATAAGAGGTCGTGTTGGTCGTGGTGATAAGTTTGCATATGCTTATTTGATGTATCAACCATTTAAGTCTTTAACAGAAACTGCAGTAAAGAGACTTAATGTTATTAAAGAATTTACAGAACTTGGTAGTGGCTTTTCTATTGCAACTAGGGATTTATCTATTCGAGGAGCTGGTGATATTTTAGGAAGCGAACAAGCTGGTTTTATTGATTCAGTAGGAATAGATTTATATTTGAAAATGCTTAATGATGAAGTTGCTAGAAAGAAAGATGTTGCTTTGGAAATTGCCGACGAAGAGATTGATAAGCCACCATTACTTAGTGTAACTACACATATTGATGATAGTTACGTTAGTGAGGATGAGTTAAAAATTGAAATTCATAGAATGATTAATGAAATTGATTCTAAAGAAAAATTTGATGAGGTAAAAAGAGAATTAGAAGATCGTTTTGGTAAACTTAATGAAGATATTATTGTTTATATGTATGAGGAATGGTTTGAAAAGTTGGCAGATAAATTAAAATTAGCTAAAGTAAATCAGACGAAGAATTCAATTGAAATGGTTTTTCCTATGGATATTGTTTCAAAATTGAATACTGAGGAAATATTTATGGATGCTTTTCAAATAACAAACATGTTTCGTTTTATTAGTCGAGGAAACAATTTAGTTATAGTACTTGATATTATTAAATTAGATAAACATCCGGTTTATTATTTAGTAGAATTATTAAACAAAATTTTTAGTAAATTTGGAAATTCTATTGACTAATATCTTAAATAGTTGTTAAAGTTAATATGCTAGGAGTGAGATATTGATGATAGATACATTAGAAGAATTTAAAAAGCAACATTTTGATAATTATAAAAAAGCTATTCTAGAGATTGTTAATAATAATACTGATGTATTAGTAGATGAAGATATTATGTCTTTGTTAAGAAAACCTCCACTTGATTCTATGGATCTAATAAAAACTAAATATTTAGATTTAGCAAAAAAAAATAAAATAGTTTTAGATACTATAAAATTGGATGACATGCTGGAGGATTATCGTAGGGAAATAGTAAAATGTTGTTTTGATATAAAAAAAATAAGGTTAACTGCGTTAGAAGAATTGGTAGAAAAGGTAGAGTTTACTAAGGGGACAGAGGTTATTAAATTTAATAAAAAAGATTTTACATATATAAATAAGAAAATAAAAAAAACTATAAAGGAACAGTTGCAATGTTCAATTGAAAAGAAAATTATAAGTAATGTTGATACTGTTTTTGCTATGGAAATTAATGATGAAATAAAGAAGAAAGTTAATAATGAAATTATTAACTTTGTTAAGGGTGCTTATCAACGTCAATTACTAGAAAATATTGATTTTAAAATATTGGTTAAAGATACTACTTTAGCAAATGGGGTAAAAGAGCAGGGAGAACGTCATTTGTTTACTTTAGCAAACTCTCATATATTTAAACAGGAAGAGAATTAGAAAAACTAATTCTTTTTTTTAACGCAATCTTAATAATTACATATTATAAGATAGCGGAGGAAGTTTAAAATGAAAATTATATTGTACAGCGTTTTAGGAATTATGATACCTTTTATTGGAACATGTATAGGAAGTATGTTTGTATTCTTTTGTAAAAAGGAATTAAGTGATAGGTTTCATAAATGTATGATTGGTATTGCAGTAGGTGTTATGCTTGCAGCAAGTGTTTGGTCGTTAATTATTCCATCAATTGATATGTCTAGTAATATATATGTAATTAAATGTCTACCAACAATTGTAGGATTAGTACTTGGAATTATATTTTTAATTTGTGTGGATATTGTTTCGAGGAAGATTGAAAACAATGTTAAAAAAGAGAAAATTAATATGTTATGGTTTTCAGTAACTTTACATAACATTCCAGAGGGGATGGCAGTAGGGGTTTGTTTTGCTGGACTTTTGTCTGGAAATGCAGAAATAAATTTAATTAATGCTCTTATTCTAGCACTTGGGATTGGAATTCAAAATGTTCCAGAAGGCGCAATTATTTCAATGCCTATGCATACTAAAGGAAAGCCAAAATTTAAATCTTTTATATCAGGAGTTATTTCAGGAATTGTTGAACCAATAGCTGCAATATTTACAATAGCCTTATTAAATTTAGTTGTTCCTTTACTTCCATATTTGCTGTCTTTTGCTGCTGGAGCAATGATATATGTTGTAATAGAAGAGTTGGTTCCAGAAATGCAAGTTGGTAAAAAGAGTTATTGTGGAATATTAAGTGTTATTTTTGGCTTTATAATAATGTTATTTTTAGATGTAATGTTGGGTTAAAAATAATTTTTTGGGTAATAATATAAATGTGAAAAGTTTAAGAAAATTGGCACTCGCTATTGACAAGTGCTAATTAAGGTAGTATGATTAAGATGTAGTAAGAAAACTTACTATGTGGTATTAAAATTGTATTTGTGCTACCGTTCGTTGTAACACACTATGAAAGGAAGATGATTTATATGATGATAGTACCAAGAAGAAATAGAGAATTTGATTTATTTGACGATTTCTTTAATGATGGAGAATTATTTTCTAAGAGACAATTAGGATTTATGAAAACAGATATTAAGGAAGAAAAAGACAAATATGTTATTGAAGCAGAATTACCTGGTTGTGATAAAGAAAATATTAGTTTGGAATTGAATAATGGTTATTTGGAAATTTCAGCTAAAGTTGTTAAAGAAACAAGTGATAAGGATGAGCAGAGATATATTAGACAAGAAAGATTCTTTGGTGAAAGTTCAAGAAGCTTTTATGTAGGAGATCAAGTAACTCAAGAAGATATTGATGCTGAATTTAAAAATGGTGTTTTGAAAATAGTAGTTCCTAAAATTGAAAAAGTTGAAGAAACACCTTTAGCAAAGCGAATAGAAATTAAATAGAAGTAAAAGTCAATCTTTTGATTGGCTTTTTTTGTATAAAAAATATTCCCTGGGAAATAATAAGGATAGAGAAAGCGAGGAATAATATGAAGTCAACTGGTGTTGTAAGAAGAGTAGATGATTTAGGGAGAATTGTTATTCCAAAGGAAATAAGAAGAACTCTTAGAATTAGGGATGGAGAAGAGCTTGAAATATATGTAGATGATGGAGTAGTAGTTTTAAAGAAGTTTTCTAATGTGGCTGATTTAGAGAATGTGTCAAAAAAGATAATTGATGTAGTAAGCTCGCTTGTTGGTAAAACAGTTCTTGTTAGTGATCGTGACCAAATTATTACAGGTAGTGGTGATTTAAAAAAGAATTATTTAAATAAAGATATTTCACAGACTATTGAAGATGTCATTAGTAGTAGAAATATTATAGTTGAAAAAAATATTAATTCTATTGAGATTGTTGATGGCATTGAAGATAAATATTCGTATGTTATTTATCCTATTATTAGTTTTGGTGATGTTGTTGGAACTATAATTTTATTATCTTTAAATAGTGATATATCTGAATTTGATGTTACAATAATTAGTATAGTTGCACAATTTTTAGGTAAATATGTTGAAGATTAATTAATTTTATGTTATATTATGTCCATAACTTTTTAAAAGTTGTGATGAAGAGTCAATAATTAAGAATTTATTTTAGAGACCTCCGTTAGGTGAAAGGGAGGATAAATATGATTATTAGATATGGCTTCTGAACTGTTATATCGATATGTAGGTATAAACGTAGATAGGCGTTAACTATTTAAGTGTGTAATATCAGATTATTACGAAATAAGGTGGTACCGCGAAATGTTCGTCCTTATGTCGTGATAATTTTTTTTTGATATTGAATATTATTAAGAGGAGTGATTTATATGGCAGAAAAATTTTATATTTCGACAGCAATTGCATATACTTCTGGTAAACCACATATAGGTAATACTTATGAGATTGTTTTAGCTGATGCTATTGCTAGATGGAAAAGATTAAAAGGATATGATGTTTACTTTCAAACTGGTACGGATGAACACGGAATAAAAATAGAAGAGAAAGCAGCAGCAGCTGGTGTTGAACCACAAGTGTTTGTTGATGGTGTTGCTTCAGAAATTAAAAAAATTTGGGATTTAATGAATACAAGTTATGATCGTTTTGTGAGAACTACGGATAAAAAACATGAAGAAGTAGTTCAACATATATTTAAAAAAATGTATGAGAAAGGCGATATTTATAAAGGTGAATATAAAGGTCTTTATTGTACTCCTTGTGAATCTTTTTGGACTGAATCACAGTTAGTTGATGGTAAATGTCCTGATTGTGGTAGAGAAGTTCATGAACAGAGTGAAGAGGCTTATTTCTTTAAATTAAGTAATTATCAAGAAAGATTAGAAAAATACATTGAGAAAAATCCTGATTTTATTCAACCAGTGGCTCGTAAAAATGAAATGATTAATAATTTTATTAAGCCTGGTTTACAAGATTTATGTGTTTCTCGTACTACTTTAAAATGGGGAATTCCTGTTGATTTTGATCCAAAACATGTTGTATATGTTTGGCTTGACGCACTTACAAATTATATTACTAATATAGGGTATGATGTTTCTGAAGTTACTGATGAATTCAAAAAATTATGGCCGGCTGATTTGCATTTAATTGGAAAAGATATTATTCGCTTTCATAGTATTTATTGGCCATGTTTCTTATGGTCACTTGATTTGGAATTACCAAAGAAGATTTTTGGTCATCCGTGGTTATTGACTAGTAGTGATAAGATGAGTAAGTCAAAAGGAAATGTTATTTATGCTGATGATTTAGTTGAAAAGTTTGGTGTAGATGCTGTTCGTTTTTATTTATTACATGAAATACCTTTTGCAAGTGATGGTAATATTACATATGATTTGTTAATCGAACGTATAAATGGAGAACTAGCTAATGTTTTAGGAAATCTTGTTCAGAGAACTATTTCGATGGGAAATAAGTATTTTAATGGTAAAATTGTAAATAAGAAAGTAAGTGCTGATGTTGATGATTCATTTATTGCATCTATTAATAATTTGGATGAATTAGTTACTAAAAAAATGGATGATTTACAAATAGCTGATGCAATGACAGAAATTTTTAATGTGTTACGTGTATCTAATAAGTATATTGATGATACTACTCCTTGGGTGCTTGCAAAGGATGAGGCTAACTTAGATAGATTAGAAACTGTAATTTATAATTTACTTGAATCTATTAGGGTTTGCGGTTCAATGTTAGAAGCTTTTATGCCAGAAACTAGTGAAAATATTTTAAAACAAATTAATATTGAAAATAAAGAGTATAGATATCAGGATAATAATGTTTATGAATTAGGTCAACCAAGTGCATTATTTCAAAGAATAGATCGCGATAAATTTATGCAGGAACATAATCTAGAAGTGTAAAATTGTGAAAAGTGTCGGAAAAAAACATATGGAAGTATTTAATCTGTATGTTTTTTTATGCTATATTTTAATGGTAGTGCTACGGAGGACTTATGACGAAAAAAGAAAAGCAGTTGTTGTCTTTAGATGTGGTATACTTTAGTGTTGCTTCAGCATTTTTAATAAGTTACTTGTATGCTGGAGATATAAATGACTTGTTATTTTTAATATTAATAACTAGTTTTTATCTTAGAATTAAAATTTATCGATGGAAAAAGTACCATTAATATGGTATTTTTATTTTGGAGGTGCTTTATGTTTATAGATACGCATTGTCATTTATCAAAGGAAGATTATGATGATATAGATTTAGTACTAAAGGAAAATAGAGATGCTGGTATTTCTAAAATAGTTGTTTCAGGTTGTGAGATTAGTAATATTGATGAAGTTTTAGATTTTGCAAATAGATATGAAGATGTTTATATAACTTTAGGTTATCATCCATCAGAAGTTGATAGTGTCACGGATAGTTTATTAGATGATTTGAAGGAAAAACTTAAAAATCCAAAAGTTGTGGGAATTGGGGAAATTGGACTTGATTATCATTATGGAAAAGAAGGAAAACAAAAACAGATTGAATTATTTGAAAAGCAGTTAAAAATAGCTGAAGAGTTTAATATGACTGTTGTAATTCATAGCAGAGATGCCACAGAAGATACAATTAATTGCTTGAAAAAATATAAAGTTACAGGTATTATCCACTGTTTTAGTGGAAGTATTGAGACAGCTGATATATATATTGCGATGGGATATAAACTCGGAATAGGTGGAGTTATTACTTTTAAAAACAGTAAATTATATGAAGTTGTAGCTACGATTGGTTTAAAAAATATTGTTTTAGAAACAGATAGTCCTTATTTGGCGCCTGTTCCATTTAGAGGTCAACAGAACAGTTCAAAATATATACCATTAATTGCCAAAAAAGTAGCAGATGTTTTGGGAGATACATTAGAAAATGTTGCCAAAGTTACTACTGAGAACGCATGTAATTTGTTTGACTTGAATTAGGTTTTATGATAATCTTTAGTTAATAATAGATGCCTTTTTAGGTGGTGATTTAATGAATAAAATAGATTTTAAAAATTATATGATTTATTTTGGAACTTTTGTAATTTTTTTGGTGATTATTCTTTTGGGAGTATTTGTTTTAAATAAAAAAAGTTATAATTCATCGGCTTTAAGTGTAAATTATTTGGATGATATTAGTAGTGTTACTATTAGTAATGAGTTACCGATGACAGATGTTGTTGGGAAAACTATTTCTCTAAATAATTATAAAAAAAACATAACTGGGTATGTTGAGTTTGAAGTTAAATCGACAATTAAAGATAAAGTAAAATATGAAATTTATTTAGTAAAAGATAAAAAAGAATTAGAAGTACCTGATAAATTTGTAAAGGTTTATTTGACAGATAATAAGGATAAACCATTAAAATATTTTAATGAATCACAAGTTCCAACTTTTTATGAATTAAGATTAGCATCTAAGTCTGCTAGTGGAAAACTGATTTATAGTGGTTCAATAAAAGGAAATGAGACTCAAAGTTTTAAGTTGAGAATGTGGGTTGCAGATACATATGAATTAACAACTGATCCAATTGATTTTACTGTTAAATTGGAAGTTGTGATTAAGTAGGAGGAAATATGGAAGGTAAAAAGGGTGTATCAAAAAAAGTTGTTATTGCTTGTATAATAATATTTATTTTAGTGGCAGGAATAGTTGGAGCAGCATTTTATATTTATTTTAGTTCTCCAGCAGAGGTTTATCAAGAATCTTTAACGGGAGGAAGTATTTCACTTACATATAGTGATGATGAAAATTTGTTTGCTATTGAAAGTGCAACGCCTACGAGTGATATTGTGGGAAAGGCCTATGATAGTGCAGATTTATTTTTTGATTTTACTGTTAAAGTAAATGTAGAAGAGGCTAATGCAATTGAATATGAAGTTTTGTTAGTTAAAGATGAAGAATTATCGACTGCAATGAATGATAATATTAAGATTTATTTAGAGAAGGAAGAAAGTGGATCTTACGTAGCTGTTGATGACCCAAAAATATTTTCTAGTAATGTAGATGATGAAAAGATTGGTAATAGTGTGATGCTAGTTCATAAAGAAAAACGTACTGAGAGTGGTAATGATAATTATAGATTGCGTATGTGGGTATCTGATACAGCAAATATTACGTCAGGACAGTTACAAAATTATGCAGTAAAAATAGCTTTAAAAGGAAAGGCAAAATAATTAAGTTAACGTGTCAAGCACGTTTTTTTCTTGGTTAATTATAGTTTTTTTTAAAGAGACGTATTATAATTAGGGTATGCTAGGCGGTGAGATTAATGGCAGTTCAGACTTTGAAAAACTTAAATAAGAAAAAGTCCAAAGCAAAATATATTTCTAGAATTGTCTTAAGATCGACAATGATAGCGGTTGTTGTTTTTTTTGCTCTTACGTTTTTATTTACTATTGTTGTTAGTAGCAGTAGTAAGAGAAAAGATTCATCTAATAATTCGTTATTTGGTGCGTATGTTATTGTTTCTGAAAGTATGATTCCTACAATTGATGTTAATGATGCTATTGTTGTTAAAAAGATTAGCAATAGTGATTTGAAAATTGGAGATATAATTACTTTTAATTCTAAAGATTATGCTTATAATGGAATGACTGTTACACATCGAATAGTTGGTATTCAAAAAACGGCTTCGGGAGAAAAAATATATAGAACTAAAGGAGATAATAATATTTTTATTGATACTGCTTTAGTAGATTTAAATAGCATTTATGGGAAAGTTATTTTAATTATACCTAAGATTGGTTATATTAAAAGTTTTTTAACTTCTATACCAGGTTTTTTAACAATTATTGTTTTACCAATAATAATTGTTATTGTGTATGAGATATATAGAATTAGAAAGCTATTGAAAAGACAAAAGAAAGAAATTAATTCAATATAAAGGAAAAATCTACTATGTTTTTTTCTTTTTTTAATGTATAATATCTGCGAAGTAGGAGTTATTATGGAAAAATATGATGTTAAATTTAAAAAAAAGTTTGGACAAAATTTTTTGAAAGATATTAATATTGTAAAAAAAATTGTACGAACAGCTGAAATTGAAGATGATAGTTTAGTTATTGAAGTCGGACCTGGTGGAGCGATTATGACGAGGGAGTTGGCGACTGTAGCTAAAAATGTAGTTGCTTATGAAATTGATGTGGATTTGAATTTAGAATTGTCTAAAAGATTAGAAGGCTTAGATAATGTTGATGTTATATTTCAAGATTTTTTGACTGCTGATTTAGTTAGTGATTTGAAAAATTATCAATATAAGAATGTTTATTTTGTGAGTAATGTTCCATATTATATAACTACACCTATACTTATGAAACTTATTGAAAGTGGAGTTTTCTTTAAAAAGATTGTAATGATGGTGCAGAAAGAAGTTGGAGAGCGTTTTGCGACAAAATGTGGAAATAAGGAATATGGTTCTATTACGGTATTACTTAATTATTTTTATAATATTAAGAAAGAGTTTTTTGTATCTCGTAAACAATTTGTTCCGGAGCCAAATGTTGATAGTGTAATTATTTCATTTACGGAAAAAGAGAATAAACTTTCTTTGACTGATTTTAATTTTTTTGAGAAATTGGTTCGTGATAGTTTTCAATATAAGAGAAAGACTTTGCGTAATAATTTAAAAAATTATAATTTAGAGATTATTGAAAGTGTTTTGAATAAATATGATTTAGATCTTAATGTTAGAGCAGAGGCTGTAGATGTTTCGGTTTTTGTAGATATGGCTAATAGATTAAAAAAATAAGACTTCATTTTGAAGTCTTATCAGACTGTTGACAAATAAAAATTTGTTAATAGTCTTTTAT
>ULXL01039970.1_pt1 | contig 29556 bp, 24 predicted proteins | sample 1961241 | NCBI WGS metagenome assembly ULXL01 (sample SAMEA4835837, study PRJEB28245) | human gut metagenome | biome: gut microbiome; material: fecal sample | place: Denmark | collected 2008
CGGCTGAGCAAAGCTCATCAAGGCTTGAATAATAATCTCTTAATTTTGTATTTAAAACACTTAAAAGCATAAAACTATCCTTTGGCAAGCTCATATAATAAAACTCCTTTGCTTCTTTTTTTTATAAAATAACACAAAAAAACCGCTTTTTCAATAAAATATAAATAATTAAATATTGAATAATTTTAAAATATGTGTAATAATATATTGATTAATTATTATGGAGTACTATATATGACGGATTTTGAAAAACTTGCACAGCTTCTTTTCCCGAGCACGGACAAATCTCCTGCATTTTACGAGGAGCTTTATCCGCAAAGAGAGCTTCCCGAGGGAGCAAGGGTAACAAGATTTGCTCCGAGCCCAACAGGCTTTTTGCATTTCGGAAATTTATATACAATGCTCGTTGCATACAGAATTGCCAAAAATTCAAACGGTGTTTTTTATGTTAGAGTTGAGGACACCGATAATAAGCGCCGTGTTGACGGAGCAATAGGAGTTATGCTCAAAAGCCTTGCCGCCTACGGCATTGAGGCAGACGAGGGCGTTATCGGTGAAAACGAGGAAAAGGGAGCCTACGGACCCTATTATCAAAGCAAAAGGAAGGATATTTACCAAGCCTATGCAAAGCATCTTGTTGAACAAGGGCTTGCATATCCCTGCTTCTGCACGCCCGAGGAGCTTGATGAAATAAGAAGCAGCCAGGAAAATGAGCCGCAGAAGGGATACTGGGGCAAATGGGCAAAATGCCGCAATCTTTCCTTTGATGAAATCAAGAAAAATATTGAAAGCGGCAAGGAATGGACCTTGCGCCTGAAATCTCCCGGAACGGCAGACGGAAAATGCGTTTTTGACGATGCAATTAAAGGCAAAATCGAAATGCCCGAAAATATTCAGGATATAGTTCTTCTTAAATCCGACGGAATACCGACTTATCATTTTGCACATGTTATTGACGATCATTTAATGAGAACAACTCATGTTGTTCGCGGAGACGAATGGATTTCCTCCGCACCGATACATCTTCAATTATTTAAGCTTCTTGGCTTCAAGCCGCCTAAATATGCTCATGTTGCAACAATTATGAAGGAGGAAAACGGCGGAAAGAGGAAGCTTTCCAAGCGTAAAGACCCCGAAGCTGCGGTTACCTATTACGCCGAGCAGGGATATCCGAGGGAAAGCGTTATTGAATATATTTTAACGCTTGCAAATTCAAATTTTGAGGACTGGCGCAGAGCAAACAAAGCAGAGCCGGCTGAAAAATTTCCGCTTAGTTTTAAAAAGATGAGCATTTCGGGTGCTCTTTTCGACACGGTTAAATTAACCGATATTTCAAAAAATGTTATCAGCACAATGAATGCAGACAAGGTTTTCACGCTTTCCTATGAATGGGCAAAGGAATATAATCCTCAGCTCGCCTCTCTTTATGAGCAGGACACGGATTATGCAAAGGCTGTTTTAAACATAGACCGTGAAAACAAAAAGCCGCGAAAGGATATTGCAAAATGGAGCGATATTCCCGATTATATCAGCTATATGTTTGACGAAGCATTTATTCCCTGCTATGAGCTTTGCGGAAACGCAGATAAAGAGCTTGCCGGAGAGGTTATCGAAAAATACATTGACGCTTTTAACGAAAATGACGATAAAGACCAATGGTTTGCAAGAATTAAGGATTTATGCGAGCCGCTCGGATGCACCCCGAATGTTAAGGAATTTAAGCAAAATCCCGAAAATTACAGAGGCCATGTAGGCGATGTTTCAACAGTTATACGCGTTGCGCTTACCGGAAGAACGAACACCCCCGATTTATACTCAATATCCGAATTACTCGGCAGAGAAAGAGTTATAAAACGGCTTAATGACGCTTTAAAGCATTATAAGGAGGAGAACTAATGGCAAAGGAAAACACCGAAGAAATCAAGGAATATTCAAATTTTATCCACGATTTTATAGATAAAGATTTGGCAGACGGGGTTTATTCAAGAGTGCAAACAAGATTTCCTCCCGAGCCAAACGGCTATCTTCATATAGGCCACGCAAAGGCTATTTGCATAAACTTCGGCGCAAAGGAAAAATACAACGGAATATGCAACCTAAGGCTTGACGACACCAACCCTACAAAAGAGGACACGGAATATGTTGACGCTATTATGGAGGACATTAAGTGGCTTGGATTTGATTGGGATAATGTTTACTATGCCTCCGACTATTTTGATTATATTTACGAATGTGCAATCAAGCTTATCAAAAAAGGCAAGGCGTTTGTTTGCGATTTAACGCCCGAGCAGCAGAGAGAATACAGAGGCACGCTTACCGAGCCCGGCAGAGAAAGCCCATACAGAAACCGTTCTGTTGAAGAAAACCTTGATTTATTCGAGAGAATGACGAATGGCGAATTTCCCGAGGGCACAAGAGTTTTAAGGGCGAAAATTGATATGTCAAGCCCTAATCTTAATATGCGTGATCCCATAATTTACAGAATTATGTTTGCACATCATCACAGAACGGGCGACAAATGGTGCGTTTATCCTATGTACGATTTCGCACACCCGCTTTCAGACGCCTGCGAAAAGGTTACTCATTCGCTTTGCTCGCTTGAATTTGAAAACCACAGACCGCTTTACGACTGGGTTGTAAACGAATGTGTTGACGGCGAAAAGCCGAGGCAGATTGAGTTTGCAAGAATGAATTTGAACTACACCTTAACCTCAAAGCGCAAGTGCTTAAAGCTTGTTAAGGACGGAATTGTTGACGGCTGGGACGATCCCCGAATGGCAACAATCAGCGGTATGAGGCGCAGAGGCTATCCCGCTGAGGCAATTAGAGATTTCTGCGAAAGAATAGGTGTTTCAAAGGCATACAGCGTTATTGATTTTGCGCTTCTTGAAAGCTGCGTTAGAAACCAGCTTAATCAAACATCACGCAGAGCAATGGCAATTTTAGATCCGATTAAGGTTGTTATTGATAATTATCCCGACGGCAAAACAGAGGAAATTGAGGCTGAATATCACCCCGACCACCCCGAATACGGAACAAGGATAATGACATTTTCAAAGGAAATATTTATCGAAAGAAACGACTTTATGATTGAGCCTGTTAAAAAATATTTCCGCCTGTTCCCGGGAAATGAGGTTCGTCTTTTCAAGGCATATTTTGTTACCTGCACGGGATATGAAACAGATGAAAACGGAGATGTTACCTGTGTTCACTGCACATACGATCCCGAAACCTTCGGAGGAGACAGCCCTGACGGCAGAAAGGTTAAGGGCACAATTCACTGGGTTGACGCAAAGGACAATGTTAAAGCACAGGTTAGACTTTATGAGCGCTTATTTGATGTTCCCAACCCAAGCGACGAGGAGGGTGTTTCTTCATTTGAGGATAATCTTAATCCCGATTCTCTTAAATCCGTTACGGCTTACTGTGAAAAGAGCCTTGCGCTTGCACAGCCGGGTGATAAATTCCAATTTATGAGAAACGGATATTTCTGTGCCGACACTCACTCAAAGCCCAACGAGCTTATCTTTAACCGCACCGTTCAGCTTAGAGACAGCTTTAACGCTAGAAAATAAACCATAAATCATCATTTCACAATTGCAGGAGAAAAAATGAGCACAAGAAAAAACATAAAAAACATAGCGATAATTGCACATGTTGACCACGGCAAAACAACGCTCGTTGATGAAATGCTCCGCCAGAGCGGAACCTTCCGCACTAACGAGGTAGTTGATGAGCGTGTTATGGACAGTAATGACCTTGAAAGAGAGAGAGGCATTACCATCCTTTCAAAAAACACATCAATTCATTATAAAGACACAAAAATTAATATAGTTGACACTCCCGGCCACGCTGATTTCGGCGGCGAGGTTGAACGCATACTCACTATGGTAGATGGCGTTCTGCTGCTCGTTGACGCATTTGAGGGCTGTATGCCGCAAACTCGTTTTGTGCTTAAAAAGGCTCTTGGGCTTCACAAAACACCCCTTGTTGTTATCAACAAGATAGACAGAGACGGCGCAAGACCGGAAGAGGTTATTGACGAGGTGCTCGATTTATTCATAGAGCTCGGTGCAGACGATGACCAAATAGAATTCCCCGTTGTTTACGCCTCGGGCAGAAACGGCTATTCAAGCCTTGATCCGAACGCAAGAAGCGGCGATATGCGTCCATTGCTTGACGCCATACTTGAATACATCCCATCTCCTCAGGGCGATCCCGACGGACCTGCGCAAATTCTGTTTTCATCGCTTGAATACGACGATTATGTTGGCAGAATAGGAATAGGCAGAATTGAAAGAGGAGCCGTTAAGGTAAACACTCCTTATGTTCTCTGCAAGCAGGACGGCTCAACGGAAAACATACGCTTAACGAAGCTTTTTCAATTTGAGGGGCTTAAAAGAGTTCCCTGCGAGGAGGCGCACCTTGGCGACATAATCTGCGTTGCGGGCATTCCCGATTTGAACATAGGCGAAACGGCGTGTGATCCCGAATGTGTTGAAGCACTTCCGTTTGTAAAAATAGACGAGCCGACCATTGCAATGAATTTCATAGTAAACGATTCCCCGTTTGCAGGCAAGGAGGGTAAGTTTGTTACAAGCCGTAACCTGCGTGAAAGACTCTTTAAAGAGGTTGAAACGAATGTTTCCATGAGGGTTGAGGAAACGGATTCCATGGACACCTTTAAGGTTTCGGGAAGAGGCGAGCTTCATCTTTCTATTTTGATTGAAACAATGCGCCGTGAAAACTATGAATTTCAGGTTTCAAGGCCTCAGGTTATTATGAAGCGTGATGAAAAAACAGGGCAAACTCTTGAACCGATTGAGCTTGCAATAATCGAGGTTCCCGAGGAATATGTGGGCGTTGTTATGGAAAAGCTTTGCTCACGCAAGGGCGAAATTGAAAATATGGACACTCGCTCAACGGGTATGACGCATCTTGAAATCAAAATTCCGTCAAGAGGCCTTATAGGATACAGAAGCGAATTTTTAACCGACACAAACGGAAACGGAATTATGAATCAGCTTTTCAGCGGATATGAGCCGTATAAGGGTGATATTGCAACAAGAACAAGAGGCTCAATAGTTGTGCACGAAACGGGAACAACAACAGGCTACGGACTTTGGAACACGCAGGACAGAGGCAGGCTTTTCGTTGGCCCCGGTGTTGAGGTTTACGAGGGTATGATAGTCGGCGAATGTGCAAAGGATGAGGATATTGTTTGCAATGTTTGCAAGAAAAAGCACGCCACAAACACAAGAGCAAGCGGCTCCGACGAGGCATTAAAACTCATTCCGCCAACTGTTCTTTCACTTGAACAAAGCATGGAATTTCTTGCAGACGACGAGCTTTTGGAGGTAACCCCGAAATCTATCCGTCTTCGCAAAACAATTCTTGATAAATCTCTTCGCTTAAAAGCAGAAAGCAGAAAAAAATAAAACGATTGGCTGCGGCGGCGTGCTTTTGCGCCGTCGCTTTGCAATTTTATATGTTTTATTTGAGGATATTTCTATGACTGAAAAAGCAGGATTATATTTTCACATTCCTTTTTGCAAAAGCAAATGCCCCTACTGCGACTTTTACAGCGTAAAATACTGCAAGGAGGCGGCAGAAGCCTATATAAGCCGTTTGTGTGCAGAGATAAGGAAATATGACGGCTCATTCGATACAGTTTATTTCGGCGGCGGAACGCCGAGTATTATTGAGTCTGCACTAATCGGCAGAGTGCTTTGCGAGGCGAAAAGGCAATTTAACATTGACACAAGCTCTGAAATAACAATAGAATGTAACCCGTCCAAAAGCCTTGCAGAGGATTTTAAGGCTTATGCTCAATACGGCATAAACAGAATAAGCCTCGGTATGCAAAGTGCAAGAAAAGAGGAAAGATTTGCGCTCGGCAGGATGGCAGGTCAGGCGGAGATTGCAAGGGCTGTTTCAGATGCAAAAAACGCAGGAATAGAAAACATCAGCCTTGATTTAATGCTGGGAACTCCCTATCAATCCCTTTCCTCACTTGATGAAACCTTCGATTTTATCGACAAAATGAAGGTTTCCCACATAAGCGCTTATATGCTTAAAATTGAGGAAAATACAAAGTTTTATGAAATGAAGGACCGACTTTCTCTTCCGAGCGAGGATGATGTCAGCGAAATGTATTTAAAGACCGTTTCTGTTTTAAATGATTTGGGCTTTAAGCAGTATGAGATAAGCAACTTTGCAAAAAACGGATATGAAAGCAGGCATAATATTAAGTATTGGGAGCTTTGCGATTACCTTGGAATAGGTGCTTCGGCTCATTCCCTTTGGCATGGAAAGCGGTTTTATTATGATAAGGATTTTAATGTTATTCAGGACGGAACGGGCGGAGATGACGGTGAAAGAATAATGCTTGGACTTCGCCTAAAAAAAGGCATAAAAAAATCCCTTATAAAAAGGGATTTAACGCCTTATATCAGCGCAGGATTTATGGAGGAAAGCGGAGAAAGCATTTCGTTTACTCCAAAGGGCTTCCTTGTTTCAAATACAATTCTATCGGAAATAATTTAAAAGAACGGCTTAATATTGCCGTTCTTTTTTTATGCCGTTAAAACTGCCGTGATTATTAAAATGAGCAATGCTCCGCCAGTTAGGCACACGAGGGCGTCTGCCGTTTTGATGGGCATATTTATTTTTGAGTAAACTCCCCCGATTTTACTTTTCTTCTCTTTATTTTCCATACCTTAACCGCCTTATTTCTTTGAAAGATATTTTCTCATATCAACCGCACAGGCGGCAAGGATAATCATGCCCTTTATTATATAAAGCATATTTGCGTCAACAGAAAGAAAATTCAGGCCAACAAAAATTATTTGCAAAAGCAGAACGCCGATAACTATTCCGCTTATTTTACCTGTTCCGCCAACAAACGAAACGCCGCCGATAACGCACGCCGCAATGGCGTCGCACTCATAATTAAGCCCGGTATTTGCCGAGCAGGAGGCAATTCTTGCACCCTCGATAAAGCCTGTTATGCCGTACATTACACCTGCAAGCACAAAAACTCCGACAATCGTTTTGAAAACATTAACGCCCGAAACATTAGCCGCCTCTTCGTTTGAGCCGACTGTAAACATATTTTTTCCGAATTTTGTTTTATTCCAAACAAACCAAATAAGCACGGTTAGAATTGCCGAATAAAGAACATATTTGGGAACGGCAACTCCTCCGACGGTAAAAAGTGTTCCTCTCACAAAATCCGTATAAGTCGGAGATAACCCCGAAAGCGTTTGACCGTTATTTGTGCCTATCATAAGATACATTAAAACCGCGCCGAAAACTATAAGCTGAGTTGAAAGCGTTACAATAAACGGATGAAGCTTAAATTTTGCAACGAAAAAGCCGTTAACAAGCCCGATAACCGCCCCCACAGCTATTACCGCAAGAAGCACAACGGGAAGCGGAAGCGTTTCAAGATTGGGAAACATTTTGTTTGGGTATTGTGCAAGCTGAAGAAGCGAGGCGGCGATACATGCCGTTAAGCCAACAACTCTGCCGGCAGAAATATCCGTTCCCGTTAAAACGATTGCTCCGCCGATGCCGAGCGCAATCGGAAGCTTTGCCGCCGTTAGCGAAATTATGTTTATTATTGAAGAAAGCGAAAGAAACGAAGGAACCTTAAAGGCTATAAATACTATTGCCGCCGCTATGATAATATACATAGCATTGTTTAACAGTGCGTCAGTTAATGCTCTTCGCCTTTCCTCACGGCTCATTTTTCCGTATTCGGCAAATTTTGATGAAATAACATTTTCTTTTTTGGAATTAATTTCAAACATTATTGTTTAACTCCTAAGCATATTGTGATGCAAGAGTCATTATTTCCTCCTGCGTTGTTTTTGAGGCGTTAACCTCGCCGGCAAGTCTTCCGCCGGACATAACTATTATCCTGTCGCAAACGCCGAGAAGCTCCGGCATTTCGGAGGACACCATAATAACAGCCTTTCCCTCTTTTGCAAGATTTATTATAAGCTGATAGATTTCATACTTTGCGCCAACATCTATTCCCCTTGTGGGCTCATCAAGCAAAAGCACCGTTGGGTCTGTTAAAAGCCATCTGCCGAGAATAACCTTTTGCTGATTACCGCCCGAAAGGGTGCTGATTTTTGTTTCCTGATTAGGTGTTTTAACACGCATTGCGTCTATGCACCATTTTGTTTTTTCCTTCATTTTTTTATTACTTAAAAGAAAGCCCGCTTTGCATTTATCAAGACTTGAAATAACGCAGTTTTCACGGATGTTTAAAATTGAAAAGATTCCGGTTGCTCTGCGCTCCTCGGTTAAAAGCGCAAAGCCGTTTTTAACAGCCTTGCGCGCATTTTTGTTTTTTATTTCCTGCCCGTCAAGAAATAGCCTGCCCTGCTCCTTTGAGGCAATGCCGAAAATTGTTTCAAGAAGCTCTGTTCTTCCCGAGCCGTCAAGACCGGCAACGCCGAGAATTTCTCCCCTTCCGACAGAAAAGGAAACACCTTTTAACCTTGAATACCTTGCGCTCAAATTTTCACACCGAAAAAGCTCGCTTCCCACACGGTTTGTTTTTTCGGGATATCTGTTTTTAAGCTCTCTGCCAACCATTAAGCGAATAATTTTATTCATATCAATATCACTTGCTCTGCGTGTTTCAATCAATTTTCCATCACGCATAACGGTTATTTCATCGGATATGCGGAAAATTTCCTCCATTTTGTGAGATATATAAATTATTGCGCAGCCCTTTTCTTTGAGCATATTAATTATCTTAAAAAGATGCTCAACCTCCTCCTCATTGAGTGAAGAGGTTGGCTCGTCAAAAACAATAACACGGGAATTATATGAAACCGCCTTTGCTATTTCAACCATTTGCCTTTGAGAAACAGGCATTTTGCCCATAACGGCTTTGGGATTTACGGAAATTTCAAGCATATTGAAAAGCTTTTTCGTTTCTTCAAGCATTTTCTTTTCGCTTGTGAGCGGAATATTTTTTGAAACGCACGGAAACCTGCCGAGCCAAAGATTATCCATAACATTCCGTTTTAGTGCCTGATTAAGCTCCTGATGCACCATTGCAACTCCGTTTTCAAGTGCTTCCCTTGAATTTTTAAAATCAACCCTTTTGCCGTCAAGGTAAATATTACCCGAATCCTTTGAATAAACGCCGAAAAGGCATTTCATAAGCGTTGATTTGCCTGCACCGTTTTCGCCCATAAGCGCATGAACGCTTCCACCCTTAACATTCAGTGAAACCTCATCAAGCGCTTTGACGCCCGGAAAGGTTTTAACTATCCTTTCCATTCTCAAAACAATCTGTTCGTCTTTTTCCTCCACAATAATCACGCACCCTCTTTGCCTGTGTAAACAGAATAAGGAATATTAACTCTCCAATTTCCAACTGTTTCCTCAGCCGGTATGCCGTTAAGAGCGTTTGCGCCGTTTAAATAATTATTCATAATATCTGTTATTGTTTCAGCCATTCCCTCTGCATCCTGCTTAACCGTGCCTGCCATATTGCCGTTTTCTATTGCGGATTTTGCCGCCTGAGTTGCATCAACACCGAAAACGGGAATAATCGTTTTTCCGCTTGTGTTATATCCTGCTCCTTGAAGCGAGGAGATTGCGCCGAGCGCCATTTCATCATTGTTTGCAATAACAAGCTCAACCATATTTTTATTAGCCTCGCTGTGCTTTGCGAGGATTGTGTTCATATAATCTGTTGCGGAGGCAGATGACCAAAGGCCGTTTTGGTCAACAAGATATTTATTTGTGTTTGAGGAATCGTAAAATTCAATATCCGCTCTGCCTGCTTCTTTAAGAATTTTATTACAATAATCAACCGAATATTTCGTTCTGGCGATAGCCTCCATATTGCCCTCCTGCCCCTTAAAAAGAACATAGCTGATTTTTCCGTCCTTGTTCAAATCAACCTTATCATAATTTTCGGCAAGATAATTTCCTATCATCTCGCCTTGAAGCTTGCCTGCCTCCTCATAATCCGTGCCTATAAAAACGCAATTATCATAGCTTGAAACAACCGACTCCTCAACTGAACGGTTAAAGAAAACAACAGGAATTGAAGCATTACGCGCCAAATCAATAATGTGAAGCGCTGCATCGTTTGAGCCGGTGTCAACAATATTAACGATTAGCATTTTTGAGCCCTTGGCGATTGCGGTTTGCACCTGCTCTGTTTGTGTTGTTTGATTGCCGTTTGCATCGTAATTATTATAAGAAACGCCGTTTTCCGTTAATGATTTATCAAGAGCGGAGCGAACGCTTGAAATATATGTGTCGCTGTAGCTGTAATAAAAAACGGAAATCTCGCCCTTTTGCGCAGCGGCTGTTGCTTCCTGCTGATTTTCATTTTGCATATTGCCCGAAGCGCACGCAGTAAAGGCAATGCAGATTACTGCGGTTAATAAAACAGAAATGATTTTTTTCATAGCTTTACCTCTCATAATCTCTTTTGAATTATTTTTAACAGTTAATCCCGGAAAATACATTTAAAAAAAATCTTCATAAAAAAAAGAAGAAAAATCCTTAAAGGATTTTTCTTCTTACCGATTATTTTCAATTCTTCTTACCGATTATTTTCAATTTTAAGCTCCTTCATAATTTCCGCCCGAATTTTTGCTGAATCTCCCGGCGATAGAATCTGCTTAACAGACCTTTTTGATGCTCCTGCTTTTTTAATGCAATCCGCAATTCTGTTTATCCGAGCGGCAGGATACAGAAGCTTATTTTTATCATAATATGGATAGCATTTTTTCAGATAATCTCTGCTTGGAAATGCTATTTTTAATATAACTCCGATTTTATCAAAAGCACCTTGCTTTTTCTTTTCGGTGTTTATATACCGAAGCGGCACCGAGCCCGCTTCATATCCAAAGGCTCCGCCGTCAATAAATGCTCTTTCAAAGCCTTCAAGCAGTGCCGACTCCTTTGAAAAATCAACAAAGCCTTTAACGGGAGTTTTAAACCAATAAGCACAAAGGGAAAGAAGCGCCTCGCAAACCCTTGCTCTGCCTGCCTTTTCGGCAAGACAAAAAAATTTGCTTACATCAAAATCCTTTTGAGCACGCACAAGAACATCTATATCCGCAAGCATTCTTGCACCTGCACCGCAATACGACAGATGCTTTGCAATATGGCAGATAACATAAAGCAAATGATTATAGTTATCAAGCATATACAGATGCTCTGCACCCTTTTCGCAAAGGCTGAAAATATCATCGAAATAAGCACAGTCAACATCGGCGTTATTATGAAATTCAATCTCAACCGAATTAATCTCTGCCGTTAAAACATCTGTTTTGTGCGATTTAACTGTAAAGGCGTTGTTACCTTTAACTGCATTACAAATTTTATCAAACGAGCTTTTTCTGACTATAACATCAATATCTCCGCTTGTTCTGAATTCCTTAACGGGATAATATTCACGGATAATTGCACCCTTAACAAATATATGATCCTCCTTGATACCGTTAAGAAAGCCGCTAACCGCCTGCATTGCCGATTCGACCTTTTCGCTTTGAATAACGGCAAGACCAATCTTTTGCCTGAAAACAGAGCGCATTTTTTCATCGGATAGCTCCTTATCGAAATAGGAAAGCGCTGCTTGGCAAACCACCTCAGAAAGTCCGTGTGCCGAGGCGATTTTATACACCTCCCCGAGGCTCACTCCCTTATCGTACATTGGGATTTCATTATTAAGAAAGCAGGAAACGAGATATATAAAATACTGCTTATTCTTATCCACGGCTTATCCTTTCCTTTTGTTATAAAAATCTTTTAATCAGTAATTTATAAATATTCAACAGGCTAACGCTTTTTGCTCTGAAAAACAAAACAAGAAGCCTTGTGTGAAGCGGCAGAATTTTCAAATCTGCATTTTTCATACATTCCCGAACGCTTTTGTTATTTATAAGCATTTTCATAGCGTAATTCTTTTCTTTCTTAGTTTTCGGATTATCGGGGCTTGCTTCATTGCGCACAACGAAATTAACAAGATAGAGAAGATAATACGAGAGCTGACCGCTCAAATCCGTTTCAAGCTGCCTTGAAGCGCTCAACAATGCATTATACGGCAAAAGAAAAATATCATTAAGGTCGGGATCGTATTTTTTAGTCATTGAATCATAATTAATAATATAATGATAAAGCGGCTTATCAACAAAGCAAATGCCTTTTGCTTCCATTATACAGGCGTATGTAAATGCTGCATCCTCGCCCATTTTTATTCTGTTATCAACAGACGGCAGGTGCTTTTCCAAAAGAGAACGCCTAATAATTTTAGTCCAGCAATTCGGATAAATTCCGAAATCATAATACCTTCCCGTAAAGAGCATAGACGGGATTATTTCATTTTTTATATCCTCTTTGGTGTAAAATTCCTTATTAAGCTTATACTCGCTTTTAACCTCCTTATCGGGATAGGAATAGTAAAACTGCGTTATTGCAATATCTGCACCTGTTTTTTCAATGGCACTTACTGCCCTTTCATACATATCGGGCTCTATCCAATCATCGCCATCAACAAAGGCAACAAGCTCTCCCTGCGCTATTTCAAGCCCCGCCTTCCTTGCGGAAACAAGCCCGGAATTTTTCTTATGGATAACGGTTATGCGGCTATCCTGCCCTGCAAAATCATCGCAAATAAGCGGACAGTTATCGGGCGAGCCGTCATCAACAAGGATTATTTCCAAATCGGAAAAGGTTTGATTGATGATACTTTTTATGCACTTTTCAAGGTATTTTTCAACCTTATAAATCGGAACTATAACGCTGATTTTCATAAAAACACCCCGACTGCAAAATTGATTTAAGACAACAGAATTTCATCGAGCCTTTTGGCGCAAGCACTTATATCATAGCTTTCCCTGAGCTTTTCTGTTGAAACCGCTTTTCTGCTTTCATTAAGCATTTCAAACGCCTTATCTGCCCATTTTTCAGCACTTTCGTTTAAAGACATAAATTCAACATTATCATTAAATTTAACATCCTGCGTTACCGCATTAGATACAAGGCACGGCAATGACGACGCCTGCGCTTCAATAAGGGATATGGGTAATCCCTCAAAAAGCGACGGAAAAATCATTATATCCATTGCCTGCAAAATTTCATTAATATTGCTTCTTTGACCTGCAAAAATTATTCTTTCCGCCACGCCGAGCGATTTTGCCTTTTCCTCAACGGCTTCTCTTTCAAGCTCTTCGCCTACCAAAAGAAGCTTAACATCGGCATTGCGCTTTTGCATCTCTGCAAGCACCTCGGTTAAGAAAACCTGATTTTTAATTCTATAAATTGTTCCTATATGCCCAACGAGAACCTCATCATCCGAAACTGAAAATTCGTTTCTTATCCTTCCTCGTGCTTCCTCGTTGAATGAATATTTTTCGGTGTCAATTGCATTTGCAATAAAAACACCGTTTTTTTCATATTTGCCTTTTCCGTAAAGAAAGCAGCCTGCTTCATAGCTGCACGCAAGCCTATCCGTTGCAAATAAGTTTATAAGAAATCGCATAGCGTTCTTATAAAGCTTAAATGCAACGCCCTCTTTTCTGTTCCACTTTGAGAGATGCGAGTGGCAAAGACGCTTTTTAATGCCGTTTTTCTTTGCGGCAAGCATAACAATTCCGCTGAAAAAAAGCACATGGGAATGGACTGCATAAAAGCCATTGCGGCTCATTAGCTCGGATATAAACTTATATTTTTTCAAATATGAATTGCAATTTCTCGGAATTTTAACTATTTCAAAGCCCTGAGCCTTAACCTCCTGCTCAAGCTCTTTATCCTGCGCTTCATCGGGATTAACAAGTAAAAGCGTTACGGCATATTTTTCCTTGCTTAATGCTTTTGCAAAATTGAGTGCGGCAAGCTCAACTCCGCCGCGTCTTAAAAGCTGAATAACAACTAAAACCTTTTTCATTTTTTCTCCGTTATATATGCGTTAATTTGAAATATACGCTTGAAAGCCTTGAAAACAAATTCGCTCCAAGCAGATTAACGGCAGCTCTTGTTATTTTGGTTTTTCTCCAATAGCCGTACTTCAAAACAGATTTATATTTTTTCATAATTGAAAGCGCTTTTTTTCTTGTTTTTGAATCCATTCTTCCACTCACAACAAAGCCTGTTGTGTAAATAAAAGCAAGATAATTTTGCACATCCCTTTTGATTTCTTCATTTTCAATGCTTTCACTTATAGGGAGCCACTTATCAAGAGTGTAGGCAATGCCCTCAATCATTTTTATATTTGAGGAGCCTGTTACGGAATTATCTCTGCCCTTTCGATAGGTATAAAATGGATTATCAATAGCGCAAACGGATTTACAGGCACAAAAAACACTTAAAACAAAATCATAGTCCTCATCCTGAATACCTGTTTTAAATCTTATACCGTTTTCTTCAATAACGCTTCTTTTTACGGTAAAAATCGTTGGCCCTCCGGGGAGCATTTTTGATGAAAGAAGCCAATGAAGAGTTTTATTTATATCGTTTTCATTTATCAGTTCAAGATTATATCCCGTTCTTGAAACAACGGTTTCATTCGTTTTCATATTCCAATCGGTACAGCCGAAAACAACTGCATCTGCACCTATTGAGTTGATTTTATTTTTCAGCTTCAATAAAGCGTCTTTATCGTTATAAAAATCATCACTGTCTAAAAAGAGAATATACTCGCCCGTTGCACATTCAAGCCCGTTATTTCTTGCGCACGACGCTCCCAAATTGCTTTGACGAAACGACTTAACGCAATTATTATCGGCTTCAAATTTTTTGCAAAGCTCAAAGGAGCAATCTGTTGAGCCGTCGTCAACAAGAATAAGCTCGAAATCATCAAAGGATTGATTAAGAACGCTTTCAACGCATTCCTCCAAATATTCCTCAACATTATAAACGGGAACGATAATACTGAATAATGGCATAATATTCTCCTTTTAAGCGGAGTAATAATCCGCAAGCCTTTTTGCGCTGTCAAAAATATCCCAGCCGTTTGCTTTCATAATATCATAAGTATCTTTTCTTTCACTATTCGAAATCTCAATCGCTTTTTCTGCCCATTTTGAATCGGAAAGATTGAGAGATAATGCACAAACATTATCGGTTACAGCAACCTCATCGGTTATCGAATCAGATATAAGAACAGGCAAGCTCGCCGCCTGCGCTTCTATAACGGAAACGGGAAGTCCCTCATTTGTTGACGGAAACAAAAACAAATCAACCGCCTGCAAAACGAGGTCAATATCGTCCCGCAGTCCCAAAAAACGAACGCTTTTTTCAATTCCTAAATCCACAATTTTCTTCGAAAGCTCTTCGGTTTTCTCTGCTCCAATCAGCAAAAGCACCGCATTATTCTTTCTTTTATTAATCTGTGCAAAAACATCTATTAAAAACGGGTGGTTCTTTTGCGCAATATCCGTTCTTCCTATATGGCCAACAACAAAGCAATCCTTCGTTTGCAAAAGCTCCTGCGCCTTTTTCCTTTTTGCTTTGTCAAATGCAAACCTTCTGCAATCAACAGCATTATTCAAAACGGTAAAATTACTTTTTTTATACCACAATCTGCCCGAGTCCTTACTGCAAGCGAAATATTTATCGGCAAAGCCTTTTCCGAGATTAAAAAGCAGTTTATTCCTTTTTTCGTTTTCGGGTGTGAGAGAATAACAGGTGGTGTGGCAATGAGTGCAGATTTTATTTATGCCGTATTTTCTCGCAAGCGGAGCAATAAAAGCGGTAAAATGAGGACAATGAATATGAACTGCGCTCCATTCGCCGCCGTGATTCTTTAAAATATTCTCAAGCTCTTTATTTTTAAAAAGAGCCTTCACGCTTGGAAAAGGAATTTTGAATGCCCTGCCTCCGAGCGCTTCTATGTCGCCAATGCGTGTTTTTTCCTTATCCTGAAAATACAAAACATCAAAAACAATATTTTCGGGCATAGCCTTTGCATAATTCAAAACAACGCTCATAACGCCGTTTGATATTCCTATGTCGGGAATTACATTTAAAATACGCATAACAAAATCTCTCATAAAAGAATTATTAATTACATTATAAAATTTAGCTATTCCTTTGTCAATAACGGCTTTTTATACAAAAAAAGCATCCGCTTTTGCGGATGCTGATTTTAATTATGGAAATAGAATTATTTGAGCTCAACAGTTGCGCCTGTTTCCTCAATTTTAGCTTTAAGAGCCTCAGCGTCTGCTGTTGGAACTGCTTCTTTAAGAGTTGAAGGAGCACCGTCAACAAGCTCCTTAGCCTCTTTAAGACCAAGACCTGTTGCTTCCTTAACAGCCTTAACAACCTGAATCTTGTTAGGACCAACATCTTTAAGAACAACATCAAACTCTGTTTTCTCTTCAGCTGCTGCTGCGCCGCCTTCTGCCGGTGCTGCAACTGCAACTGCTGCTGCTGCGCTTACGCCGAATTCTTCTTCTACTGCTGATACGAGCTCTGAAAGCTCAAGAACTGTGAGAGCTTTAAGCTCTTCAACAATTTTTGTTACATTCTCTGATGCCATTTTGATTTCCTCCGTAAAATTTTTTAGTTAATTTTTTTAATTATTCTGTTGCAGCTGCTTCCTCAGCAGGAGCCTCTGCTGTTTGAGCGGGTGCTTCCTCAGCCGGAGCCTCTGTTGGCTCACAAGCCTCAACACCGCCTTTGTCAACAATTGCCTGAACTGCACGGGCAAATGCTGCGATAGGTGCGTTGAATACGCTGCAAACAGTTGCAAGAAGAACTTCTCTTGACGGAAGCTTTGCAAGTGATGCAATCTTTTCAACGCTGATTACTTCGCCGTCGAGATAGCCTGATTTTACACTGAAATTATCATGGCCGTCTGCATATTTTTGAAGAATGCGGGCAGAAGCAACATAATCGTCTGCACAGGTTGCGATAGCAGTTGTGCCTTCAAGAACATCATCAAGACCTGAAAGACCTGCTTCGTCTGCTGCTCTTTTAAGAATTGAGTTCTTAATAACGGTGTATTCAACACCTGCTTCACGGAGCTCTTTACGAAGCTTTGTATCATCTTCAACATTGATACCCTTGTAGTCAACAACAACGCCTGCGATTGAGCCCTTAATTCTTTCTGCAAGGGCAGCAACCTGAGCCTGTTTCTTTTCAAGAACTACTGTGCTTGGCATAATCTTACCTCCATAATTATTTGCCTTTGAAGCTCAAAGGGCTTTATGGCTGGTTTCCAAAAATAAAAAGTGCATTCCAAAAAGCCTTGGAATGCACACACATTTTTATAACTATATATAAAACAATTTATATATGCTTAAAATGCTCATTCCTCGGCAGGCGATATTTCTATCTTACGCCATACGGCACCTACTGTCTTTGGCTGAACAGCGAATGTATTTTACCACAAGACAAAAGCCTTGTCAATACCTTAATAAATTATTCTGCAACGGCAGCCGAACCAACCTTGTTAGGATTGATGCGAATGCCGGGGCCCATAGTTGACGCTACTGCGCAGGATTTGATATACTGACCCTTTGCAGCGGCAGGCTTTGCCTTAATAACTGCATCAAGAAGAGCGTTGAAGTTTTCAAGAAGCTTATCTGTTCCGAATGAAGCCTTACCGATTGGGCAGTGAATGATATTAGCCTTATCAAGACGATATTCAATCTTACCTGCCTTTGCTTCTGTTACAGCCTTTGCAACATCCATTGTTACTGTGCCTGCTTTCGGAGAAGGCATAAGTCCGCGAGGACCAAGAACCTTACCTAAACGACCAACGAATCCCATCATATCAGGGCTTGCGATGGCAACATCAAAATCCATCCAGCCACCCTGAATTTTAGTTACAAGGTCTGCATCGCCAACAACATCTGCGCCTGCTTCCTCAGCAGCCTTTGCAAGATCGCCCTTTGCAAAAACGGCAACTCTTACATCCTTACCTGTTCCGTTTGGAAGAACAACTGCACCGCGAACCTGTTGATCGGCATGGCGGGAGTCAACGCCTAAACGGATATGAACCTCGATTGTTTCATCGAACTTTGCATTTGCAGTTTTAACTGCAAGTTCAAGTGCTTGTGCACTTTCATATAATTTTGAACGGTCAACAAGCTTTGCGCCGTCTGTATATTTCTTTCCGTGTTTCATAATAAATACCTCCAGTGGTTAATCGGATTTTTCCTCCCACACGGGAATCAGTCCTCTACAACGATACCCATACTGCGTGCGGTTCCTGCAATCATGCTCATTGCCGCTTCAAGAGAAGCTGCGTTGAGATCGGGCATTTTGGTTTCTGCAATCTGCTGAACCTGAGCCTTTGTGATTGTTGCAACCTTATTCTTATTAGGAACGCCGGAAGCCTTGTCGATTCCGCAAGCCTTTTTAATAAGAACTGCCGCAGGCGGAGTTTTTGTTACGAATGTGAATGAACGGTCTTCAAAAACCGTAATAACAACAGGAATGATAAGTCCTGCGTCATTCTTGGTTCTTTCATTGAATTCCTTTGTGAATGCCATGATGTTTACACCATGCTGACCGAGTGCAGGTCCTACCGGCGGTGCCGGAGTTGCTTTGCCTGCAGGGATTTGAAGTTTAATTAAACCTACTACCTTTTGAGCCATAATTATTTCCTCCTAAAAATTGTGGTTTGGCGGGGAAGCAATCCCCTCCCACGCACCGTAAGGTGCATAATAAGCAGATATACTGCGAATTACCAAAAATTAATTTTCTGCTTTTTCAAGCTGATCGAGCTCGAATTCAACCGATGTTTCACGGCCGAACATTGAAATGGTTACCTGAACGCTGTTGTTGTTAACATCAACGCTTTCAACAGTTCCCGAGAAGCCGTCAAGCGGTCCGTCAATAACATTAACAAGATCGCCCGCCTGATAGGAAACCTCAACGCTGACCTTGTCAACACCGAGCTTTTTAACCTCTTCCTCTGTGAGAGCAACAGGCTTGCTTTCGGGGCCAACGAAGCCCGTGCAGCCTCTTATGTTGCGAACAACATACCATGTATCGTCGTTCATAACCATTTTAACAAGAACATAACCGGGAAATATTTTTCTTTCTACTTCCTTTTTTGTTCCGTCATCCTTTATTTCAACAACCGTTTCAGTCGGAACGGAAACCTCTTGAATTAAATCATGAAGATTTCTGTTTTCAACAACGGTTTGAATGTTGCTTGCAACCTTATTTTCGTAGCCCGAAAAGGTGTGGGCAACATACCATTTTGCTTCATCCATTAAAAGAGCCTCCGTAAATAGATTTACAGCTTACTCTGCTGTTTGATCTGCTTCTTGCGAAGTTGCTTCTTCAAGAGCGCTTTCAGTTGTATCTTCTACGGTTTGGCTGACAGTTGTTGTTTCTTTAAGGCTTTTAATACCTTTCATACCGAGTGAAAGAAGAGTATCAACACCGTAAATTGCTACGCCGACAATAATAACAACAATAAGAACGATAACTGTGTTTTTAATCGTTTCCTTCGCAGTTGGCCAAACAACCTTTTTGCGTTCTGTGTTTACGCCTTTAAAGAATTTTGCAGCTGATTTAAACGGATTTTTCTTTGGGGACTTTTTCTTAGGAGCCTTGGCAGACTTTTTCTGCTCTTCGGCGCTTGAAGTCTTTTTTTCAGCCATCTCTATCCTCCGTTATTTCGTTTCTCTGTGAAGAGTATGCTTTTTGCAGAATGGGCAGTGCTTATTCATTTCAAGCCTGTCCGGAGTATTCTTCTTGTTTTTCATTGTGTTGTAATTGCGTTGTTTGCATTCAGTGCAAGCTAAAGTAACTTTAACTCTCATTTCGGCACCTCCGTTTTTCTTTCGATATTTTAAATCTCCCTCACGAGCATTAGCTCTTATAAAAAAAGGGCAAAAAAAATTTACCCCCTTTTAGAGGTATGGATAATATACCACATCCGCTTCAATCCGTCAAGTGCATTTCAAAAAAAATTTGCATTTATTTCTATTTTATTATATTATATAAAAAACAAATCATATATATAGTGCTTTGGAGTTATTATGACCGCAATTATCATAGGTGCGTCCGCCTCTGGACTTGCCGCTGCAATTCAGTTAAAAAGGAATATTGAGGGTGCTGATGTTACCGTTATTGAAAGGCTTGACGCTCCGTGCAAAAAGCTTCTTGCAACAGGCAACGGAAGATGCAACCTAACAAACACGAAGGCAAAAAGCTATAAAGAGGTTTCGCAGTTTTTTGCCTCATTGGGCTTAATGCTTCGTGAGGAAGAGGAAAGAGTTTATCCATATTCTCTTAAAGCGGAAACAGTTGCCTCTGTTTTGCTTCGCGAATGTGATAAGCTCGGAATAAAAATAATAACTCAATGCACAGCGGAAAGAATAGATAAACACCTTAATGTTTACACAAGCAAGGGATTATTCAAGGCAAACAGAGTTATCGTTTGCACGGGAGGCTGTGCGCAAAGCAATTTAGGCTCAAACGGCAGCGGATATGAAATTTTGAAGAGCTTGGGACACAGCGTTACACCCGTTTACCCCGCTCTTGTTCAGCTTATCTCTTCAAGCAAATATCCGAGGATGATTAAAGGCACAAGAACAAAATGCCTTGTTTCAGCCGAGATAGACGGTGAAATAGTAAAAAGCGAATACGGCGAGGTGCTATTTACGGATTACGGCCTTTCGGGCATAGCCGTTATGAATCTATCGTGTGTGTTTTCGAAGGCGCTTTCAAAAAAGAAATCGGCTCGTTGCACGGCTGTTATTGACCTTATACCCGAAATGAGCAACGAGGAAATCTTATCCTATCTTGAACGGTTTGGAGATTTAAAGGGAATACTCGGAACAAAGCTTTCCGATATTATAATAAAGCAGTCAGACGGAGATTTAAAAAAGGCGTCTGCAATTGCAAAGGGCTGGCGGCTCATAATAACAGGAACAAAGGGCTTTGATTTTGCACAGATAGCCTCGGGCGGAATACCTCTTGATGAGGTTAACGGCTTTAAATCCAAAAAGGTTAAAGGTCTTTATATATGCGGAGAAATTCTTGACAAACAGTTTGAATGCGGAGGCTTCAATCTTGACTTTGCATTTCATTCGGGAATAGCCGCTGCAAATACGATTACGGAAGAATATAAAAATGATAAGAATTAACGAAATAAGGCTTTCTCTCAACGAGGAGGAAGGCGAGCTTAAAAGGAAAGCGGCAAAGGCGCTTCACATAAATCAAAAATATATCAAATCGCTTACAATTTATAAAAAAAGCGTTGACGCAAGAAAAAAGGACGATATTCATTTCTCCTATTCGGTTGATGTTGAAATACTGCTTGACGAGGAGCAGATTGTTGCAAAATGCAAAACGGGGAAAATCACTCTTGTTAAGCCTTATATTTATGAGCTGCCGGAAAACAAACGCATTTCAAAATACAGGCCCGTTATAGTCGGCTTCGGTCCTGCGGGAATGCTTGCAGGTATAATTCTTGCCGAGGCAGGATTGCGCCCGATTATACTTGAACGGGGAAAAGGCATTGACGAAAGACAAAAGGATGTTAATGAATTTTGGACAAAGCGCAAATTGAACGAGGAATCAAATGTTCAGTTCGGCGAAGGCGGCGCAGGCACATTTTCCGACGGAAAGCTGACAACGGGAATAAAAAGCCCATTCATCAGAAAGGTGCTAAACGAGCTTTACGAGGCAGGCGCGCCCGAGGAAATTCTTTATTCCTCGAAGCCTCATATAGGAACAGACAGGCTTGCTGTTGTTGTTAAACGCATACGCAAAAAGATTGAAGCCCTGGGCGGAGAGGTGCGCCTTGAATGTAAGCTTGAAAAACTGATTGTTTACAACAAATTCGTTCAGGGAATAACATATTCTCATAACGGAGAGCTAATAGACGAGGAAGCGGATTGCGTTATAATGGCAATTGGGCACAGCGCAAGAGACACGGTTGAAATGCTTTATAATTTAGGCGTTGAAATTATACAAAAGCCATTCTCCGTCGGCGCAAGAATTGAGCATCCGCAAAGCCTAATTAACAAGGCGCAATACGGAAAATTTGCAGGCAACGAAAAGCTCGGTGCGGCAGATTATAAGCTTTCCTGCCACGGCTTACACGAAAGAGGAGCATACACCTTTTGTATGTGTCCGGGCGGAACGGTTGTTGCCGCCGCAAGTGAAAAAGAGGGCGTTATAGTTAACGGAATGAGCAGTCTTGCACGAGACGGAGAAAACGCAAACAGTGCTCTGCTCGTTGGCATAGAACCAAAGGATTTTCCGAGCGAGCATCCGCTTGCAGGAATATACTATCAGCGTGAAATAGAGCACAAGGCATTTGAGCTTGCAGGAGCGGATTACACGGCACCTGCTCAGCTTGTGGGCGATTTTCTGAAAGGACAGGCAAGCACGGCACTCGGCAGTGTTAATCCAACCTGCCCAACGGGAGTTACCTTAACAAATTTAGATGCGTGCCTGCCTGATAAGGTTTCGCAGACGATGAAATCGGCAATAGTTGAGATGGATAAAAAGCTCAACGGCTTTAATATGTATGATGCGGTTTTAACCGCTCCGGAAACAAGAAGCTCAAGCTCCGTTCGTATTTTGCGTGATGAATTCTGCCAATGCAACATCAGCGGAGTTTATCCCTGCGGAGAGGGTGCGGGATATGCCGGCGGAATTGTTTCAGCCGCCGTTGACGGAATCAAATGTGCCCACGCAGTCCTCTCCGACGAGCATTAATGCAACACAAATATCAAAAACGACTGAATCCATTGCGGAATCAGTCGTTTTTTTATTTTAATATTATTTTGAAAGCAGGGCGAACTGATACGGCGGGAGGGTTAATATGCCGTTTTTTGAGGAGAACTCAAAGAAGCTATATGAATTATCCCATTCCTCGCCAACGGGTATATAAATCTCCTGCTCGGAATTGTTTACGGCAGTTAAAACACTGTTTTCATTGCTTCTTCTGACATAAGCAACTACGCTGTCTGCGGCATAAAGCGGCTCGAACGAGCCCTCCCTAAACGCCTTGCAGCCCCTTCTTATTTCGCCGAGGCGCTTATACCATCTATAAAGCTCTTTATTTATATTATCCCACGGGAAGCACGCACGGTTAAACGGATCCTTCATTCCCTGCATACCTGCTTCGTCGCCGTAATATAGCGACGGAACGCCGGGAAGGGTATATTGAATGAGGCTTGCAAGCTTCATCATTGAAACGCCTTTCAAATAATCATAATCGGAAAGCTGATTATGACTGTGCTGCCACGAGCGATCCTTGCCCTGTGCGCTTTCGCCTGCAAGACGGGTTATTGCACGCTCCGTGTCGTGAGTGCCGATATGGTTCATAAGAACATTGACAACGCATGGCGGATAATTTTCAATAATGCTCATAATTGCGGACATAAATGCCTGTGCATTGCCGAATTTAACATAATTCAAAATTGCGTCTGCAAACGGATAATTCATAACGGAATCAAGCTGACCTCCGAGAAGATACCTTCTTCTTTCGCCGTAAGCGAATTTATTTGTTGCATCCTCCCAAACCTCGCCGATAATAACTGCGTTTTCGTTTTCCTCCTTAACTGCATTGCGCAAATCATCAAGAAAAACATCGGGAAGCTCATCTGCAACATCAAGCCGCCAGCCGCTTATACCGAGGCGAAGCCACCTTCGCAAAATACCGTTTTTACCGCAAATATATTCGCGATAGTCCTCATCCTCCTCTGACACCTCGGGAAGAAGCTTAATCCCCCACCAGCTTTTATATCCGTTTGGATAATCGGTGAACTTATACCAGCTGAAATAAGGACTGCTTTTACTGTTATACGCTCCAACGGTGTTATAACGCTTATACATATTAAAATATTTTGAATCGCAGCCGGTGTGGCTGAAAACGCCGTCTAATATAACAGAGATGCCGAGCCCGTGCGCCTTTTCGCAAAGGCTTTTCAAATCATTTTCATCGCCGAGCAACGAATCGATTTTTTCATAATCGGCAGTATCATATCTGTGGTTTGAATGGGCTTCAAAAATCGGATTAAGATAAATGCAGGAAACGCCGAGGCTCGAAAGATATTCAAGCTTTTCCTCAACACCCTTTAAATCTCCGCCAAAATAATCATTGTTCCAAACGCCGTTCATTTGGCTTTCATGCCAATAGGGCTCCTCACCCCATTTGCGCATAACACGGTCCTCGGGAACATTTTTCTTAGGGGTTTTACTGTTATAAAACCTATCGGGAAAAATCTGATATATCAAACCGCCTTTAAGAAAATCGGGAGTTTTGAAATCCTTTTCATAAACGGTTTGCTGAAATTCCGTTCCCTCTGCATTCAACTCGCCCTCGCCGTTGCCGACATTTTTAACGAGCGAATTTCCCCAAGGCGTTTCAAGCTCAAAATGATAAAAATAAAGACCGGCGGTTGTTGCAGAAAAATGAATTTCCCAAAACTCGTGGCTTTCTCCGCACATTCCCGCCCAAAACATATTATAATAAACAGTGCTTTCACCGTCCTTAAAAACGGCAAGCTTGGCACAAGAGCATTTAATACACCTTGGAACGATAAGCCTGAATTTAACCCTTTCATCAACGGCAATTGCGCTTATCTGCGATTTATATTCTTTTTTTCGTGAATTGAATATCTGCATAAAATATTACACAGGCAAGGACATTTTAATTTTTATGCCCTTGCCGTCTTTCATTTTATTTATTATTTTTTAGCCGTTTTCTTTTTTGAAGCAGTTTTTTTCTGCGCTTTTTTTACGGAAGCACCCTCTGCATTTACCGGCTTTTTTGCTTCCTCGGGAAACTGAACCGGCTTTGTGTGCCAAATATTGTTTGCATAATCCATAATCGAACGGTCTGCACTGAACACACCTGCGCCGCTTATATTCATAAGCGACATTCTTGCAAAGCGCTCTTTATCCCTGTAAACCTCAGCGGAAAATGCCTGTGCCTTTTGATAATCCGCAAAATCGGCAAGTGCCATATACGGATCAACATTCATAAGGCTTGATGTTATCTCGCCAAAGGATTTACCGTTAACGCCCATATTAAGAAAATCAATAACACCCTTGAGAGCAGGATTATTATTAATATAATTCATCGGATAATAGCCGTCTCTTTGAAGCTGCTGAACCTCGGGAGTTTTCATACCGAATATGATAATATTATCATTGCCAACAGCCTGCGCAATTTCAACATTTGCGCCGTCAAGTGTGCCGAGGGTTATTGCTCCGTTAAGCATAAGCTTCATATTTCCCGTGCCCGATGCCTCTGTTCCGGCAAGAGAAATCTGCTCGGAAATATCAGCGGCAGGCATAAGAACCTCTGCAAGACTTACATTATAATCCTCCATAAACACAACCTTGATTTTTCCGTTTACATCGGGATCGTTATTAATAAGCTTTGAAAGTGCGTCTATAAGCTCAATGGTTTTCTTCGCCATATAATAGCCGGGAGCTGCCTTTGAAGCAAAGATATATGTTCTGGGCTCAAAATCAACGCTTGGGTTTGCCTTAATCATTTGATATTCTGCAATTATATTAAGAATATTAAGGCTTTGGCGCTTATACTCATGAAGTCTTTTAACCTGAACATCAAAAATTGAATCGGGATTAATTTCAACGCCGTTTCTTTTCTTAACAAGCTCTGCAAAGCGAACCTTATTTTGACGCTTGATTTCAGCTAAATCGGCAAGCACCTGCTTATCATCCTTGAAATCACGGAGCTTAATAAGCTCATCACTCTTTGTGATAAAGCCATCGCCGATAAGCTCTGTAATATATTTTGTTAACGCAGGGTTAGCCTGACAAAGCCATCTTCTGAATGCAATACCGTTTGTTACATTAGTGAATTTATCGGGAGTGATTGTATAAAAATCGTTAAAAACAGTTTCTTTAAGAATTTCCGAATGAAGCGCAGAAACACCGTTTACACTGTGTGAGCCTGCAACACAAAGATTTGCCATGCGAACTACTCCGCCCGAAACGATTGCCATTCTTTCAACCTTATCGGCATCATGGGTTACTCCCCAAACATAAGCACGGAAACGGTTATCAATTTCCTTTGTGATTTGGTAAATACGAGGAAGAAGTCTGCTGTAAAGCTCCTCGCTCCAGCATTCAAGCGCCTCCTTCATAACGGTATGGTTTGTGTAAGCAACTGTTTTTGTAACAATGCTCCAAGCATCATCCCATCCATAGCCGCATTCATCAAGCATTATTCTCATAAGCTCGGGGATTGCCATGGTTGGATGAGTATCATTAATATGAATTGCAACCTTTTCGGGAAGATTATCAAGTGTGCCGTATTTAGTTAAATGGCGCTGAATAATATCCTGAATTGAAGCAGAAACAAGGAAATACTGCTGACGCAAGCGAAGGGATTTACCCTCAGGAGAATTATCAGCAGGATAAAGAACCTTTGAAATTGCCTCTGCCATAGCAGACTGCTCCATAGCCTTGATAAACGAGCCTTGGTTAAAGAGGCTCATATCAAGCTCGGGCTTGCGGGAAGCCCAAAGGCGAAGCCTTGAAACACCCTTGCCTGCACCGGAAACATACATATCATAAGGAATAGCTGTTACACTGTTGCAATCACGCTGCTCAACATGATGATAATCTCCGTCCCAACTATCGTCAACCCAGCCTTCAAACTTAACCTCAACTGCTCTTTCCTCTCTCGGAACAAGCCAAACATCTCCGCCGGGAAGCCAGAAATCGGGAAGCTCTGTTTGCCAGCCGTCAACAAGCTTTTGCTTGAAGATGCCTGCTTCGTATCTGATTGAATAGCCCATCGACTGAAAGCCGTTTGTTGCAAGGCCGTCAAGATAGCATGCGGCAAGTCTGCCAAGACCGCCGTTTCCGAGACCGGCATCGGGCTCCTGCTCATAAAGCTTTTCAATGCTGACATCAAAGCCTTTAAGCGCTTCGTTGAAAACCTCTGTTAAGCCAAGATTATAAAGATTATTTTTAAGTGAACGGCCCATAAGAAATTCCATACACAAATAATAAACCGTTTTGGAATCCTGTCCCTTTGCGATGTGGCGAAAATCACTGCTTGCCGCTTGAAGCTCATCACGCACAATCATTGAAACAGCCTTATAATACTGCTCAATTGAAGCCGTTTCGGGACTTACGCCGAAAAAGTGGCTTAATTTATCATCTATCATTTTCTTTGCCTGAGCAACGGAAATGGTTGATTTCATATACAATTCCTCCAAAAATTATTTGAAAATAAAGTAAATTTTATTACCTGTTTGTTAATTATACACTAAAAAATACCAATATTCAATAGTAATATTATTCGTTGCCCCTTTTTTTAATGAATTTTCCGAGCAAAAGGGTGATTATATCCTTAACCGATTTGAAATTGATGATAACTACGAGTGCGGAAAATGCAAGCGTTACACCGAAGCTTACCCACTGACCGCCAATTTCCGAAAGCATAACAACGCAGCCTGCAAGCATAAGCAAAACAGACGGCAGAAAGCTTTTAGCATCAATTTTGATATTAACATATTTTTTCGTGTTTACAATTCTTAAAACGAATACCGTTACAAACGAAACGGCAGTTGCTATTGCCGCACCGTATGCGGCATACTTTGGTATTAAAACAAGATTTAAAACTATATTAACAACGGCTCCGCTTGCCGCAGTTATCATTGAAAGCATACTTTTTTTCTCTGCCATATAAACGGAGGCATAGAAATTAACAAGGCAGGAAAAGGTTGTTGCAATAACGAGTATTGGAACATAATGCCACGAATCGTAATAATCCTTGCCGAGATATAAATCCGTTATTATCCTTGAACCTGCAATAAGCAATGCGCCGACTGAAATAAGCGCGCCGCTGTAAACCCTGAAAACTCGTGTGAAAAATTCCGATTTGCCTTTATTATCGTATTCATCAACTGCCGACAGCTGCCAAGCATCTATGAATATAGAAGAGAAAATTATAACTAAATTCGGAATTTTATATGCCGAGGTGTATATTCCGCTGAGCGAAACACCGTTAAAATAGGTTACCATATATTGATCGGAAACATTAATAATCCACCAAAGCACAATGGTTGGTATGAGCGGAATACAGTATTTGAGCATAGGAACAACCGTGTTCCTTTTCAGCCCGTGCCTTAAATCAAGGTATCTCCAAAGCCTTGCGCATACAAACATAAACACAACGGATAGCATATCACTTGTAAAAATTGCAAGAATATATCCGTATATTCCCCAATGGAATGCACCGAGATAAAGGAATGTAAAGCCTGCCGAGGTTGCAGTTGCTATAACGCCGTCTATCGCATAAAGCTTAACAAAGCCCGAGCCCCTAACAAACTGCTGGCAAAGATGGCGCAGGGAAGAGCCGAGAAGCATTAAATAAAGCAATATGGCATATTGGCCCATATTAAAATCGTTTATATTAATATTAACAACTACGGGAGCAAAAAGGCAGAAGGCAAGAAAGCCGATAAGCGTTGTTGCAACGCCGGTTGTGAACACCTGCTTTTTATTACTGTTTTTATCAAGCGCAAAGCGTAAAGCCGCAGAGTTTACGGCAAGAGTTACAATCGGAACAAGAATGTTAACCGCATTTTGAATCAGCGTTGCGCCGCCGAAATCTCCCGTTGCCATAACGCGAGTATAGAAAAATGTTAAAACAAGCGTTAGCAGCTTTGAGGAAAAGGTGCCTATTGCGAAAATTATTGTGTTTGAGGCAAGCTTTTTATACTTATCCATTTAAAAAATCCTATCTAACCTGACCGTTTCCGTAAATCAAATACTTTGTTGTTGTCAGCTCGCGCAAGCCCATAGGTCCTCTTGCGTGAAGCTTTTGAGTTGAAATTCCTATTTCTGCGCCGAGGCCGAACTCGCCGCCGTCGGTAAACCTTGTTGATGCATTAACATAAACCGCAGCAGAATCAATCCGTGCAAGAAACTGCCGTGCATTTTCTTCATTTTCGGTTATGATTGCTTCGCTGTGCTTCGTTGAATAACGGTTTATATGATTTATGGCTTCATCAAGATTATCCACGGATTTAACGCTGATAATATAATCAAGATATTCCTCTGCAAAATCCTCTTCACTTGCAGGCAGAATACCCTGTGCGGCAAGCATTGCACGCTCATCGCCCCTGATTTCAACATTTTCAGCGTCAAGAAGCGCCTTGATTGCGGGGAGCGCCTTATCTATTATACCCGAATGGATAACAAGGCTTTCGCACGCATTGCAAACTCCGACACGCTGCGTTTTTGCATTAAAAATAATTCTTGCCGCCATATCAATATCGGCGCTTTCGTCAACAAAAATGTGGCAGTTGCCGGAGCCGGTTTCAATTACGGGAACGGTTGAATTTTCAACAACGCTTCTTATGAGCCCCTTTCCGCCGCGAGGAATAAGGCAATCAAGATAACCCTTCATCCTCATCATTTCGTTTGCAGACTCTCTTGAAGTGTCTGTTACAAGCTGAATACAGTTTTCGTCAAAGCCGCAGCTTTTCAACGCCGCTCTCATAACCCCGGCGATAGCCATATTTGAATTAATGGCTTCCTTTCCGCCTCTCAAAATAACCGCATTTGAGCTTTTAAGGCAAAGCACGGCGG
>ULXL01043621.1_pt1 | contig 28198 bp, 20 predicted proteins | sample 1961241 | NCBI WGS metagenome assembly ULXL01 (sample SAMEA4835837, study PRJEB28245) | human gut metagenome | biome: gut microbiome; material: fecal sample | place: Denmark | collected 2008
ACCGGAAGTCAACGAAAAAGGAGAAATTGTTGCGTAAATGAAAAAAGAGCTGAGCTTTTTATTAAGTCCGACTCTCGGTATTATTAAGGTTTTCAGTAACAATTTATCCCGTTTACTTCCGATTTTTACTGTGCTACAACGTGGAGACGAAAGGCGAATAAATCGGAGGGATTCCATCTCTACCCAAAAAGTATTCTCCATCTGGGCAACGGGAAGAAGATTCAATATATGAAAAAATCCGGGCAATCGCTTGCCAGGATTTCCGTTTCTTTTCGCTTTCATCGGCTTACCTTTACGCCGAAATAGTCATTATAAAGAATAATACGAACTCCGAATTGTCCTCGGTGTTCGTATTATTCCCTTGTGGCGGCGAGTTATCGCCTTTGTATGAACTTTGAAAATCAGATAAAGGAGCAGCCTCTTTGGACTGCTTTTCTGTTTCTTTTACCGATTCGATTGAGTTGTTGTGTTTTTTGAGCGGATCGGAGAAGTAGTAGTTGATGATGATTTTATCGTTGTATAGAATGATGTCGCGGATAAGATATTTCACAAGAGCTTTTCTTACACCTATATCTTGTACGTCACCGCATATTGCCTTGTTCAAGAATTGAATGACTTTTGCGGGGGTGAGTTCTGCAAAGGTGCGTTGCTTTTCCTGTTCTATGTCGAAGTCAAGTTGAGATATTTGGGTTTCGAGATCTTTCAGGCGCTCTTTGGTTTGTTCGGTGATGATGCCTTGTTCGATAGCGGCAATCAGGTTGCGCGATGCTTTCAAGGCGGCTGTTCGTTTTGTTTCAAGCGATTTTATATTAGCATTGTTTTTTGACTTCTCGTTTATATGTTTGCATAACACTTCTGCCAAAGTTTTCAACGAGCCGTTGTCCGAAAGAAGTTGCCACGCTGTATTGATGACGAGATCTTCAAGTTCTTTCTTGCATGCAGGTTTCAATCCGCAAGGCTTTTTGTCTCTTGAACGTGTCAAACAAGTATAGTAATAATGTTTTGCGCCGGTTTTGCTTGTTCCGCTTATTCCGACCATCAGACGCTTGCAATCTCCACAGACCAATTTTCCCGAAAGGATAAAATCAAAGATTTCTTTCTTCCTGCCGGGAGCGTGTTTATTGCTGTCGTGAATGTCCTGTACTTTTTGCCATACAACATCGTCAATGATTTTGGGATAGATGTTGTCATAAACGGTATCGCCGTGTTTTATCTTTCCGTTGTATTTTGTATTTTGAAGCATTTTATAGATTGCTTTTTCTGTCAGATATTTTCCTTTCTTGGTGCGGATTCCTCGTTTGCGCATTTCATCAGCAATATAAGCAGCCGTGTAGTCTTGAGCATAAAGCCCGAAGATTTCTTGTACGATTGCTCCTTCTGTGGGATTGACTACGTTTTTCTTGTCAACGACATCGTACCCGAATAAGACCGGTCCGCCTGTATAATTGCCTTTCAAATAACTTTCTCGCAAGCCTCGCAAGACTTTCTGGGAAAGTTCTGCCGAATAGTATTGGTTCATACCTTCGAGCAACGATTCAAGGATTATACCTTCAGGGGAGTCGGGAATGTTCTCCATAGCGGAGACCAGCTTGACGCCGTTCTCTTTTAACGTGTGTTTATGGATAGTCATTTCGTACTTATCTCGCGAAAAGCGGTCAAGTTTATAAACGATAACGTATTCCCATTGTCTTTTGCTGCTTGCTTTGATCATGCGCTGAAAATCAGGACGCATATCGTTCGTACCTGTCATCGCACGGTCAATGTATGTATCGACAATAAGAAGATTATTGTTTTTTGCATAGTTCTGACAGACGCGAAGCTGTCCTTCGATGGACTGTTCTGTTTGAGTATCACTGGAATAACGTGCATAAATTACGGCTTTTTTCATAAATATTGAGCCTTCTTAATCTTTTTGCTGAATTGTAAAAGTTAAACTCGCAGACTATTTGCGACTTTGTAGAAACTTTTTTCTTTTTCATAATTTTTCCTTCTTTTTGTTTTTTGTCTTTCGACGAAAAGGAGAAATCAGAAAAAGACGAAGGAGTCAAGGAAACAGGAAAAAATATTGCATTGTAGTTTTAATTTTTAGAATTTTAAGCGATAATTTTTCCCCTTGATGCCGAAGGATTTTTCTGATATGTGAACAAGACGAAAGGCAAAAAAATCGGTCGAGATTACCTTTATGTGATAAAAACATTACCTTTTGCTACGGAAAACGTGCGGATAGGGTACTCACGCTTTATTGGCTAATTGATTTATCATTTAACTATGAGAAAAAGAAAGCAGATAAATTATCAGATAGAGGTCAATGGTGAACCTTTAATTACCCAAATACCAAAGAATACGTTGGACTCTTTGGTGTTTTCACTTGAGCTTGCCGTATATGATATGTTGGAGCAAGAAAAATCAGAAAATCAAAGACAGGATGAAGAAAAGAGGTCGTGATAGCACGGCCTCTTTTGATATGCTTATGAGTGTCTTAAAAAACAGACTTTGAAAACTTTACTTTACTTTTTATTTGTGTTATAATATTTATGTATATTCATTTATGGGGTTTATTATGGGTAAGGAAAACTTCTCGAAAATCAAACTTCTTAAAATTTGGGAGATTCTGAAACAGGAAAGTGACGAAAATCGTCCACTGACAACGGGACAGATAATAGAACGTCTTGCCGATAGCGGAATAACTTGCGACAGAAGAACATTATATGCCGATATTGCTACACTGAATTCTTTTGGATATGAGGTTGTGACACAGAAAGGTCAGCATAGTAATTCGTATTATATAGTTGACAGAAGTTTTGATATTCCGGAACTCAGAATTTTAATCGATGCGGTACAGGCAGCAAGTTTCATATCTCCGAAGAAAACGGAAGAGTTGACGGGGAAAATCGCAGCTCTCGGCGGTAGTTACCGTGCTGATATTTTAAAAAAGAATATTGTTGAGTTTAATACCACAAAGCACAACAATGAACATATTTATTACAGCGTAAATGCCATTGAAGATGCGATTCTTTCAGGAAAGAAAATTAAATTCCAATACTTTGATTTGATTGAAAATCAAGAAAGAAAATTCAGAAAGAACGGGGAAAAGTATCTTGTAAATCCCGTTGCTATGGTGTTTTCAAACGATAACTACTATCTGATCGGTTATCACGATAACCACGACGGCGTTACGACTTATCGCATTGACAGAATGCTGAATGCCGAAATATCAGAAGAAAGTATCAATAATAAGGCAAAGCCAAAAGGCCTGAATGTTTCCAAACATCGCAAACAGTCGTTTTTTATGTACAGTGGAAAAATAGAAACAGTTAGATTTGAGGCTGATCGGGATATGCTGGATGTAATATACGATAAATTTGGAGAGAATACCCGAATTACCTGCCTCGATGAAAAAAGGATTTCTTTTTCCGCAGAAATTGAAATAAGCCCCGTGTTTTTCGGTTGGTGTTGTTCTTTCGGTGAAAGGTTGAAAGTGGTGGGACCAAATAGCGTAGTGTCGGAGATGACAGAATTATTAAACAAAATGACAAGGTTTTATTCGGAATACAATAGTTATGATAACCGGATAAAAAAGGGGGATTCGGATGTCAGTAAAGATTGAAAATACGCCATCGCCTAGCGTACTTATGAATTCTATGCGTTCGATTGGATATACATTCAAAACTGCTTTAGCAGATATTATTGATAATTCAATTTCTGCTGAAGCGAAAAATGTTTACATAAATGTACCGATAAACGATTCAGATTTATTTATTTCAGTTTTGGATGATGGTCACGGTATGACTCGAAATGAATTGTTTAATGCTATGAAGTATGGCAGTGATCGGGAATATAGTTTATCGGATCTCGGACGTTTTGGTCTTGGGTTGAAGTCCGCTTCGCTTTCTCAATGTAGAATACTTACGGTTCTTTCTAAAAATGAAAATGTTATTTCCGGCTTTCAATGGGATCTTGATCTCGTACTGAAAGATAAAAAATGGGATTGTATTGAACTTAATGAGATGGAAATTGTCGGAATTCCAAATGCTGACGCATTAATGAAGTTGCCGATGGGGACTTTAGTGGTGTGGCAGAATTTCGATATTGCGTATAAAAAAAGCAATGGCAGAATTCGCGAATATTTATCCGATGAAATGGCAGATGCGGAAAAGCATTTGCGCTTGGTTTTCCATAGATTTTTATCGAATAGATTCAAACCCTTGAAGATTTATGTGAATAATGATTTGCTTGAACCTTTGGATCCTTTTCTAGAAGATCATCCTAAGACTGATTCAAAAAAAGTCAGCGAGATTACTTTTGATGGTGAAACAATTAAAGTTCAGCCATTTATTCTTCCGCATATGACTGACCTTTCTGATAAAGATATTGATAAGCTTGGTGGAATCGATGCATTGCGGAATGATCAAGGATTTTACATCTACAGAAATGATCGGTTGATTATATACGGCAAGTGGTTCAGACTTTCATCCGCGAATGTCAGTGCAGAATTACTTAAGTATGGCAGAATCAAAGTAGATATTCCGAACTCGCTGGATGAGATTTGGGATATTGATATAAAAAAGCAAAACGCAACCATTCCGCGTCAGATCTTGAATTATCTTAAAAAAGCAGTTTCTGATGTATGTTCCAGATCCAAAGAGAAAACTACCAAAAGGGTTAGATTAACGCTGGAACGTGATGATAATAGAATCTGGAACAAATCTCTTGATAAAAATCAAAAAGAAAGATTTTTTGTTAATAAGGAATCGGAATTCATCCGACATTTTTTGGATGAGTTTGATGATAACAATAAGCGCAAAATACTTAATTTTATTGATACCATTTCTGCAACGCTGCCATTGGATGATATATATAATGCTGTTTGCAATAAGAACAATGCAACGAATATTGAGGAAGAACAGTTTGAAGCAATAGTTCTGGAAGGTGTATCGCAGTTTCGTATGATAAAAAATATCATACAGAAAAGTGATGAAGAAGTAATGTCCGTATTAACACGTTATGAACCGTTCAATGATGAGATAATTGCGGATAAAATCCGGAGGATTGTGATAAATGAAAACGCGTGAAGAAATATTTGATATTTATCTTAATCAGTATTCTAATGATGTTGCTGTTATGAAAATCAGCAATCCATTTTATGTTCCGGATGAACTAAGTATTGTTAAGTCTATAGATAAAACAGGAGATATGTATCGCTTAGTTTTGCCGGAAATAGACTTGACAGAAGATGAAAAAGATCTAGTTATTAAAAAAATCAAATCTGTTCATTCTGTTTATCAGGAAGAGGGGAGTGCTTTGCTTGGTGATTATGAACATGATTATAAATGGTATGAAAATTTCTTGAATGAGGGTAATGAAGAATATTATTGGACACGATATAAGAATTATCTTGCCGTTCAGAAGCATTTTCCGCCAGAAGTTATTTATACGTTAGAACAAGAAACGTTGAGAAAAATCATGTCGTATCTGGGAAATCCGAATGATGTAAACGGGTTTTCTGTTCGTGGTCTTGTAGTAGGAGATGTACAATCCGGGAAGACATCAAATTATTTGGGCTTGGTAACAAAAGCCGCAGATGCTGGATACAGAGTAATTTTTATTCTTACCGGTACAATAGAGAGTTTGAGAAAGCAGACGCAAATCCGCGCAGAAGAAGGGTTTGTCGGATATGATGTGGTATCTGCAATGGATGTTGGAGTTGGTCGTGGTGACAGAACTCCGAAATCGTTTACCAGCAGATCAAAAGATTTTGTAGCAGATGATGATCAGAATACGAATATAAAAATCAGCAATTATCCAAGTGAGCCGATGATTTTTGTCGTGAAGAAAAATGCAAGTGTGCTAAAAAAACTTTATTCTTCTTTGAAGAATATAAACACGACAAAACAATATCAAAAGATCAACGCGCCTATGCTACTGATAGACGATGAAGCTGATAATGCTAGTATAAATACAAAGAAAGCAGAAGATGATCCGACAAAAATCAACAAATATATCCGTAGTATTCTTTCTTTGTTTACAAAAAGCAGTTATGTGGGTTTTACGGCTACTCCGTTTGCAAATGTATTTATTAGTTATGATCGTGAAGATGAAATGCTTAGGGATGATTTGTTCCCGCGTGACTTTATTTATTCATTGAAAGCGCCGTCAAATTATTGCGGTTCAAGACAATATTTCTTTAACTCCAATAATAATGTGCGTCATATACTTGATGGCAATGAAGAACTATTCCCGATGAAGCACAAAAAAGAATGGCATGGTGATAAATTATTTGACTCATTATATCATGCTATCAACACTTTTATGATAGCGAATGCTATTCGTGACATCCGCGACGCAAGTGTCAATATCAGGACAAACCGTTCGATGTTGATTAATATGACGCGATTTACGAAAGTTCAGCTTGTTATAAAAGATATCGTTGATGATTACTATTTGCGTGTAAAAAATGCAATAAAGCAAACCCATAAACTTGATGTCGCATATGCACTGACAAATCCGTTAATAGCTTCATTAAAGAAAACATTTGATGAAGAGTATAAGGGCATTATTGTCAATGGTTCTGTTATCAGTTGGGAAGCAGTTCGAGCAAGTCTTTATCAAGCTATTAAAGATATTCAGATTATTGTAGTTAACTCTTCAAAACAATCTTCGAAACTGAATTATGATGATCATAATGAGACCGGGTTGCGTGTTATTGCGATTGGCGGACTTGCATTGTCTCGTGGCTTAACGCTGGAAGGGCTATGTGTCAGTTATTTTTATCGCAATACGGCAACTTTTGATGTCCTTATGCAGATGGGCAGATGGTTTGGTTATCGCGAAGGATATGCTGACTTATGTAAAATCTTTATTACGAAAGAATCGGCTGATTATTATAAATATATTTGCAGATCAATAGAAGACTTGAGAAAAGATATCGAAATAATGAGTAGACAAAATAAAAAACCCGAGGAGTACGGTATCCGTGTTCGTAATGATTCTATAGATTTGGGAATAACTGCAGCAAATAAAAGCCGAAACACTAAAAAAATGGTGTACCATAAATCTTTTTATGGTAATATTTTTGAAACGCCCCATCTTCATAGAGATCTTGATATCATTGAAAGAAACATTGATCTTACATTGAACTTTCTTCACAAGATTGACCTTTCGCAAAGAGATAGCAGTGTAAGACATCCATATTTCAGAAAAATATCTAAATACGATGTTGTTCAGCTGATTTCGTCAATCTCTGTACATAAAGCAAGTGAAAGTTATTTTGATCAAAAACAAATATTAAGATTTCTGAAACGTACGGATGAAGAATTGAACTATTTTGATGTTCTCATTATAGGTGGACAAGAAGATAGTAAAAATCGCTTTGTTTTCCCTGAACTTGCCATTGATAATGCGCTGGTTTTCAGAACATATGATGTACCGGATGAAGACACAACAGTTATTAGAATGAGTTGCCAAAGTGCTAGGTTAGGTGGTCGGGCAGATGCTAAAAATGGTTTGTCCAGTGAACAGCTGCCGCAAGGGGAGAGCATTCGTTCTCAGGATTATATGATTAAAGGGCGTAATCCGCTGTTAATTATATATTTCATTGATCCTGACAACAGCAATTTGTCTGATGAGGAGATGTATACTGGTGTATCTTCAAAATCAGAAAATGTTAAAGTGCGTCGTGAATTAAAGACACGACGATATAATTATCTTGTCGGATATGCTATAGGATTCCCACATAAGGACAATGCTGTCAGCGAAAGTATTCTTTATACGGTTAACAAGATGGTTAACTATTTTGATAAGGATCACGAAGAGGGAGATGATTGTAATGAATAAAACTGAAGTTGAAGCAAAATTGTCTTTAATAAGGAATAATTCGGAATATGTCAGAGTGTCTGATAATCACCCACTCGAATTATATCTTGGAAAGAATGAAAAGGGAAATCCGACTCTTCGCTATAATGGTGATTTTCAACCTATTAAAGTGATTGGTAACGCATTGCTTGAAATTAAACAAATACGAACTACGAGCTATAATTCGTTATTATTTTGTTTTAATTCCAATGACAATCTTTCTCTTTTCTATAGTTTTTGTGAGGATATAATAAGTCAAACTGAAAATTATTCCGGGAATAATGGCTATGTTGAAATTGTAAACCGGTATAATCAGTGGAAAAAGATGTTTTATGGATCATCCAAGTTACTAAGTGAAAATGAAATACTGGGCTTGATTGGTGAATTATTATTTTTGAAAGATTATGCTGTCAAAAAGTACGGTACGACTGTAGCTTTGAACGGCTGGAGTGGACCGGAACCAACACATAAAGATTTTTCATATGGAGATGATTGGTTCGAAATTAAGACAATCAATTCTTTTAAGAATTCAGTTTTTATATCTTCAATAGAGCAGCTAGATAGTGAAAATTTAGGTAAGTTGGTGATCTATCGTATGGAAAAAATGAGCCCGAGTTTTCACGGTATTTCACTAAATAATCTTGTAGGGACGATAATGGAGTCCTTCAAACTTGATTCCGACAAAGATATTTTTATCGAAAAGCTAAAACAGGTTGGATATGCTTATAACGAAGTTTATGATAATTATGTTTACAACTTTATTACCATGGACAGCTATTTTGTGAATGACAAATTCCCAAGGATCAAAGCAGAACAGCTTGTTGATGGAATTGGTAAAGTACAATACGAAATATTAATTTCTCTTATAGAGAAATTCAAGGAGACATTATGATAGACGCTACTTTTGATGAATACAGAAAAGAATATCTAGAGGATGTGCGGATTAATGCACAAATCGACGGCGTAACTCCTGATGAATACTTTTTTACTGATGCATTGGATAAGCTATCTGCAATGGGCGAAATAACCGATCCAGTAATTCGTCCGATTCAGAAGCGTTGTCGCAATAATAAAATTATGACTTTTGATGCATATGCGTTTGATGCATCAGATAAATCTTTTGTACTGATAACAAATGATTTCAAGGATGTTGCTGATGCTACTTTAACAAGAACCGACCTTGATACAATTCGCACCAGAATGCTGAATTTCATTCAGGAAGCGTTTGACGAAAAATTGCAGGAATATTTTGACCTGACAGACGAGATGCTTTTGGTGGGAAGGAACATTGCTCGAAGGATGAAAAAAGATTATGTCGATCTTGATAATGATGACTCGATCGATAAGATTAAACTGTATGTTGTTACTAACAAGGTCCTTAGCGATAAAGTAACCTCGCTTAAATGTGAAGACTTTCTTAATAAGAGGGTTGAGCTTAACGTATGGAGTATCAAGCGATTCTATGATTTGTATCAATCGGGAAAGGACAGAGAACCCATACTGATTGAAACTGATAAATATGGAGTTGCAGGCATTCCTTGCATCCAAGCAGAAATGTCAGGAAATTTGGATTATGATGCATATCTTGCAATTGTTCCGGGTGAATTTTTGCACAAGATTTATTATGATCATGGGTCGAGATTGCTTGAAGGAAATGTTCGTGCTTTTTTAAGTAATCGAGGAAAAATTAATAAGGGTATCCGTGAAACAATAAGAAAAGAACCCACAAAGTTTTTTGCTTATAATAATGGTATTGCCTGTACTGCAGCAAAAATAACTTTATCAGATGATGGCCGATATATAACGTCTATAGAAGATCTACAAATTATCAACGGAGGGCAGACAACAGCCTCGCTTACTTCAGCTGTTACAAAAGACAAGTTGCCGCTAGATAATATTTTTGTCCCGATGAAATTGACTGTAGTCAAAAATGATGAATATGATGTTATGATTCAGAATATTTCAAAGTATGCTAACAGTCAAAATTCAGTAAAAAACTCTGATTTCTTTTCAAACCATCCTTTTCATAGGGTGTTTGAAGCTTTATCAAAGAAAATACCTGCACCTATCTTTGGCGACAATGTTAATAATACATTTTGGTACTATGAACGTTCTCGTGGTAAATATGATCAGGAACAATTTAAAATCGTGCGCAAAAGTGAGAAAGACGCATTTGCTAGAAGATATCCCAAAAATCAGTTGATTAAGAAAGAAGATCTTGCGAAATATTTCACCAGCACTAAACTTCTTCGCCCTGATATAGTAAGTAAGGGAGGAGAGAAATGTATGTCTTTCTTTGCTGAGTATATTGATGAAAAGTATCAGAAAATGCCGGAATATTTCAACGATGAATTTTTCAAGATGGCGATTTGTTATGCTATTTTATTCAAGACAACGGATAAAATCGTGAAAAACTCTTCGTGGTACATATCTGCAAGCTATACAAAGCCATTCATTATTCCATACACAATAGCAAAAATTTTGGCGTACTTACCAAAAGATTACTGTCTTGATTATGATTTAATCTGGAAGAAACAAATGCTTTACCCTTCTTTAAGCAGCCAAATTGAAAAAGTTGCCCATGCGACCAATGATTTTATTTCTGCATCTCCCGGTTCAGCCAGAGAATATTGCGCCAAAGAAGAAACATGGAAAAAGTATAAAGAGATAGATTTGACATTAGATGCTCAATTTATTGCAGATCTCATTTCCAAGGATGTTATAAATGAAAGAATACAAGGTGAAATCAAAGAAAAAAAGCTTGAAAAAGATGTTAATTGTATGGTGGAAATTTATAATTTAGGTAATGATTATTGGAAGAATCTGCTTAATGAAGGTATCAAACGACGTATATTGTCTCCGATGGAAATTGATTTGATCAATCTTGCGATTGCTTTTACTGAGAATAAAAAAGTGCCTTCAGACAAGCAGGCAAAACTTATATGGAAAATAAGAGATAAACTTGATCAGGCTGGAGTGCTTATCTGAATACGGTGAAAAATGAAAAAAGAATATAATATTGTAGAGCTATTTAGTGGAATAGGTAGTCAAGCTCGGGCATTAAAAAATATCGGAATAAATATAAATGTACAAGCAATATGTGAATGGGATATACATGCATTTATTGCTTATGATGCAATACATGAAAGTTGTTGTAATCTTCCTGAAGTAGAGAACCTTAATAAACAGCAAATCATTGAAATATTAAGCCAATATACGCTTAGTAATAATGGAAAAGAAGCAATGACTTATCAAACTTTACGTGGTTACAGTGAAGAAGTGTTGAAGAGAATACTTTCCGCAATAAAACGCACCAACAATTTGGTGGATATTAGTAGTATAAAAGGTGCCAAGATGCCAGATGCAACTGATATCCTTACTTATTCGTTTCCTTGTCAGGATTTATCGAATGTCGGAGCATTTCATGGTTACAACAAAGGTATTGATGTTGATTCCGGAAGTCGTTCAAGTCTGCTTTGGCAAGTGGGAAGAATCCTTACGGAAATGGCGCAAGCAGGAAAAACATTACCACGTTATCTGATAATGGAAAACGTGCCGACGCTTTTATCACCTCGTCATAAGGCAAACTTTGATAAGTGGATAGCTGAACTCAAAAGTCTTGGATATGAAAGTCAGTATATGCACGTAAATGCAAAAAATTATGGAATTCCGCAGAACAGACCTCGTTTATTAATGATGAGTGTCTTTGTAGGCAACGATAGTAAACTTCAAAAGAATATAAGAGAATTTTTTGATTCATGGGGCGAAGATGAGACGGTCATAGTTAAGGAATATAAAGAATCCAAATACTATAGTCCGAAAACCATAGATCAACTATTGCGTATCTCGTCGGATCATTCATCAAAATTATGGCAAGAGGCATTGGAATGCACGCCGAATGATACAGTTTCTAGACGGAAAATTTGGAATGAAAATCCTCAGATAGTTGATAAAAATGGTAAAATCACTTCAGAAGAATTTATAAGAACCATAACGACGAAGCAGGACAGGCATCCAAATTCAGGAAATATATATTTTAATAGTGGAGTTGCGGGAAGAGGTAATTTCAGATATCTTACGCCACGAGAATGTTTGCTTTTTATGGGATTTAATGATGAAGATTATGAGAATATTCAGAAAAATAATCCTGAGCAAAGAGTAAAGAGTAAGCTTTTTCCTCGAGATAAAATAATTAGGATGGCTGGAAACAGTATTCCTGTAAAAATGTTGGAAGGGTTTTTCTTTCAGCTTTATAAAACGGAAGAAATTCTAGAAAAATTTAATTTTTAGAAAAAAGTAGCTTTTAATTAGGCTCTACTACAAATTCGCTGGATAAAAATATGATTGGAAAAGATATGATTGATGTTGAAAAACCGTCTGATTGGCCTCAAAATCAAAGAGAAGCTAGATTAAGTAATATTGAATATGCTATAGAAAAATTTAGAACAGAGCCTAATTATGGGAATAAAGAGATATTGTTATCTTTACTGGTAGAACTTGATCCTAATCAATATGATTCTTTTGGTATGACTAGAATCACAGATTATGAAGTAGCCTTAATAAATAAATTATATTTTTTAGCTAAAGCTATGAATTTGTCTGATTTAGAACTATATTTATACAAAGAGATTACAGAAACAACTAGATTAGTCAATATGTTGTTAAAAATGGATATAGGTGTCATGGAATCTCATGATTTTGATAAGTATGGTGGACTAGTTTTGCCCTTAAAATTATATTTTATTGCTTATCAAAATTATAATTACTGTAAGCAACGTTCTTTTTGTGACGAATTGTTGGATGCAGTAAATATTTTTGAGACGTTTGAAAAGCAAGGAAAAATATTCTTAAAAGATATTGAATATGCCTTTATTAATTTATTGTACGATCTAAGTAATGCTTCTGGAATAAATACAATTCCAGTAATAGAATTTAATAGAGATGAACTATTAAAGTTATTGAAAAAAGGGTTTGAATTAGTAAAAAAAACAGGGAATAATCCAAATAAACGACCATTAAAAGGTGTCTTAAAAATGACAATAGCAAATTGGATTTTAAGATCTAGAAACAATTATGATCATTCTCCAGTTTTTAAGTGTTTGACCAATGTTGCTTCAAGTAATTCTGTTCATAATAAAGAAGTTTGGATGCAAAGCATTAGTTTTCTCAATGATAAGAGGGAGGGAAAGACAATAAAAGAAATATTTGCCAATAAAAAGTGGATAAATTATGATTGGGCAAAAAAGGTAAATGTTAATAATCCGTATACCTTTTATGTAACATCATTTACTAAAACTAAACCAACAGAAAAACTTAAGCATCGATATGGTAAGAATGTTTATGGTTATAGATCAGATAAAATAGCAAGCTCTGTAGCTCCTTTGATAAACAAAAATGGTAGTGCTTGTTTTGGTCAAACTTTAAGTTTTGATGTTTTATATGATAGATCGGAAGCAAAAAAGGAGTTAAATTTTTTATTTCAAATAATTAACCTTATGTCAATAACAGATGCTGAGAAAATGCAATTCGCCAATGAAATCATCAGTTATTGGTATTTATCTTTTAAGGACAAAAAATGGGGCGAAGAAAACGAGAGGAGATACCAAATATTTTATTATGATGAATATCCATATTTTGAATTAAATAGAGATGATAGGTTTATTAAAATAAAAAGTTTACTTTTTCTTTATCCTGATAATGTTTCTAAAGATAATAATCAATTTGACAAAATAAAAGTTAATATTCGTGAAAAATATTATGCAATTGCTACTAAAAAGTTCATTCAATGTAAGGATTGTTTAAATATTGATTACGAAATTTTTAATGGTGATAAACCATATACGTGTCCTGTTTGCGGATCGAGTAATAGTAGTTTGATCGATCCTATTAAATTAAGAAAAAAATAATATATGGCTACTCCATTATGTATAAATAATATTTAAAACACATCCTCACTGTCTATAAACTTGCACAGTCAGCCCTTGACATCGGGGGCTGACTTTTGCTATAATACGATTACAATAACGAAACGGATTGTTTTGTTATCGCAAAAGAGGCATTAAATGAGAGTTCTGAATCAGGAAACACTTGAAAGAGTAGCGCAGTATAACATTGATTATCAAAAGGAAAACGGGAAATCACCGAGTTTTCGAGAGATCATGCACGCTTTGAACCTTGGTTCTCTTGCAACTGTTCAAAGATATGTAAGGGCTTTGCAAAAGTCTGATCGCTTAGAAGTGACAAATACGGGGAACATTCAACCATTGCCACAGCTGGCGGAAGGAAGCAGAACGGTAATTCCTCTGATTGGTGAGATAGCCTGCGGTGAACCTATTTTTGCTGTTGAAAACATCGAAGAAAGCTATGCGTTCCCGAAATCGCTTTTCGGTGAAGGTGAACTGTTTATGCTTCGGGCAAAGGGTAACAGCATGGTGGATATAGGAATTAACAAGGGCGATCTGGTGGTGCTGCGGAAACAAAACACTGCCGATGACGGAGAAGTTGTTGCAGCATTGATTGACGGTGAAGCCACGTTGAAGAGAATTTTTCATCGTGACGGAAAAGTTGTTTTGCATCCGGAAAATAAGCGGATGAAAGATATCATATTGGATAGCTGTGAAGTACAAGGCGTACTGATAAGCTGTATTAAAATGTTTTGAAAGCATATTTGCTTTTGAATAAGGTTTGCAAGAGTAAGTTTCATTACGCCACCTCCTCGAAGTCGTCCAGATGGACGTGTTCAAACATGGCGCCGTACTCGAAATACAGTCTGCCGTTCTTGTCCGCGAGAAGGTCATAAGTGATAACGCTGATTTTTCCTCTGTTGGTAACGGCTATCTGGATTTCATTTTTGGCAGCATCGATTCCTATGGTGTTGAAGGTGATGAATTCTTCACCGTCATAGAGTTCGAATTCTGAGAGATAATACCTCTTGAATTCAGGAATTTGGGAAACTTTGTTTTCCATAGAATTTACCTCCAAATTTATTTTGCCTTTCGGCAGAGGCAGAGGTAGCATTGATTGAGCATAGGTCTGTTCATTGGAAGTGATGAAAAACAGAAGTCAACGCATCAAGAAAAAATATTGAGTTGGAGTTGTTAGATTTTCAAGGCAAAAGAAAAAGCCGAGAAGAAATTTCTTCCCGGCTTCGGAGTTAAAATATATTTGATTTTTAAGCGATATTTTTTCGCATTGACTTCTGCGAAATCTGTGCTACGATAGCCGCCACGAAACGGCAAAATTTGGAGAGCCTTATTTCAACGATTGGTTTTACTTAATTTTGAAAGCAATTCCACATATCCTAATAAATTTTTCTTAATGTTTTGTGTTTGCATTGAAGCTACAGAATTATATTCTCGAATTGTCTTTAAAAATTTTTCTGGAGTTTTTAGACCAATGTAACAAAATGCCTCATTTATCATCAGGTGATTCAAATAAACTGTTTCTTCGCACGACATTGTATGTAATTGATAAATGTATTGATCCTCAGGACTTTTATATGTAACAATGTCCGCATTGTTTTTAATTTTATCTGCATTCTTATAGATTGTCCTTGGTATGCTTAAATGATTATGGAGCAATGGAGAGTGGAACGGTATTCCTTTATGTCTTAATTCCGGATGCAATAAATAATCTTTCCAAAATGGCAAAACTACGAGTATTGCAATGTTTGATGATATTGGGAAAAGAATATAATTATCAATATAGCTACTTTCATCTGCTATTTCTTTTTTGGCTATTTCATCGAAATTGTCTTTACCGTACAACTCCTGTCCGATTATTTGGGCAGTTTTTATAAAATCATCTTGTTGATCTTCTGGAATTTTTATTGGTAGTCTTTCTGTGCAATAGCCTAAATCATTTATGCAGAATTCATATGCTGTTTTTATAAACATCAAAAAAGAAGAGTTGATTTCCAAAGCATTTTTACGAATGCCGATCATATCGGTTTTCAACAAAGAATCCCAATCAGAATCAAGTATTGTAAGCATTTCACGCTTCCAAAAATCCACTTTGCTTTCATTTTGATTTATGTTAAATTGACTTAACTCAAAAGTATTGTCAGGTATATTGGTATAAGATTTTTTATTGTGTGGGGTTCTGTAAATTTGAAGCAAAATGTATTTTTTAATTGTTTCTAATTCGGCACGTGTAAAAGTAAAAGTTGGGACGCTATTATTGTCAATCTTATTAAGTAAAGTGCCCATTGGATCTTCTATGTTGGCTTTGAATTTGAGTTCTAAATCTTTGTTATTATTGGCAAATTCGACATCATATAAATTATTTTCACAAAAGGCATTTTCAGGTTTTGCATAATACGCTGAAAAATTAATAAGATTTAAAACACATATTACAGCATTGCCGTTTTTATTTTGTTGTGTAAAATTTTTTAATAATCTACATTGCACATAGTGATTTTTATCGTAGTGTGGCATCTGAAACCTCTAAAGGTACTTTTTATATCGTTTGGTATTATACCTTTATCATATTATAACGTATCAATCAAAGATTTACCAGTAAAGACGCACGTTATTTTTAATGGTTCAAGTTACGATAACGTTCGTAATGTTATATGGGATGATTGTAGGTAGTATTTAAGAAGCTTCTATTAGATGGCCTATTTTCGTTCAACGATGATGCCAAAGTAATCAATGGCAAAAAATAATACGAACCCGTTTTCAGAGTTCGTATTATTCCCTTGTGGCGGAGCGTTAGTAACGTAAATCGAATATCAGAAAGAGTATTACATTAGAAGAATCAAACGATTTCCTTATATATATCAAATTGCTCAATTGAGTTTTGTAAATGATAGGCTTTTTCTATGTATTCTGTCGGATTATTAACAAAGTCCTTCCATTTAACAGAATAAATATAACTGCTTTCTCCATGATATATTTCATCGTTACTAATACAACGGCTTTTATCTGGTTTTTTAGCATTAAACATATTCTTTCTTAGGATTGTAAAGAGCGTATAGGTTTTTAGAGATGTACATTTTGATGAGCAACAACTCTTGTCTTCAAGAAAATATGAATAAGATCCATATGTGTCAGGCAAAACTATAGCCAATATAGCATTGCTTGAACTTGTAACTAAATTGCCGGATTTATTTTTCCGTGAGACTTCTTTTAAAGAATAGGATATTTCCCATGGAATCCATTGGTCTCTTTCCAATTGTGTGGTTTTCATTCCCGGAGATATTAGCACAATAGTTAATGTTGTGTCATAGATTCTGTTTTTAAGCTTTTCCCATATAGCATCATCATCCAAATGGGATAGGTCTTCGCCGTTATCCTCGCCTTTATATATGTCGTCAGTGCTATCAAAATACGATTGTAGTTGATCGACATAATCTCTTACCGTATCTGTTTTCCACGGTGTATTTGTAATTTTTTGAACATTTGAATCATGGTACTTATATGATACAAATATTTTATGTCCCATAACTTTAATCCTCCTTCTTTTCTTCAATTAATTCGATTACTGTTTTAACAATATTATTTGCGTCAGTTTCTTTATCAAGAGACTGAAATAATTGGTTTTTATTATATTTTTCAGTTTTGTTAAGTTCGTCCCAAATTTGTCGAGCAGAGCCACCTGTTGTAGCAATAGGTATAATCAAATGGTTCGAACCGTTTGATAATTCATATTCTTCGTATACACCTTGAGAATTTCGTCCTTTTGTTTTTCCAGCAATTATAATAGAAACTTTTGTTAAAGAAACCATACGTTTCCTGATTTCAGTGTACAATTTGTCGCGTGCAGCAGTTTTTCTTTGTCTATACGGGAATGGGAATATGTCAAGTACGTTATTAAAATCTTTTACTTTCTTATTAGATTTAGTTAATCCGTCATATACACCGTCGGATATATCTGCGCCTAAGTTCTTCCCATATCCAGTAACAATTTTATATCCATTTTTTATTAGTGAAGATGCCAACATGGTCGTAGTTGCTGAAATGCGTGAAGATATTTGATCATTATCATCATATGACCCCGTAATTAAAATGTTTTTTTCATAAACCTTATCTCTGATAGACAATAGAATGTTTTCAATTTCATCATATGAGTCAACCAGTACTACATTAATTCCATAGCATTGCATATCAGATACATAATGATCTTGATGAGTAATTCGATATTTATAATCTTCTTCACTTTCATTAGCGCTGCGTTTAACTCTTTCAACTATGCAATAGTGTCTTTGTGGATGCTGATTTTCGTATTCGAGTCTTATTCTAGTTAAAATATGTTGAATATCAGTATCACTAAAACTGTATCCGAGAAACAAAAATGAATTTGAGCACATCTCTCCCTTTAATTCGGACAACACAATATCGTGGGTTTGAGGGAAAAAATCATAATCTTGACGAGCAATTATACATTTTCCAGCGGCTTTAACAGTACCGTGTATTTTATGTATTCGTATTTTTGCCGTTCTATCAATATTACGATAAGAATCATCGTCTGTGATGATAGTGGTTGAAATTCCTTCATTCTCATATGCTCTTTCTATGAGAGTATCATAATTGGTCGTCCAAATATTAGTTATGGGTAAAGAAGCAATAATTCTATGTACCTTTTGAACCTCGCCATTACTGTCTGAAAAAAACTCTTTGATTGTCTCAGTAATCTGTGTTCTCTGTTTTACTCTAATATAATACTGAGCTAATGTTATTAAATTTTTTTCTTCTTTTTCAACATCAAGACCGATTTCCTTTGCACAATTACGTAATATATCTTTCCAGCCAGAATAATGTGCTGCCCTTGATAATCCAGAACCTATGAATAACGATGCGCTACCGTTTTTTAGATTTTTAGCATATTCATTAATCAGTATTTCTTTAGAAATATTGACACTCATTACCAAATCCCTCCTCTTTTGCTAATAGAATATTCTCCAGATTTTGCCTTTTCGTGGGCTTCCTCAATATATTTATTTGGATCTCTAAGAAAAGCGTCTTCAGAGACTATGTCTATAAAGTTTGAGGACAATCGATTTGTGGAATATCTCTGTTTATTGTTTTGGTTTTGACGAATGATCTCAAAACACTTAGATAAATCCCACTCACCATTCCAATTTTTCATCCAAGAATAGCCGTCACTAAAACCATAATATGTAGGCTGTTTTTGCACAACACATATAATTCCATTTGTTAGAGATGTCCTGTTTTCTCGTGTGATTTCCGTGAGAGAATATGATATTTCCCAATTCATCCAATTACTTAGTTTCATATTTGGCGATAAAATCACTATTGTAACCGATGTGTCTCTTATCATTTCCTTCAATTTTGTTTTAATATAATTCGCAGAATATGAAGTTAAATCTTGAGAATAACCGTCTTCTCCTCGGTAAAAGCGTGATGCTGCTCCCAACTTTTCGATTATTCTATCTCGAAGATTATTGCTATTGCCCTCAACAACATCGCTATATTTATAAGAAATAAAAGTTTTTCTTGCCATATCTTCCTCCGCTTTTATCAAATTTTACTGATTATCTCTTGCGGATACCATATATTGGGTGCCGAATTAGAGCGATACGCTTGTTCAAAAATACAATATAATTGGGCATATGTTATACGTTTTTGTATAATTCTCTTTAATTCAATTGTTTGACATGGGATAATTTTCATTCCGTCAACGGAGGTCACGCCGTCTGATGAATAATAGGGTAAATGTTTTCGTCCCCTAAAATCAGCGATAACATTTATATGTAAATACGTCGTGGCAAATACGCAGTAGGCTTCTTCTGTGGGGTGTTGAAGCATATAATCACCTAAATGTCTGGATACCGGTTCCATTTCCATTCTACGCTGATTTGTGCTGTTGGCGAGGGTTGCCTCAAGCAACAGTGTGTGCGCGGGGTAATACTCAGTTGCTTCGTATTTATAAGTAATATCTTCGTGTCCACCCGCGGCATGTGTAATAGGTAATAAATCGGCATCAAGTGATAAATTCATGTAGTCCAAAACCTTACCGCGCCTATCTGAGATTTTATACCATACAATAGCAAGCACATACTCAAAAATGGTTGGTATGTCAGCGTTATTTGTAACGATTGACTGAATATCATAATCCTGCCTATTTTCAAACATTGTCATAAGATTAACTAGCGTTTCGTCTGTAAATTTTTCGTCGATCATTCGATTGAATCGTTCATAACGTTCCCTCTCTACAAACGATTGAGCATCATAAAGATTTCTGACTCGAATCCCGTAAAGTTCTTCAATTTTATTAAAAATAAGCTCTTGTGAAACATCTTTTCCGATAATTGAAGCCATGTCCACATTCTCTATCAAATCATCCGAAGAAGTAAAAGCAAACGTCCTTAACTTATCGGATACTATATTAAAGTAGCAATTCGGAATAATATCAAATTTTATCGTACCATCTCGAAATAGTATGGTATCTGTCGTTTTAAAATACCTACGGTTCAAATCGAAATAATCGGATAGTAAGCTTTTCGCTTTGAAAAGATGCAAAAGTCTGAAGAATTCGGTTCTAAACTCTTTTTCTGTTGCGCAATTAAATATACGATTTTTATTGTTTAGCGAAGCAATTCCGTTCTTTCGAATTTTTGCTGTTATTGCTGTATTAAATAAATATTGCTTCCAAAATGTAGAGGCTTTTCCACTTATATTACGAGTAGTTTCAAACAGTGCAACGGCATTTTTATCGTTTCGTTCCTGATTAAACTGTTGCAATGCGTGATACAGATTCCAATATGGTTTATCGTAAGCGCGGCTTTTCCTGTTCATTCCGATATTCATAATAACATTTTCGGTGACAATATCGGCAGACAGAAAAATATCCCTTGCTTCCTCATAATTACTCATAGAAAGAATTATGCCTAAAATTGAATCGTCTACTGTAGATGTCCCTTCACGAATATTCTGTAATTGGTCGATAATGTAGTCTAGTTTTGTTCTGTTCGTCGCAAGAGGCAAGAGATACATTAGTTCATCGTTTGACAAAGATCCATATTTATTTAGAGCAATTGCAAGAACAACAAAAGGGCGAATGAACTCATCTCCATTCGAATAGGATACCTTTAATAATTGTTTTAAGTATAAATAGCTGTCAGAATGAATTTGCAAATTATTTGTCCCCGAATAATCGCCTGAACGGACAATAGCAAGCAATTCCTGCCCCGCCGCCGTAATTCTGCGCTCGTCGTTGATAAGTCCCAAGTCAACCAGTCCTGAAGTCTTTTCCCTTGCGTCTTTTGCTTTTCTTGGAGCATTACCGTCAATAAAACCTTTTTCCTTCAAAAAGTTGTAGTATGAGATTTGTATGATTTCATTTTCAGTCCATCGTTCTAATTGATTTTGGGGTAAATGCCAAAACTCATCGAGAAGTTCAAGTTGCTTCTCGATTTTTCTATTAAATTCTACCATTCTGAAACTTGTTGTTCCGAGTGACCAGCAAAAACTTTTATAAGATGGCATAATTAATACTTCTCCTCAATAGTTTACTATTAACACTTCTTCCGCCTTGGAAGACTTGTCTTTTGTTTGATAGTTTGAATTGGAATAATCATAATCGAGATATATAACACGATATTTGCCTATGTTGCGATTAATCCAATCCATAAGAAGGGTATTTTCTTTTCCTTTTGAACGTAGAACGTTTGATAAAGCAAATCGGATATTTCTATCGTTTAATCTATCCAAATAGGACAGTAATTCTTTTTCTAATATTTCATTCCAACCATCTTGCTCATTGTATGTGGCGCAAGTGATTAAATATGGTGGATCGGCATAAACGAATGTCGTTTCGTTCCACTCCTCAGTAGGCAATTCTCTGAAATCCATACTTTCAAACTTATAATCGCCACTTTTTAAACGATCAATAAACACGGAAAGTTTTTCCCTCATTTTTCTGTTGAAATCTCTTTTGCCGGCAGGAAGATTAAATTCACCTTTTTTGTTAAAGCGAATTTGGTTATTAAAGGCATATACAATCAAGACATACAACATAATGTAATAGTTGTATTCAAGGTTTTTTCTATGATTAAAGTCGTCTCGCAATTTCAAATACTTTTCAGCATTATATGATGATAAACCATCGGCGCTGTTACAACCATAATACTCGTAGCCATATTTATCCGAATTCGACAAGCCATAATCTTCGATGATTTTGTCAATCATTTCAAATGTGGATTCTTTGTCGAGGTTTTTAAAGGTCCCGAACATAAAACGCAACAAACTATTTTTATCGTTAAAAACAACCTTATTGCACGGAATATTTATGCCGACGTTCCCGCCTCCACAGAACAAATCGATAAAGCAACCAATATCATCTGGAAAATGCGGCATAAGCTGAGGCAATAGTTTGTATTTTCCGCCGATATAATTTAGGGGGGATTGTATTATCCCTTTCTTCTTATAATCATAACATTCACAAAGAAACAGCCGTTCTTCATTGTTTTCGATCGAGGATTTTCCAGCACTAAATGCTTTATAACTTTCCGAGAACACTTTTACTTTCCCTTTTCTCGAAAGAATGCGCATAATGTCGGCATCGCTAATTTTTGCGTTAGAGCGGTCGTTACCTTTCTCTGCCATATTATTGTAAGATAAAATAATATATTTAGCCTTAATGTTTGCAATTAGATCTTCAAATGATTTAGTTGCATGTGATGTGCAATAATCACTTTTTAAACGACTTCTATCCATTTTTAAGGCTACGCCTTTAACCTCTGGCTTTTCCCATCTTGCCACATTTTCAAGCAAATGATAAGCATCGCAATATTGCCTTGAATTGTACGGCGGATCTATATATACCAAATCTGCTTCTATTCTTCTGACAAGAGTATTCGCATCTTCATTGTAGCATTGATTATTTTCATTATTATTGTTGTTTGCAAGAGGTAATGTAAGCTCGATATGCTTGTCAAACGTTGCCCCCTTAATATACGCATCGTAATGTCCGCAAGTATTAGCAATTTTATCCATAGCGTATAAAAGAGATGTAATGAGCAGCGCTCTCTCTCGTGTATTTATTTTTCCGTTACTATAATTTTCTTCAATGTCCTCTCGAATAAATCCTATTTTTCTACAGTCATCCAAAGAAAAGAATGTGTTTGCAAAATTCAAAGACATATAATTGTCTTGCTGGGGAGTGACGGCATTATAATAGCAAATCAATTCTTTAATTTTCGATTCGTCATACTTTTCCGAACCAAACCAAGCAATATGACAAATATGGTTAAAGTACAAAATGTCGTTGGTTATAAGCTTTTTATCTGCGAAAGCGGAAGCAACAGATCCAGTGCCCGCAAAAATATCTGCAACAGTATTCACACCGTTGCATTCTCTTGCTACGGTAGAGGTGATAAAATCAAGTAATTTATACTTGTTACCAAGATACCGTCTATTATTGATTTTTGTGGTTTTAATTTCAGGCATAAGTTTTATTTCTGTTTGCGGTTCAGATAAAATGGCTTTTATTTGTTCAACGACATCATCGTTCCAAGCGTATCTTCCGGTTTTAGTGGTAGGAATAGAAATAAGATTATTTTTCAGTAGATAATAAAAAGTAGAACGCTTAATATTTAACTCTTTTAAGATATCGGCGGATGTAATCGATTGAGCCATACCTGTTACTCCTATGCAACTATTTTTATTCGCTTTTTAGACATTATAGCATATTTCTCTAATAATTTCAAGTGGTTACACCCTTCTTAAGCCTTATTTTTGGATGCACTTTAAATGTTGCATCAAATTATTATACTTCAAATGGCACTGTGGCGGGTGCTTGACATATACAAGCGCGGAGCAAAGCTCCGCGGTCAAGCACCCGCCAAAACAAACTCACTTCAACTCAGATAAAAAGGTCAACTCAAAGCCGAGCGGATCGGGGCGTTCGCCGCTAAACCGCTTTGCGAATCGCCCCGTAAAACCGCAGTCGGCATTTTTTGAGTTTTGTTCCTTTTTAGTTTCTGAGTTTTTTTCGTTGCGTTATTGTTTCAGACGGCGTGTTTTTTACGTCGTTCTTTTTTGTTTCCTCACATCATAAATTGGTCCTTTTTTTGTCACACGAGTGTTCTGGTATCCATTTATTCATAATGGTATTTTTATGTTGCTTCTTAAAAACCCATTTTATTTTTTTAATTCAGACAAAAGCTGTCGTAATTAAAAGTTAATCTATAGGCAGAAATAATTTTAATTGTCGCAAAACCTGCAACAGTTGGTAGGTAATATTATCTCAAACACAAATTGTTTGAAGAAAAAATTCAAACAAAAAGCTTCGTCACGTTTCAAAATCTGCAACGTGAGATGTGTAAATTAAAAGCAATTAAAAAATATTTTTCAAAGTCGCAAAGAACTTGCGAGTTTGAAAGATACACTCAAACAAAAAACACGGGATGTGAAAAATGCTACAAACAAACCTAAAAGTAATAGCGGTCGGCGAGCCGAATTTAGATGTTCTGGCAGATAACGAAAGGCGGTCTTTCTTTGAAACGCTGTTTTCGCGAATAGTCGAAATTCATAACGAAAAACAAGCCGAGGCTATTTCCATACAAAAAATCTAATAAAAGGAGGAAACAATGAACAACCGAGATATGAAAATCTACTTCGACGGCAGCCACTATATAGGCATTCCCAAAGGAGCATTCCCGAGCAAGAAAGGACGTAAAAGACGTGTCGTCAAACCTATTCAACAAACACCACAAGAGCAGACGGTTGAAACGCCGACCGAAACCACTAAAGAACGCTTTGAGAAGGCATACAAAGAAAGCCAATCGTTGCCCAAGCGAGAGCGTAAGGCACACATTAAAGAAGCATTGAAAGAAGATTTTGCCGACAAAAACGACTTGGCTATTTTTGTGGATAAACACTTTGAGCGAATGAAAACCAACGCCATAAAACGCAAAGTACGTCTTATGCGAAAACTGCGGCTACAAGATTGGAACTTCTTTTGCACGTTTACTTACTCGGACGAACTTCACACCGAAGAGTCTTTCCGCAAGAAACTATCCAACACATTAAAACACCTTGTGGCAAGAAACGGTTGGAAGTACGTAGGAGTTTGGGAGCGTGGAAACGATACAAACAGACTGCATTTCCACGGAATATTTCATATCCCAAAGATGATTGGAACTCTGGAAAAAGTAAAAGATTACGACACACGCAATCACCGTATGCAAACAACCTACCAAAACACACATTTTCTTAAACACTTTGGTAGAAACGACTTCAAAGATATAGCTACGCAAGACGACGTTGCCGATGCCGCAAAATACATAACCAAGTATATGGAAAAGTCCGGAGAGCGTTTAGTCTATGGTGGTAAACTGCCGACTTATTTTCTTTCGGACGTATTGGACGAAGACGTTGCATGTCCTTACGGAGTGGACGATAGAAAAGTATTGCTATTCGACAACTTCACCTGCATGAACGAAGGCGAAATTCTTGGCAAAGTAAGCAAGGAAATAATAGACAAGTTGCCTAAGAGTAATTAAATCGTCTTTCGTATCGGGAGCGTAAACGAAAACGGCTTGTTCGTCAAGGGTAAAGTGCATTGTTACACAACCCTTGACGAACAAGGAAGCCTAATGCTTCACAAACTAAAACGTTTGCTTCATTAAAAAATATGGACAAATACGAATCCGTTTCCGTTTATCTCGTTCCCGTCGAAAGACAAATACAAAAATAATAAGGAGAAAATAAATTATGGAAAACACAACCAAAACTGCGGTAATATATGCTCGTTATTCAAGCGACAGCCAATCGGAGCAGTCCATAGAAGGACAACTGAGAGTGTGCAACGAGTATGCCAAAAACAATAATATACTCGTGCTAAAAACCTACATAGACCGCGCAATGACAGGCACAAACGACAACCGCCCGGACTTTTTGCAAATGATTGAAGACAGTAAAAAACATCAATGGCAGATAGTTCTTGTTTACAAGTTCGATAGATTCAGCAGAAACAAGTACGAAACAACCAAGCACAAGAAAACGTTAAAAGACAACGGCGTTAAGGTTGTTTCCGCAACGGAATATATTCCGGATAGCCCCGAGGCCATTATTCTTGAAAGCATGATCGAGGGGTATGCGGAATACTATTCGGCAGAACTTTCGCAAAAGGTAAAGCGCGGAATGAACGAAACACGTCAAAAAGGTAACTTTACAGGCGGATATATAATTTACGGTTACAAAGTTGAAAACCATAAAGTTGTAATAGACGAAGAGAAAGCCGAAGTCGTGAGGTTTATTTACGAACAGTATGCTCGCGGAGTGTACGTAAAAGATATTATTAAAACGCTTACCGAAAAAGGCATATTCAACCGTGGGAAGAAGTTTGCAAGAAATACCGTATACAACATTCTCAAAAACGAAAAGTATTCTGGCGTATATACACATAACGGCGAAACGTTTACCAATATGTATCCGCAGATAGTGCCAACGGATTTGTTTGAAGTGGTACGGAAAAAGATTGAACAAAACAAATACGGAAGCCGTAGCGTGGAAGTTGTGTACCTTCTTCGTAACAAGGTTAAGTGCGGTTATTGCGGTAGTCCTATATCTGCCGAATGCGGAACGGCTAAAAACGGAGAAAAGATACGTTATTACAAATGTTTGGGAAGAAAACATAAAAACGGCTGTACAAAAGCTCAGGTGCGAAAAGAAATACTCGAAAAGTACGTTTTAGACAACGTTGTAGAGCAAATGAGTAAGCCGGAGATATTAGAAAAAGCAGTCAACTACCTTTTGGAAGTGCAGGAAAACAGACTAAAGCAAAACTCGGTTGTTGCCAATCTTGTGAAAGAGAAAAGGCAAACCGAGAACGCAATAAACAACATTATGGACGCCATAGAGCAAGGCGGACAAAGCGCAACGGTTATGAAGCGTATGCGAGAACTAGAAGCCAAACTAACGGACGTTGAAAAACGGCTGACGATAGAGAAATCTCAAACGGCGTTCAGACTGACAAAAGAACAAATAACGGAATATTACAAAGCCGCTTTGGAGAAAGAACCGTTACTGCTAATAAACCATTTTGTAAAGGAAATTCAACTTTACGACGACAAGATGATAATAATTTACAACACACCAAAGAACATAAACCTTGACGAAAGTCAGGGTTTTTCTTTTTACGACAAAAACGTAAAAATGCCTTACGTTATCCAAAACAAAAAGTATTACGGCTTGAAAGATTTTCGGCTTATTATGCGGCTATAAACCGCATTACTGCCGAAATTTTCTCCTTTCGGCTTTACGTTGTAGCACAGAGAAAAGCGGAAGTAAACGGCAAAAATAATTGCTGAAAACTGTTATTTTGTAAATAGAGCATTGAGATTACCACTCAATAACTATAAAAGTCAAGGAAGACCATCTCAATCTTGGCTTTATTTTTTTGTATTTCAAAAAGGTTTTAATTATTAACTACAACGCAATAATTTTTGCTGTTTCGTTGACTTCCGTTTTACGGATATTCAAAACGAGAACATAAATCTTTTCCCGGTGCTACTTCCGTCTTTGCCGAAAGGCGAAGAAAACACTTCGGAGGTAAAGGAAATGAAAGAAAAGAATGGTTTTAGCGTTCTCAAAGAAGAAATTTCTCAATACAACGCACTTGCTATGGCGGAACTGATAGCTATGGCTGAAACACGTTTTCTCATTGGATATATGGGAAGCCCTATGCAGAAAATGCACGCAGATTTATATTTGGATATACTACACAAAAACGATTTGGGATACGTTTTCAGCGATTCTTACGATTTAGTCCAAGAAGGAGCTTTGTTCCTTTGCGAACATTACGGCAAGCATTTGAGTGACGTTGTGGGCTATTCAAAGAAAGGCAAACCGATTACAATTGAAATTGCATGTATACGCAAAATGACGAAACTCATTAACCGCAAAACAAGCAACTACTACCGCAACGTAAGCCTTGAAGCGTTAACTCCAGCAAGCGAACCATACACAGAAATGCAGGAAGAAACGGTACGAGATTACACAACCTACGATGCAATAGTAGAGAGCCTTAATTTGACCGAAAATATGCGTGTTGCTTTGGAGTGCCGTATAAAGGGTTTGAGCTTTCCCGAAATAGGCAGAGTGCTTTCAAGAGCGCAATCCACCGTCTTTGAATACTTTATCAAAATGCGTCAACGCTACACCGCAATTTACGGGTAAACAGAGTTTGTATCCCCAATGCTAGTTCAAAAGGGATACGAACTTTTGAGCCCCTGTTTTTGCGCGGTTTAATTGCGAAAAATGCCGCAAAATCGACAATATATTGCACTTTTACAAAGAAAAAAACCTAAACCAAACTTTTTGGGTTCGATTTAGGTTTTGCTTGGCGGAGAGAAAGGGATTCGAACCCTTGCGCCAGTTTC
>ULXL01060597.1_pt1 | contig 28063 bp, 27 predicted proteins | sample 1961241 | NCBI WGS metagenome assembly ULXL01 (sample SAMEA4835837, study PRJEB28245) | human gut metagenome | biome: gut microbiome; material: fecal sample | place: Denmark | collected 2008
TTGCGCCGGGAACGGCGTTCTGAATTGTGAGTTTCAGCAGGCTGACTTGATCGGCGACGGGCGTAGCCGAGGCGAAGCTGGCGCGGAGCTTGCCGGGCTCAGCGTTGATCTGACAAGTACCGGAAGGCTCGGCCTGCACGGAAAGCGACTGGTCGTAGGTCAGGGTGAAGCTTCCGCCGCAGACGATGCCGCGCCCCTGTAAAACAACGGATACGACCGCAGAGCCGTCCGGCTGGATCGCACCGCCGACAGCCCAGAGCTTTGGCGCACGGTCGGATGGGAGCACCACATCGACGCTGCCGTCTTCGGCGGACGCGTCAATCGATTTTCCGTCTGTGTCGTACATACGCACGTCCGTCAGCGTGACGGCGGACGTATCCCCCGCCGTTCCGACGGTGCGGAACATGGCGGCGCAAAGCTCTCCTGTAGAGAGCGGCTGCGTGCCGCTGAAGCTGACGTGCACCGTACCGGGCTGCGGCTCGTTCCATGTCAGAAGCTCAACGGCCGGGTGCAGCTTCAGAACCGAGGTCAGCTGCAGGCAGTCCGGGTCATATTGCAGGGTGAAATTTCCGCCTGCCGGGGATAACTCCCCTTCCAGCCTGACCGTCATGCGGACAGAGCGGCTCTCCACTGTCTGTTCACGGCTGAGTGTCAGGCGGGCGGTGCTGCGGGAAATGCTTCCCTTTTCGGCAGTTGCCGGGACGGACGTGCCGGTTTCGTCATACAGGCGGATGCTTTTCAGCGTGAGGGCGCTGCCAGTTTCCGGCGTCGCCGCAGAAACGCGGAATTGCAGCGTGCAAAGGCTGGTGTTTTCCAGTGCAGTCGTCGACACGAATGTCACGAGCAGCAGACCGGGCTGTTCGTGGTTGAAGACGCACATTGCGCCGTCTGCGCCGCTCCATTGGAGCAGCTCAATCTCATCTGCGTCATACGCAAGCTCGAATCTGCCGCTGTACACGCTGCCGGTCAGGCGCACCTGCACCGAGACTGTCTCGCCTGCGCGGCCGCTGGCCGAGGTGATCGAGAGTGTGCGGCCCTCGGCCTGTGCGAAGGGCGTGCAGAGGGTGAGCAGGAGCGTCAGGACGAGGAGCAGTGGGAAAAGTCTTTTTTTCATGGCGCGGCCCCCGTCAGTTGAGGCTCGGGATGAGTCTTGCATCGTAGCGCAGGATCAGGATCGCGTCGCCCGCGTCGATCAGACCGTCGTGGTTGACGTCCGCAGCGGCTTCCTGCTCCGGCGTGAGCGTAATGAGACCCACGGAGGCGCGCAGGCAGAGCAGTGCGTCGGCCGCGTCGATATAGCCGTCGCCGTTTACGTCGCCCAGCTGGGCGGCAGCGGTGACGATGATCTTGATCTCTGCGGAATAGCCGCCGTCGACCGTTGTGGCGGTGATGGTCGTTTCGCCGACGGACAGAGCCGTTACGATACCCGTGCGGGAGACGGTCGCGGTCTGCTCGTCGCTGCTTACCCAGGTCAGGTTTTTGACGGTCGCGTCGTCCGGGGCGATGATGGGCTGGAGCGTGACGGTGCTGCCCATCATGAGCGTATGCGTCGGCTCGTCAAACCGGATGCCGGTCACGCGGACGCGTTTTGGCTGGACAGTCACGATGCAGCTGGCGCGGTAGTCCCCCGCTGCCGCCGTTACGACGGTAACGCCCGCAGAAAGCGGCGTGACCTTGCCGTCCTGACTGACGGTCGCGGCGGTCTGGTTGCTGGACGTCCAGCGGATGGTCGCTTCTGTGCCCTCGGGCTTCAGCGTCGCGGTCAGCTGTTCGGCCTCTTCTCCGGCGTAGAGCGTCAGCGTGTAGCGGTCGAGCGAGACACCGGTCAGGCCGAATTCACTGGGCTGTTTGGCCGAAACGGTGATCGGGAGAGACGCAGAGGCGCTGCCAACGCTTGCTGTAATCACTGCTTTTCCCTGTCCGACGGCAGCAACCATGCCGTTGGACAGCACACGCAGGACGGAGGTGTCGGAGCTTTCCCAAGAAACGCGACCGATATAATCATCCGGGGTTACAGCTGCCTCCAACTGCACGGAACTGCCGACGGGAAGAGACTGCGGCGCATTGGAAATCGAAATATCTGACAGCGGATTTTCCGACCAGATAACGTGCGTGACCGCCTCGACCCGTTTTTCATCGCCTTCCGGGTATCCGTTGGAGAAGACAAGATCTGCACTCCCTTCCGGAGTGTTGGGTGCAGTCAGGTATCCCGTTTCTAAATCGTATGTCAGTGCTTCATCTTCGGATTCGACTTTCAAACTATTGCGAATCTCTGGGCTGAACCACAGGTCAAGGAACACAGATTCATTGGGGAGCATGGTTATGGTGTCCGCTGCTCCGATTTCATCATTGTGGGTATAGTAACGAATGCGCGTTGTGCGTGTGGGTTCATTTTCAGAGAATTTTACAGACGCAGGCACTCTGAGATAGTAGACTCCGTCTGTGGGAATCCGGAAGCTGTAACTGCCATTATCGGTGCTTGCAATAGATTGACCATCGGCATTATAAATCACAGTATATTCACCCAGTCTGTCACCGCCCTCGTCGCGCTGAATCTGGACAACTTCTCCGGCCTTGTGCTCGCCGATGGAGAAATAGCCCTTCTGCCATACGTCCTGCCATTCCTCTTCTGTCAGTGGAGCAGCAGTCGCGATTGTGTCGTTGTTCAGCCTAGGAGCCAGCTTGTAGTGAATGTTAAATTTTTGTATACGAGAAGGTGAGCTAGTACTCCTTGTATTCCCGACTGACAAATAATAGGTACCCGGTTCCAAATCCCAAGCATAATTCTTTGTAGTTTTCGAAGTTGAACTTGCTATATCGAATTTATAGAGACTGCCATCATCCTGATTGTCGAAATATGCTTCCCGGTAGAGTTCGAAATACATATATTCGTATTGTTCGCCCGTGTCTGTTTTAGAGACATTCAGCCGCAATACCTTCTGGTCACCCTCCGGCACAGTAAACCGGAACCAATCCATGTCATTATGCGCAGAAATATCAAATGCTTGCGTAAAATCCTCATAAAGCGGCGTAGCACGGTACCATACATCATTATCCTCGATTTCATCCAGCGGGAGCAGGGAAATCATCGTCGAGCAGATTTTCTCGCTGGAGCCGCCAGTCAATTTAATGTAGTACAGTCCTTTTTCTCCGAGTTTCCAATAGAGATTGGAAAAATATTCATAATTTGATTTTCCTCCCCAGATACAGTTTGCATCGTCTCCGTATTCTGAAAGTTCCTGTCCAGTATAGATACCAGCATAACCACCGCTGTTGGAAACAACGTGAACCGTCATGTAGTCCTCCGGAACTGTGAAGCAGAACCAATCCGTATCACCGCTGCTTAAAACATGGGAAATCAGCTGGCCCGGCTCGATATAGGCTGCGTCGAGCCAGGTATCGTTGCTTTCATAGGGATCGTCACCGCCCTCCTCTACACGGATACGGAGCGCTGCGCGCTGGATTGAAACATTATATTTCTCACTATAATGATCATATTTCTCTTTCGGATATAGTCTAACGGCATACTGCCCCTGCTGGCTGCACGATAAGACGCGCGCGTGACGGGACCTGATCTCGGTTTCAGGAACAACGACAGTTCCGTCCGGTGCGTAGATCTCATAGCAGACGATCTCCGGGTTTTCAAAGTCAAAATCCAACAGACGGAGCGTATAGAGTTTCGCCTGTCCATCCTCCGGCACTGCTTCAAAGCTGAACCAGTCCTCATCATTGATTCCGCCAATGCTGAAAGCCGCGTCTGTGCCGATTGGCAGCGGAGTCGCAGTCTCTTTCGTGTCGTTCAGCTCGTTTTCATCGCCGTCCAGCAGATGAATCTCCATGGAACGCGATATTTCTCCGCTTCCCGACTTGTAAAGAGAAAATTGATATGCCCCCGGCTCGCCTGCATGCAGAAAAACAGTTCCATTCTTTTCAATTTCCCAACCTCTGTTGTTCCAGAACAGCGAGAATGCCGTTCTATCCGCATAATTAAACCCGCTGAAGGTCAGGGCGATATCCTGTCCGGGCTTTTCCGTCGTGATCGTAAAGCGATCCGTATCACCGCCGTCCAACACAAACTTCACGCTGTCGCCGTCGTGCAACTCGGTCGGGATCACATCATTGGGTTCCTGCTCGTCATTTCTGTATTCATGCAGAGCAAAGCGAACCGTCAGCGGAAACAAATTCGACGACGCTGGACCCACTTGGATCGTATTTTTTTCTTTTTTTAAAGTGAAGATTCCGTCTGTCGAAGAGGCACTGCTATAATTGATAGTCAACCAAGCATCATTTTTGTTTTCGCTCAGCCATTCGACCTTTACACGCGTGCCATCGATTGGCGCTGTGAGGGTATACTGGAGCGTATTATAAGCATCGAACGTCACCTCTACCGGCTGCTCAAGTTCGATGCTGCCGCACTCGATCGTTTTTGCAAACGCTGTGGTGCACAGCAGCAGAAGCAGCGTCAGCAGCATCCATGTCCATCTTCCGACCCTTTTCATGGTTCAGACTTCCTTTCTTGTATCTGTCTGCTTACAGTATAGCGCGCTTTTTTCCGGAGTTCAACCATGTTTTGCTGCAAAAGCGGATAAAAACCGCCTCCGCAGCCGGGATGCTGTGGGGGCGGTGCGCGTTTCTAAAACGCGCAGAATCTCTGTAGGGGCCGACGACTCTGTCGGCCCGCAGAAAGCAGAGGATCTACAGAAATCTTCGGCGAATTCAGGTGCACCTCCGCACTGGATCGTAGGGGCCGGCGGGAGGCATACAGTAAAAAAGGGAGGGCGGACAGAGTCGTCCGCCCCTACGGTGTAATATTCAGGACAGCAGCATTTTGTCGTTGGCTTCGTCGCTGCCGCTGGCGCGGGAGAACATGGCGAGAAGATCCGGGACGGTCAGCTTTTTCTTTTCTTCGCCGGACACGTCCACGACGATCTGACCGGCGTCCATCATGATGAGGCGGTTGCCATGGGCAATGGCGTCTTTCATGTTATGCGTGATCATCAGCGTGGTCAGCCCGTGCTCCTGCACGATGCGGTCAGACAGGTCAAGCACCTTGGCTGCCGTGCGCGGGTCGAGCGCGGCGGTGTGCTCGTCGAGAAGCAGCAGCTTCGGCTGCTGCAGCGCCGCCATCAGGAGCGTCAGCGCCTGCCGCTGGCCGCCGGAGAGCAGACCGACCTTCGCGGTCATGCGCTCCTCAAGGCCGAGATTGAGCGCATGGAGACGCTTCTGGTACTCGGCACGCTCCGCCTTTGTGATGCCCCATTTCAGGCCCCGGTGCTGCCCGCGGCGGGCGGCGAGGGCGAGGTTTTCTTCGATCTGCATGGTGGGCGCGGTGCCCATCATGGGATCCTGAAACACGCGGCCGAGAAGCGCGGCACGCTTATGCTCCGGCAGGCCGGTGACGTCCGTGCCGTCAATGACGATTTTGCCGCTGTCGATCTGGAACGAGCCCGCAATGGCGTTCAGCATAGTCGACTTCCCTGCCCCGTTGCCGCCGATGACAGTGACGAAATCGCCGTCGTTCAGGGTCAAATTCAGGTCATTCAGCGCCGTTTTGGCGTTGACCGTACCGGGGTTGAAGGTTTTGCAGACATTGATAAGCTCAAGCATGGCGCGATTTCTCCTTTTTGGCTTTTCCATGGAACATTTTGCCCTTCCAATACGGAATGGCGAGGAAGAGCGCGACGATCAGCGCCGTGATGAGCTTGAGGTCGTTCGTGTTCAGGCCGAGCTGCAGCACGATCTGGAGCACAAAGTAATAGATCACAGCGCCGATGGACACGGCCAGAAGCTTGAGGCCGAAATTCGTGAACAGCTTGCCGAAGATGACCTCGCCGATGATAACGGCAGCAAGGCCAATGACGATCGCGCCGCGGCCCATGTTAACATCCGCCGCGCCCTGAAACTGCGCGAGCAGCGCGCCGGAGAGGGCGACAAGACCGTTCGAAAGCATGAGGCCAAATACAACGTTCGCGTTCGTATTGATGCCCTGTGCACGGGCCATGTTCTGATTCGCGCCGGTGGCGCGGATGGCGCAGCCGCGCTCCGTGCCGAAGAACCAGTACAGAAGCGCGATCACGCCAAATGTGAAAAGAAGCAGCACTGGCAGCGGATTTTTCAGACTCAGGTCACGCACAAAGCGCTGCGACACCATCAGCGGGTATTTATCCACGCCGACGGCCTGATTGGCCTTGCTGTCCATGATGCGAAGATTGATAGAGTAAAGCGCAAGCTGCGTCAGAATGCCGGACAGGATCGCGGGAATGCCGCATTTGGTGTGGAACATCCCCGTGACAAAGCCCGCGAGCATCCCACAGACAAACGCACACAGCAGCGCCAGCCACGGGTTCATGCCCGCGCGGATCAGCATGACAGCTGCCGCACCGCCGGTGGCGATGGAGCCGTCGACGGTCAGGTCGGCCACATCGAGAATGCGGAAGGTAATGTAGACGCCGATGGCCATCAGACCCCAGATGAGGCCCTGCGCCGCTGCACCGGGCAGCGAGTTTAGTAGCGCGGAAAGGAAATTCATAGTCATTCTCCTTCTTGGTCTGCGCCTGCAATCGACCGGCAAAGAAAACCGGTTATCGGCCGATTGCAGGGGCAAACAGTGTTTCATACAGGGCCGGTCATGGGCATATGTCCATGACCGGCCGGCTGAAATCAGCCGTCAATGGCCTCGTAGCCGTCCAGCGGGGTAATGCCGAGCTGGTCGCAGATGGAGGCGTTGTACTTCGGGGTCGCGTCGGTGTATTCGACGGGCATTTCGGAGATATTGGCCTCGCCCTTCAGGATCTTCGCGGCCATCTTGCCGGTGGTCACGCCGAGATCATAGTAGCTGATGGACAGCGTCGCCACGCCGCAGCCGCGGCAGAGGCCCTCTTCGCCGCAGATCGCGGGAACACCGGCGGGAATCAGAACGTTTGCGATCGCCTCGGTGTTGGAAGCGGCGGTGTTGTCGGTCGGGATGTAGACGACGTCGGAGAAATCAGCAGCCTTCTGGGCGACGGAGGAAACGTCGTTACTGTCGGTGAAGGCGAATTCCTCGCAGGTCACGCCCTGGGCCTCGAGCGCCTTGCGCACCTCATCGATCTGGTAGCGGGAGTTCGGCTCGGCGGAGCAGAACAGCAGGCCGACCGTCTTTGTCTCGGGGAACCACTCGAGGATCATCTGGGCCTGTTTTTGCAGGTCGGCCAGATCGGACGTGCCGGAAACGTTGCCGCCGACCGTGCCGCTAAAATCGTCGATGTCGAGCGCAACGCCGTAGGCCGTGATGGACGTGCCGAGGATGGGAATATCAGCCGTGGCGGAGACGGCAGCGGTCAGGGCCGGAGTGGCGTTCGCCATGATGAGGTCGACGCCCTTGGAGACAAAGCCGTTGACGATAGTGCCGCAGTTGACGGAATCGCCAGAGGCATTCTGCACGTCGATGGTCACAGCGTCGCCGAGTTCATCCTTCAGCGCGTCGACGAAGCCCTGCGTTGCGGCATCGAGCGCCTCATGCTGCACGAGCTGGCAGACGCCGACGGTGTAGGTCTTTCCGCTCTCGGCGGGTGCGTCGGAGGAGGCCGCAGGCTCAGCTGCGGGCTGTGTGGAGGCGCAGGCAGCCAGGCTCAGGACCATCACGAGCGCCAGAAGCATTGCAAGAATCTTTTTCATGATAAATTGCTCCTTTTCTCTGATAACAGTTGATTGTTTAAAACAAAAAGGAGGCTCTGTCCGCGGAACAGAGCCTCCTTCTTACTTACGAAGAAAACACCGGTCTTATACGGACAGCTTCTCATTTTGGGTACGGTAATAGAGGCCCGCAAACAGCTCGCGGGCCATGGTAAAGCGGAAGCTCATATTCATAATGAAATCGTTGGAACGGATCTGCATCATAATGAACTCCCTTCTGCCGTACTGTCCGGCTTTTTATGTTTGCTACTATACTGCTTTAAATGCACAAAGTCAACTGTGAAAGCGACAAAATCCTGCGGCGTTTTTGAATTTGCTTTGTGCATACCGCCCGGAGTGTTCCGGGCGGTTGACATGATTTTTATTTTACAAGCGCCTTGTGGAAGACTTTCTTGCCCTTGCGGATGATCGCGCCGTCGCCTGCAAAGACTGCCTTTTCAAACGCAGTCGCGAAATCCGTGACCTTCTCGTCGTTGACGCTGATGCCGCCCTGCTGCACGAGACGGCGGCCCTCGCCCTTGGATGCGGCAAGGCCGCACTTGACGAGCAGCGTCAGGGTGTCGATCTTACCGTCAGTGAAGTCATCGTCCGTCAGCTCGGTCGACGGCATATTCTCGCTGCTGCCGCTGCCGCCGAAGAGGGCCTTTGCGCTGGCCTCCGCCTTCTTCGCCTCTTCCTCGCCGTGGACCATCTGCGTCAGCTCGTAGGCAAGAATCTCCTTGGCCTGATTGAGCTGGCTGCCCTCCCACTTGTCCATCTCATCGATCTGCTCAAGCGGCAGGAAGGTCAGCATACGGATACATTTCATAACATCGGCATCATCGACGTTGCGCCAGTACTGATAGAAGTCAAAGGGGCTGGTCTTGTTCGGATCGAGCCAGACGGCGTTGCCCGCAGTCTTGCCCATCTTCTTGCCCTGCGAATCGGTCAGGAGCGTGATGGTCATGGCGTGCGCGTCCTTGCCGAGCTTGCGGCGGATCAGCTCCGTGCCGCCGAGCATGTTCGACCACTGGTCGTCGCCGCCGAACTGCATATTGCAGCCGTAGTGCTGGAACAGGTAGTAGAAATCATAGGACTGCATGATCATGTAGTTGAACTCCAGGAAGGACAGGCCCTTTTCCATGCGCTGCTTGTAGCACTCGGCGCGGAGCATATTATTGACGGAGAAGCACGCACCGACCTCGCGCAGAAGCTCGATATAATTGAGGTTCAGCAGCCAGTCGGCGTTGTTGACCATGATGGCTTTACCTTCGCCGAAATCAATGAATCGCTCCATCTGGCGCTTGAAGCACTCGGCGTTGTGGTCGATATCCTCCTTGGTCAGCATTTTGCGCATATCGGTGCGGCCGGACGGATCGCCGATCATGGTCGTGCCGCCGCCGATGAGCGCGACGGGCTGGTTGCCCGCCATCTGCAAGCGCTTCATAAGCGTCAGCGCCATGAAATGACCGGCAGTCAGAGAATCTGCCGTGCAGTCGAAGCCAATGTAGAATTTGGCCTTGCCCGCGTTGACCATTTCGCGGATCTCCGGCTCGTTCGTGACCTGCTTGACAAGGCCTCTGGCCTGCAGTTCTTCATAAATACCCATTGTGATTACTCCTTCTATGTTTGAAAAATTTTTATCAATTATCGGATGCTGTTTCCGGCAGCGTCCAGAAAATCGCAGCCTGTTGTGCCATACGGCGGTGCATATGGAAAAACATACGGAATGTCTTCAGCCGAAAGCTCTGTCTTCTCGTCGCCGTAAGTGGTATGATACACGATCGAGCGGCAGTCGGAATTGTTGATGAGAACAATATCGCGTGCATACCGCCATACAACGTGCACGATGTCCCGCGCGTATGCGCTGGGCGTGTATGTCTTTTTCATCCAATAGCTGCCGTTATTCAGCACACGGCAGTCAACGGCCCGATAAAGCGTCATGTCCTGATTCTGTATGATAAACCAGAGCAGTGTATCCGCATCCGCCGTATAATCTCCGGCGCAGGTGATGACGGCGTCCTGCGGGAGGTCAAGCTTCTTCCGAAACAGCTCCCCCACCGCCTCCTGCGTTTTGGCTATGGGCAGATTTGATATCACGATCACGGCCGCGGCAGCGGCCAAAAGAGCAAGTGCCAGCAGGATTTTGTGTGATTTTTTCATGGCTCCCTCCTTTTAACGCACCGCAAAACCGTCTCTGTAGGGGCGGACGACTCTGTCCGCCCGCAGAATGCAGCTGTTTTTTTGCGAAAAGCTGCGGCAAACACGAATGCATCTTCCCATTTCAGTGTAGGGGCCGATGCCTACATCGGCCCGTTGGGAAGCTGCGAATTCGCCGAAAATCTTCGTGAAAATGGTGCATTCTGTCGGGCCGATGTGGGCATCGGCCCCTACAAACAGGTGGGCAGCTGCGGGACGAATTCGCATTGGGCTTTCGCATCTTGCAACTGCCTGCTGCGAACCTCTCAGTCAGCTTCGCTGACAGCTCCCCTTTCAGGGGAGCCAGGGGCGCTCCCGCGCCAAGTGCACGCTAGAGAGAAGTTACAACTCCATCAGCCGTCTGCCGCAGTGGGGGCAGATGGCGTCGTCCATGTCGTGCAGATTGCCGCAGTAGGGACAGGTTTTCTGGCGCATAAAACGCTCCTTTCCGTCAAAAACGCCCTCTGCTCTTGCGAGCAGAGGGCGAACGATCGCGGTACCACCTCTGGTTTGCCGGTTCCTTGCGGAAGCGGCCTTACGGAGCGCAGACACGCCCCTGCGCGATAACGGGCGCACCCGACACACCCCTACTGCGCAAAACGCGTTTCAGAGGGCAGCTCCGGGATGTATTCGCCTGACGCCGTCTGCTTTCTTGCACCGACCGAAAGCTCTCTGTAGACGGGGTATCAGGGTACTTCTTCCCTTCGTCACTGTGATCTTATTACAAATGCAGTATACCGTATTTTTTTCGGTTTGTCAATCAGTATTCGCCAAACAGTGCGGTGAGCTTGCCGTCTTTGACCTCGTAGAGCGCGGCGTGCAGATCCCCAATGCCCATGCAATACGAACCCGCGACATACAGCGTTCCGTATTCCACATAGATATCGGTCAGATTCTGCATTGGACTGCTCTCGTCGCGCTCGGCAAGGATGGTGCGCACGGCATTCTGTCCCGGATTTTCCAGCTTCATCACGCTTGAGGCGCAGGGGAAATATGCGGCCGAGCAATAATATGCCGGTATCTGCTTGGTATCGTCCCAGCTCAGGTAATAGAGCGTATTGTCGCCATACCAGCAGAAATCAAGCACAGGCTCGGCCACGATCTGCTCGAGCGTATTGCCGCTGCGCTTATAAAGGCCCGCGCGTCCCCAGACATATATACCGTCGGATCCGCTCAGCAGGCGGTCGAACGCGGCATACCCGCTGACTCCCTGCGCAGCTTTCCAAAGGCCGACCGTCTGAACCAGCTTGCCGGTAAGCGGCTCATACAGCGCAAGGCCGACGGAGCCGGAGTCTGAGTACTGCATCAGCCAATACTCCCCGACTGTGCAGACGTATTCACAGCCCTTCTTTTCACGGAGCACCAGCTGCGCTTTAAGACGGGCAAGGATGGCCGCAGCCTCCGCCCGGGTCACGCCCTTGCCGGGCTTGAAGCTTCCATCCGGATAGCCGGTCAGAAGCCCCTGATTGGCACTGATGAGCACGCTGCTCCAATACTCCGCAGCATCTGGAAACAGCGGCTGCCACTCCGGGAACTCCATGCGCTGCTCCTTCCAGTTGATAACATACTGTTCCGCAGCGTCTGCGCGTTCATGCACGCCGCCCCAGCCGGAGCAGAACCGTTCGAGAAGCGCGGCAATTTCGCCGCGCGGCATGGCCTCAGAGCGGCTGCCAGTGATATTGTTCAGAAGATCGTGCGCGGTGCAGACCTCATAGGCCGATTTCCACCATTCTTCTCCCTCCACACGCTTCCACTCGTCCGGGAAGGCAATGCGGGCGAACAACGTGAGGAATTCCGCGCGCGAAACGCTCTTTTCCGGCTTGTAGGAGCCGTCCGGATAGCCGGTGATCTCTGCGCTTAGATAATCGATCTGCTTATATGCCCAATGCGTGTCGGATACGTCGGTGTATTGCGCCGCGCTGACTGCCGTGCAGAGCAGCAGCGACGTAAGGACCAGAAACAGGATGTTACGTACTTTCATGTGAAGCTCCCTTCTTTGTCTGTTCCGCCAGACGCAGCAGCTCTGCTGCACCAGCAAGCGTTGTTTCGGTGATCATGCTGCCTCCAATCAGGCGTGCAAGCTCCTGCCGCCGTCCGGCAATATCCAAGCGCAGAACGCTTGTATACGTTCTGCCGTTTTCCACCCGTTTTTCGACCGTGAATTCCGTGTCGGCCATGGCAGCGATCTGCGGCAGATGTGTCACGCACAGGACCTGACGGCCCTTTGCGACTGTCCAGAGCTTATACGCGACCTTCTGCGCGGCGCGGCCGCTGACGCCCGCATCGACCTCGTCGAAGATCATGGTCCCGACGGAATCCTCCGCCGCCAGCACGTTTTTCATGGCAAGCATAATACGCGCCAGCTCACCGCCGGAGGCGACCTTGGACAGCGGACGCAGCGATTCGCCGACGTTGGCAGACATCAGGAAACGGACGGCGTCGAGGCCGTTTTCCTGCGGCTGCTGCGCGGAAAACTCGCAGACAAACTGAATTTTCGGCATATCCAGCTGCATCAGCTCGGAAGAAATTGCCGCCTGTAATTTTTCTGCTGCCATTTTCCGCGCGGCAGAGAGTGCCATGCCCTTTTCCTGCATGGCTGTTTGCAGTGCGGACAGCTTTTTCTGGAGCTGCTCGATGCGGTCGGACGCGAATTCGACTTCGTCGAGCTGCCGCTTCGCCTTTTCACAGAACGCGATCACATCCTCGACGCTGCCGCCGTATTTGCGCTTGAGCTTGTGGAGCGTATCAAGGCGCTCTTCGATCTGCTCAAGCTCATCGGCAGAATAGGTTAGATCGTCCTTCTTGTCCCGAAGCTCGTCGGCAATATCCTGCGCGGTATACATGAGGTCGTTCAGCTTTCCGCTGAGCTGCCGCATTTCATCTGACACGCGGCTGACCCGTTCCAGCGCGTGCGCGGCGTTTGCGATCATGGCTGCCGCGCCGTCCGACGTTTCATCCCCATAGAGCGCGGAAACAGCCGCTTCCATCGCGTCCGTCAGCTTTTCAGCGTTCTGGAGCACCTTCCGGCGTTCGAGCAGCTCGTCTTCTTCTCCGGACTGCAGCTCGGCGCGTTCAATTTCATCGATCTGGAATTTCAGCGTCTCGACCAGACGGAGCTTTTCCGATTCATCCATGGACAAACGGCGGATCTCCTGCTGGACAGCGCTGACCTTGTCATACGCCTGCCGGTAATCCTCCAGCAGCGCTTCGTCGTGGGCAAACAGATCGAGATAGCCGATGTGTGTCGCCTCATCGAACAGCTGCTGGGAATCGTTCTGGCCATGGATCTGGATGAGCTGGACGCCGAGCTTCCGAAGCGTGGAGACTGTGACGGGCTTGCCGCTGACGCGGCAGCTGTTTTTTCCGTCGGCGAAGATCTCCCGTGAAATGCCAAGCTCCGGCTCATACGGGATCTGGTTCTCGGCGAACCACGGCAACTCCGGCACGCCGGAGAAAATAGCGCTGACAAACGCCTTCTGCGCGCCGGTACGGATCATTTCGCGCGAGGCCCGTTCACCCAAAATGGCAGAGATCGCGTCTATGACGATGGATTTTCCCGCACCTGTCTCACCGGTGAGGACGTTGAAACCACTGTCAAAGGCGATCTCTGCCTGTTCGATCACGGCAATATTTTCGATATGCAGGGTAGAAAGCATCGGTCTTCCTCCTGTTCCGTTCTGGCCTCAGTGCTCGATCTGCTCCCGGATCTCGGCGCAGAGCTCGGCAGCGGCCTGCGTGTCCTTCAGCACAACGAAGCACGTATCGTCGCCCGCAAGCGTCCCGAGCATTTCCGGGATGTTCAGCTTGTCGATTGCGGAGGCGGCGCCGTTTGCAAGTCCGGGCATGGTCTTGACGACGATCATGTTCTGTGCGTAGTCCACGCTCGTGATGCACTGCCGGAAGATCAGGTTCAGCTTGGCGGAGAAGGTATGCTCCGCAGGCTTGGGCGCGGTCGCATAGCGGTAAACACCGTTTGGGCCAAGCTCCTTGATGATGCGCAGCTGCTTGATGTCGCGGGAAATGGTAGCCTGCGTGGTAGAGAAACCGGCCTCGTTCAGCTCAGCGAGCAGCTGCTCCTGCGTCTGGACACTGTGGTCTGCGATAAGCTCCAGAATTTTTTCCTGGCGTTTTGATTTCATAGACGTGTTTACCTCATTTTTTCAATGAATTTTCGGTTCAGGATCTCAAAAAAGCTGGTGTTTTTCAGCCGCACGAGCCGTGTGACCTTCTGCGAGCTTTTAACCGTGATCTCGTCGCCGGTGTTCAGGCGGAAGGCCCGGCCGCCATCAACGGACAAAAACGCGTTGTGCCGCCCGATCTTGCCGACCTTGACCGTTACGACACGGCTGGGCGCGACGACGATGCTTTTTGCCAGCATGGCGTGCGCACAGATGGGTGTGATCAGGAAATTTTTCGCGGACGGCTCCACGATCGGCCCGCCTGCGGACATGGAATAGGCGGTCGAGCCGGTCGGCGTGCAGAGGATCACGCCGTCGCCTGAGTAACTGGTTGCCTCTATGCCGTCGCAGTAGATGCCGAGCTGCACCACGCGGGCAATCGCGCCCTTGGTGATGACTGCGTCATTGAGCGCCGTTTCGTGGAAAAGCGTCTGTCTGCCGTTTCCGACGCTGACATCCAGCATCGTGCGCTCCTCCACGGTATAATCGCCCTTCGGAATTTTCCGCAGCAGCTCGATCTCCCCCGCTTCCAGCTCCGCGATGAACCCCATTGTGCCGATATTGACGCCCAAAATGGGGAGATTATGCTCCGTCGCGATCTTGGACGAGTGCAAAATTGTCCCGTCGCCGCCGAAGCAGATCAGCATATCCGCCGTCTTGATCTCTTTCTGAATGTCCTGAAAGCGGAGATCATGCGGAATTTCAAACGTCTTATCCACGTCAAACGGCAGGCAGAGCGCGACCTCTGCGCCCGCTTCCCTTAAAATCGAGCAGGCCTGCCGGGCGTTTTTGAATTGTTTGTCACGGTAGGGATTCGGCGAAACGACGATCTTCATAGCGTATGTTACCCTTTCAGCGCTGTATGCGCCTGCGCGACGAGCGCGTCGATATCAGGAAGCGTTTCCTGCCCAGGCTGCATGGAAAGATGCGCGAGAAATTCAATGTTGCCCTCCGGCCCCTTGACCGGAGAGAACGTCAGATTCCGGATGGTAAGGTTCAGCGACGCGGCCAGCGCGGTAAAGTCGCGCAGCACCTGCGCGTGCACGGCGGGGTCGCGCACGACGCCCTTCTTGCCGACGTTTTCCTTTCCGGCCTCAAACTGCGGCTTGATGAGGCAGAGCACCTGTCCGGTGGGCTTGAGCAGCTTCTGAATGGCCGGAAGGACGATTTTCAGGGAAATAAACGAGACGTCCACAACGGACAGGTCGAGCGGCTCGCCGAGATCCTCCGGGGTAACATAGCGGATATTGGTCCGCTCCATCACGACCACGCGCGGGTCGGAACGAATTTTCCACGCAAGCTGGCCATAGCCGACGTCGATGGCGAAGACCTTACTGGCCCCCTGCTGCAGCAGGCAGTCGGTAAAGCCGCCGGTCGACGCACCGGAGTCGCTGCATACGAAGCCGGTGGGGGCAACGTGGAAATCCCGGAGCGCCTTTTCCAGCTTTAATCCGCCCCGGCTGACATAGGGGCAGGCGCTGCCGCGCACCTCGATCACAGGCTCGTCGTCAATATTGATCTCAAGCCCGGCCTTGTCGGCCTTCTGTTCGTTGACATAGACCTCGCCCGCCATGATCATGGCCTGCGCCTTGCTTCTCGATTCCGCCAGATTGCGCGCGACAAGCAGCACATCCAGCCGTTCCTTATGCTTCATCAGGAAAGCTCCTCCTGCATCAGTTTTGTGAGCGAGCCCGCGTCCAGTCCTGCCGCGGCAAGCAGTGCGGCGGGTGCGCCGTGCGGAATAAAGCCGCGGCCAAGGTTCCGCTTCCGGCAGACTGCCGGAATCCCGGTTTCGATCAGGTGGGCAAAAATCTCGTCGGCCAGACATTCACGGTCGGATGTTTCCTCGAACACGAACACGCGTTTTGTCTTCCGGACGGACGCGTCGATCGCGTCCCAGTCGACCGGGGAGATGGTGCGCAGCTTTAGAATCTCGGGCCGGTAGCCTGCGGCCTGCATGGTATCCGCTGCGTCCAGCACGGCGTTGACCATCGTGCCGTAGCAGATGATCGTGCACGTATAGCCCTCGCGGATGCGGGTCTGGGAGGCAGCTGACCGGTAAGCGCCCTCGCTTCCGCGCGGATAGCGGATAGCCGCAGGGCCGGTGCAGGCATAGAGCGCCGTATGCAGATCCTCGCGCAGCTCGTCAAAGCTCGCGGGGCAGAAGATCTTCATGCCGGGCACCTGCCGGAGGTAGCCGACGTCGAACATCCCCTGATGCGTGTCGCCGTCCTCGCCGACGACGCCGCAGCGGTCGACAGCCAGCACGACATGGAGCTGCTGCAGAGCAACGTCATGCAGCAGCATATCATAGGCACGCTGCAAAAACGTGGAGTATATCGCCGTGACCGGCTTCATCCCCTGCTTGGCAAGCCCGGCGGCCATGCAGACCGCATGGCCCTCGGCAATGCCGACGTCAAAGAACCGGGAAGAAAACTCGGACGCAAACTGGTCAAGTCCCGTGCCGTGCTGCATGGCGGCGGTAATGGCGCAGACGGTCTTGTCGCTTGCGGCCATCCGGCCAAGCTCCTGTCCAAAAATATCAGAAAAGGTCGGGACGGATACAGTCTCACTCAGACCCGTCTCGGGGTCAAACTTCCCGATACCATGGAACTCCTGCGGCGTTTGTTCCGCCGGCGCATAACCGCGCCCCTTCTGCGTGATCAGATGGATCAGAACCGGCTCATGCAGCGCAACAGCTGTTTTTAAAAGCGTCTCGATTCTGGCAATATCATGGCCGTCGACCGGGCCGAGGTAGGTAAAGCCGAGATTTTCAAACAGCGTCGTGCCGAGAATGCTGCGGCGCATGTGCTCTTTGACCTTATGGGTCAGTGCATAGAGCCGACGGCCGAAATCACTTTTGGCCGTTGCCTGTCTGTACCATAATTTGAGGTCGAGATATTTGGGACGCAGACGCGCCTGCGCAAGATAACGAGAAATTGCGCCGACATTCGGCGTGATAGACATGCCGTTGTCATTGAGCAGAACAATCATGGGTTCGCGGCTTGCGCCAGCGTTGTTGAAACCCTCATAAGCAAGGCCGCCGGTCAGCGCGCCGTCGCCCATCAGAGCCAGCACATGATAGTCCTCCCCTGCCATTGTGCGCGCTCTGGCCATACCAAGCGCAACGGATACAGCGTTGGAAGCATGACCGGCAATAAACGCGTCGTGCACGCTCTCACAGGGCTTCGGAAAGCCGGAAAGCCCCCCCCGCTGGCGGAGCGTATCGAACCGGTCCATACGGCCGGTCAGCATTTTATGCACATAGCACTGGTGCCCGACATCGAACACGAGCCGGTCGCGGCTGGGGTCAAAGACGCGGTGAATGGCAACCGTCGTCTCGACAATGCCGAGGTTGGAGGCCAGATGTCCGCCGGTACGGCTGACGTTTTGTACAAGAAATTGTCGGATCTCGCCGCAGAGCGTCCCCAGCTGGTCCTCGGGGATATCCAGCAGATCCTGTCTGGAATGGATGGTATCTAAAAGCATGGAAATCCCTCATTTTTCTGTGCGCTTTTTTCGGATGCGCTGCGGGAGCGTCCGGAAAAAGCACAGAACCTTCGCCGCCGTGCGCACAACAGCGGTACTGCTGTTCATGGCAAGCGACTTGCCGCAGGCTTTGCCGCCGACCGTCACGCCGGAAACGACCGCAGACAGCAGCAACGTAATAAAAATCTCCGATTTGCTCTTGCTCAGGATCAGCACGCGTGCAGCAATGACCGCTGCGGCAGAGCCGGAAATAACACCGCAGATATCGCCGATGACATCGTTGCAGAACGACGATACTTTCCCGGCATTGCGGATCAGGCGCAGCGCATCCTCCGCCTCGGGCACCTTGCGCGAGGCCATTGCGTGGAACGGAACCTCGTCCGCCGCCGTGACGGCGACGCCGATGATATCAAACAGAATACCGGTCAGCACGATGCAGATCAGGATCAAAAAGGACAGCGCAAGCCCCGCGCCCTCCAGAAGATTGGACGACACGAAGCTCATAAGGGCCGAGATCAGAACGGTCGTCAGAAAGATCAGCGCGATCCATCTGAAATCGGGTCTGGCCGTTTTTCCGGCCTTTTTCTTTTTCGCAGCAGCCAAAACAGCCTCCACATCAATAATTATGTAAACTTATATCCATACAAATAAATGCTGATAAAACGCCGCATACGCGGCATTTTATCAGGATCTACAACTGTACAATGGCAGCGATTATGGTTAATCTTACGGCTTAGGTCGGGTTTGTTTTCCCCGGGAGCATCCTCTCGTCGCCGATGGAGGTGGTTCCCCTTTCATGCTCGCGTTGACCTGTCGCCATGGTCACTACCCGATTGCCACTTAGTCCGTACCGCAATCCCATAAAGGCCCTTTCGACAGTCTAGGTGATTTCCACAACAGCTTGAACCGACTCTTATCCTCTTTTGCAAACCGTCTTTCAAGGGAATATCGTCTGCGCTCAAGGCCATGAGCGCCGGACGCATCAGCTTCCCTTTCCCGGCCGGTTCACGCAAGGCAGGCTACTCTGCACACAGCGTTCACGGCTTAAAGCCGGGTAGCACCGCAATGCAGGTTCATATCCGGTATCGTACAACGGTCGGATACCACGAAGGGAGTTCGCCGCTGCACAATATCCAGTCTCCACAGCGACCGGGTCATCTTCTCCATGCCATTGGAGACAGCCCGTCCGCCGCAGGCGCAAAATCGCCTTCCCACAGCATCCACCCCAGACTGGGCGTAAGAAGCAGACACCACGGGGTTCACAGGTATGCCAAACAAAGGATTTTTAGGCCCTTCCTCGCAGCCGGCAAAGCTGACTAGAATACTGCGCCATTGCAGAGCAAGTATACCACATCACGAATGTATATACAAGCAAATATTCATAAACTTTCTGTTACGATGCGAAAATTCGGCGCTGTCGGATGCATCAGTATTCACGAAGCGCAAGCTGGCGGGCCATTTCCACAAGGAACTCAGAGCTTTCGAAGCAACCCAGCGCCTCGATGGCCGTCTTTGTCTCCGCCTCGATCATCTTCGAGCACGCGCCGATGCCGTACAGGCGGACGAACGTGTTTTTGTGCTCGTCCATGTGCGTGGCCTTGCCAAGCTTGTCCGCGTCGCCCAGAACGTCGAGCATATCGTCACGGATCTGGAACGCAAGGCCAAGGTTCTGCGCGTAGGTCTTCGCGGCCTCAAGCTGCTGCGCAGTTCCGTTCGCAGCCACGACGCCGATCTGGCAGGCCGCCTGAATGAGCGCGCCGGTCTTGCGGCGCTGGATGTCATAGATCCCCTGTTCCGTCAGCTCCTGCTCCTCGGCCTGCATATCGAGCACCTGTCCGCCGACCATGCCGAGCTCGCCCGCCTGCTCTGACAGAATGCGGATGGCCCTGACGATCACGGCAGGGTCCGCAGGCGCGTTCGCCGCCGTTTCAAACGCGGCGGTCAGCAGACCGTCGCCCGCAAGCACAGCCAGCGCCTCACCGAAGACCTTGTGATTGGTGAGACGGCCCCGGCGGTAATCGTCATTGTCCATGCAAGGCAGATCGTCGTGGATGAGGCTGTAGGTATGGACCATTTCGAGCGCGCAGGCAAAGGGAACGGCGCTCTGCCAATCTCCGCCGCAGATGCGGCAGAATTCCAGCGTCAGGACCGGACGGATGCGTTTTCCGCCCGCAAGCAGACTGTAACGCATGGCGTCGAACAGGCGCTTCTGGGGAAGCTCTTGGCAGAACTGCGCCTGCAAAAACGCTTCGATGGCAGCGCGGTACCGGGCGATCTGGTCATGAAATTCACTCATCTCGTACATACTCCGTTTCTGCCGGCGTGCCGTCGGCGGTTTTTGTCAGCTTTACGATCTCCTGCTCCGCGCTGTCAAGCTGCTTTGCGCAGGACTGGACAAGCTTTGTTCCCTCCTGAAAGAGCTTCAAGGACTCGTCCAAAGGTGCATTTCCCTGTTCAAGCTGCCGGACGATGGCTTCCAGCCGCTCCATTGAGGCTTCAAACTTCATGGATTTTTCAGACATTCTTGTCTTCCTCCTGTATCTGCTCGACCTGCGCCGTCAGACTGCCGCTGCGCAGGCTGACATGGATGCGCTGGCCGGTTGTTACGGCTCCAGCGCTTGTGACGAGCGTTCCCGTCTCATCCGTCACCATGCTGTAGCCGCGGGAGAGCACCTTTAAAGGACTCATCGCATCAAGCGCTGCGGTCAGGCGGACAAAGCGCTGCTTTTTTTCGTGGAGTGTCTTCTGTCCGGCAGCGTGCAGCCGGGTAGACAGGAAATCCAGCAGGACGCGTCGGTCCTCGACGTAATTCAGCGGACTTTGCAGCACACGCTTTTCTGCAAGGCTGTTCAGCCGCTGGCGGCTGAGCTTGAGCGTTTTCTGTACGCTCTGCTGCATGGCCGTCTGCATCATGGAAAGCTTTTTCAGCAGCTCCTGCCGGTCCGGCACGGCAAGCTCGGCGGCGTTGCTGGGCGTTGCGGCACGAAGATCCGCGACATAATCGGAGATCGTCACATCCGGCTCATGGCCGACAGCTGAAATGACCGGGATCTCTGAAGCATAGATCGCCCGCGCCACGCGCTCGTCGTTGAAGGCCCAGAGATCCTCCATGGAGCCGCCGCCGCGTCCGGTTATGATCAGGTCGGCAACCTGATAGCGGTTCGCGTAGCGGATCGCACCCGCGATCTCGGCGGGAGCCTCCGCCCCCTGCACGCGCACAGGCAGGAGCTTGATCTTTGCCAGCGGATAGCGCTTTGCCAGAATACGGAGCATATCCATGATCGCCGCGCCTGCGGCAGATGTGATGATGGCGATCGTATGTGGATATCTGGGCAGCGGCTTTTTGTGCGCCGGGTCAAACAGGCCCTCCCTGGAGAGCTTTTCCTTCAGCTGCTCGAACGCGACATACAGATCGCCCGCGCCGTCTGCCGTCAGCGCACTGCAATAGAGCTGGTACGCGCCGTCGCGCGGGAAGACAGTCACACGTCCATATGCGATCACCTGCATCCCGTTTTCTGGCCGGAAGCGCAGGCGCTGGGCACTGGAACGGAACATGACGCATTTGAGCGCCCCTTCCGCATCCTTGAGCGTAAAGTAATGGTGGCCGGAGGGATAGATTTTATAATTGCTGACCTCGCCGCGCACGCAGAGGTTTGTCAGCAGCTCGTCGCGGTCGAGCAGAAATTTGATATACTCGTTGACCTGCGAAACGGCGATGATATTCTGTTCCATCACACGCCCTCCTGCAGGGCCGTCAGAACGGCGATCCCCATGGCGTTGTCCGTGGAATATTGCGGCTCGGCAAAAACAGGCGCAAACTCCCGCATACGCTCCCGCAGCATGGAGTTGGACGCGACGCCGCCGGAAAACACGACCGGCAGACCCGGATACTGCGCAAGCGCCGTCCGCGTCGCATCCGCGATGCAGGACACAATGCAGTTCATGACAAACCGCGCCGTATCAGCCGCGCTCTGCGTGTCGGAATAGAACGTTTCCGCCTTGTTCTGGATGCCGGAGAAGGAAAACTCCAATCCGTTCAGCTTCACGCGGTAACGCTCCTTACAATCCGATTCCCGGCTCAGCGCGTCGACGGCCTTGCCCGCCGGAAACGGCAGGCCCAGAAGCTTTCCCGTGCGGTCGATCAGCTGACCGGCGGAGATATCGCTCGTGCCGCCGAGCTTTTCGGCCCTGACAGTTTTGCCGTCCGGGGTCACAAGCAGCAGCTCCGTCGTTCCGCCGGACAGGTGCCACGCAAGATGCGGCGTCTGCATCAGCTCCAGCCGCCCGGCTGACCAGAGGCTCGCCGCGATATGTCCCTGCTGGTGGGAAAATTCGTAAAGGGGGACATTTAAAATTTTTGCGAGGCAGCTGGCCTGCGACCAGCCGGCCAGAAAGCACGGCATATACGAGCCTTCGACCGCACGCGGCCGGGTGCTGACGCCGATGGCGGTCACGTTCCCAATGTTCACGGACGCACACAGCGCGTCCACCAGCTCCGGCAGGCGCTTGATGTGCGCAAACAGCGCGTCGGACTGCCGCAGCCCAAGCTCTCCCGGCTTCACGTCCAAAAGGCGTGAGCAGTTCTTTCCGCCCACGCCGTCAAATGCCGCCACCGAAGTGGTATAGTTGCTGGTGTCGAAGCCAAGCGTCAGCATGACTGCTGGACCTCGCGCGCAAAGCCGCCGAGAATGCCGTTGACGAAGGACACCACATCCTCGTTTTCATATTTGCGCGTCAGTTCGACCGCCTCGTTGATGGCGGCGCTGATGGGCGCGTCGTCGATGTACAGCGCCTCATACATACAGACCTCCATAATGGCGACGGCCATTCTGGCAATGCGGCTGAGGCTCCAGCCAACGGAATATTTCGTGATATAGCCTTCAAGCTCTTCCCGCTTCGCCTGCACGCCCTGCACCACGTTTGTCAGGTATTCCAGCTGCTTTCCATCCGGCTTTTCCGCGTAGACGTCCGTTTCGCCCTTGAGTGTGGGGTAATAGTCCTCCTCCATGAGCGTCCGCAGCGCTTCTCCGGCGGTGATATCGTTGAAGTTCATCTCAAAAACGAGATGGCAGGCGATCTCTCTGGCGTTCGATCTTGTCATAGTGTTCTCCTTGCTTCTTTTCTTCCGTGCTTCCAAAAAAGAAACCCTTTACGCAAGCAAAGGGTTTGCTTTTTGTTATTTCTTTAATTCCTTCGGCATGGCAATGCCGCAGATATTGACGTTGACCTGCGCGACGGTCAGCCCGGCGACGGATTCCACGCTGGACTTGACGGCGTCCTGCACGGTCTTGGCGAGAGAAAACACGCTCTGGCCGAACTTTGCGACCACGTCGCATTCGATCTTGACCGCGCCGTCCTTCATCGGTGTCAGGCGGATGCCGCGCGCCATCGTCTTCATGCCGAGCATTTCGGCGATATCGGTGCTGATATTGCTGGACAGGCCGCAGACGCCCTCCACCTCGAGCACGGCGGCTGCCGCGACGGACGCCACAACGTCTTCGGAGATCTGAAGCGTTCCGTTCTCAAGCTTCTGCGTAAAATACTCGTTTTTTTCAGCCATACTGGGTTCCTCCTGTTCAGGGTTCAGAAAAGGTTCTGCTTTTATATTGGATTCATTTTACCACAAAACCGTCAAAATGCAATCCCTTTCTGAAAATCCCCGAAAATCAGGGCTTGACCTCGATGATGCGCACCTGGGAAAGCATATAGTCCGTCTGCGAGGTCACAATATCCGAGATCAGCGCCGCGTCCGCGTCGCTCAGTCCCTCCGCGGGCGCGGAAACCGCCACGCAGACAACGCCGTCGTTGATATATGTCACACAGTCATCGTACCCCTTGGCGATCACAAGACTTTCGATCTGCGCTTCGCTCAGCGCCGTGCCGACAATGTTGTTGAGCGTCTGGCAGGCGGCTTCGCCGACCTCCGTGCCCTCGTCGTAGGCGATCGTCTCCTCCAGCAGTTCAACGGCGGAGTCTCTCGATTCCTGACGGCTCAGGCGCACCTGCGCGAAATAATCCGCCGCCTGCGTCTCGCTTGTCGAAGCCGCGACCGCCTCCTGTGGCAGCGATTCACTGTCCGCCACGACCAGCGTGCCCTCACCCATCACCTGCTCTGCCGAGAGCGTCTCGGTCAGGTCCTGCACATCCGTCTTCTGCGCTTTTGACCAGTTGAGGTACACGCCGGCACAGACCAGCAGCAATACCGATGCGATGATCGCGTTCCGCTTCCAGATTTTCATATAGATTCCTCCTATTGCCCTTTCATTTTTACCACTGCGATTTTATTGCTTCCGAGCCCCGTGAGGCTCGATACAGCCTGTGTGACCGCAAGACGGACGCTTGCGCGATCCGCGCCGTCGCAGACGACGAGCGCCCCCTGATACGTTGGATAGACGGTCGACTGCACCGCCGGTTCCTTTTCCGAGCCGCCCGGCTGCCGGAAGACCGTCTGCGTCTCCTGCGTCGTACTGCCGGAGGCGGTCACGGTGCGGCTGTCCGTCTGATAGATGATCTGCTCGCTGGACGAGAGCGTCAGCATCAGCCGGACGCGTCCGGCTCCGTCGATCGCGGATAAAAGCGCCTCCAGCTGCTTCTGTGTCGCGGACAGATCGAAGGCCGTGTCTGCTGACGCTGCCGTGTTCTGCTGCGCATCGGTCTTCTTCGTCTTTCCCGGCACCAGCGCCAGCGCGACGCCGAGCAGGAACACAAGCAGTGGGATACGGTATTTGCGAAGCAGCTGCGCCGCATGTTCGCGCAGCTGTGACAGCTGCAGCGTGCTCATGGCGTCCATACCTGCCTTTGCACCGGAATGGCGAAGGTCTGCTCCAGATATTGCTGAAGCTGCTGCTTCTGCGCCGGAGTCGCCTCGCCGTGGATCGTCACGGCCTTTGGATACGGCGTGGCCGCCCGCGTCTCCATTTCAAGCTCGACTGTGACGGTCAGCCCCAGCGAGGCGGCTTTGTCCAATATATATGCCTGTACGCGGCCTGATATGATCCTGGCCACAAGCTCCTGGTTCCGGATCTCGATTCCCGTTCTCGCTTCCTCCTTTTCAAGCTCCAGACGGCTGATCGCCTCTGAGAGCGCGTCATAATCGAGCTGCGCCAGCGGCGTAAGCGCCAGCAGCAGCATCACAAGCCCGCACAGAACAGCCGCCGCTTTTTTGGACGTTCCCTTCGGAATGAGCGCCAGCAGCCCCGCGCTTAAAAATGCGCCTGCCGTCAGGCGCAGCAGATATCCCCGCACAACCTCCATCATCCTGATGCCACCTTCATAAAGCAGCATGTGCTGAACAGGAGCATCAGCGCAGCGCTCCCGGTCATGCCGAGCACGTAGCCCATAGCGCTGCTCTGCGCGTCGATCAGGGCGGCGTGCTCCTTCCCTGCCGCGAAGCCGGCGATCGCCGCCGTCAGCTTCATGGTCAGATAGCAGATCGTGATCCTGAAAAACGGGACCAGCACCAGCGCGAGCACCGCCAGAATGCCGAAGGTCCCTGCTGTCGCGCGCAGCAGCTTCGCGCTTTGCAGCACGGCCTCGGACGCATCGGACGCAATACCGCCTACGACCGGGATCGCGGCAGACAGCGTAGATTTTGCCGCGTTTATTGCCGCATCGTCGCTGCTGCCGGACAGCAGACCCGTCAGGGACAGATACGCCGTGAACACATACATCACACCCTTCAGGAGCACGGTTATGCACCAGCCCACGAGCCGCCGGACGCTTGCGAGCTTCCCGCCGGGCAGCGCGCATTCGGCTGCGGCAAGGCCAATGAACGCATATACGAGCGGCACGAGCAGACTGCGGACAAGCGAGGTAAGCAGGCTGAAAAACAACGACGAGGCCATATACAGAGATCCCGCGCCCGTCAGCGACCCGGATGCAGCAGCCGCGCCGCACATTACCGGAAGCAGCAGCTTGGAATACGCCTCCATTTCATCCAGCACAGAGGCTGCCAGACCGAGCATACTTTTCATATTGGTTGCGAACAGCAGCGTGATAGCCAGCGCTCCTGTCATGGCCTGAATATGCAGCCGGTCGTCCGGGACGCTCTGGTGCACAAGCTGGCAGACGAGCGCAGCCGTCAGCAGCAAAGACGCCGTCTGCACAGCCTCCCGCAGCGTACTGACCGACAGCCCGGAGGCCCATTTGATGATTGCAAGGATCGCTTCGCCGGGGTCCGTGCGCGCTGCCGGGCTGTACGTGCGCAGTGCGTCCTGCGCGTCGTCCGGCAGGCAGGCCGTCAGCGTGTCCACATTCAGGATCTGCCGTTCCTCCTCCAAAACATCCAGCGCAAGAACGGGAACCGTCAGCACGGCCAGAATCCAAAGAAGAATTACGCAGCGCCGCATATCAGCCTCCGATCATCGTTTGCAGCAGAGAAAGCACTATTTCCAAAAGCGGCAGCGCAAGATAAAAGCTGATAAAGCCGCAGCAGATCTCGACGGCCTGCGCAAGCGCCTGCTGGCCGCTGTCCCGGCAGATCGTTGCGGCCATCTGCGCCAGCAGTCCAATGGCGGCTGTTTTGAAAAGCGGCGCGAATACAGCGCCGGACAGGCCGGTCAGCTCCTGCAGCCGGTGGAAAAAGGCCAGAATGGGCGAAAAAAACGGAAAAGACGTCAGAAAGCAGAGCGCGCATACCAGCACGCACAGGCAGAGCGTCAGCTCCGGCGCCTGCTTTTTCAGAAGCAGGCAGATCACGCTACAAAGCAGCGCCGCCGCGATCAGCTTTCCTACCGTGTCCATCAGAATTCAAACAGCGTCTTGACCATGTCAAACAGCTCCGCAATGCGCTGCACGACGATCATCAGCACCACGACCAGCGCAGCCAGCGAGGTCATGGTCGCCTGCTCCTCCCGTCCGGAGCGCACAAGGACCTGATTGAGAATGGAGACAATGATCCCGACGGCGGCAATTTTAAAGATCAGGTCAATATCCATATCAGATCAGGATCACCGCCGCTGCAAGGCCCGTACAGACGCCGAGCGTCAGATACGTCCTGCACCGTGCTGCCGCGCTGTTTTGCAGCGCTTTTACCTCCTCCCGCAGGCGGGACAACGCCAGATCGAGCGCCTGTACGCTCCCCTCAAGGTCATATCTCCCCAGCGAATCAAACAGGCTCAAAATCGTCCCCCGCGCCGCAGAGGACAGGCTCAACCCCCGCGTCTGCGCCAGCGCCTGCCGGCAGGCATAGCCGACCGTGCACGTCTGCGCGGAGGACAGCAGCGCCGCAAGGCGCGAAAAGAACTCCGCGATCTCGCGGTTCCGGCTGCCGCCGAGCGCGGCGAATATCTCCGGCAGCGGCGTCAGCCGGTACTGCAGCTCATGCCGGATACGCAGCAGCGCATCGATCAGCGCAAGCGTCTGCGCCTGCTGCCGCCGCACTGTCCCCGCCAGTCCGGCGCCGACTGCGCCGGAGGCTGCCAGGATCAGGCTCAATCCGATCAGTTTCAGCATATTGTATCCTTTCCGCGTGAAACGCCCTGTTCTTATCCAGATAAAGCACCTGCCGGAAGATCCCAAGAGAAAACAGCTCCCGGCAGAGCGGTCTATTTTCCAATTCCGCAACAGAACCGGCGTGGATCGTCGCAAGCAGCCTGACGCCGCAGCCGCCCGCCTGCCGGATCGCCGCAAGGTCCTCCGGCTGCGTGATCTCGTCGACCGCAAGCCATTGCGGGTTCATGCCGCGCAGCAGCATCAGCATCCCCTCGCCCTTCGGACAGCCGGACAGCACGTCCGTACACGGCCCGAGGTCAAACTGCGGTACGCCGTGCACCGCTCCGGCCAGCTCCAGCCGCTCGTCCACGACGGCCACGCGCTGCCTGTTTTCCGAAAGTGCCCGGATGCAGCTGCGCAGCAGCGTCGTTTTTCCGCTGCCGGGCGCACCGGCAAGCAGACAGGATTCCTGTAGATATGGAAGCAGCCGCTCCGGCGGGTGCCGGATATCGTGCGGAACACGGAGCGCAAGCGACGAGATCTCCCGCAGCCCGGTCATACAGCCGTTCTGCACAACTGCGCTGCCGCAGACACCGAGCCGGTATCCGCCCGACAGGCTGAGATAGCCGCTTCGCAGCTGCTCCTGCACAGCGTACTGCGACTGCGCGGAAGCGTTCAGCAGAGTCTGCTGCAGCTCCTTCTGGAGCAGGACGGTTCGGACACTGAGCGGACGCTCACCCCCCGCATACAGAACGGCCGGCTTCTGCCCCACCCGCAGCCGCAGTTCCTCGATCTGCGCGTCCGGTATGCCGGTCAGCGCAATCTGTACCGTCTGCGGAAGCATCCGCAGAACCTCATTTCGCATTCCCTCACCCCTCAGTCCAAGTCTATTGTTCGTCCAGCCCCGGTATTCCACCTTCTTGACAAACCCTCCGGCGCATTGTAGAATAGCACTGTTCATACGCCCCAGTAGCTCAGGGGATAGAGCATTCGCCTCCTAAGGTTACGTTACAACAGTCGCCTACTGAAAACTTCATATAGGATTTAAGTTCGAGTTTTCTTCGGGCTTAATCATAAATTTAGCCATGTCGCAATAGCTCAGTTGGATAGAG
>ULXL01032340.1_pt1 | contig 28055 bp, 33 predicted proteins | sample 1961241 | NCBI WGS metagenome assembly ULXL01 (sample SAMEA4835837, study PRJEB28245) | human gut metagenome | biome: gut microbiome; material: fecal sample | place: Denmark | collected 2008
GAGGTCTGCAAAACCTTCATCCCCGGTTCGATTCCGGGTGGCGCCTCCATAAGAGAACGGTAGTTTTGATAGAAAATTGCCGTTCTTTTTCTTTGCCGAAAAAGCCCATAGAACGGGCTTTTTTTGCGTTTCAGTTCACAATAAGCAACCGCTATGGAGCGATTCCATAGCGGTTTTCTTGTCAAAACAGCCGTTTTAGACCCGATAATTCGACTGGAGATCGAGCTATCGTTTAATCATTGTGCTATCGTTGATTTATAGGGCTATCGTTGAATTATCGGCTGCAATTTCTGTAGAAGTATCTCGCGGTTCTTTTTCTTTAATTCACATTCCCATATTCGGATGACAACCCACCCTCTATTCAGAAACAACGTAGTTATACTGTCGTCATGGCAACGATTGTAGTGAATCTTTGCTTCCCAAAACTGATTGTTCGTTTCTGGTATTCGGCGGCAACCGTGTCCGTGCCAGAAGCAGCCATCGACAAAAACTGCAATCTTACCATTTAAGAATACAAAATCCGGGTGGCCTTTAACTGGGTATTTCCTGCGCCAACCTATTATCCCTAACTCTTTGAATATATCAATTAACCGCAGCTCTGTCGATTTATTGCCGCTGGAGTGAACGGAACTCATTACTTCTGATCGCTTCTCTTTGCTGACAGAATCGCTCATTGTGCAAAATAAACCTTCACTCCTATAAACCCAAGGGCGACCTCTATTTGTTGCCTATCCCCGTAAGATAGCTCATCATTTGTGACTACTAATAGAAGGCACATCTCAAATGAGGCGCTGTCTTCATTCAAATGCGGATGAGCCGCGACACATTCGAGGACCTTTCTAAGCGCGGTCTCCCATTTCAGCAGCGTTCCTGTCTGGACGAGATATATAACATTACTACGCGATCGGCAAATACTCGTTTCGCCGACACGTCCGATAAAATCGGTTTCTATATCGTAGACAGAAGATACAACATCCATTGGGGTTAAGCAAGCCAGCTTTCGCTTTACATTTGCTTTGGCATAAGCATTCAAGAGCGTATCCTTTATATATGTCCGCACCTCTTCACCAGTCATATACTCGCGTAGTTTGCCGCCAATATCTGGCTCATCAACCAAGCTGTTCATAAAGACGGTATTTTCAGTCCTGGAGCGCGAACTGTACCCGTATTCGTCGCATTTGGTATAGGTTCGGTTTCGAACCTCACGACTTATATTCTTCGGTAACTTAACCTCGACCTCGAAAACACGCTCCACCTTGTGGGCTTTGATGCGGACGGCGATACCCGCGAGTACGACGAACCCGACACCTATGAGAGCGGACTTGGCGGCATGGGCGCAACGCCGGACTTCGAGGATTTACGGATGGACGAGCGCGAGGAACTGGGTCTTGGCCGCACTCGCCGCGAGGACTTCCAAGGCGAGAATGGAATGCAGGCAAGCGATGTGCCTGAACCGGATGAGGACATAGGGCTGGTGATTGAAATGCCGCACTCCGCCTTCACCGACACGGCGCTCGAGAACCTCAAGCGGCTGGTCGAAAGCAAAGGCAACCTTATTAAAAAGGCCCTCGGTGCGGAAACACTCGAATTGGAAATAAGAGATGACAAGGTGCGGTTCCCTTGGTTTGGGGACGGAACGGACCCTGACGCGGTCAAGGCGTACACGCATTTTGTGACTGCGCTCTGCGAGATGGCGAGGGTGCAAAAGCGCGTCACCGCAAAAGAAAAGGAAACCGACAACGACAAATACGCTTTCCGCTGCTTTCTCCTGCGGCTGGGCTTCATCGGAGCGGATTACAAAGATGAGCGCAAAATTCTGCTCAAGAACCTCTCCGGAAGCTCGGCTTTCAGGACGCTAAAAGGTGGTGCGACCAATGAGCAATAATTTTCCGAATAGAGCAACCGTTGAGCGCATCCGAAAACAATACCCAGTTGGCTGTCGTGTGGAGCTTCTCCGCATGGAAGATGTCCAAGCGCCGCCCATCGGTACAAAAGGCACCGTGCGGTATGTGGATGACATCGGCAGCCTGGGTGTTGCGTGGGACAACGGCAGTTCACTCCAAGTGGTTTATGGCGAGGATCTATGCAAAAAACTGGAGGAAACGCACGATGGACAGTAAGGTAAAAGAGCAAATCCTCGCCATCCGTGACACCGGGCTGACAAATATGTTTGATACCCGCACCGTTCAGCGCATGGCCCACGAAATGAATTTCTTTGAACTGGTGGTTTTCCTTGAGGAGCACAAGGACCAATACGTCCGCTTCATCCTCACAGGCGAGGAATAACGGCTATGAACCGCACAGTTACGTCGGCCGCACGGCAAGTTGACCGGGAAACCATAAGGAGGACAAAGCAATGTGGAGCGAAGGCATCATCGCAAGCCCGACGACGGGAACAAAATACAAATACTGGGTTAAGCATTTTGCGCAAGGCTCCGAGTTCGGCATCGACGGCGGCAGGATCAGCAAACTGACCATCCGCAAGCTGGACGAGAGCCGCGACCTTGTGAACTACGACAGGGACTGGGACGTTGAACCCACCACCGACGAGGTCAGGGAGGTTTACGCCATCATCCTAGAAAAGTACAACTAAACGCAGAAACAACCGAGGGCACCCCGAAAAGGGGCTGTCTCTCATACAGATAGATTTTGACGGACTGCCAATGGCGGTCTTTTATTTTTCCCGGAAGGAGGCGGTCAGCATACGAAAGCTCAAGAAATACAAACCGACGCGGTTTATGACCACAGATTCGGCATATGACAAGGCCGCCGCCGACTACGCAGTAGCTTTTATCGAATCACTCTGTCACACCAAAGGCACATGGTCTGGAAAGCCCTTCGAGCTGATCGACTGGCAGGAGCAGATTATCCGTGATGTGTTCGGAACTCTGAAGCCAAATGGATACCGGCAGTTCAACACCGCCTATGTAGAGATCCCAAAGAAGATGGGCAAATCCGAGCTTGCGGCGGCGGTCGCGCTGCTGCTCACCTGCGGGGATAACGAAGAACGCGCCGAAGTCTACGGCTGCGCCGCCGACCGAAACCAGGCGTCCATCGTTTTTAATGTTGCGGCGGATATGGTGAGGATGTGTCCGGCGCTCTCCAAGCGCGTCAAGCTCCTCGACGCCACCAAACGGCTCATCTATCAGCCGACCGGCAGCATCTATCAGGTGCTGTCCGCCGATGTCGGCAACAAGCACGGCTTCAACACCCACGGCGTGGTATTTGACGAGCTGCACACCCAGCCAAACCGAAAGCTTTATGACGTTATGACCAAGGGCAGCGGCGATGCGAGAATGCAGCCGCTGTATTTTTTAATCACCACCGCCGGGGACAACCAGAACAGCATCTGCTGGGAGGTGCATCAGAAGGCGCTGGATATCATCGACGGCAGAAAACACGACCCGACATTCTACCCAGTCATATACGGTGCTGCGCAGGAGGATGACTGGACAGACCCCAAGGTGTGGAAAAAGGCAAACCCCTCGCTCGGCATCACTGTCGGCATGGATAAAGTCAAGGCGGCATTTGAGTCCGCTCGCCAGAATCCCGCCGAGGAGAACAGCTTCCGGCAGCTCCGCTTGAACCAGTGGGTCAAACAGGCGGTGCGCTGGATGCCGATGGACAAATGGGATGCCTGCGCCTTCCCCGTGGATGGAAAGGCTCTTGAAGGGCGCGTCTGCTACGGTGGCCTTGACCTTTCCTCTTCCACCGATATTACGGCGTTCGTTCTGGTGTTCCCGCCGCTGGACGAGGATGACAAGTATAGTGTGCTCCCGTTCTTCTGGATACCGGAGGACAGCATAGATCTGCGCGTCCGGCGCGACCATGTCAATTACGATGTGTGGAAAAAGCAGGGCTTTTTGCAAACCACCGAGGGCAATGTGGTGCATTACGGATTTATCGAAGCCTTTATCGAAGAACTGGGTGCGAAATACAACATTCGCGAGATTGCCTTCGACCGCTGGGGCGCGGTGCAGATGGTACAGAACCTTGAAGGCATGGGCTTTACCGTTGTGCCGGTCGGCCAGGGGTTTAAAGATATGTCCCCGCCGACCAAGGAGCTTATGAAGCTGACGCTGGAAGAGAGGATCGCCCACGGCGGTCATCCGGTCCTTCGCTGGATGATGGACAATATCTTCATCCGCACCGACCCTGCCGGGAACATCAAGGCGGACAAAGAGAAATCCACAGAAAAAATCGACGGTATAGTCGCCACGATTATGGCGCTCGACCGGGCGATTCGCTGCGGCAACGATACGGGCGAAAGCGTGTATGACACACGCGGTCTGCTCGTTTTTTAATTGGAGGGAGCTGCCTATGAACATCTTTCAGGGAATATTCAAGCCCCGCGACAAACCGAAGAATTTAGGCGGAGGCACCAGCTTTTTGTGGGGCGGCTCGTCCTCCGGCAAGGTTGTCAATGAACGGACAGCCATGCAGATGACGGCAGTCTACTCCTGCATCCGTATCCTGTCCGAAGCCATCGCCTGCCTGCCGCTGTTCGTGTACAAATACGGGGATGACGGCAGCAAGGACAAATATCTCGACCACCCGTTATGGCGCGTACTGCATGATGAGCCAAATCCGGAGATGACCAGCTTCGTTTTCCGCGAGACCCTTATGAACCATCTTCTGCTGACAGGCAACGCCTACGCGCAGATCATCCGAAACGCCCGTGGCGATGTTGTGGCGCTGTATCCACTCATGCCCGACCGCATGACTGTGGATCGGGATTCGCAAGGGCGGCTGTATTACCGTTATAGAAAAAGCAGCGACGACGCGCCGGCGGTCAGCAAGAACAAGCCGAGCGATGTAATCCTCGCGCCAAGCGATGTGCTGCACATCCTCGGGTTGGGCTTTGACGGGCTGGTCGGCTACTCGCCGATTGCCATGGCGAAAAACGCGGTGGGCCTTGCTATCGCCGCAGAGGAATACGGCGCCAAATTCTTCGCCAACGGTGCGGCGCCATCCGGCGTCCTCGAACACCCCGGCACCATAAAGGACCCGGAGCGGATACGGCAAAGCTGGCAGTCCACCTTCGGCGGCAGCGCAAACAGCAACAAAATCGCTGTCCTGGAGGAAGGGCTCAAGTATACGCCTATCGCCATATCGCCTGAACAGGCGCAGTTCCTTGAAACACGCAAATTCCAGATCAACGAAATCGCTCGAATCTTCCGGGTGCCGCCGCATATGCTGGCAGATTTGGAAAAGTCCTCGTTTTCCAACATTGAGCAGCAGTCGCTGGAGTTCGTGAAATATACGCTCGACCCGTGGGTTATCCGCTGGGAACAGGCGATGAACAAGTCGCTCCTGCTCGAAAGCGAAAAGCGCGATGTGTTCACCAAGTTCAATGTGGATGGCCTGCTTCGCGGCGATTATGCCAGTCGCATGACAGGCTACGCCACGGCGCGCCAGAACGGATGGATGAGCGCCAACGATATCAGGCAGCTTGAAAACCTCGATCGGATACCGGCGGATCTCGGCGGCGATCTTTATCTCATAAACGGCGCAATGACCAAATTGCAGGACGCCGGCGTATTTGCAAATACAACTACAACAGAAACGGAGGAATCCTCAGATGGACAAAACAAATCGAGCGCAAAGCCCGGGAAAAGCCCCCGCAAGGGCGCGTGACAGAACGCATTTCTGGGATTGGGAGCCCGATGATGGATCGGGCAGCCGCACCCTTTACCTCGATGGCACCATTGCGGCCGAAAGCTGGTGGGACGATGAAATCACGCCACGGATGTTTAAGGAGGATCTGTTTTCCGACAACGGAGATATCGTCGTATGGATCAACTCTCCCGGCGGGGACTGCGTGGCTGCTTCACAGATTTACACCATGCTCATGGACTACACAGGCAATGTCACCGTGAAAATCGACGGGCTGGCGGCGAGCGCCGCTTCGGTCATCGCTATGGCGGGAACCGAGGTGCTCATGGCGCCAACGGCGTTGCTGATGATTCATAACCCTATGTCGGTCGCTATCGGCGACACCGAGGAAATGCAAAAAGCCATCGCCATGCTGGACGAGGTCAAGGAAAGCATCATCAACGCCTATGAAATCAAGACCGGACAGTCGAGGGCGAAAATATCTCATCTCATGGACGGCGAAACGTGGATGAACGCGAACAAGGCCATCGAGCTGGGCTTTGTAGACGGCATCCTGGAGGACAATAAACGAGCGCATACCGATGACGTGGTCTTTGCCTTCAGCCGCAGGGCGGTGACCAATTCGCTCATGAACAAGCTCATCTCCAAATCCGCGTCGGCGCCGGAGCAAAAGAAGCAGGACGCGCCTGTCGGCGTTTCCATCGAAGCGGCTATGCAGAAACTGCAGGCCCGTAAATACATTTAATGGAGGTATTCAACATGAAAAAGGTACTCGAAATGCGCGAAAAACGCGCAAAGGCATGGGACGCTGCAAAGGCGTTTCTGGACACCCGCGCCAAGGATGGCGTCCTTTCCGTTGAAGACAACGCAATCTACGAAAAGATGCTCGCGGATGTGGACGGTATGGCGCACCAGATCGCCATTGAAGAAGACCGCGTGGCAAGGGACGCCGCAATGGCGCAGCCGACCAGCGCGCCCATTACGGAAAAACCCAACGTACAGAACGGCAAGCCCGTCATCCCCAGAGCGACCGCAGAATATCGCGAGGACTTTTTAAATCTCGTGCGCGGCAAGCGTCCTGTTCACAACGTAATGGAGGAGGGTACGCCTTCCACCGGCGGATATCTTGTGCCCGTGGAATTTGACAAAACCCTCGTAAAGGCTCTCGCCCGCGAGAACGTGATCCGTTCCCTGGCAAAGGTCATCACTACCGCGGCGCCGCACAGAATCAACGTCGCGCTGACGGATGTATCCGCTGACTGGGTGGCGGAGAGCGGCGTATTTACGCCCAGTACGCCAACCTTCAACCAGCTCTCTCTTGACGCGTTTACGCTTCGCGCTGCGGCGCTGGTTTCGGAGGAGCTGCTCCAGGACTCCATGTTTGACCTTGAGGATTATCTCATCCACAACTTCGCCCTGGCTTTTGCGGCGAAGGAGGAGCAGGCATTCTGCGTCGGTACAGGCGAAGGCCAGCCCACCGGTATCTTTACCGCAAAAGGCGGAGATGTCGGCGTAACGACCGCCGGAGCTGCTGATATCAAGGCGGACGAACTCATTGACCTGACCTATTCTCTGAAGGATGGGTACAAGAAAAACGCCGTCTTTGTTCTGAACAGTGCTACGCTTGCCGGTATTCGCAAACTAAAGGACGGCAACGGTGTGTATATGTGGCAGCCGTCGCTGCAGGCGGATCAGCCGGACCGCCTGTTTGGGTTCCCTGTATATGTCTCCCAGTACGCGCCGACCATCGCCGCCAACGCCTACACCGTCGCATTCGGCGATTTCCAGAATTACTGGATTGCTGATCGCAGCGGCAGAACCATTCGCCGGGCTAACGAGCTGCATATCGCCAATTTGCAGACCGGCTTCTACGCCTTCCAGCGTGTGGACGGCAAGACCGTGCTGCCCGAGGGCATCAAGCTGCTCAAGCAGCATGCTTAAGGAGGGTTGATCCATGAGCTACAACGCAAAGAACTACACCGAACAAGGCGGCGAAAAAACCGTCATCGGCGGTACGCTGGAGATCAAGGAGGGAGCCTCGGTAACGGGGCTCTCTGCCTCTCCTCTTTTGCCTGCCACCAACACCGTCCTTGGCGGCGTAAAGGCAGCTGCGAAAACAGCTACTGACACCGTCGTCGCAAAGATCGGCGCCGACGGTAAGCTCTATGTGCCGACATACCCTGTGGTGCCGGAACCAGCTGTGGCAGAAAACCAGGCGGCAAGCACAGCTGAGGATATCCCCGGCCTGCTCGCCGATTTCAATGCTTTGCTTGCGAAGCTCAAGGCTGCCGGGCTTATGGCGGCGGATACGGAAGAATAAAGGAAAGGACGGTAGCGGTATGACTCTGCTTGAAAAGGTGAAGGCAAACCTCATACTTGAACACTCGGCGGACGATGAGCTTCTGCAGATGTACATCACCGCCGCCGTCTCGTATGCCGAAAGCTATCAGCATATCGCCGAGGGCTTTTATACTGAGAACCCCATGCCGCCTACTACTGAGCAGGCCGTCATCATGCTGTCGTCCCACTTTTATGAAAGCCGGGACGGCAGCGCGGGTGGGTTTTTCGCGGTGAGCGTGAAAGCCGGTCAGCAGGTGTGGAATACGGTCAACCTGCTTCTGCGCCTTGACCGGGACTGGAAGGTGTAAACTACATCGACTGCAAAATGTTTCCTAAGGCTCGGTTACGATGTCATACGGCCATTCGTTTATTCCACCGAAGTCATACACATTGGTATATCCGATGCCTATAAGTTTTTTTGCAGCCTGTGCGCTACGATTACCCGAACGGCAGTAGATGAGAATCTTGGCATTTAAATCAGGCAGCAACTCCGGCATCTCATCCGCAATGGTTTCGTTGGGTATTAGTATCGCGTTTGGAATGTGCCCTGAGTTATACTCCTCCGCAGTCCGCACATCGAGTATGATTATTTCTTGTTCACTGTCGATTCTTGTTTTGGCGTCTTCTGCTGTTATCTTCGTATACGCTATGGCCGAAGAGCCGGGCGCCTCATCTGAACCTGCTATGTTGGCAGATGGCACGATTGTGCTCGTAACAAGTAAACCTAAGACAATACCCAAGACGGTTGAAATATATGGGTTTGCGGTTATAGGACAGCTCCCGGTGGAACATCCGATCAATTTATATAACACAAAATATCCGGCCAGACCGCCTATCACGGCGCCAACTAAATAATATATGACCATAATCGCTCACTCCTTTTAAATTACATTATAGCAAATGAATTTAAAAGACAGTGACATGATCACGCTTGTTGTTGAGCGTGAGGTGTCTGGACTACGAATGAAAGGTGTGATCGGAATTGGAAGATTTGAGCATAAGCTTCGGAAAGATGAATACGTTCATTGACCTCATCGAAACACTGACGGTCAAGGACGCTGAAGGCTTTGCGGCAGAGACTGACAACATACTCGCTTCAATCAGGGCGTATCAGGAAGGTCGGCACGGCAGCAAAGTCTGGGCAAACAGAGCCGCATTTACAGAAGCCACCGACCTTTTTTGCTTTCGCCGCATTCCGGGCATTACGGTTACAACCGCCATGTACATCGTTACCGCCGGCAGACGCTTTGAAATCACTTCCGTAGAAAACGCAAAAGGGCGCGGGATGTATGTGGAGGTGTTGGCGAAGGAGGTGAAGCCGAGTGGCTAAATGCGATATAAAATTGCCGGATGTGTATATGGAGAAGCTCGCCCGACTCGGAAGCAGAACAGATGAAATCTGCGAGAAGGCGCTTGAGGCTGGCGGCGCGGTAGTGTTGGCCAAGGTGAAAAGCAATCTGTACGCCGCTGTGGGACGCGGCACGAAATATGGTTCCCGCTCCACAGGCGAACTAAAAGGCGCACTGGGTCTGTCGCCTGCCAAGGTCGGACATGACGGCAACCACAACATCAAGATTGGGTTTGCCGAACCGCGTCGGGGCGGCGGCAGCAACGCGAAGATCGCGAACATCCTCGAATACGGTAAGCACGGACAGGCTCCAAAACCGTTTTTGAAACCAGCAAAATCCGCGTCCAAAGCCGAGTGCATTGAAACGATGAAGCGGGTGTTCGAAGAGGAGGCCGGAAAATTATGAGTCTGCTCTCCGACCTTAACGCGCTGCTTTCTCCGCTTATCCCGATTGAAACGGGCGTGTTTTCCGGCGCCGCGCCAGACCGTTATGCCGTAGTTACGCCAATGAACGACTCCTTTGAACTGTTCGCGGATAATATCCCGAACGGGGAGATACAAGAGGCGCGGATTTCCGTTTACGACAAGGGCGCTTATACCGTGATAAAAAACGAGATCGTTCGCGTGTTATTGAGCGCGAACATTACCATAACCGACCGTCGATACATCGGATACGAAGACGATACCGGCTACCACCACTACGCCATCGATGTGGTGAATAATTACGAACTGGAGGACTGAACAATGGCAACCATCGGTCTTGATAGACTTTATTACGCAAAAATCACCGAAACCGTGAATGGCGACGAAACATATGCTGCCCCCGTTCAACTCGCAAAAGCCATCTCCGCCGATCTGTCCGTAGAGCTTGCCGAAGCGACGCTGTATGCGGACGACGGCGCCGCGGAGATCGTGAAAGAATTCAAAAGCGGCACGCTTTCCCTTGGAATTGACGAGATTGGATCGAGTGTAGCTTCTGACCTGACCGGAGCGTCCATCGACGAAAACAACGTTCTGATATCCGGCAGCGAGGATGGCGGCGCACCTGTCGCGATCGGATTCCGCGCCAAACGAGCCAACGGTAAGTACAAGTACTATTGGCTCTACCGCGTGAAGTTTGGTATTCCCGCTACGAACCTTGCAACCAAGGGCGATAGCATCACGTTCTCAACGCCTACCATCGAAGGGACGATTCTTAGGCGCAATAAGCTGGACGGTAACGGCAGGCATCCCTGGAAGGCGGAGGTTACCGAAGGTGATACGGACGTCGCAGCCGCTACCATTACCGGTTGGTACAACGCGGTATACGAGCCCGTTTTCCAAACAGGCAGCGCCGATCTTTTGACACTGACCCTCGGCTCTTTGACGCTGACGCCCGAATTTGATGCCGATACCACCGAATACACCGCCGCTACCGCAAACGCGACCAATACCGTAACCGCAACAGCAGTGGATGCCGGCGCCACCATTGCAATCACACTCGGCGCCACACCCGTTACCAATGGTCAGGCGGCAACCTGGCAAAGCGGCGAAAACACCCTGACTGTTACCGTAACCAGCGGTATCCTGAGCAAGATCTATACCGTCACGGTCACGAAATCTTAAGGAGGGGCAGATAGATGGATAGCGAAAGAACGGCTGTCATCACCATAGGCGACGAAGAATACACGCTCGTGCTAACCACGAAAGCCACGAAGGAAATTGCCGGCCGCTACGGCGGGCTCGAAAATCTCGGCGATAAGCTCATGAAAAGCGAGAACTTCGAGATGGCGATCGGTGAGATCGTGTGGCTGATTACGCTTCTTGCCAATCAGAGCATCCTTATTCACAACCTGAAAAGCAGGGATCTGAAGAAGCCCTTGCTGACTGAGGATGAGGTCGAACTGCTGACTAGCCCGTTTGACCTCGCTGGATACAAGGCGGCGATCATGGATGCTCTGTATAAGGGGACCAAGCGCAACATCGAAAGTGAGCCCGACTCAAAAAACGCGGTGGTCGGGTAACAGATTCCGAGCTGTTTACCCGACTTCTTTATTACGGCATATGCCACCTTAATCTGACGCAGGACGAGGTGTGGTATATGCCGTTTGGTCTGCTGCTCGATCTGTGGGAGTGCCACAAGCAGTATAACGGCATGGCAAAACCGCACCGAGAGTATTTTATCGACGACATTATCCCAAGCGGCTACTGAGGAGGTGAGGAATTGTGGCGGACAACTTCGGCCTTAAGATCGGCCTTGAAGGTGAAAAAGAGTTTAAAAAAGCGCTGTCAGACATCAACCAGAGCTTCAAAGTGCTGGGCAGCGAAATGAAACTCGCCACTTCCCAGTTTGACAAAAACGAGAAATCCGTAGAATCCCTCGCCTCCCGAAACACCGTCCTCAATAAAGAGATCGAAGCGCAAAAGCAGAAAATCGAAACGCTACGCGCCGCGCTGCAAAATGCAGCTGAGTCCTTTGGCGAAAACGACCGCCGCACCCAGGCATGGCAGATCCAGCTGAACAACGCGGAAGCTGCTTTGAACGACATGGAGCGCGAACTTGCGGACAACGCGGAGCAGGCCGACAAGATGGGCGAAGAGCTTGAGGATTCCGGCGACGCTGCCGAAGAAAGCAGCGGTAAGTTCGAAAAACTGGGAGGGGTTCTCAAAGGCATCGGCGCGGCGATGGGCGCTGTCGTCGTCGCCGCCGGAGCGGCCGCTATCAAGCTGGGCAAAGAGGTCATCGAGCAATTTGGCGAACTGGAGCAGAACCTCGGCGGCTCGGAGGCGGTGTTTGGCGAATATGCCGCTTCGATTCAGAAAATCGGTGAAGACGCATACAAGAACCTCGGCGTTTCGCAAAGCAGTTATCTGGCTACCGCGAACAAGATGGGAGCGCTGTTTCAGGGCTCCGGCATTACGCAACAGAAAAGCCTTGAGCTGACTACCAACGCCATGCAGCGGGCTGCGGATATGGCGTCCGTGATGGGCATTGATATGGAGAGCGCCCTCGAAGCCGTGACCGGTGCGGCAAAGGGCAACTTCACCATGATGGACAATCTCGGCGTCGCGATGAACGCGACTTCCATTCAAGCCTATGCCGCATCCAAGGGCCTGGATTTCGTGTGGGCGAGTGCGTCCAACGCGGATAAAGCCGAGCTTGCAATGCAAATGTTCTTTGAGAATACAGAGCAGTATGCCGGGAACTTTGCTCGCGAGTCTACGGAAACAATAACAGGCTCTATGGGGCTTATGAAAGCGGCGACCTCGTCATGGATCGCCGGGCTGGGCAACGCCAACGCCGATATGACGAATTTGACCGCCAATATGGTTGATTCCTTCCAGGCAGTGGTCAAGAACATCGTTCCTGTGATCGAGAACATTGTCGCGGCTTTACCCGCTGCACTCGGCGCTATCCTGCAGGCGGTCGCGGAGCTGCTGCCTATGCTGCTTTCCACCGCGACCAGTTTGTTCTCGCAGGTGTTGAATACGATACTGTCGCTTCTGCCGCGGCTCATCCCGGCCGCCGTTCGGGCTGTGATGACCATCGTCCGTGCTCTGATCGACAACCTGCCGCTTCTGATCGACGCGGCGGTACAGCTTGTAACGGCGCTTGTCGGGGGCGTCGCTTCCGCATTGCCGGAGCTGATCCCGGCGGCGGTGCAGGCGGTCGTTACCATTGCCGAGGGGCTGATCGCCAATCTGCCTATGCTGCTGGACGCGGGATTGCAGCTCATATTGGGTCTGGTGCAGGGTGTCTTGGACGCATTGCCTGTGCTGATCGAGGCGCTGCCGTCCATTATTATTGGCATTGTAGACTTCATCCTTGGCGCGATACCGCAGATCATCGATGCCGGCATACAGCTCCTGACCTCGCTGGTGGCCGCGCTGCCGGAAATCATCATAGCCATCGTGGAAGCAATACCGCTTATCATCGATGGCATCATTACGGCTGTGATCGACGCCATACCGTTGATCATCCAGGCCGGAATCGATTTGCTCATCGCGCTTATCCGCGCGCTGCCGCAGATTATCACGACCATCGTCAAGGCAATCCCCAAGATTATCTCCGGCATCGTTGACGCGCTGATCGGGAACATCGACAAAATCATCATGGCGGGCGTCGAGCTGTTCATCGCGCTCATTGAAAACCTGCCCACCATCATCGTTGAAATCGTCAAGGCCGTGCCGCAGATCATTGCAGGAATCGTAGAAGCGTTCGGCAGCCTTATGTACAAAATCGTGGAGATCGGCGGCAATATCGTCAAAGGGCTGTGGGACGGCATCAAAAGCCTCGCTTCCTGGTTGTGGAATAAGGTCTCAGGGTGGATAAGGTCAATTTGGGACGGCATTTGCGACTTCTTTGGGATTCGTTCGCCGTCCGATGAAATGGCGTGGGTCGGCGAGATGCTTGTGAAAGGTCTCGCGGACTCCATCAAAGATAACGGCGATGAAGCGGTCAAAGCGGCCGAAGCCATGAGCGACGACATCAATGGCGTTATGCAGGGCCTTGCCGCTGACATGCAGACCGGGTTTAGCACGGACTTCTCCGTAAACGGCCAAGTGAACGGCGACGGTGGCGGACTTGCCGCTGTTATCGCACTGCTTGAAAAGTATCTGCCGCAGATGGGCAACTATCAGCTGGTTGCGGACACCGGCGCTGTCATAGGGTGGCTCGCGCCCAGCATGGACGACGCGCTCGGAAGCATGAAACGCAGAAAGGAGCGATTCCTGTGAGCTACATACTATTCGGGGAGAAAAGCACGAAGAGCGATTATGGCTTCATGGTCGCTCCATATATGCTTCCCATGCCGGCAATACAGACAAACAATGTCGAAATACCCGGCAGGGACGGAAGCCTCGATTTAACCGAAGGCTTCGGCCGTGTCCGTTATTCGGACAGATCTCTTGCACTCACATTCTATGCGCTGGGCTCGTATGATGCCGCCGTGTCGGAATTTATCAACGATGTGCACGGCAGAAAGATGCAGCTTGTGTTCGGAAAGGACTCCGACTTCTACTATGTCGGGCGAATCAGCGTGGACGGGCTCGAAAAGCGAGACGGGTATTGCGTTATTACGGTAAACGTGACAGCGGAGCCGTACAAGTACAAGCGCGCGATAACGACTGTCACCCGCACGGGAAGCGGCACGGTTACGCTTGCGAACCTGCGTATGCCCGTAGTGCCGGAAGTGACCGCCAGTGTTGAAGCATATCTTGTGTATCAATCCGGCGGCGTACCGACAACGACCGTTATCGCAGCGGGTACGCATCTCGTGCCAACCTTGTTGCTTGAAGCCGGGACGAAGACCGTTGAAGTCACCACGACCGGGGAGGTTTTTTTTTCGTATCGAGAGGGGGCGCTGTGATGTTTACCGTTTTTAACGATAACGCGCTTCTATATGACCCGCGTCTGCCGGAGTACGTCCTCACCGATCCCGTGCTGTCGCTTACGAAAAACGAGCCGGCGCGGCTGTCGTTTGGCGTTCCCAAGGCAAACCCCAACAGCGGCGAGGTCGCTCGGCTTCAGAGCCGCATAAAAGTTTTCCGGGATGGTGCGCTTGTGTTTCTTGGGCGCGTGATCGAGGACGGCGTAGGGCTGAATCATCGGCAGACCTATGTTGCGGAGGGTGCGCTGGCGTTCTTGTTGGACAGCGTTCAGCGTCCGTTTGCCTTTGAGGGTTCAGTCGAAGCGTTCTTAACGCAGCTGCTGACCGTTCATAACGCGCAGGTGAACGCGGATCAGCAAATAGCCGTGGGCAGCGTTACGGTTGAACCCGGCGTCACGATAACGGCTTCATCCGAAGAGTATGCGTCCGTGTGGGCGGTGTTGAAAGAACAGCTTGTGGATATATATGGCGGGTACTTGGTACTCTCCTTTGACGCGTATGAACACCCCGTGCTGAACTATCTCACCTTCCCGCCCGACACGGCGACCCAGCGTATTGAGTTTGGGGAGAACCTCATCGACCTCGCCGCCGCCCGAAACGCCGACGAAACATTTACCGCCTGCATCCCGCTTGGCGCGATGCTGAAAGAGATCGATGAGAACGTGGACTCCGACGAACGGCTCACGATAGCGGACGCGAACGGCGGACTGGATTACCTTATCGACTCCGTTACCGCCGCGCAGTACGGTGTGATTTATGCGCCCGTGGAACTGACCACCTTTGAGGACGAGAAGAACGCCACCTACCTCATGCAGCGCGGCCGCGCTTGGCTGGCGGGTATCGGCACACGGCTCAAGGAGAGCATATCGCTTACGGCGATCGACCTCCATAACGTGGATGCGGATGTGGAAGCGTTCTCTTTCCTCGACCGTGTCGTCGTATCGTGCGGCGAAGTCTGCCCGGAAAGCGAGTTTGTCCTTTCGGGCATGGAGATTCCGCTGAACAATCCCGGCAGTACGAGCATTACGCTGGGCGATACGCGCCCTTCGCTTATCGGGGACAACGCTGTGCAGAACGCTTCGGCGGCAAAGCGGCTGGCAACCATCGAAGCCGACTATATGACAAATCAGGAAGCCATGGCCATCACCAATCATCAGATTGAGCAAAATACCTCCATATTGCAATCGGCGCAACAGATCATCCTGTCGGCTTTGGAGGAGTATGTTAAGACCTCCGATTTTGATGCGTTGCAAAGCTCTGTGCAGACTTCGCTTTCCATTATGGCCGGCACGATTGAGGCGAACTTTTACGAGAACGCAAGCGATATATCTGTGATCAACGGTGAGGTATCACAGCAGTTTGAGAGTATCCGCAGCTTCATCCGGCTTATTTCGACGGGTATCGTGCTCGGCGAAAGCGGCTCGAGCATTAAGCTCAAGCTCGAAAACGATATCCTATACTTCTTTGCGGGCGACGAGGATACAGTTTCTACCGGCAACGCCCTTGCGTACTTTTCAGCCGGTAAGCTGTATGTGAACAATGTGCAGGTATTAACGTCTCTGCGCATAGGCCCATTTGCCTGGGTGCCGGAGTCGGATAACCTGAACTTCAAGCTAATGGAGGCGTGATATGGCGAATTGGATAAACGGGGCCATGAATAGCGGTTATACCGTTGTCAGCGGTTCGTTGACCGGCAACGCAAATTCAAAAGTCGCTTGTTGGGTCGAGTATAAGCTCCTTTCACAGTCTATCGTGTACAACACCAGCACGATTCGCATTTACGCTTACCTGGCAACGGCGCAAGGCTCTTCGAAGTACTGGACATACTGGAACAATCATACGGGTGATACACGTGGCATGTTCAAGGTATACGCAGCCGGGAGCCTTGTTTACGAGCGCGAAAAGCGCGGATTCGCAACTTCTAACGTTCCAACGCCTTTGGATTTTACCACACAGTATGAAACGGAATATTCCAGTGCGGAGGACAGGAAATACATTACGGTGTTGACCGATAACGCTTCAACCAGGGCGATGGCGTACGGTGATTTTACAATAGCGCATAATTCAGATGGCACAAGGCAGTTCACGCTTTCGTTCAACGGCGATTTTAGTATTGCTTCATCCTTCGGAACAGTAAGCGGGTCTATTACCATTCAGCTTCCGACCATACCGCGAAGCACGGTGCCGTCTGTGAGCAGCGTAACACTTGGCAGTGCCGCTACGATTTCAATCTCACCCGCTTCCTCGTCGTTCCGGCATACCTTCCGGGCACAGTTCGGAAGCAGGGCGCAAACAACGATAGTGTCGCTGACGAGCGCGACCTCCATATCCTGGACGCCGGCGCTGGCAGAGGCACATGCCGCGCCCAATGCAATCACGGTCGGCGGTACGTTATACTGCGACACCTATTCTGGAGGTGCGCTGCTGGGCACAACAGCGATATCCGTATCTGCCGCTATCCCCGCCAGTGTGATCCCAACGCTGACCTACACGCTGGCTGAAGCGGTCGGCGGCATTGCGTCGAAGTTCGGCGCGTATATTCAGGGCAATTCCAAGCTGGCAGTAACCCTCTCGCCGAGCGGCGCCTACGGGTCGTCGATTTCTTCAGTAACGACAACGGTAAACGGCACTACATATTCCACGACCTCGTTCACCACCGCAGAACTCCAAAATGCGGGTACGCAGACAATGAATGTCGTGGTCAAAGACAGCAGGAATCGAACGGCGTCTGTGGCAATCAGTTATACGGTGCTCGCGTACTCCGCGCCCCGGCTTACCAATGTATCCGTTTTCCGATGCAACAGCAATGGTGCGGCGAGTCACACGGGCGCTTATATGTCCGTGACGCTTTCAGGGCAGGTAACAAGCCTAAACAACCTGAACGATGTGTCTTTCTCGGCCGGCTATAAGCTAAAGTCGGCAGGCTCCTACACAGTCACGAATCTGGGCACGAGCGGCTACACGATCAACGGCACCTATATCGTAGGCGGCAGCCTGTCCAACCAATCGGCGTACGATGTCCGTATTGCGGCGGCCGACTATTTCTCTACGACCTATGCGTATGCTGACATCTCAACTGCAGATACGATACTGTCTATTCGAAATAACGGTCTCGGTATGGCGATCGGCAAAGTGTCGGAAGCAAACAAGTTCGAGGTCGGCTGGCAGGCGCAGTTCCACGAGGACGTTCAGTTTGACGGCGACGTCAGCTTCTCGTCGCTAACCTGGCTGCGCGATATGATATTCCCGATAGGTTCCATTCGCATGACAACGACCACGGCCGGCGCCGCGTCCTTTCTTGGCGGCACATGGGTGCAATGGGGCACGGGACGAGTGCCGGTCGGCGTTAATACTTCCGATTCAAACTTCAATACCGCAGAGAAGCAAGGCGGCGCAAGCACCGTGGCGTTGTCAACGGCACAGCTTCCGGCACACGGTCATACCGTCAGTGGCACAGTTACTTTAGGGAATGAAAGCGCGCATACGCACCGTGCTTCAACCGGCGCATATAAGGTTGGCAGCGGGTCGGGATCAAGCTACTACTACATGACCAACAACGGCGCGACCGACCAGCAAACCACCGGCGCGGGAAGCCCGCATACCCACTCCGCTTCGTTTTCTGGCTCTGCCGGGAACACGGGCAGCGGCGAGGCGCACAGCAATTTGCAGCCCTATATCACCTGCTACTTTTGGAAGCGAACGGCGTGACCTAAAAAGAAGAAACCCTCAAACTGTCGTCATAGTACCAGTTCGAGGGTTTCTCTCTTTTGTACCTTTTCTTGCTTTCGACCTTGCGCGTTACCGGACTTATGACGCCCCATGTTTCGCGGCGAAGGTCGTTCTGCGCTGTCTGCGCTTTCTTGCTCATTTTCTCTTTTGAGATGAATCGAGCCATATACACCACTTCCTTTCGCTCCACCAGTATAGCGGGTGACGAAAGAAAAATCAATTTGTACGGAGGAAAACAACATGAACACTATTTGGAATTGGTTTCGCGTGGCGGTTACCGCTGTCGGCGCAGGGCTGGGATACTTTTTCGGCGGCTGTGATGGTTTTCTGTATGCGCTCATCGCTTTTGTGGCGGTTGACTACGTTACGGGCGTTATGTGTGCGATTGTGGACAAAAAGCTCTCAAGCGCCGTGGGCGCTAAGGGTATCTTCCGTAAGGTGCTCATCTTTGTGATGGTCGGCATCGGCCACACGCTGGACGCGCAGATGCTCGGCGGCGGCGATACGCTGCGTACGGCGGTCATCTTCTTCTACTGCGCCAACGAAGGGCTGTCGATCATAGAGAACGCCGGTCACTTGGGCCTCCCTATCCCCACGAAGCTAAAAACCGTTTTGGAGCAGCTCCACAACCGCGCCGAAGATCCGGAAACGAAGGAGGATGACGATGGGAAATCTGAGTAGTTTTATTCGTTTCCTGCACGAACAGGTGCAAAACCACAGCATCTACGTCTGGGGCACGCAGGGGCAGCAGGGGGCGGCAATCACAGAAGCGTGGATCAAAAAACGCGAGACCAGCACGGTAAACGCGAATCGCGCCATCACATTCTGGAAGAAACAATGCGCCGCCGGGTATGGTGACATGCTTCGAGCTTTTGACTGCTCCGGCCTGGGCGTTTGCTTTCTATTACAACATGGGCTGATAAAGTCAGATATGTCCGCTAATGGGATCATGGGGAAATGCAAGAAGATCACAAAAGCCGAACTGCGTATCGGCGACTTCGTTTTCAAAACCGATAGCAGCGGACGAGCCACGCATATCGGGTATGTGACGGATAACGATCTCAATATCATTGAGGCGAAAGGCCGCGATTACGGCGTGACCAAATCCCCGCTGAAAGGTTGGAGCGTTTACGGCAGACCGCCGTACTGGACGGAAGCAGAAGTCGCGGAACTTCGAGGCATCGAGCAGCCCACGGTCAATCCGGAGGGCTTTGCTTTTACCCGCATCCTGAAATACGGTGTGCGCGGAGAGGATGTCTGCGAACTGAAGAAGCTGTTAGCGGCTGCCGGGTTCGGCGGCTTGACGGTCACCAACAGGAACTATTACAGCCAAACAAAGAAGGTCGTTAAGGAATTCCAGAAGTCAAAAGGGCTGGATGCAGACGGCAAGGCCGGGAAGCTGACCATCACCGCGCTTGGCGGGGTGTGGGGAACATAATCAAACGGTCGGAAATGCTCACCGGGCTTTTGCTCGGTGGGCTTTTTTTCGTTTAGGGGGTTAACTTTGGGTTGTGCCGTGGCCTACCTGTGAGGGCGTGTTCGTTCTCGGAAAGGAGCAGGCAATGGTACAGAACGAAATAGATGAAATAGCACGGCTGCAACGGTGCGGACTCGGCTACAAGCGTATATCGCAGATAACCGGACTGTCGCAGAACACAGTAAAGTCCTACTGCCGTAGGCATCCGCTTGATAGCGATGCATCAGAGGATGCTTCGATCTGCCATCAATGCGGAAAGCCCGTGGAACAGACTCCGCACAGAAAGAAAAAGCTGTTTTGCTCGGACGCTTGCCGCATGATGTGGTGGAACGCACACCCCGACCGGGTTAATCGGCAAGCGTACCATGCGGTGACGTGCGCTTCATGCGGCCGTACGTTTGAAAGCTACAGCAGCGCAAATCGCAAGTTTTGCTCTCGCGCCTGTTATGCGAAGTTCAGGGCAAAGGAGATGCGGTAATGGAAAACGACTATCTCCGGCGCGTTAACGCATATTTACAGGCTGTGGCAGCCGCCGAAAATCTGCGCCGTGATGGAGTTATTTCGGATGAAGATTTCGCTCGGATAGAACCCTTGTTTTTGGCTAAATACGGGCTTTTTATTCGCAGTATTTATCGCTAAAACGACTGGATAATAAGCCGATTCAGAGGTAATATGACAGCTACCAAAGGGAGGTGATTTGATGGAAAGGGCCATAGAACAGGTGCAATTCTACGTGCGCCCATCGGACAGAAGAAAGCGTGTCGCCGCTTACGCCAGGGTCTCGTCCGGCAAGGACACGATGCTGCACTCTTTGTCAGCGCAGGTCAGTTATTACAGCGACCTCATTCAAAAGCAGCGCGGCTGGTTCTACTGCGGCGTATATGCGGATGAAGCGATAACCGGCACAAAGGACAGCCGTGAAAACTTTCAGCGGCTGCTGGACGATTGCCGCGCAGGGCAGATTGACCTCATATTAACGAAGTCCATATCCCGCTTTGCACGAAACACGGTCACGCTTCTCACTACGGTAAGAGAACTCAAGGATATGGGCGTGGATGTGTACTTCGAGGAACAGAACATCCACTCCATGAGCGGGGACGGCGAACTCATGCTGACCATACTCGCGTCCTACGCGCAGGAAGAGAGCCTTTCGGTTTCCGAGAACTGTAAATGGTACTGGCGGCAGCGAATGAAAGACGGACACATGGTCGGGCTACGCAGGATGTTCGGCTACAATATAGAACACGGCGTTATTACGATAAACCCTGTGGAAGCTGCTATCGTCAGAAGCATTTTCGACCAGTACGTTTCGGGCGGCTCGACCGTCGGCATCGCAAGGGCGCTGGAAGCCGGCGGAGTGCCTACGGTTTCGGGCGGCAGATGGAATGGCCGGCGGGTGCGCGATATGATCAAAAACGAGAAGTACATAGGCAACGCGCTCCTGCAAAAGAAGTACGTTGCCGACCATCTGTCAAAGCGGCTGGTTCGCAATCACGGCGAACTCGCACAGTATTATGTCGAGGGTACGCACGATGCGATAATCGATCCCGCCACATTTGAACGGGCGCAACGGCGCATAGCGCTCAACACCGAAAAGTGCAATGTGCAAAAGCCGACGACCGCACGATACCCATTCAGCGGCAAGATCGTATGCTGGAACTGCGGTAAGCATTTCTTGCGGAAAACCGCGCGCGGACGCATCTCATGGCAATGTACGACCTTCCAGTTTGAGGGGAAAAGCGCCTGCCCGGCAAAGCAGATACCCGAACCGACGCTGATAGCCCTCTGTTGTGAGACGCTGGGCATTGCCGAGTTTGATGAGCGCGTCTTTTCACGCCGTATTCGCGAGCTTCATGTGACGGCGCTCAACGAGATTGAGTTTTGCTTTTCGGACGGGCATACAGAAACAAAGATATGGAAAGATCGTTCACGGCGCGAAAGCTGGACGGAGGAAATGAAGGAAATCGCCAGAGAGCGGTCAATACAGAAATGGAGGGATTTGCACAATGAGCAATAGGGCTGTCAAGGTCATACCGCCTACGATAAGCGCCTTGACACGGATGCCGATGGCTTCGGCGGCAAAACGGCGTGTGGCTGGGTACGCCCGCGTTTCGACGGACAGTAAAGAGCAATTAACCAGCTATGAAGCACAGGTGGACTACTACACCCGCTACATTCAGGAAAAACCTGACTGGGAGTTCGTCGGCGTTTATACCGATGAAGGCATCTCGGCGGTCAACACGAAAAAGCGCGAAGGGTTCAACAACATGGTGCGCGATGCGCTGGACGGAAAGATCGACCTCATCATCACCAAAAGCGTCAGCCGCTTTGCCCGAAATACGGTCGACAGTTTGGTGACCGTCCGCAAACTCAAAGAAAAGGGCGTCGAGGTGTATTTTGAGAAGGAAAATATTTTCACGTTGGATTCCAAGGGCGAACTGCTCATTACGATAATGTCGAGTCTCGCTCAGGAAGAGAGCCGCTCCATTTCGGAAAACGTCACCTGGGGACAGCGCAAGCGTTTCGCCGACGGCAAGGTCAGCGTGGCATACAAGCATTTCCTTGGCTACAAAAAGGGTGCAGATGACATCCCGCAGATAGTCGAGAAAGAGGCGGCAATCGTTCAACGCATATACAGCCTTTTCATGGCGGGAAAAACGCCGGGCGGCATTGCCCGACTTCTGACTGACGAGGGATTACCGACCCCGGCTGGAAAAGCGCAATGGCGGGCGTCTACGATTGAGAGCATTCTCACCAACGAAAAGTATCGGGGTTCGGCGCTTTTGCAAAAAAAGTACACGGTCGATTTCCTTTCCAAAAAGATGAAACCGAACGAGGGCGAGGTTCCGCAGTATTTTATAGAGCAGAGCCACGAACCGATCATTGATCCCGTCGAATTTGAACTGGTGCAGGCCGAGTTTGCGCGGCGCAAAGAGATCGGATACCGCTACAGCGGACATGGCATTTTTGCATCTCGAATCGTATGCGGCGACTGCGGCGCGTATTTTGGCTCAAAGGTATGGAACTCTACCAGCAAGTACCGCCGCACGATATGGCAATGCAACGCTAAATTCAAAAACGGCGAGCATTGCACGACGCCTCATCTGGACGAGGAAGAGATAAAGGCACGGTTCGTAACCGCATATAATGCGCTCACGGCCGACAAAACGCAGCTTCTCGATGACTGCCGCTTCATGCAGACTGTGCTTTCTGACTGCACGGCGCTTGATACGGAAATAGCCACGCTGCTCGAAGAACTGGATGTGGTCGGTGGGATGATACGAAAATGCATCGATGAGAACAGCCGTGATGCACAGAACCAAGAAGAGTACGCCGCCCGGTATAACGGATACGCCGACAGATATGAAAAGGCAAAAAACAAGCTGGAAACCCTGCGCCGCGATCGTGCGCTCCGGCAGGCAAAGGCGGATGGCATCGGAGCGTTCATGTTCGCCATTTCCGAGCAGGACGCATTGACGGACTTTGATGAAAAACTGTGGACGGCTACCATAAGCACAGTCACGGTTCATTCGGATGGTCGTATGATTTTCCACTTTCTAACTGGCGCCGACATAGAAGCCTGACATTTCATCCCCGCAAATCGACAATGGTTTGCGGGATTTCTCTCTATTATTAGTCTTTTCGTCAAAAGCTCCCACTATTCGCCAAAAAGTGATAAAGACATACGGCTATATATAATGGTAATATACAGTTATAGATAACAGCAACGGGAGGAAGTTTTTATGAGAATAGGGGGAGCAAAACAGATGAACATAGAAGAAGCAAGAAAGGCGCTTGAATATGTGGCGCGGCAGGAAGGCGTGTCTGTCGCCCACGTTGAAGCGGAAATTAGAAAGGCGATGCTGTGCGGCATGAATAACAACGATCCACAGGTTCGTGCGTACTGGGACAGCATCCCTTGCGTCGGCGTTTCTCCAACGCCGGAGGAGTTCATCGTTTGGATGACTGAGCGAATTGTGTGAGAAGCATAATCGCGAAGAACTCTTTTGCTTATCAAAAATGAACTTTTTTTTGCTTTTTTGCATATACTATCTTACAGCAGGCTTGACAAAATGTTTGGTCATGCTATAATCGAATTAGCTCATCTAACATGTTTAGAAGGAGAATCCGGCTTTCGTACTACGATTGCCGGTTTTTATATGCCAAATAATCATTCGTATAATCCTTTTTCGCATTCATGAAAAAAACAGGAAATGCAGTAATAAACACTACGTTGCCTATACCTTTTCCCTCAAAAACAACTAAAAAATCGTTTTCATCTTCAATGTAACGCAAATAGAGCCTAATTTTTTTATTTGAGTTCATTTTCTCCCAATACTGAACTCGACTGTCATTATTATTGTACAACTCAATAACTTCTTTTATCCATGCAATTCTGGAAGCACGGTATAAGCATTTTGTTCGAATTGACAAATCCTTCATCTGTTCGGCTTCATTTTCGGTCCAACAGTTTTCATCGCAGATGTCAGATGCAATATCATTGTTGCACGGCAGTATATTCGGGCGAAGCACTTCCTTGGGAGAGAGGCTTGAAATATGCCAGAACACTTCAGATTTTTTGTCTGAGTGAAAATATATAGGAACGTAGATATCGCACCCTTTCAACATAGGGCGATTTTCCTTTGTCAGAAAACCTTTTTTGAATATCTCATTACAGCTATCAAAAGCATCATTAACGGAGGAGCCTTCGGGAATTTTAATCGGAAGGAGTTTCACGGACGTTTACCTCCGTTATCCGAGCGGGGTTTCCAAACAAAAAGATTGAACTTTGATTCGAGAAGAGGAGTTGTAGAATCAAGCGGTTTATGAGTCAGCAATTCGTCTACAATCTGCTTCTTTCCAGGGTTGGCATTTGCTAAACAATACATACCCCGGTTATAAAAGGCTATAGCACCTGAAATCAAATCAGCAATTTGCAGGATTTCCGATTCACGGGAATTTATTTGGCTGATTGAACTTATTACATCGTGATGAAAATCATAACGGTTATTGCAGAGTACTTCATGTAGTTTTTGAACTCTCTTCCCGCCATGTGTATCCTTAATATCAATGAAGATTCTATACTGATGATCTGGACGTATGATTGCATCTAACATACAAAAGTACATTTTGTAGTACCATAGATCATAATCACCGCCATTGTACGCTTGGTGATCCAAGCGGTCCTTCCCAGTAGCAATCAAACCACGGTATGATAGTACATCCGAATTCCAAAAATAGTTTATTATATCGATGTAAAAATCAATTTTTGATTCGGAAACTTTTGTCCATTTAATTTCAAAGTGGCTACTGAGACCATGCTTCGTTTTGATATTGCGAATATCACTAAAAATAGAAGCCTTTTCGTTATCAGCACAGGAAACGGCCCCAAGCACCATGACTGGTGATTTATCAAATTCCAAATGACAGCTCTCGTCACAATAGATGTTGTATTGCATAAAAACCTCCTAATAAATTATAACAGACGTCTCCTTGATAAACAAGAATACCAATTTTTTATTCAGGGTATGAGATATAAAAAACTGTTTGTCCTGCGTTTGACCCCATAACGCAATATGAACCCCCTGCCGCAATTTGAACCCCCTAAACCGAAGGGGGTTCATTTCTATCAAAATTAGCGTTCTTTGCCAAGATAAAAGGAGCAACCTAAAGGTTGCTTCTTTTTTTAAGTAAAGCGAAGCCGAAAAGCCCTTCCTGCTGATTCATGAACTTTTCGGCCATAAGCTGCATCCTTGCCGCGATGCAAAAGCGCTCACTCTTCCGGCCGGATCTCAGCTTCCGCGTATATACTTTTTGTTGATTTGCACCTTTCCGTTCACCAGGCGCAAAAAACCTTCGCTCTTCAGCTCGCCGATGAAGCGGCTGACCGTAACACGGTTTATTCCAATCACCGCTGCAATATCATGATGCGTCCAGGATATTGCAAGGTTGTACCAATGATCATCCTCAACGCTGTTGGGATTCACGCAGGAAAGCAGGAGCTGCTTAAGCCTGTCGCTGGTCGAATCAAATGTGACGCTTTCAATTTCGTGCCGCAAAATAGTGCATTTCTCCACGGTGCTGCAAAGCACGGCCTGCACAAAATCCAAATCCTTCAGTAATTCAAGAAAGTTTGGATAATCCATCAGATAAAGCGTCGTTTCCTTTTCCGCGATGGCATATCGTGTTGCAAGCTCAACGGTATGCGTATCATTATAAAAAATGCCTTCGCTGAAAAACCACCCCCGCCCTAACCGGTACATTACTTTTTCGCGCCCGTTTGCGCCGAACATATAATGTGAAGTTACTCCTTCTGCTACATATGCGACATAATGGATCGGATCGCCCGGCGAAAGATATATTTCGTTCGGCTTCAGCTTGCGCACAATAGAATGCTTTCGAATCAAGTCCCGAAGCCGCCCATCATTGCATCTGGCCGGGCCAATCCACAAATGTTCGTCCGTACGTATGGGGATCAACTCCTTTGCTATCGTTTTTCACAGGAACAAATCCATTAATGATATTTTAACATAGCATCATCCGCTTTTCAAAGGAGCCAGTGTTTTCGTGCCGAAAGTTACAAGCGGTATGGAATATATTCCCCTTCGCAGGGTGGCCCCGCACAGATAAAAGCGGTTTCCGCCGCAAAGTCAATGATCAACGACGCAACCGTCATGAAGTCCTTAAGCTCATACCCTGGCAGATTGCTGTTATGCGCGCAAATGGATTCCGGATAGTATTCATGGTCCTTCATGCATTCCATAATATACGGCACATCGATTTCGCCCTGACGTGCGCGCAGCAAGGTTTCCAGCCTCGTATCCCTGTTTTTGGGGCCGATGCGGGAATCGAGCTGCTGGTGCATTACGAAGTGGTTTGCGTGGGTCAAAACCCCGCCCGTCGGCGCCAGCATGTTCGCCCCTCCGGGATACGCCTCAATATCCACAGCAATTCCGTTGCATCCGGCGAGCATCATATTGTTTGAAACGCTGCGCTTTGCATGAACAAGCGTATCACGTGCCTGCTCAAACCGGGTGCAGGAAAGCACTTTCCTGCGCAGGAAGGTAACCGGAATTCCAACATCCCAATCATCGTAAACGGACTGGATCATGTTGTTGCACAGCCCGATGCCATGCGAATTAAAGCCTTCACGGAGCATCTGCCCCGCTTCTGTAAGACCCAAAATACGTGTTCCGTCCGCCTGCTCAATGTGCAAAATCACAATGTTGGGAATGACGGCCTGCTTGTAATCCCAGTTTTTCACCAAATAAGTAACGTGTTCACGTGTAGCTTCCGGCAAAACCGCAGCGGTCGTACATTCCGGTGTTTTGGGGAATTTTGTGATTTCATAACGGCAGTTGAGCACCATCAGCTCATCAAACGAAACGCCTGCGCCATCCGCGATCCCGCGTGCTTCTTCCAACACTTCCGGCATTGTTTCTTCAATTACAGGCACATAGGACATGGCATACTGTTTGATTTCATCCCAGCTTTTGTCCGTGGTTTTCGCAAAATACTCCCGATATACCAACACGCCTGCATGAATCTTGGCTTTTGCCTGCATGCCGTATTGTTGCCCGCATTCATACGGCGTATCGGCTTTTACATGAATAAATTGAAATGGTACCAATTGACGACCCCCTAAAAATCTAAAATTCACATGCTGCCCAGTTAAACCGGGCAGCATGTTGTTCATCCGTTTTGCCGCACTTTGATTACCCTTCGTACACGGCCACGTTCTCATAGCGGTAGGCCGTAATCGGGCTCAGGACGAAGCCCTGTACTCCAGTGCGTACTCCGACGAGGTTCTGGTATGCCCAAAGCGGGATATATGGGCGGTCTTGCGCCATGATCGCACTGATCTCAGCATATACGGCTGCGCGCGCGGCATCGTCCGTCAGGCTGCGGGCGGCAAGCAGTTTTTCCATAGCTGCCTCGCTGCTGTAATGCGACAGGTTGCTTGTGGATTCAGGGGAAATGTTGCTGTAAAGCACATAGTCTGCATCGCCCATAAGGTTATAATACATGGAGCTGCAGGCGGCAAAGTCTCCGCCCTTGACGATCGTATCGTCCATAACGGTGCCATCCATCGGTTCAACAGTAACCGTGATGCCGACTTCTTCCAGCATGGATTGGATGATCACGCAGGCCTCCTGGCGGATCTGATCGGAAGACT
>ULXL01072303.1_pt1 | contig 27949 bp, 23 predicted proteins | sample 1961241 | NCBI WGS metagenome assembly ULXL01 (sample SAMEA4835837, study PRJEB28245) | human gut metagenome | biome: gut microbiome; material: fecal sample | place: Denmark | collected 2008
CTCAGTCCGTCGAGCCGCGGCTGAACGAGCTCCAGCAGCACCACATCCGGCCGCAGCGACTGGATTTGCGAAAGGGTTTCTGTCCCGCCGGACGAAAAGCCTGCCGCTTCCATATCTCTCTCCTGAGAAAGCGCAGCCGTTATCGTTCGTTGGAGATCCGGATCCGGGTCGGCGATCAGCACGCGAAGTTTCATAATATCGCCTCCATATCGATTTTTTTCTTCAGCTGATCTACTACACGGATAAAATAGCATATTTTATGTCTTATTTCAACAAATCCCCCATAAAGATGCCGTTAATTCGTTCGACAATATTCGGCAGGGAAAAGAGAATTCTAAGCCGAACAGTGTAAATTACCTCTGCGCGCTCCGCCACTCCCGGTCAGAGAAGCCGGGACGTCTTTGAAATACGGAGGCAAATATTTTGAAGACTCGTGGCTTTTGCTTTTTTACGGGAGTAAAGTATGCGTTTTGCGCGGAAGCACAATATCACTTTCGCAGGATTAACTGCTTTTCAATTTTTTCTGCATATGCGGAATGAAATGCTTCTGTATTTTTAACGAATTCTCTTAGATGCGCGTTTGTTGATTCCGCTTCTTCAGCTGAATAGAAGATGACTTCCGTGAGCAGGAAGAAAGCAGGCTCATAAATTGCGTTAATCATATTAGAACCAAGTTCGTTATCCCTTTGCTTTTTTGAAATAAGCAGCGGAATCATATGAACGCAGAGTTCGTTTTTACGTAATGCGGCGAGAGCCGTCCCAATGCTTTCGTCTCTGTTTCTAATGTCTGGTTTGTAACCAAAACAAGGTTCAAAATGCAAACAAAATAAATTCCTTGTATTTAGCACGTCGATAGATTTACCAGAAAAACGATACTCCCTTATTGCTTGTGAAAACTCGTATATTTTCAGAAATTCAGCATAGGAAGAAAAGAGCTTGTCGAAGACGGCGATTTGGTTTTGCTTTTGTGCAATTGCCTTTGGCACACCAATTGCTACAAGAATAGCTGCAGAGGACAGGAAAACCGATAACCACGATGGCAGCAATGGAGAATTTATAATGTCAGGAAAATTGCTCAATCAGAACTTCACCTCATTTCATTTTTTCACATAGCGGTAGGAGTTCTTCCAGTTTTGCAACGATGCGTTTTTGTTCAACAAGCGGCGGAAGCGGAAAAGCCATAGTTTGAATGCTTCCTCGATCTATTCCAGGAATAATCCCTTGCCCGTTTCCTTTGATTCTCTTTAAACTTGCTTGTAAAAAATGCATAACGAAGTTCATATCAAGGTTCTGTAATTTTTTAATCGCCATAATTTGCCTTGCAATATGTGCAGCAGCAACATCACATAGTACTGTTTTACCATATCCTGATCCTTTGCATACCAGCAGGACATCACCCCGACTTGCTATTATTCGGGGGCTTTCTGTCCATCTGCATTGAATAACCCCTCTTTCTGACAGACAGCTTGCTCCAGTAATATATACAGTCCCTTTGCCTTGCGCGTTATATTCTTCCGGTTTGAAATCTGTACCTGACAGCAATAAAATTATAGAACCGAATCTACACCACTTCCAGCTCTCCGGAATCTCAAACGGCACTTCATCCTCTGCAATCTCCGGCAGAGGCTTTTCTTTTTTGATCTTTCCCTCACGGATGAGCTTTTGCTTCTCGGCTTGAATCTGCCGGTACAGTTCCTCGCCGGTGCCTTCTTCGGGGCGCTGCTCGACGAGCTTGCCCTGTATCGCCATTTGCAGGAGCGACTTCTGCATATCCGCCGGAAATCGTCTGTTAACTTCTTCCAGACGGCTCCATGCCTTCTCGTAGCGGTCGATCAGCGGCAGCAGCTCTTCAATTTTCGCAACAATACGCTTTTGCTCGGCAAGCGGTGGCAGGGGAATAATGCAATTTGTCAAATAATCTTTATGGATTCTTTGCTGACCGGCTGTGCCCGTAAATGACTTAATTCCATTTTTGATAAAGTAATCCGATTTGAAGAACCACAGCAAATATTCACGGTTAACTGTGTCTGCAATAACACGCACAATCGAAAGCTCCGTTGTACCTGCGCCAAGATTGTGTACAAGAGAATCGAAAATTACAGATTTTCGATTCTGGAAACAAGGGGTTATTTTGGCAATTCCGATGTCGCCATTTGTGAAATGAGTAAATCCTTTCTTTATTTCTCCCCATTTTTTGATCTCATAGGAGTGTTGATTTCTATATCCGTCAGCAACCAATGTCATGGGGATAAATGAGGCTTCTGTTTCGTCATTGGCTTCATTTTTGGGATTTAATGTTGTAATATTGCCAACACGAACCCACTTCCAGCTCTCCGGAATATCAAACGGAACTTCATCCTCTGCAATTTCCGGCAGAGGCTTTTCTTTTTTGATCTTTCCCTCGCGGATGAGCTTTTGCTTCTCGGCTTGAATCTGCCGGTACAGCTCCTCGCCGGTTCCCTCTTCCGGGCGCTGCTCCACCAGCTTACCCTGAATGGCGAGCTGCAAAATACTGTTTTTCAGTTCCTGCGGCGTCATTCCCGCGTACCTCCGAGGATGGCGGTGATCTCCGCGAGCACGCGGTCAATTTCCGCGTTCAGGCTGGCCCGCTCCTCCTGATAGCGCTGAATGAGATCGAGCGGGTCAAGGATCTCCTCCTCTGCGTGCGGGTAGCCGCATTGGTCAAAGTTGTATCCCAGATCCTCCGCAAGCTGCCGCGCCGTAAACTTCTTTGCCTTGGGAAAGCCGTCCTCGGCGATCTCCCGCCGGTTTTCCCACCATTCGACCGCCGGGGCGAAATGCTCCGCTTTCATCGGCTTTGTTTTGGAGAAGTGCTTGTATCCCTCCGGCATGTCGAGCCGGTAAAACCACGTTTCCTCCGTCGGGTGCGTGCGGTCAAAGAACAGAATGTTTGTTGTGATGGAAGTATAGGGCGCAAAAACGCTTCCCGGCAGACGGATGACCGTATGCAGGTCAAACTCACCGAGCAGCTTTTTCTTGATATTCACCTTGGCGTTGTCTGTGCCGAACAGGAAGCCGTCCGGCAGTATGACCGCCGCGCGGCCGTTCTTTTTCAGCCGGTACATGATGACGGACAGGAAAAGATCGGCGGTCTCGCTGCTTGCGAGATCGTCCGGGAAGTGGTTTTTCACGTCTGCCTTTTCGCTGCCGCCGTAGGGCGGGTTCATAAGGATCACGTCAAACTGATCGTTTTCCGTATAGTCCAGCACGTCGCGGAGAAGCGAGTTATCATGGAATACGCGCGGATTGTCCAGCCCGTGCAGCAGCAGATTGGTAACGCAGAGCATGTACGGGAACTGCTTTTTCTCTATGCCGTAAACAGATTCGCCGTAGGCTTCCCGATCGTTGGTCGTACAGATACGTTTTTCTAACTCTTTGAGCCAGCTTGTGATAAAGCCGCCCGTGCCGCAGGCGAAGTCCGCCATCCGTTCGCCGATCTGCGGCGCGATCCGCTGTGCCATAAAGTCGGTAACGGCGCGGGGCGTATAGAATTCGCCCGCCGATCCGGCGCTTTGCAGCTCCTTGAGAATGGTTTCGTAGATCTCGTTAAAGGCATGGCTCTCCTCGTAGCCGGAAAGATCCAGCTCGTCGATCTGGTTGATGACCTGCCGGAGAAGCACGCCGTCCTTCATGTACTGATTGGCGTCGGCGAACGTTGTCTGGACGATCGCCTTCCGGATGGGCGTAGAGGCGTCTACAGGGAGCTTTTTCAGCGTCGGGAAAAGCGTATTGTTTACGAAATCCAGCAGAGCGTCGCCTGTCAGCGCTGCGCCGGATCTGTCGTCGTGCGCCCAGTTCGCCCAGCGGCACGGAGCGGGAATGACGGACTCATACGCCGCATCGTCAAATTCCCAGTCCTGCTCCTTGGCGTCGTAGACCTTCAGAAACAGCATCCACGCGATCTGCTCAATGCGCTGGGCATCGCCGTTGATGCCTGCGTCGTTCCGCATGATATCGCGTATGCGCTTTACAAATCCGGACAGATTGCTCATTAAATTAACCTACCTCTTCTGTATAAATGGCGTTTTCCAGCTCGCGGACAGCGCGCAGATACCCGTCCCGCCCGCCGAACAGCGCGGCGATCCGCGGCGGCCTGCCAAGCTTCTCGAACGGGTCGAGCCTCAAGATCTCCGTTTTCTCGATCTCGTAAATGCCGGTGTTCATATACTTGTCCAGCAATGCTTCCAGCACCTTCCGCGCATCGCCGCTGTATTTGCTGAAGAAATCACGTTTTTTTACGTTGTTCGCGCGCTCGCGGCGGGTGAGCGGCTTTTTATCGAAGGCAACGTGGCAGATGAAATCAAAGTCGTCCACGTCCGCCATGTTCTGCTCGGCTTTCATCTGCTCAAGATCGATGCCGCGCTCGCGCAGCAGAGCACGGATATTTTCCTTTTTCTCCTCCGCCGTCCATTGCCGGATGAAGTTGTCCAGCGTGGCGTATTCACCGCGGACATTTTCCTTCGTGTAATCCGTGATGCTCTCCTGCCGGAGAAGTTTTCCGTTCGTATCATAGACCGATACGGTTTTGAGAATGATCTCTACACGGCAGCCGCGGCGGTCCACGATGGGCTTGTGTTTGGGCGGCTCCGGCGGTTCAACAGGACCGGACGGCGCTGACGGCGGATCGGCGGGAGCAGACTTGCCGCTTGACGGGGACATAATGACCTCGATCGGGCCGTCCCATTCCGGGTCGGTAAAAAGGCGCGTGACGTTGCGAAAGTCCATAACGACGAAGCGCGTTTTACCCTCTTTTTCGCGCAGCCGTGTGCCGCGGCCGATGATCTGTTTGAACTCGGTCATGGAGCCGATCATTTCGTCAAGCACAATGAGCTTTGTCATTTTACAGTCGGCTCCGGTAGAGAGAAGCTTGGAGGTCGTCGCAATGACGGGACCCTCGGAGCTGGTGGAGATGAAGTATTTCAGCTTGCTTTTTCCGTATACATCGCTGCCGGTGATCCGCACCACATAATCCGGGTTTTTGCGCACCATATCGGCGTTGAGATTCACCAGCTCTTTGCGCATCCGCTCGGCGGCGTCTTCGGTCGCGCAGAACACGATGGTCTTTGCCATGCGGTCGGTGCCCTTGAGATAGCGCGTGATCTCCGAGGCAACCTGCCGGATGCGGTCCTCGATGATGATGCTGTAATCGTAATCGCTGTTCGTATAGATGCGGTCGGGAATCTCCTCACCATAGATGTCCCGCTGCCCCTTTTTCGGCCGCCAGCCGTCGCCGATGTCGGTGGTGATGTTAATGACTTTAAACGGCGCAAGGAAGCCGTCTTCAATACCCTCTTTGAGACTGTATGTATAGATGGGCTCGCCGAAGTAGCTGAGATTGGAAATATACTTTGTTTCCTTCGGCGTGGCGGTCATGCCGATCTGTGTTGCCGATTTGAAATAATCAAGGATCCGCCGCCAGCGGCTCTCCTCTTTGGCGGAGCCGCGGTGGCATTCGTCCACGATGACAAGATCAAAGAAATCCGGCGCAAACAATTCGCTGAAATGCTCTTGGTCATCGTCGCCCACAAGCTGCTGATAAAGGGAAAAGTAGACTTGATGCGCGGTAATGGTCGTGCGGTCATCCTTCGCAAAGTTCACCTTGTGAATGACTTTTTCAAGAGGGGAAAAATCCTGCTGAATGGACTGGTCTACAAGAATGTTGCGGTCAGCCAGATAGAGGATCTTGCGCTTCATGCCGGTTTGCAGCAGCCGGTAGACGATCTGGAACGCCGTATAGGTTTTGCCTGTGCCGGTCGCCATAACGAGCAGCAGCCGGTCCTGCCCTCGCGCAATTGCGCCGACTGTCCGGTTAATGGCAATGCGCTGATAATAGCGTGGGGGATAGGTGTTCTGGCTGGTATAATAGGGCTGGTCGATCACCGTTTTCTGCTCCGGTGTCAGCGCTGATTCGCACCGGAAACGCTCGATCAATTCGGTTTCGGAGGGGAACTCGTCCATCCCGAACTCGCGCTCCTCGCCGGTGAGAAAATCGTGTTCGGCAAAGCCGTCGCCGTTGGAACTGAAGGCGAACGGGAGATCGAGCATTCTTGCATACATCATGGCCTGCTGCAAACCGAATGAAACACTGTGATTGTTGTCCTTTGCCTCTACCACAGCAATCGGGTTATTTGGGTTCAGGTACAGCAGATAATCGGCGCGCTTGGGCTTTTCACGGAAAACCAGATTGCCATTGATGTTGACTTTGCCATCGGTCAGGCGCGTTTCCATGGAGATCTTTTTAACGTCCCACTTGGCGGTAATCGCTGGGGTGATGTATCGAAGCTTGATATCTTCTTCCGTCATTTGGCTTTTGTTCAGGATCTCGCTCATAACGTGCCTCCGTTCTGCCATTTTGTGCGACTTTTAAAATATATTATATGCCATCCGTCAGAAAATGACAACGCATGCAGCGGCAAAAACTCGCGTCTTCGTCGTCAGAATTCGTCACGGCGGCGCGAAATGCGCATAATCTCCCGCGGTTGGTAAACAATAGGTTTGCCGGACATTAAAAACACAAGGGAGAAGATAAATATGAAAGCAACCGGAATTGTTCGCCGCATCGACGATCTCGGCCGCGTCGTCATCCCCAAGGAGATCCGCCGCACCCTGCGCATCCGCGAGGGTGACCCGCTGGAGATCTACACGGAGAAGGACGGCGAGGTCATTTTCAAAAAATACTCGCCCATGGGCGAGCTGAGCAGCTATGCCGCAGAGATCTGCGAATCGCTCTACAAGTCCACGGGCGGGACGGTCGCCGTATGCGACCGCGACAGCGTGATCGCCGTATCCGGCGGCGGGAAAAAGGAGCTGCTGGAAAAACCTGTCAGCAAAGCGCTGGAGGAGATCATGGAAAACCGCCGAGCCGTGCGCACGGATTCGGGCAGCCGCGCGCCCCGGCCGGTCGAATCGGCGGAGGATCACGCCATCGCGGTGGCCGCACCGATTCTGGCCGAGGGCGACGTGCTCGGCTGCGTGATGTTCCTCTCGCACCCTGGCTCTCCGGCGGCGACGGATCTGGAATTCAAGCTCGCGCAGACGGTGGCGGGATTCCTCGGGCGGCAGATGGAAGGCTGACGGCGAAGACCGTCAAAATATTTTTTCGTTTGGGTGTTGACGGGCGGCGCAAACTGTGGTAATATAACCCTTGCAATATCGCGGGGTAGAGCAGTTGGTAGCTCGTCGGGCTCATAACCCGGAGGTCATTGGTTCAAGTCCATTCCCCGCAACCATTTCGAGCGGATGTAACTGATTTCAGTTACATCCGCTTCTTTTTATCTGAAAGTATTGACAGGAGCATCATTTGTGAGTATGCTCTTATGATTTAGCGGGAAAAGCTGAATGGGCGGCATGGGCGAAAAGGAGATTGTCATTATGTATCACTATATTGAAGATAAGGTATTTCTTAAAGATATGAAATACTTATGCTCCAATATCATCAACCAGCTTGTTCAGCTCATTAACAACGATTCCATTATGGAAGTCGAAGCCCACCTTGTTGGCAGCGGCGCAAAAAATCTTATCACGCAAAATTCCAATGAACCGATTGATCTCGATTATAATTTGATGATAATTGATTCTGAAATCAACATCAACAACTGTAGAGAGATTAAGGAATATATCCGCAAACAGTTTAATGTGATTCTCAATAAAAACGGATGGAATGACTGCATGGATTCCACTTACATCGCTTGACAAGGGCACACAGCCCTTTGTCGTGTGCGATGGATAAGTAAAAGTCAAATTTTCCACTCAATCGAAACGTGTTCGTCGGTTGCGCGGATCTGTGAGATCAGGCCGTCGGCAACCTGCCGCCTGTCCTCGAAGTCAATTTCTTTCCATTGGTTGAGGTAGACCGACAACCGCTCGATCTGCTCCGGGGACATGGTTTCCGCCGACAGCGCCGCAATCTCTTTTGTCAGGGCTTGGCGGTGTGTGTCCAGCTCCTCGATTTTGCTGTTGGCATAGGACAGCAGCACCGCATTAGCCCCGGTCAGAGTATTCAGCAGCTTTTCAATCTCGTCCTCCACGCAGGCAAGCTCCATGTTCAGCGCGGTCAATTTGGGATTGACCGTTTCCCGCTTTGCCGTCAGCGTCTGGAACTCGGACAGCTTCTTGACCATCTCGCCGTACAGAAAACTTTCAAATTCCCGTGTACGAAGCGTCCCGCAGCCGTCACAGCTTTTACTGTCGGCCCGCTTGGAGCAGCGGAGATACTGAACGCCTGTCGGATTGCCGACGCTCATAAGCGCGTATCCGCAGCGGCCACACTTGACCTTTCCGGCAAGCCATGTGTTCTTTGCCTTGCGCCCGCCTTGGAATGTCTTGTTTGCCATGAGCTTCTTCCTGCAGCGCAGCCATGTATCAGACGATACCAGCCCCTCGCTGGGAGCCAGAACAAGTATCTGATCTTTCAGGTGCTTGTTTTTTCTTTCCTGCACGTCCCGGCCCTGATAGAGATAGCAGCCGTTTGTCCCGGCAAAATCTGTTGCTTCATTGACTACCACCGTACCCTGGCTTTTGAAGAACTCGTACATATCGAGATCAGCCTGTGCGTAAATGGGGTTTCTTAAAAGCTGGGAGATAAAGCCCCGTTTCATTTCCTTGCCGTAGATCAGGATACCCTCGTCGGCAAAGTAGCGGGCGATGTCCCCGAAAGAGGTTGCGGGCTGGGAGTACATTTCAAACATCAGCTTTGCAATATCTGCCGTTTCCGGGTCAGGCTTCATCATTTTTGTGCGGATGCCCTCAATGGTGGTCGGCTCCAGTTGGAAGCCGTAGGGGGCCGCACCGCTCATGTGAAAACCGTGCTGGCAGCGGGAATAGTAGGCATCGGTCACGCGCTTCTGGATGGTTTCACGTTCAAGCTGGGCGAACACAATACAGGCCTTTCGCCAATATCTGATCCGGGACGAAAAGAGCGCGGTCACCGTGGAGAAATACCTCCGGGACGTCCGTGCTTTTCAAGCCTTTATCGGAGAAACGCCAGTAGAGAAGGAGCTTGTTAGCTTCTTGTACTCATAACTGTATCGCATAAAAATCCCCCCAATACTGGGTCTCCAGTATTGGGGGTACATATCAGATCTGGTAGCTTTTTTTAATTATCCGTTATGTCATACCTGCGCGGGGACATTCGTCGGGAGTATCTATTTCCACTACAAACAGAGCCGAAAACTTGTCACTGGTGTTCCGGAAACTATGCGGGGAATCGGCGGGGTATATCGTCGTGTCTCCCTTTCGAAGATGGCGCAGCTCCTCTGGTCCGTGGGAAAGCGGATGTATTGCCAGCTCAAAGCTCCCCTCCAGCACCAGCACATACTCCAAGCCGCCGTGATGGTCATATTCGAACCATGCGCCGGGCTCGAAATAAAGGTAAAACCCGCCGAGGTAATAGGGATCCTCAGCCTTCGCCAGGCAGAAAACCTTCACGCCGGGCTCGGAAAGTGCTTCCGGGGCGGAAGAGAGGTTTATGATCCGGCTCTCTGAGGAGGACGCGGCGGTAAGGTCAGAAAGGGTTTTTCCGTACAGCGCCAGAAGAGCGTGCACCTTCTGCAGGCTGATGCCAGACTTCCCGTTTTCAACCATACTTATAAAAGAGGAAGTAACGCCGACGGTTGCGGCGACGGACGCAATAGAAAGCCCGGATTGCAGCCGAAATTCCTTGAGCTTTGCCCCCATAAGATGGTTGAACATAATCGTGGCTCCGTTTTAAATGATTTTTCCGACTATCGGATGTCCTTGACGACATTGCTGAAACGTCAGTTTATATTTTTGGGTATTATACCATATTTTTGCGCTTTTGCGAAATGCTTTTCGAGCTGTCTATTTGAAATGATAGACAAAAATACTTGACACTTAAGTAGAATGATTGTACAATTAGTCCAGACTTAATTATTAAGTTAAATTTAAAGACAAAGGAGGTAGTGTTAAGTTGAGACGGTTTATCATCGAATTCGGTCTCGGCACGGATTTCCATGGTCAGGATGTAAGCAAGGCTGCGCAGAAGGCCGTGAAGGACGCCATTTCCCGCAGCTGCCTGTGCGGACTGATCGACGTACTGGAGATCCGGGACTTCAAGAGGGACGTAAAGGTAAACGTAACGGTTGCAGTATCGAGACCGGAAGCTGTCGACACAGAGGCTGTAAAGAGCTGCCTGCCGGTAGGCGAAGTGGAAGTACACGCCGTTGCGGGTGGGTTGAATTTTCCTGGTCTGTATATCCCGGGGTTTGGCGACAGCGACGACAGTATTGAGGTAGCCGTGGCAGCAATTGAAGTTTTTGTTCCGTAAACATGGCAGAAGGCAGCAGAGCATTGGCAGACCGGCTCCTTCGCGAAACCAGCATCGAAAAGCAACCTCAGAAACGATCCGTCACACCGCCGCCGCGCAGCGGCGAAAGCACATCAAAAAATCAATAAGGAGGCTGTTTGAATGAATATTGCTAAAGAAGCTATGATGGATATGTACCTTCGGATGGTACGTATCCGCGAGTTTGAAAACAAGGCACAGAGCCTTTTTGCTGAGGGCAAGATCCCCGGCTTTGTGCATCTGTACCTCGGCGAGGAAGCCGTTGCCACCGGCGTATGCGAATGCCTTCGGGACGACGATTATATTACCAGCACGCACCGCGGTCATGGGCATATCATCGCGAAGGGCGGCGATCTGAAGTACATGATGGCGGAGCTGTTTGGAAAAGCGACCGGCTACTGCAAGGGCAAAGGCGGCTCGATGCATATCGCCGACCGCGACCGTGGCATTCTGGGCGCCAACGGCATCGTGGGCGCGGGTCATAATATCGCGGTCGGAGCGGGGCTTTCTGCGAGCTACCGCGGCACGGATCAGGTATGCGCCTGTTTCTTTGGCGACGGTGCGACCAACCAGAGCACTTTCCATGAGGGACTGAATATGGCAGCCATCTGGAATCTGCCTGTGGTGTTCGTGTGCGAAAACAACAACTATGGCATCTCCATGAGTCAGGCCCGCCATCAGGCGATCAAAGATGTATCCGACCGTGCCGCCGCCTATGGTATGCCCGGCATCGCGGTCGACGGCAACGATGTGATGGCTGTGTACGAGGCTGCTTCGGAGGCTGTTGCCAGAGCAAGAAAGGGACAGGGGCCCACGCTCATCGAGTGCAAGACCTACCGTCACAGAGGTCATTTTGAGGGAGACCCCTCGGTGTATAAGCCCAAGGATGAGCAGGCGGAATGGCTCAAGAAGGATCCCATCCCCCGCTACAGAAAATTCCTGCAGGAGAACGGCTTTGCCACGGAGGATGAACTGGACGCGGTTGACCGCCGGGTGCAGGAGGAGTTGGCTGAGGCTGTCCGCTTCGCCAATGAAAGCCCGCTGCCTACGCCGGAATCCGTTGTACAGGATATCTATTCAGACATCGTTGAGGAGGTGCGCGCCAGATGAAAAAAATGAGTTATGCAGAAGCCATCCGTGAAGCCATGAGCATCCGGATGCGTGAGGATCCCAACGTGCTGCTGTTCGGCGAGGACGTGGGCGCTTTCGGAGGATGCTTCGGCGTATCCGCCGGAATGTTTGATGAGTTCGGCGAAAAACGTGTGCGCGATACTCCGATCAGCGAGGGGGCCATCATCGGCGCCGCCGTCGGCTCCGCGGCCACAGGGCTCCGCCCCATCGCCGAGCTGATGTTCTGTGACTTTTTGACCGTCGGCATGGATCAGCTGGTAAACCAGGCCGCCAAAATGCGCTATATGTTCGGCGGCAAGATATCTCTGCCGATGGTGGTGCGTCTGCCATGCGGCGCGGGCGTGGGCGCAGCAGCGCAGCACTCCCAGTCGCTGGAAGCGTGGATGACCCACGTCCCCGGCCTGAAGGTGGTCTATCCCTCGACACCGCAGGATGCGCTGGGTCTCATGCTCTCCTCCATCGACGACGATAACCCCGTCATGTTCTTTGAGCACAAGGCCGTATACGCCATCAAGGGAGATGTTGAGAGCTTCGAGCCTATTCCGCTCGGCAAGGGCGACATCAAGCGGGAGGGCAGCGATGTCACGGTGATCGCCACCGGCAAAATGGTATACGAGGCGCTGGCCGCCGCGGAGAAGCTGGACAAGGACGACATCTCCGTGGAGGTGCTGGATCCGCGCACGCTGTACCCGCTCGACAAGGAGCTTATCGCGCAGTCGGTCGCCAAGACGCACCGGGTGCTCATTGTCACGGAGGAGAACCGCCGCGGCGGATATGGCGGCGAGATTTCCGCGCTGATCGCCGAGGAGATGTTCGACAGCCTCGACGGTCCGGTCGTCCGCATTGGCGCGCTCGATTCGCCGGTACCCTTTGCCCCCGTGCTGGAGCAGCTGTACATTCCAAACGCCGACGACATTACAAAGGCTGTGCGTGAAATGTTCTGAGCCGACGCAGAAGCACGGCGTTCACAGGAAGGGAGGCGGCTCATGCCTACAATCGGCATCATAGCAAATCCTGCGTCCGGCAAGGACATACGGAGACTGGTATCCTATGCCACCACCATAGACAATCGGGAAAAGGTCAATATCGTCAAGCGGATCACGCTGGCGGCGCAGTCCATGGGTATAGACCGGATACTGTTTATGCCGGATACCTTTCAGATCGGCCGCACGGTCATGAGCGATCTTGCAAGGGACGGTCTGCTGGAGGCGGAGCTGTGCGTCCTCGATATGCCCATTACCGCCTCCTATGAGGACACCATCCGGGCGGCGGAGCTCATGGAAGCTATGGGAGCGGGATGCTGCGTCGTACTCGGCGGTGACGGCACCAGCCGCGCCGCCGCCAAGGGGCTGGACGAAACCCCCATCCTTCCTGTGTCCACGGGAACGAACAACGTTTATCCCACCCTGACGGAAGGGACGGTCGCCGGTATGGCTGCCGCTGCGGCGGCCATACTGGGTCCCTCCGAAAACTGCCGCATACGGGATAAGCGCATAGAGATATCCATAAACGGACGCTTTGCAGATATCGCCCTGGTCGATGCGGTGATAACCGCGGACCTGTGGGTAGGTGCAAAGGCAATTTGGGATACGGGAAAGCTGCGCCGGGTGATCGCGACCCGCTGCCATCCGGCCAGCATCGGCTTTTCCTCCGTGGCAGGCTGTGTCGGCGTCGTGCGTGACACGGATGACTTCGGCGTGGACGCCGTGCTGGGCGACGCCGGAGAGCGGGTTCTGGCGCCCGTGGCAGCCGGCGTGCTCTCCCCCGTGAGACTCTCCCACATAGAGCGGATGCCGTTGGATCGCCCTCTGAACATACCGCTCAGTGAGCCCTGTATGATCGCTCTTGACGGTGAACGCGAGCTCCGCGGCAGGAGCGGCGATGTGCTCACCTTTACTGTGACACGCAGAGGCCCGCAGCGGGTGAAGATACGCGAAGCGCTTGAGGAGGCTGTGGCGCGGGGGCTGTTCCGCTTCGGCGCGGATCCTCATCACCAAAAACAGGAGGTATTCTGATGGCATACGAGATACTGATGCCGAAGCTGGGTCTTACCATGACGGAGGGCACGGTAGAGGAATGGAAGTTCCGGGAAGGCGACTATGTAAAAAAGGGAGACGCGCTGTTCTCCGTTTCCACGGACAAGCTGACAAACGACGTGGAGTCCGAGGCGGAGGGCGTGCTCCTCAAGATCCTGCTTCCCGCCGGCGAAACGGCGCCCTGCAAGGCGATCGTCGGCTATCTGGGGCAGGAAGGCGAAAGTGTCCCCGGCGGTGCGAAGCCGGACGAAGGAACGGCAGCACCGCAGACGGAGACCGCGCCTGCCGCGAAGCCGGCGTATGAACGCCGGAGCGGAGAGCCGGTCATCGCCTCTCCGGCGGCGAAAAAGCTGGCAAGGGAAAAACGTATCGAGCTGAGCCTCGTAGAAGGTACCGGCCCCAAGGGGCGCATAACGCTGGAGGATGTGGAAAAATTCCTGAAGGCGGAAGCGGAAAAGCCGCCGGTAAAGACCAGCCCGACGGCGGCAAAGCTTGCTGCAGAACTGGGTGTGGACACGACGACGCTTGGCGTAGAGGGCAGGGTAATGAAAGCGGATGTTCTGGCGGCCGCCGAATCTGCGGGTGTGGGGTGTGTGCCGGAGGGCAACGAGTTGCCGCCCGTAAGGGTGAACAGTCTGCGCCGGAGCATTGCCGCCAACATGCTTAACTCGTGGCACACCTCGCCGCGAGTGGTGTATACCATGCCTGTGGAATGCACGGCCATGAAGGCACTGCGCGCCCAGCTGAAGGCGCGCGGCGCAGCCGTGAGCTACAATCATATCATCATGAAAGTGGCAGCCAAAGCTCTCACGGAGTTCCCGGATATGAACGCCCGCTTCGCGGACAATTCGCTCATCCGATACAGGCATGTCAACATGGGACTTGCAGTTGCAAAAAACGACGGGCTTATCGTGCCAAACGTGAAGCAGTGCGAGGAAAAATCACTTTCCGAGATCGCCCAGGCTACGGAGAGGCTTATAGAGGCTGTCCGCAGCGGGAGCATAACCATGGAGGATATTACCGGCGGCACCTTTACCATAACCAATCTGGGAAACTATGGAGTCACCTATTTCTCTCCCATCATCAATCAGCCGGAGCTCGCCATACTGGGCGTGTGTGCCATGGCAGACACCCCTGTAGTACGGGATGGTGAAGTAGTGGTACGTCCTATGATGAATCTATGCCTTTCTGCCGATCATAGGGTAATAGACGGCGTGATGGGCGCAGCATTCCTCAAACGCGTATGCGAGCTGCTGGAAAATCCCTGCCTTTTGCTCTTATGACGGAGAGCTCTTTGATAGGATTGGGAGACAAAAGCAGAATATGAGCTGCACGACCTATCTGGAGACCGGGTCCTTCGACCCCTGCTTTAATCTTGCTTTCGAGGAGTTCGTGCTCTGTAACCGGACAGAAGGCGACTATCTCCTGCTGTGGCAGAATCGCAACACAGTGGTAGTAGGACGAAACCAGAACACCGAGGAAGAGATCAACCGGCCGTTTGTCAGCCGGCACCGGATTCATGTGGTGCGGCGGATGACCGGCGGCGGTGCGGTGTATCATGATCTGGGGAATCTGAACTATTCCCTCATCACCGACGCACCCGATGCCGAAAGAATATCCATGGAGCGCTTCACCCTGCCCGTGGTCAACGCGCTGCGGGGGCTGGGGCTGGATGCGGAGGCTTCCGGCCGCAATGACATTCTGGTTTCCGGCCGTAAGGTTTCGGGAACGGCACAACGGCTGTACCGGGACAGGATTCTCCACCACGGCACGCTGCTGTTTGATTCCGACCCCGAGATGATTGCCGGGGCGCTCTGTGCGGATCCGGAGAAGTTCCGCTCCAAAAGCACCAAGTCCGTGCGGAGCCGCGTGGGGAACATCCGGAGCTTCCTGCCAACCGACATGACGCTGGAGCAGTTCTGGGGCTATCTGAAAAGCTGCCTTTGCGAGAACGGCTTTGAGACTGGAGAACTGGACAAGCAGGAGCTGAACCGCATCCGCAATCTGAAGCGCGAAAAATATGACACTTGGGAATGGAATTACGGCAAGTCTCCCAAGTACGATATGACAAATCGGAGACGGTGGTCCGGCGGCGGGCTTGAAGTGAGAGCTCAGATCGAAGAGGGACGGATATGCGCCCTCGTATTCTACGGAGATTTTCTCGCCATGCGCCCGTTGGAGGACATAACCTCCGCGCTGGAGGGCTGCCTCATGCGCCGCGAAGATGTTGCGGCGGTGTTGGACGGATTTCCGCTGAATGAATACTTTGGCGGCATATCGCGGCAGGAACTGCTGGATACCATATTCAGCGCTTAGAGCGGCGCAAGAAAGGAATCTACAGCAATGGTAAAAGAACGATCGGAAACAAACGGACAGAACAGAGCCAAAACCGTTTTGGTCATCGGCGGCGGTCCCGGCGGGTATGTGGCGGCGATCCGCGCAGCCCAGCTGGGCGCAGCGGTGACGCTTGTCGAGAAAGAAAAGCTGGGAGGCACCTGTCTGAACAGGGGCTGCATTCCAACAAAATGCCTTTTGCGAAGTGCGGAGCTGATACGGGATATCCGTGAGCACGGAGCGGAGCTCGGCGTCCGAACAAAGGGTGTTGAAGTGGATTTTCCGCAGATCATCGCCCATAAGAACCAAATAACCAAGACGCTTACGCAGGGCGTAGGGGCGCTGCTCAAGATGAACGGAGTTACAAGTATCCAGGGCGAGGCGGTCTTTACTGCGCCCAAAACCGTAGAGGTCACAAAGCCGGACGGTGTCCGGGAGACCATGACACCCGACGCCGTGATCATCGCCGCAGGCTCAGGAAACGCCGTGCCGCCCATTCCGGGCATAAAGGAGAATCCCTGCTGCATAGACTCCACGCGCGCACTGAGTCTCGAAACGCTTCCGAAAACGATGGTGATCATCGGCGGCGGCGTGATCGGGCTGGAGTTTGCCTGCGCCTACTCCGCTTTCGGAACGAAGGTCACCGTCGTGGAGGCGCTGAAGCAGATGCTGCCCATGCTAGACGAGGAAATTACGGCGGTAGGCGTGAAAAGCATGAAAAAGATGGGCGTAGATTTCCATCTTGAGTGTCCTGTGCAGTCCGTGGAGCCTTGTGAGGCCGGGGCTGCGGTGATCTGCCGTGACAGAGATGGAGGCACTGTCCGCTTCGAGGCAGAAAAAGTCCTTGTTGCCATCGGCCGCCGGGCGAACACCGAGTCGCTTGGATTGGAGGCCGGAGGCCTCCGGCACGACAGAGGACGGATCGTTGTCAACAGCCGCATGGAGACGGGCGTCCCCGGCGTATACGCTGTGGGCGACTGCGTGGCAAACTATGCACAGCTTGCCCATACTGCCTCGGTGATGGGCGAGATCGCCGCCGAGAACATTATGGGCATCAAGGCGGAGTATGAGGGAAAAACCAACCCGGTCTGCGTGTATATCGAGCCGGAGGCCGCTTCGGTCGGACTTACCGAGGCGCAGGCGAAGGAGCGGGGTCTGGATTACCGGGTGGGACGCTTCTCCATGAGAGCGAACGGCAAGGCGCTTATCCTGAACGGCGGCGAGGGGCTTGTCAAAATCATCGCTGATGCGAAATACGGTGAGGTGCTGGGGATGCACATCATAGGACCCCGCGCCACGGATCTGATCTGCGAGGGCGCTCTCGCCATCCGGCTGGAAGCCACGGTGGACGAGCTTATATCCACGATCCACTCCCATCCGACCGTTACGGAAACACTGCGTGAGGCGGCGCTGGACATTGATAAGCGGGCAATCCACATGAAAAGTTGAAGGAAGGAGACAAAACACCAGACGAAAAAGAAAGGAGAATGAACGACGATCTGAACATCCCCCATTGCATTGCCCACTACGGCGCGGACAGCTACCCCGCCGAAAAAGGCTTTGTGCCGGAAGACGTGTTCCTGGCCAAGCTCCACGACATCGCGGTCAACGCCATCGCAGACGCCTGCACGGGCTCCAATCCCCGCCAGCCCTCCGTCGAAGAGATGGAAAAGCTGCTCAAGTGCTGCTACTACGATACCGAAGTGGATTTCTAAACATCCTTCGGACTACAAAAGCATGCGGGTATTGATTTGTACCCAGTTTTCTGGACACCGGCTCAAAATTGAATAATTAGTTTTTCATCATGGATGCTTCCCTGAACTTAGAGGGAGGCATCCATTTTGTTTTAGCTTGGATTCTGCTGTTATTGTAATAGTCAAGGTAATCGGCAATGGCCTTGGAGAAGGCTTCAAAGGAGGGATACTGCAGGGTGGCAGACCGGTAATGCAACAGCTTCATAAGCTGCCCCAAGCGGGTTCAACTCCCGCCCCTGCAACCATTCATAGTGTGAGTAGCTCAGTTGGTCAGAGCGCCGGTTTGTGGCACCGGATGTCGGCGGTTCGAGTCCGCTCTCACACCCCACACGGACTCTTAGCTCAGTTGGTAGAGCGGCAGACTGAAGATCTGCGCGTCCCAGGTTCGATTCCTGGAGAGTCCACCAAATAAGGGAGAATGCCAGAGTCTGGTCAAATGGGGCGGACTGTAAATCCGTTGCCGAAAGGCTGCGTTGGTTCAAATCCAACTTCTCCCACCAACTTTTTGCTATTCCCCGCCACCGGAGGTTTTCCGGTCGTGGGGAATAGCTTTTTCACTTGACAGAAGGCATCTCAAGATGGAGTCCGTTTTATTGTACACTGCTGCTGATATAATTTGCTGGAAAAAGCCAAAAGTACTATAATAAACTTGCTTGGCTGAATAGAACCGGATATGGGGGTGCGCGTCACAAAAACGAAAAGCTTGTTGACGTGTTTTCTGCATGAGAAGGAGGAGAGAAAATGTACGGAGCACTTCTGGGCGACATGATCGGAGCGCCCTACGAATTTGACAGGGGGAACAAGAGCAAGGAGTTTCCGCTCTTTTGCGAGAGTTCCCGTTTCACGGATGATTCCGTCATGACGATAGCGGTGGCGGAGGCCCTGCTGGACAGCCGGTTTTTGGACGATGACAGCATCCGGGCTGCGCTGATCAAGTCGATGCGGAAATGGGGCAAAAAGTATCCTGATGCCGGCTATGGCAGGAAGTTCCTCTGTTGGCTCAGGGAGAAAGATCCAAAGCCCTACGGCAGCTGCGGCAACGGCTCGGCCATGCGCGTTTCTGCGGCAGGCTGGCTGTTCGATACGCTCGAAGAGACGCGGGAAAAGGCCAGGCTGACGGCTGAGGTCACGCATGATCATCCCGAGGGGATCAAAGGCGCGGAGGCAACTTCCGGCGCGATCTTCCTCGCCAGAACCGGCCGCAGCAAGGGTGAGATCCGGGATTACATTGTGCAGGAGTTCGGTTATGACCTCTCCCGCACCTGTGACCAGATCCGGCCGAGCTATTATCACAATGAGAGCTGCCAGAAGACGGTGCCGGAAGCGATCACTGCCTTTCTGGAGGGGACGGATTTCGAAGATGTCATCCGGACTGCCGTTTCCCTCGGCGGCGATTGCGATACCCTGACCTGCATCGCCGGGAGCATCGCGGAGGCCTTTTACGGCGTGCCCGCCATCCTGAAGGCAGAGTGCAGGCGCCGGCTCCCGGAGGATATGGCGTATATTCTCGGCCGCTTTGATATTTCCCGGAAACACGGTCACGACGATTTTCCCGGCGATACCCTCTCCGGCAGCGGTATCATCGATGAGGCGATCGACCGCGGCTGCCAGACCGGCACCAAAGAGAATCGGATCGGCGTTTCCGATGGGATGCTCGGAGATGCCGGGAGGGATCATTATCGATCCCCGGGGACAGTCCTTCCTGTTGACAAAAGACCGGATCAATATGATTTTGAACGCTGACAAAGGAGGTCAAGCACAATGAGAACGATTCGTGTAACCGGCAAGGGGCAGATCAAAGTCAAGCCCGACATCACCCGTATCACCATGACCCTCACCGGTGTCTTCAAGGAGTACGGTGAGACCCTGCGCCACTCATCGGAGGATACGGAGGCGCTGAAGGACGTCCTTTCTGCCTTCGGATTTGAGCGGTCTGATTTGAAAACGCTCAGCTTCCATGTGGACACGGAGTATGAGAGCTACCGGGACAAGAACAACGACTACAAGCGGCGTTTCGTCGGATACCAGTTCAACCACGCCCTGAAGGTGGAGTTCGAGTCCGACAACGACCGTCTGGGAAAGATCCTGTATGCCCTTGCCAACGGCAAAGTCCGGCCGGAGTTTCGTATCAGCTATACTGTGAAAGACCCGGAAGCCGCAAAGAACCTGCTGCTCGGGAAGGCCGTCACCGATGCCAAGAAAAAGGCTGCGGTTCTGACCCAGGCCGGCGGCGTCAAGCTGAAAGATATCCAGAGCATCGACTACTCCTGGGGCGAGATCAATTTTGAGTACAAACCGATGGGCGACTTGATGATGGACTGCTGTGAACAGCCGATGACCGAAAAAGCCTATGATCTGGATATTGAACCTGACGATGTCGATGTTTCTGATACCGTCACCGTAGTGTGGGAGATCGAATAAGACGAAAGACAAGCTGATTTTCAAGTATTCACTGTCCGATGCCTGAATGATCCCGATATCCTCATTTGAGATCTAGGACGGGGATTCACCCTCGGTTTGGTTCCGGCTTCGCTTACTCTGTCGAATTCTGTCGAACGAATTAACGGCATCTTTATGGCGGTTTTGTTGAAACAGGACAGAAAATGTGCTATTTTTATCGGGTAATTGATCAGCTGAAGAAAAAATCGATATGGAGGCGATATTATGAAACTTCAAGTGCTGATCGCCGACGCAGACCCGGATTTCCAACGAACAATGACGCAGGCGCTTTCTCGGGAGGGGGACATGGAAGCGGCCGGTGTTTCATCTGACGGGTTGGAGACCCTTTCCCTGATCCAGACGGCACGCCCGGATGTTGTGCTGCTGGACCTCATCCAGCAGCGGCTTGATGGGCTCGCTATTCTCCGCCGGCTTGCCGGACGGGAGGATGCGCCGCCGGTGCTCGTTCTCACCGGATTTGTCAATGCCGCCGTCGTTGCCGAGTGCGCAAAGCTCGGCGCGGCATATTTTATCCCCAAGCCCTGCGACACCGCGGCGCTCATGCAGTGCCTGCGGCAGTGCGCAAAAGCGGGCGGAAAATCTCCCGCGGCTGCCGCCGCGCCGGCTCCGGTGCCCGCACATCTGGAAAGCGCCGTCACCGACGTTCTCCACGAGATCGGCGTACCGGCGCATGTCAAGGGTTATCAATATCTGCGTGAAGGGATACTCTTCACGATCCGCGACGCGGACTCCACCGCCGGGATAACGAAAGTGCTTTATCCGACGGTGGCGAAAAAGTTCTCCGCCACGCCGTCCTGCGTAGAACGCTCGATGCGCCATGCGATCGACATTGCATGGAACCGCGGCGACGAGGACGTGCAGGAAAAGATCTTCTGCGGTGCCTTCACCGGCAGCACGGGCAGACCCACGAACGGCGAATTCATCGCCACGATCGCCGAGCTTGTTCAGCAGCAGATCGGCAAATAAAAAATACGGAATCCTCCCGGAAAACCGGACGGCATCTGCAGCGGATCGACCGCAGACCGGTTCACCGCGGGAAAAATATACATGCACTTCTCTCCGCAAAATAAATGGCTTTAAATAACGATCGCTTCCTGCCCGGCTCCGGTGAATGCTCACCGGCGCCGGGCAGGAAGCGTTTTTTATGCCAGATGGAGCCATTCGATGAGCAGCAGCCAGGTGAGGCCGTAGTACGATATGACTGCGACGAGGTCGTTGACGGTCGTGATGAGCGGGCCGGAGGCGACGGCGGGATCGACGCCGATCTTTTTGAAGAAGATCGGGATCACCGTGCCGGAAATGCTCGAGAGCAGCATCGCCGCGATGAGCGCGATGCCGATGCAGCCCGAAACGCCGAACGCCATGAGCGCCGCTTCGCCGCGCAGCAGAAGATATGCACCGATGAGCGCGAACGAGGCCGCGCCGAGGATCGCGCCGTTCATAAGTCCGACGCGCGCTTCCTTCCAGACGAGCTTCCGCTTCTGTGCGCCGGTTGTTTCGCTGTCCATGAGCACGCGGATCGTGACGGCGAGCGACTGCGTGCCGACGTTGCCCGCCATATCCAGCACGAGCGACTGGAAGCACACGATGAGCGTGAGCTGCGCCACGACGCTCTCAAAAAGGCCGACGACGCTCGACACGACCATCCCGAGCCCCAGCAGCACGAGCAGCCACGGCAGACGCTTGCGCACGCTCTGCACGAGCGTTTCGTTGAGATCCTCCTCCGCGGAGAGACCGGCGAGCCGGGCGTAGTCCTCGCTCAGCGCGTCGTCCACCGTCTGGATGAGGCTCTGCGCCGTTACGACGCCGAGCATCCGGTTTTCCTCGTCCAGCACGGGGATGGAGTCCTCGGAATAGTCCTGGATGCGCGGCAGCGCGTCTTCAATGCGCTCGTGCGCGTAAACGTAGGGGTAGGAGGTCGCGATCAGCTCTGCGAGCGGATCGCCCTCGCGCGCGATGATGAGGTCTTTGAGATCGATCGCGCCGTAGAAAGCGTTGTCGGCATCCACAACATAGATCGTGGAGATGTTGTCGTGCTCGGCGGCCTGCGCGACGAGCTGGTGCATCGCGGCCTTGACGCTCAGCCCCTCGGGGATGACGATGCAGTTCGTCGTCATAATGCTGCCGATCTCGTCCTCGCCGTAGACCCAGAGCCGGGCGATCTCGCGGCGCTTCGGCTCGTCCATGAGCTCGACGAGCGTGTTTTTCTCGCCGCTCTCGAGCGTTTTGAGATAGTCCACTGCAGCGTCGGCGTCCATGCGCGAGAGCACGTTCACCCGCCGCCGGAGGCTCAATTCATTGAGATACGCCGTCATCGGCTCGGCGTATTCGAGCACGGCCGAGAGCTCCGCGGCGTCGAGCGCGTGATAGATCCGCTGCCGCTCAGAGAGCGTGAGCGCCTCGAGCGCGGCGGCGATGTCGTTTTCGTGATAGTCGAGCAGCTTCTCGCGGAACGCCTTCGGCGAGAGATTGCTGCGGACGAGCTCCGTCAGCTCCCGGTCGTAATCCGGGTGGCGGAGCTGCATGAGTTCGGTTTTGTTTTCCATGTTTCTGCCCTCCGTTTCAACGATTTTTTGATAACCGCGCCGGAGCAGGGCAAAAAAATATCACCGCTGCCCGGCGTGCGGCGCACGTCGATCCGGGCAATGGTGAGCAGCGGAAAAGAGAGACTTCACCGGCCTGCGCGGCCATACGAAGTCCCTGGGATGCGTCTCGCCATGCCCCATATTCGTCCGTTACTGCCGCTGTCCATGGTAGTCCCTCCTTTTAAAATCAGATATACTCTCTATATAACACACGGCAAACGCCTGTGTCAAGGCAAAAAGCCGCCGGTCAGATTTTCTGACCGGCGGCAGCTGTTTTGCGGATTTTTTTTCGGAATTATTCGATGAGGCCGCTCTCTTTGAGCAGCAGCTCCACGTCCGTGCCGCGGATCTTCTTGAGCACGATCTTCATGAGCTCACGCTCGCCGAAGTTCAGCTCGGCCTCGGAGAGAGGCTTTTTATCGATGGCGTAGTAGCACGCGCGCAGCAGCTCGCGCACGTCGTACTTGCTGCCCCAGACCTCGGGCACGCCGCGGTCCACGTTCAGTAGCGTGTACACCGACTCCATGCCGGTGCGCATCGAATACTCGGTGGTGAAGATGGTGTCGCGCGGCGTTTCGGCAAACTGGCCGATGAAGGCAAAGTTCACCGCGCCCTCCGGCACGACGCGCGGCCGGTCGGATTCCTTTCTCGGCTGGAAGAAGGCGTTGATATACGGCATGAAGCACGTCGTCGTGTTGCACGCTACGCTCGCGAGCGTGTCGATCCGGTCGATGGGCACGCCGATGTGATAGAGCCACTCGCGGCAGATCTCTTCGCCGGTGCACTCGCGCATGGGCTTGCGGACGTAGTTACCCGGGCGGTCGGTGTTGAGCGCATACAGCCACACGAGCACCGTGTCCTTATTCTGCGCCTTGAACTGCGGCTGACGGTTGATCGTCCAGGAAAGGTACCAGTTCTCGGTGCTGTCCTTGACCGTGACGATGCCGCCGGTCGTGACCTTGCCCTCGCGCGGGTCGCGGTGGCAGACGTTGATGATGTGCCGGATGATCTCCTCGTTCGCCGTGGCGACGGTCGCACTCATCCAGTTGGTGGCGTTCACGTCGGAGCAGAACTTGTCCGGGTTGCCGTATTCGCCGTTCTCGGCCTGCGCAGCGATGTTCTTCCACATATCCCAGCTCTCGCCCTTGCCGTTCTCGATGCCGGAAAGGTCGGGCGCGTGGGTCTGGTCGCCGTAGCAGGAGGTATCGGTGCAGCAGCCGTTCGTGATGAACACGAGATCGTCCTCAATGAGATCGAGCGTCTGCTCCTGGCCGTCCTTCACGTAAACGATGGCCTTGGCGACTCTCTTATCGCCGTGCTTTTCGATGACGACGTTCTTCACGTCCATGCCGTACTCGATGCGCACGCCGTGGGATTCAAGATACTTCACGAGCGGGAGGATCATGCTCTCGTACTGGTTGTACTTCGTGAAGCGCAGCGCGCTGAAATCGGGCAGACCGTCGATGTGGTGGACGTAGCGGCAGAGATAGCGCTTCATCTCCAGCGCGCTCGACCAGCGCTGAAAGGCGAACATCGTCTGCCAGTACAGCCAGAAGTTCGTGCTCCAGAAGCTCTCGGGCAGCACCTCGGAGATCTTCTTGTCCTCGAGATCCTTCTCCGGCGTCAGAAAGAGCTTGGAGAGCGCCATGGCGGAGGCCTTGTCGAGAGCAAATTTTTTGTCGGTGTGGGCGTCCTCGCCGCGGTTCACACTGGCGCGGCAGAGAGAATAGTTCGGGTCGTGCTTGTTGAGCCAATAGTATTCGTCGAGCACCGTCACGTTCGGTGTCTCAATGCTCGGCACATCGCGGAACACGTCCCACATGACTTCGAAATGGTTGTCCATCTCGCGGCCGCCGCGCATATAGAAGCCCTTCGTGATGTCGCGGTAGCCGTCGCAGCTGCCGCCGGCAAGCTCGTGCTTTTCGAGAAGATGGATGTGCTCGCCCTTCATCTGGCCGTCGCGGACGAGATAGAAGGCCGCGGTCAGACCGGCGAGACCGGTGCCGATGATATAGGCGGATTTGTTGTCGACGCCCTCCGGCTTTTCGGGGTGGGCGAAGGATTCATACGTTCCGGCAGAGTAATACATAATATTGACCTCCTGTGAGATTTGTTTTTCTCTTGATGGCCCTATAGTATCCCCCGGAAATACTTTTTTCCATAAACAGAAGCGCCCCCGTGATAAGGGTTTTATCACGGGGGCGCAAAGTGTAAAGTTTTTCATCAAACCGGAGAATTTGCTTAAATCTTGAAGCGCGCGAGCGCTTCGCGGATCGAATCGTGGATGAGAAGCGCGAGCCGGTCCACGATCTTCTCCGGCTCATCGGTCATGCCGTCGCGGATCCAGTCGAGCATGATGCCGATGAAAATGTAGCCGTAGACCTGCGCGATGAACGCCTTGTCCTCATCGCGGACGGTCATGGCGGCGGACTGCTCGTCGATCACGCCGAGAATGAGATGATCCACGAGCGGGCGGAGATACCGCTCGACCTGCTCGCGATCCACACAGCGGTAGACGTTCAGAATGAACGGCTTATTCTGCCGCACGGCCTCGAAGATCTGCAGGAGCCCCTGCTGCCAGGTGTCGTGCGTTTTCTTCTCCTCGAGCGCGCGGCGTGCGTCTTCCAGACATGACCACTCCACGAGATCGTAAATGTCCTTGAAGTGGTAGTAAAACGTCATGCGGTTGATGCCGCAGTCCTCGGCAATGTCGTTGATGGTGATCTTCGTGAGCGGCTTTTTGAGCAGCAGATTTTTGAGCGACTGCTCGAGCGCCCGCTTTGTTACCTGTGACATGGCGTTCTCCTTATCCGATATTTTGAATTTTCCCGTCCGCAAGCGCGAGAAGCGAGCGTTCCTGCTCGATATCACCCTGATACGGGTAGGCCGCAGCGATCTTTTCAAACCGGCCGCGCAGCAGGGCGGCGCGCTCTTTGTCGCCGTCGTGCAGCAGGGCGAGGGCGTACTCCGTGCGCAGCACGCTCGGGAAATCCTTCATCTGGCGCATGAAGCGGCGCTGCGGCTTTGTGAGCATCGCATCGACCGTGCCGCGGCGGTTTTCGCCGAGGAGCTCCAGATACATCTCGTCGCACAGCAAAAGCGCGCGGTAGAGCCCGACGAGGTTCGCCCCGCCGGAGAGCAGGCGCGACATCGCCTCGTGCGCCTCGGCGAAGCGGTGCTCGTCCATGAGGCGGCTGCAGCAGAAAACGCCGGTCGCGGCGACAAGGGCGTTCTGCATTGCCTCGTCCGACGGCATGACGAACCATTCGTCCGGCATATCGCGCAGGCGCTCGCCCTCCGTCTGGCGGCTGTTTACGGCCATTTGCAGATAAAAGGCGCGCATGGCCTCCGGATCGCGGCGCAGGGAGAAGGCGTTTTTGCCGTCGTTGTCGATCGGCCCGAGCCGGAGCGGGATGCCGTTCGTGAGCGCGAGATAAAACCCCGCGAGCGCAAATAGAAAGAGCAGAGACGCGCCCATGCTGCCGCCGCCGGAGAGGAAGTACCCGCCGAGCGCGAGAAGCGCGGCGAGCAGATTCATAAGCGGCCCCGCGAGATTATAAAGCATCACCGGGATATTTCCGTCCACGGGCTCCGGCGGCGTCATCAGGCACTGCCCGCCCGTCCCGGCGAGCTTTAGGCGGCGAAAGCGAAGCGCACCGTTTTCGCGCTGCAATTGGAGATTCCCGATGCGGAACGAGCAGAATTTATACCCTGTCAGCAGCCCGCCGATCAGATGGCCGGTCTCGTGCAGGATGATCTGCAAGGCGAAGGAGATGCAGAGCCCGGCAAGCCCGAAGAGGAACACGGCGAAAAAGCTCTCGTTTTCGGGAAGCGTATAGCCGACGCCCGCGCCGAACCCCACGCAGAGAACGAGCGAGAGGATCATCCCCGGCTGAATGGCTGATGGCTTCTTATTCTTTGCCTTTGTGTCCATACTATCACCCGACGGCATTATAACAGATTTTTTGCCGGATGCAAATGCATGACAGCCCCGCCTCCTGCGCGGAAAACATTTGAAAAAAGGACGGGAATACTGTATACTGACTCTGTTTGTATATGGGGAGGGATCCGGATGACCGATATCGAGATCGCGCACAAGTGCGCGCTGAAAAATATTTCCGAGATAGCCGCGGCTGCGGGCATCGGCGAAGCATACGTTGAGCCTTACGGCAGACACAAGGCGAAAATTTCTCTCGACCTGCTGCGCGAAAAGGCCGCCGCGCCGGACGGAAAGCTCATTCTCGTCACGGCCATCACGCCGACACCCGCGGGCGAGGGAAAGACTACGACCTCCATCGGCCTTACCGATGCGCTCCGCCGCTGCGGAAAAAACGCGCTCGCCGCGCTGCGCGAGCCGTCGCTGGGGCCGGTGTTCGGCATCAAGGGCGGCGCGACCGGCGGCGGCTATGCCCAGATCGTCCCGATGGAGGACATAAACCTTCATTTTACCGGCGATTTTCACGCCATCGGCGCTGCCAACAACCTGCTCGCGGCGCTGCTCGATAACCACATCCAGCAGGGCAACGCCCTCGGGATCGACCCGAAGCAGATCACGTGGAAGCGCTGCGTCGACATGAACGACCGGCAGCTGCGGCACGTTGTGGACGGGCTCGGCGGCAGAGCGAACGGCTGCCCGCGCGAGGACGGGTTCGACATCACCGTGGCAAGCGAGATCATGGCGGTGTTCTGTCTCGCGGAGAGCCTTTCGGATCTCAGAGCGCGGCTCGGCCGCATCATCGTGGGGTATACCTATGACGGCGCGCCCGTTACGGCGCACGATCTCAGGGCCGAGGGCGCAATGACCGCGCTGCTGCGCGATGCGCTCTGCCCCAACCTTGTCCAGACGCTCGAGGGAACGCCCGTGCTCGTCCACGGCGGCCCGTTTGCGAATATCGCCCACGGCTGCAACAGCGTGCTCGCCACGCGCATGGCGCAAAAGCTCGCGGACTATACCGTCACCGAGGCGGGCTTCGCCGCCGATCTCGGCGCGGAAAAGTTCTTTGACATCAAGTGCCGTCTGGCAGATCTGCGCCCCCACGCCGTCGTGATCGTGGCGACGGTGCGCGCGCTCAAATACCACGGCGGCGTGGAGAAGGACGCGCTCGGCACGGAAAATCTCGAAGCGCTCGAAAAGGGCCTTCCGAACCTTCTGCGCCATGCGGACAATATCAAGAATGTATTCGGCCTTCCGTGCGTCGTGGCGGTGAACGTTTTCCCGACGGACACGGAAGCGGAGCTTGCGCTCGTGGCGGAGAAATGCGCCGCGCTCGGCGTCAAAGCCGTGCGGAGCGACGTGTGGGCGCGCGGCGGCGCGGGCGGCGAAGC
>ULXL01060242.1_pt1 | contig 27648 bp, 42 predicted proteins | sample 1961241 | NCBI WGS metagenome assembly ULXL01 (sample SAMEA4835837, study PRJEB28245) | human gut metagenome | biome: gut microbiome; material: fecal sample | place: Denmark | collected 2008
GCACAGGTAGTCGCGCACCCCTTGGTGAAGATAAGCAAATTTGGGGAGCGGGTTAGTACACCTCTACGGAGGCGCTGGAAAGCCCGTACAGCTAAAAGGAGGAACATCCCTGTGAAGCGAGCAAAGAATCTCTTTGAGAAGCTCGTATCTGATGACAACCTGCTGCTTGCCATCGACGAGGTGAACCGCACCCACCACTGGCGAACGCATCACCGCCCGAACTCCTGCACCGCATGGGTGGAGGAAACGAAGGAGGAGCGCGTCAAGGAGCTGCGGCAAATCATCATCGACGGTTTCGAGCAGAAGAAACCTCACGTGTCCCAGCGGTGGGACGCCAGCGCCCGGAAATGGCGCACGGTCAGCGAGCCGGTCCAGTGGCCCGACCAGTACGTCCACCACGCTCTGATTCAGGTGTTGCAGCCTGTGTTCATGCGCGGGATGGATTACTACTGCTGCGGGAGCATCCGTGACAGAGGCCCGCATCACGCCCGGAAAGCCATCGAGATCTGGATGGACAAAGACCCTCGCGGGACGAAGTATGAGTTCTGCGGTGACATCCACCACTTCTACGACAGCCTGAAGCCGGAGGTCGTGATGGCCCGTATGCGCCAGCTCATCAAAGACCACCGTGTCCTCGACCTCATCTGGCGCATCATCAAGGATGGTGTGCTGATTGGGGCCTACACCTCTCAGTGGTTTGCCAACACGGTTTTGCAGCCGCTGGACAGGCTCATCCGTGAGAGCGGGCTGTGCAAACACTACGTCCGTTACATGGATAACCTGACGATATTCGGCTCGAACAAGCGCAAGCTCAAAAGGCTGCGTGTGCTCGTGGAGACATGGCTGAACGCCCATCAGCTCCGGCTCAAAGACGATTGGCAGATATTCCCGACGGTGAGGAGGCATCCCCGCATCCCGCTGGACCCTCCACGGCGCGGGTATGAGAGGCCAAAGGAGCGTATGCCCGATGCGGTGGGCTATCGTTATGGGCGTGGCTACACCATCCCGCGCAAGCACAATTTACTCCGCATCAAGCGGGCTATCGCCCGTTACCGCAAGCGGAGGCGCTTGGGAAAGCGCATCTTGGCAGGAGCGGCGGCAAGCCTCCTCTCCCGCCTTGGGCAGTTGAAACACTGCAATAACCACAACCTGTATCGGATGCTGTTCCAAGGTGAACGCCTCATGCGTGAGCTGAAGCGCATCATCCGGCAGAAGCAGCGAAAGGAGGAACTCACTTGGAATACGTATTTGGAACGCAGGGCGAAATCGAAGTCCTCAAAACTAAAGGCGATTCCCACACCGACCTGACCGGGTTCCACCAGATTGAGCAGACCTTCCCTGACCAGACCATCACCGATAACTTCCGCATCGTGCGGAAAATCGAGAGCGCCGAGGACGTGGAGGGCAACTGTTACGACTGGTACGAAATCGACAAGCACTACCGGGTCGTTGATAAGACCGGGCCGGTCGTGCAGCAGGTCGTGGAGAGCACCGCCGCGCTGGAAGACGCCCTGTGCGAGCAGGACGAGCTGACCGGCACCCGGATGAGCGAGATCGAGGACGCCATGTGTGAGCAGGACGAAATGAACGACGAGCGTATGAGCGCCATTGAGGACGCCGTATGCGAGCTGGATTCTCTCGTCAGCACATTCGCCATTTCTGAAGGAGGTACAAACTGATGAATAAGATTTGGGCCAACCGGCTGATTGCCGGTACGCAGGTTTGGGATTCCGTTCCCGACTACCGCAAGAGCGGCGTCAAGACTGAGCTGGCGTCCCGCGTGGAGGACGGCGAGATTACCGCCGACCGCTATGCGGAAATCACCGGCGAGCAGTACGTTGTCGCCGAATGAGCATCATCGAAGAATTGGCCGACATCTGCCTCCGGCAAGCTGGCATCATCAAGGCTCAGGCCGAGGTGTTAGAGCAGCTCGGGGCGCAGGCTCTGGAAGATGAGGCACTTGCCGCCCGTTTGCAGACGCTCGTCGGCGACGTCAATATGGCTGAATACCGGCGGTCTGTATAAGGCCGCCGGCTTTTTCAGACTAAAGGTGGGAGGTAATGCCATTGACTGGATTGGAGGAGTTCAAGGACGTGTTCGGCAGCATCACGGTACTTAATGTTGTTGAGCTGCTGCTTGCTATCCTATTCTGCTACCTGATTTACAGGAAGGTGTCAAAGTATCTGATTGAACGGTACGAGGCCGGCAAGAAGAAGGACGAGCAGCTCAAAACCGCCCTTGACCAAGTAAGCAAATACCCTGAGTACCGCGCACAAAGTCTGCGGGTCCAGAAGGAGTTGCAGACGGAAATCGACGCCCTGCACTCGGCGCAGAGCGAGCAGATCGAGCGGCTGAAGAAGATGGAGGATGACATGACCCGCCGCGAGCGGAACCGGCTCAGAGACCGTCTGCTTCAGAGCTACCGGTATTATACCGACCCTGCTTGCAACCCGGCGGGTACATGGAACACGATGGAGGCCGAGGCTTTCTGGGAGATGTTCAGCGATTACGAGGACGTCGGGGGCAACGGGTACATCCACTCCGTCGTTCAGCCGGCCATGAACAAGCTGAAAATCGTGAACATCGATGAGCCTATCCCCGGACGGACCCGGCCCGGCAGCGGCGGGGATAAGGTCCAGTAGTCGATGTCATTATCGCCACAGGGAGGTATGAGTATGGGAACTGGCTGGAATATCCTCATCGCCATTCTCGCCAGCGTAGGCGTTATGAGCGTCGTCTTCCTCGGCTATCTCGTCATCCGCAGCATAAGCGCTGGCTCGCGCAAGAAGTCGCGGGCCGGCAATTCTGCGGTGAAGAAGAAAAAGCACGAGACCATGAAGATGGTCGTGTGGGTCTGCCTTGCCAACGGGTTTGCATGGGTATGGTGCAGCTATGTCCTCGCCTTCCTCGACAAGATGCAGATTGCCGAGAGCTTATCACAGGTGGCCGTCACGCAGATTATCGGCGTGGTCCTTGTGTACGGCCTCAAATCTGCCATCGAGAACCTGAGCAAAAACAATCACTGGCCGGACAAGCCCACCACGCTGCCTACGGGCACCGCAGACGTCATTTCTGACGCTTCGGGGGACGGGACTACGGGCGTGGGCTAAGAAAGGACTGAGGCGCGATGAGCACCAACGAGAAAAGGATTTGGGACTACCTCACCGGCAAGGGGCTTTCCCCGGCTGGCGCTGCCGGCCTCATGGGAAACCTCTACGCTGAGAGCGGCCTGAATCCGCAGAATTTACAGAACACGTATGAGAAGAAGCTGGGCTACACGGATGCGGCGTACACCGCCGCCGTAGACAGCGGGAAGTATCAGAACTTCATCCACGACAGCGCGGGCTACGGCCTCGCTCAGTGGACGTATTGGAGCCGAAAACAGAATCTGCTTGCTTTCGCTCGGGCTGCTGGCAAGTCCATCGGGGACTTGGATATGCAGCTCGATTTTCTGTTTGAGGAGCTTTCCACCGGCTACAAGTCCGTGTTGTCCACCCTGAAAACCGCGACTGCCGTTCGGACTGCCAGCGACAGTGTGCTGCTGAACTTTGAGCGCCCTGCCAATCAGGGTGAGGCAGTCAAAATCAAGCGGGCAGGGTACGGTCAGACCTACTACGACAAGTACGCAGCGCCCGCGAATGGAGGTAATAGCATGAGCAACAGTTCGCTCGTAAACTATACGAAACTCAGCCCGAATCATTCCGGCAAGCGTACCCACGCCATCGACCGCATCACCCCGCATTGCGTGGTAGGCCAGTGTTCTGTGGAGACGCTGGGCAACGTGTTCGCGCCTACGTCCCGTCAGGCGTCCTGCAACTACGGTATCGGCGTGGATGGCCGGGTGCTGCTGTGCGTGGATGAGGGCAATCGTTCTTGGTGTACGTCCTCCAACGCCAACGACCAGCGAGCCGTGACCATCGAGTGCGCGTCCGACACCACCGCGCCGTATGCCTTCAAGGATGTCGTGTACCAGAAGCTCATCACGCTCTGCGTGGACATCTGCAAGCGCAACGGCAAGAAGAAGCTGCTCTGGCTGGGCGACAAGAACAAGACCCTCAACTACTCCCCCAAGTCTGACGAGATGGTCTTGACCGTCCACCGATGGTTCGCCAACAAGAGCTGCCCCGGCGACTGGATGTACGCCCGTATGGGCGACCTCGCAAGCAAGGTCACGGCGCAGCTCGGTGGCTCCACCGCGCAGCCTTCCGAGCCCTCGACCCCCAGCACCCCTGCTGCGGGGCTGGACATCGGCACGGTGGTCAACTTCGCCGGTGGCAAGCACTACACCAGCGCCAACGCCGCCAGCGGCTCTGCGGCCAAGGCTGGGCCGGCCAAGATTACGGCTGTCTCTGCCAACGCCAAGCATCCGTACCACGTCATCCACACGGACGCCACCAGCAACGTGTACGGCTGGGTGGACGCTGACGCCATCTCGGTGGAAGGCGGCTCTGCCAGCGTGAACTATCTGGTGAAAATCACCGCCACTGACCTCAACATCAGGTCCGGCCCCGGCACCGGCTACGCTCGCAAGGGATTCATTAAGCCCGGTGTTTATACGATTGTGGAGGAATCCACGGGGGCCGGCGCAAGCAAGTGGGGCAAGCTGAAATCCGGCGCTGGCTGGGTGTCGCTTGACTACTGCACCAAAATGTAAGGAGTACGACTATGAACGAAGCTGTTTTTAACCTGCTGATGGCGGTCCTCACCGCCGCAGTGACCGCGCTGTCCGCCTTTGTCGCCGCCTTCGTCAAGAAGAAAGGTGAACAGGCCGCAGCGGAGACCAACAGCACCCTGCTGAAAGACGTCATCGAGGAAGTTACCGGCATCGTAGACATCGCGGTATCTGCCGTTTCGCAGACCTACGTCGATGAGCTGAAGAAGGCCGGCAGCTTTGACGCAGAGGCCCAGAAACAGGCTCTTGCGATGGCGCTCTCTGCCTGTATCAAGGCCATCAGCCCCGCCGCCAAAGCCTTCATTGAGGAATCCTACGGCGATCTGACCGAATACCTCACCACTTACATTGAGGCTGCGGTACGCCGGCAGAAACTCAGCACCTCGACTGCTGCCGCTGCTCTGGAAAGCGCCAGCTCCACCACGGTTGCCGCCAGCACCGCCGCTGCGACTGCTGCTGCCGTCGTGCAGAACGCGATTACGCAGACTTCAGAGAAGTAACAGGAAAGCCCTACCGCTCACGCAGCGGTAGGGCTTTTTTTTGTTTGTCATCAGAAGGCCCACTCAATCTTGACGTCATCGTCGGTGAGGACGATGCGGGACACAAGGCTTTGCAGGATGCGGCGTTTCTGGCTCTCGTCCGCGAAGTCCCAGACCTGCGCGGCGTCTGCGATGAGGGCCTCCACCAAATCGAACGGCATGGCCTCATTCTCGACCACCGGGGTGAGGGTGGATTCCAGAGCGGTGCGCTCGTTGTAGAGCTTGTTTATCCGCTCGCCAAGCAGCTCGGGCGGTATATCGTCGTGCTGGTACAGCTCCATGAGCCTACCGATTTGCTTGTCAATTTCCCGGAGCCTCTTTTCGATGTCCGCGTTCTTGCTGACGGGAACAGGCTTGGAGTGGCTGGCGGCAATTTCAGCGGCCATTTCGGGAGAACTGAGCAGCTCCCGAACCTTGGCATCAATGATGGGTTCCAGCTCCGAGCCTTTCCATATCTTGTTCTTGCAGTTCGGGTCTTTAACCATGCTTTTCATCTGCTTGGTGCGGGAGTAACAAGCGTAGTAGGAATACTTGCCGGTGTTCCGCAGGTAGTACCTGCCGCCGCAATGACCGCAGTAAATGAGGCCAGCAAGCAGGTGCTTGGACTGGAACGCCTGACCGCCGTACTGTTCCTGCCGCTTGCCCCGGAGGATCTGCGCCGCGTCAAACTGTTCCTTGGTGATGATAGGCTCGTGTGCGTTATCCACTATGACATCTCCAAAATGCAGCCGTCCCGTGTAGGTCTCATTGCCGAGGATGTTGCGGACGCTGGACCACGAGTTGTAGCTGCTGTACTTGTTCGTGTACCCCGCCTCCTGAAGTTTGTCGGTGATGGTCTTCAGGGAATCCCCGGCGAGATACCATTCGTATATCTTCCGCACCTGCTCAGCCTCATACGGGTTGATGACGAGATGCCCGTCCTCGTACTCATAGCCGATGGGGATGTAGCCCCCGCCGTGGTGGAGGCCGGTCTTGGCGCGGGCCACGCGGCCCATCCATGTGCGCTCCTTTATCTGCTCGCGTTCAAGCTGGGCGAACACGGCGAGAAGGCCAATCATGGCCTTGCCAAACGGGGTCGATGTGTCGAAGCTCTCCTGCATGGAGATGAAGTCCACGCCCTTTGGCCGGAAGACTTCTTCGATGAGGTAGAGCGTGTCCCGCTGGGAGCGGGAGAGACGGTCCAGCTTGTAGACCAGCACGAGGTCAAACTTATCTGTCTCAGAGATGAGTTTCTGGATGCCGGGGCGGTTCAGGTTACTGCCGGTGTACCCGCCATCCACGTAGATGTCCGCGATAATCCAGTCTTTGGCCTTGCAGTACGCAATCAGGCGTTCCTTCTGCTCGCCGACGGAATAGCCCTCCTGCGCCTGTTCCAGCGTGGAAACACGGATGTAGAGGGCTGCGCGGTTCAAAGCGGCATCCCGTCTAACAGGTAGTTGGCGAATATCCAGTTGCGGCAAGTACGCTGTTCATCCGTGTATTCGCCCGCAGGATTCGGCTTGTAGCTCTGGAAATCAATTTGGCGAGCGTCAGTAATCACAAGGCGAATCCGGTCATTCTCAATTTCGATATTCTGCCCAGCGCAAGGGACGAAGGCAACGTGAGTGTTGTCTTCGTACTTGAACCCGCGGCTCAGGCCGCAGAGGTAATAGGCTTTTATGCTGTTATCCGGTGGGAGTTCCAGATCCACGTGAGCCTTTTCCTTATAGCGCGTCCCGTCATAGACTTCGTGGTAAACCTCACCGATAAAGCATTTCGCGCAGCACTTATCAATGCGGGCGCGGCGAATGCCCCGCAGCCAGAAGAATGAGCATTTCTGTTTGATGTCCAGCGTCACTCTCATTTCGAGCCTCCTTCCAGCTCTACTGCAATATTCAGTAGCTTCAAGCGGTCACGTCCGCCCAGTGTTTCATAAATGCGAAGCAGTTCTATAGCCTCCGGGGAAATCGCCTTTTGCGAATCTCCATTGAAGACAACGCCACCGTGGTTTGCTTGAACAAAAGAACTGTTCAGCATCTGCCCGTTCAGATTGTTTTCCACTGATGGCGCGATCTGTACGCCACGAAGAAGATAATCCGTGCTGACATTAAAGTAGTCGGCAATCTTGATGAGGGCTTCGACACTGGGATAGGACTGGGGGATGCGTTCATACTTTCCCACAGCAGAGGGGACCACACCGATAACCTCAGCAAGCTGGCCCTGAGTAATGTCGTGTTCTTTCCGCAGGCGTCTCAGTCGTTCTCCGAATCCGTCCATAGGGACACCACCTTTCCTTAAAGTCTATTATATGTCTTTTAATTCACATTGTCAACAGGGGAAAATTTTTCGGAAAATTTGAGAATAGGAGTTGACATTCAGGAAATGCAGTGCTATAATGAGAATGTAAGTACAGAAACCCACCGCATGGAACCGTTCAGGAGGTGAAAAGATGAACGTAATGAGAGAGCGGAGACTTCGCGGAGCCATCCCCACCCAGCGTGAGGTCGCCAAGGCCGTGGGGGTGAAGGAATCCGCAGTCAGCAAATGGGAGCGCGGGCTTGCAAAGCCGAGGGCCGACAAGCTGCCCCTGCTTGCGAAGCTCTATGGTTGCACCATCGAGGAGCTTCTCGCTGATGACGTAAATCAGGGAGCTTGAAAGCCCTTCCTTCGGTTCTGCTTGCGGTTGCGGCAGAACTTGCAAGCTCGGCAAAAGCAAACCTGCCAGAATTGAATGATGGTGAGGAGATTCGGCGCGAGTGGTATGCGGACGGAATGTATTACCGAGAAACTGCGCTTGACGGCGTTATTTTCACCTATCAGTACGATTTTAGGCAGAGAAAAAGCCACCGCACAGGTGGTATGAAAGAAGGTGATGCAAATGACTGAAATGGTCTGCTGCATTTGCCTACATCGCTTTTGCCAGCGCAACCTGCTTGGCGGCCTCCGCGTAACCCGCGTGATAGGTGTAATATGTAACTCCGCTCGTGTCCTCGAAAACCCCGTCAAGCGGTTTGTCCGCGCTCTGAATCGCAATCGCAATCTTGGTTTTCTCGTCCGAAACGATCTCGCTCTCGACTTTTCCGTCGGCTCTGAGCTTTGTCTTGACGCAATACCAAAGCGGGCATTCGCGCCATTCTCGGTATTCACATTCTGCTTTGATGCAGTCTCGAACTGCTGCTGTCATTTTTCTCAACCTCCGTTCTCTCGTCGGGTTCCTTCTTTTTCTTTACATTCTTATTATAGCACTTTAAGTCGTGTATGTCAATGATTTTCTGAATTTTTTTCTGAAAAAATTTTCGCAAAAGGCGATTTTGCGTAACAAAATAGGAGGTCTCCGACTGGCGAAAACCTCCTGATTTTATTACCTTTTTCCGTCCGTGCCGCGCTTGTGCTTCCACGAACCGATGGCCTCGATGCCGAACAGCAGCACAGCCATATCCTCCATCGCCTTGTTGATGTCGCGGTAAAAGGTCCGCTTGTCGATGTTCAACTGGCTGGCGATGTCGTCCACGCTCATACGCTCGCCGTCGATATAGCGGAGATAAAGAGCCTCCCACCGGCGACCCTCGTCCGGGTTGATGGAGCCTTTGCACATGGCCTCATACGCCGCCAGCATTTTATCGACGTGGCTCATCATCAAGCCGGTCTTCCGGCGCATCGAGCAGATGGCGCTGACCTCCAAGGTCTCCGGCGACACGTTCGAGTAGTGGGCCTTCAGCTTCCGGTAGTTCTTCATCAGCAGGTTGACGTCGTGATACCGGGCATCGTACTCCTCATCGAGAATCTCGTCCTTCCGGGCAAGCACCTCGGCAGCCGCTACCTTCACGATCTCGGCGATTTCTTCTGTTCCAATCATGGTCATCTGCCTCCTCCTTTTTTAACTGCGAATTTTGCTGATGCGGACGCGCAGCGCGTTCAGCAACGCGTTCTGCATATCACCCTTATCGTGAAGGGCTTCCAAGACGGCCTCATCCATGCCGCCCTGCACAATCAGGTGGTGGATGACCACCGGATGCTCCTGCCCCTGCCGGTGCAGTCGCTTATTGGCTTGCTCATACTGCTCCAAGCTCCACGTCAGCCCGAACCAGATGGCGTGATGCCCGCCGCGCTGAAGATTCAGCCCGTAGCCGCAGCTCGCGGGATGGGCAAGCAGAACGTCGATTTCACCGTTGTTCCAATCAATCTCATCCTGCGCCCGAGAATAAACGCGCACCCGCAACTTCGTACTCGCCAAAGCCTCCACAAGCCGGTCACGGTCGTGCTGGAAATTGTAGAACACCAAAGCGTGTTGCCCGTTCAACTGCTCGATCAGCTCCATAAAAGCGTCGATTTTGCAGTTGTGGACGGCCACGGCGTTCCGATTCTCGTCATAAATCGCCCCGTTGCAAAGCTGAAGGAGCTTCCCAGTCAGGACACCGGCGCTCTGCGCCGTGATGGTATTTTCATCCACCTGCAACAGCAGGTCGGTCTCCAACTGGGCGTAGGCTTTCTTAGCCGCAGCGTCGAGAGCCACCGGAATGTCGTTATGTATGACATCCGGCAAGGTGAGATAGTCGCTGGCCTTCATGCTGATGCAGATGTCGCTGATGGCCCGCTTTATCATCTCGAAGCTGCCCTCTTTCGGGTCATAGCTGAAGATGGTCGTGCGGTTTCGCTTGCCGGGTACGAAGTACCGGTCGCGATATGCGCCCAGTGTTTTGCCCAGCCGTGCGCCGCCATCCAGCAGATAAATCTGCGCCCACAGATCTTCGAGACCGTTGCTGGACGGGGTGCCGGTCAGCTCCACGATTCTGTGAATCCTACTGCGAACCAGCCGCAGCGCCTTGAACCTCTTGCTCTGGGAATTTTTGAAGCTCGAACTTTCATCCAGCACCACCATGTCGAACGGCCACGCATTTTTGAAATGCTCGACCAGCCATGTCACGTTCTCACGATTTATCACGTAGGCGTCCGCCGGCGTAGCCAACGCCCGCAACCGCTGCTGGCCCGTACCGAGAATAGGCACGACCCGCATCATCTTCAGGTGGTCCCACTTCGCTGCCTCCGTAGTCCACGTGGCCTCGGCCACCTTCTTCGGCGCGATGATGAGAGGCTTTGCGACCTCCCACCGGTTGTACCGAAGGTCTTTGATGGCTGACAGCGTGATGACCGTTTTGCCCAAGCCCATATCCAAAAACAGGCCGATTGCCCGATTGTAAATGATGCTGTCAATGCAATACTGCTGGTACGGGTATGGATTGAATATCATCCCTGCATCCCTCCGATCTCGGCAAGCAGCTCCTTTACCTCGTCGATGCCTTTGACCACGCGGACATCTGCACCGCGCTTCTGCATCTCGCCAATCGTGTACCTCTGGATTTTCGCAAGGCGGCCTGTTTCGGTTTTCAGCTCGACGAAGATGATTCGGCCTTTTGCCGTAATGATGATTCGGTCAGGCACCCCTAAAGTACCGGGGCTGACGAACTTCAAGCACATACCGCCGAGCCTTTTCACGCCTTCAACAAGACGCCCCTCAATATAGCTTTCTTTCATCTGAACCTCCTGAAACATTCGCGCGCGCGTAACTTAGCGCGAATTAGGCGAATTAGGCGTATTAGAGATATACGGGTAATCCCCTAATCTCCCTAATCTCTCTATTTTTCATCTTTTATAGAAATGAATGTTTCAATGTTTCAAAACGGAGAAAAGCCAGTAATCATGCGGGTTTCCGCTGAAACATTGCTGAAACATTGGCGAAACATTGAAACATTCGACGCCTGAAACATTGAACAAACTGTGAACGACTTTCCGCCCTGAACTTCTCTAATTTTTCCTGAAATTAGACTTGCGGTAAAATCGACACAAAATGTTTCAGCCCAATGTTTCAGCGTCGGCGACCCACTTCGCCACGTCGATGCCCATATCCAGCAGCTTTCTGGTGCAGAGCCACTCGGCGTCCTCATCGTCCATCTCGTAGTATTTGACCAGCGCGTCAATCTCTACCGAGAACCGGTCGAAGAACTTCCGCAGCCTCTGCTCACCGAAGCCAAGCTGCTCGTGAAGCACGTAGAGAATCATCGCATTCAGCTCGACCTCATGCTTCCGGGTGTACTCCGCAAGCTGCCGTTCGATCTCCATGTTCATGGCCTTTTTCTCCGCTGCTGTGAGAACCGCGCCATAGATTTTGCCGCCAGCCTTTTTCACCACCATGCTGATTACCTCCGCGCTCACTCTAAAAGCATCTTAGCCAACTCGACCATATCCTGAAGATGGCAGTAGACGTCAGGGAACCCATTCGCATGGCCCTGCTCCCACGCATACGCCCAGAGGCGCTGGGCCTTGACCCGTGAAAGGTCGTGGCCCACGTCCTCCTGAATCAGCCGGTAAATGTCTTCGAGGATGGCATCGCGGCGCTTGTTCTTCGCGGTACTGAGCCGCGCCACCTCTGCCTGATAGTCGGCGTTGTTCTTCTCCACCATCTTTCGGTTCCAGCGGACCGACTTCTCCTCATCGAAGATGTGGTCGGCCCGGACCTTGCGGATGCCGGCAGGGATGCAGGACATCCGCTCCATCGCCTCGAACTCGGTACAGATGGTCTGCCAGTCCTTGAAGATTTCCAAATCACTTCTCCTGCTCATTCGGCGTTACCTCCTTTTGCTCCGCAGAAAGCCGCGCTGATACCCGCAGTACCCAAAGCGCAAGCCGTTCGGCGTTTTCTCCCATCCGGGCATGGACCGCAGGATGTCATTGATTTCGGAAGATTCCGAATACCGGAAATCTTTTGGCTGGCCCCCGAAGGCTTCACACCAGATTTCCAAGGCGCATATCCTATCCCGCGGCACGAGGGTCACGTTGCCCTCAACCGTGCCATTAAGGAACAGCCGGCGCTTGTCCAGCGGCCACTTCTGCCAATCCTCCGGCACAGGCTGGTCCACGAAATCGAGGATGATGCCTTCCTTACTGCTGACCTCGCGGTGGGATTCCTGTTCTTGCATCGCGTCTTTCTCCAAGTCGCCAGACAGGATAAGGCTCTCGCCCATTCTCCACCGCATCATGGCCTCCGCCCAAATCTGGTCAACCTCGTTTTCGAGGTCTTCCCACACGAGCTTCAGCCTCGGCTGAACCCCCACGTCTACCGGCCAGAACCGGCGGTTGCCTGTGCGGTCCCGCAGGAACGTGGCGGTGTTGGTGGTGCCAAAGAACACGCAGCAGCGCGGCAGCTCCTTGACGTGACGCCCGTAGGCCGCTCTGAACCGGTCTGCCCGCAGGGACAGGAACTGCTTGATGCGGGCGGTATCTGACTGCCTGAAGGCGTCCAGCTCACCGATCTCGACCAGCCATACACCTTGCAGCAGCTCGCTGGCTTCCTTGCCCTCAAAGGTGCGGATGCCATCGTTGAACCAGCCCTTGCTCATCTTATCGAGGAGCGTAGACTTGCCGATGCCCTGCGGCCCCACAAGGATGAGCATGGTGTCATACTTGCACCCCGGCTCCATAGCCCGCGCTACAGCCGCTGTGAACGCCTTCCGGGTTACGGCGCGTGTGTATGGGCGGTCTTCCGCCCCCAGATACTCCACGAGCAGCGTATCGAGCCTCGGATAGCCGTCCCACGTGAGCGAGGTGAGATAGTTCTGCACATCGTTGAACTTGTGCTTCTCGCTGTGCAGGGACAGAGCGCCGTCGATTTTGCCGTTGCCGGTAATCTTGTACACCTTCTCGAAGTACCAGTAGAGGCCCTGATTGTCGTTATCTGTCCACCCCCTTCTTTTGTCAAACGCGCTCCACGGCAGGTCTCCCAGCACTTCGCCGCGTCCGGCGAACTCGTTCAGCGCGAATTTGCCCCGAAGGTTCGGGTCATTTTCGAGGATGAGCCAGATGTTGTCGATGGTAGCCTTAATCGTGCCGGTCTGCCGGTTCAGCTCCAAGTCCATCGTCCAGTCAAGGTTATCACCCTCGCTGGCCGACGCTGATTCGGACAGGCCGCTGAAATCGCCGACAGCAGAATCGGCCCGTTCCTTCGCAAGCTGCCGGGAGACCCGCGCGTCCTCCACAGCGAGGTTGCACATCGCCGTGTAGGATGGGAGCCTGTTCGTGGGCGTGTTTGGGTCAGCGCCATCGTCGAGGTCGCCGAACTTGTGGAGGCGCACCAAGTCGAAGGCGTTGACTAACCTGCCGCAGCAGGGGTCGGTGGAGTGGTGGCTGTACAAAAACATCCCGTTGTCGTACACCACCGCTCCGCCGGTCGTGCTGCCGCCAAGGTAGGTGTATCTTCCTCTGGAATCATCCACCGGCGCGTAGATGCCGTCGAGATAGGTGTCCATCGCGCCGTAGATGTCGTATGTCCGGCAGAACGCACCCACCACGCCAGCCTTGCTGAGTGGGTCGCTCTGCTTCATTGCCAGTTTCTTATAGGCGTTATCTGCACCGGGGACCTGCGGCCACTTCGAGACGTCGCGCCAGTCCCCGAACTTTTCGTTCATCGCGTTCAGCAAGCCATCCGCAGAGAGCATGGGCTTATCGCCGAACGTGAATACATACTCGCTGTCCTTGCAGCAGCTCGGCCAATACATCAGCCGCGTAGCCTCGAACGTGGTCGGGTCAGCGAACTCAATGCCGATGCAGACAGCCATGTACCGGGCCAGCGGCTCGTACTCGTCTGCCGTGACCGTGCGGTCGATGGGCAGCAGAATACGCAGCCGGGGGCTTGCCGGTGAGTGTTTTCGTGTTGAATAGATGCAGTAGCCGCAGCCGAGCGCGTCCACGCGCTTCAGGATTTCTTCGGTGCCACCGGGAGGGATGGTATCAAAATCGAGGGTGATAATGTCGCGGCCCGTCACGGCCCCGGCCTTACGGCGCGGGCCAGACAGGGTGCCAGCGACGAACCCGCCGATGTCCTTCTTGTCATCCTGTTCAGACTTCCGCAGGGAGAGATACTCCTGCATCGTCTCTGTTGACCGGCTGGGGATTCGGAGCTTTTCGTAGAACTCCGACAGCATCAGGGTCTGCGGCTGCCAGTTCACGCTCTTTCGGTTGTTGCCGACAGAGATTGTAATTTGGCGGTCATTGACCATTTGCTCCGACCTCCTTCCGTCTACCTGTATTTCTTGCCAGTTTCCTTGTCCATGAGGACGATCCGACCCACGACCTCAAACCCGGCCAGTTCCGCGCAGCCCTTCATCACGGGGATAAGGGCGCTGATGGCGGCAAGCCGGTCAGCCTCCTTGCGTCGTTCCTCCTGAGCGATATTGCTCATGGCTTCGCCGACTGTGGGGTCAGGATAGCCCTCAGCGTTTTTGTGTACGAACATGGCGTTAATCCTTTCTGAAGAAATCGCCAACCCAGCCATCAGCATTGAGCGGGAGGTCAGTCGCCCACGGAATCGGCAGCGACATCAGCCGCACGACTTCATCGAGGTCTGCCTTCTCCGCAGGGCAGTCCACCACCACTTCATCGTGGATGTGGAACACCACCGGGAACCCGGCGGCCTCCAACCGCTCGATGGCGATTGCAAGGCAGTCGCGGGCGATGGCCTGAACGCAGTTTTCCACGAGCTTTCCGCCGTAGGTTTCGAGCTGCGTCCACTGCTTTGTGGTCTGGTTGACGCCGTAGTAGAGGATGGATGGCCGGCCCCAAGAGTTCTCGCCGAGCGAGGGCTTGGCGTAGTAGAGCTTGCGGCGGCTTGGCAGGGTGATGGTGAGGAAGTCCAGCCCGTTCTCAATGTCCATCTCACGGGCCAGCATCAGCCCTCGGACGCCCGCTGTGTGACCGGTCTGAATGACGGACACTGCTGCGGATTCGAGGGAGTACCAGAGGTCCACGATGCGCTTGTTGGAATCCCGCCAGCGGGAAACAATGTCCGGCAGGTCATCTTCGGGGATGCCCATTTTCAGAGCGCCCATTGCGATGAGCGCACCAGAACTGCCCTGATAGCCAAGCGCCAGTTCAGCGACCTTGCCTTTCTGCCGCAGGGCATACTCGGGGTTGCCCTTCTTGATTTTTTCCAGCGGAACGCCGAACATCTGGCTGGCCGACGCCTCGTAGATTTTGCCGTGGGTCCTGAACACTTCCAGCCGCCACTGCTCGCCAGCCAGCCACGAGATGACGCGAGCTTCAATGGCGCTGAAGTCAGCGTCCACCAGCTTGTTGCCCTCGGAGGCCACAAACGACGTGCGGATGAGCTGAGACAGGGTATCAGGCACGGAGCCATAGAGGAACCGCAGCTTGTCCTCCTGCTTGTTCCTGACGGCCTCACGAGCCAGCGGGAGCTGCCCGATGTAGGTACGCGGGAGATTCTGGACCTGCACGAGACGGCCCGCCCAGCGGCCTGTACGGTTGGCTCCGTAGAACTGAAGCAGCCCCCGCACCCGGCCATCGGCACACACGGCGGCCTCGATAGCATCGTACTTCTTGGTGCTGGTCTTACCCAGTTCCTGCCGGATTTCAAGCATCCGGTTGGCCGAGCCGGTCACAGCATTGCTTTCCAGCATAGCGGCAACCGTGTCTTTCCGCAGGTCAGTGACAGTGGCGTCCGTCTCCTTTTCCAGCCATGTCGAGAGCTGGGCGATGCTGTTCGGGTTTTCCAGCCCGGTGATGGAGACGGCCTCCTGCATGAGCCGGTCACGGGACTGCGCTCCGATTTCCAGAGCGCCGCGCACCATCCCCATGTCCACCGCCACGCCTCTGGCGTTGATGAGCAGGTCGGTCTGCCACTGCTTCTCGATGTCATCTGGCACGGGAAATGCTGACAGCCGGCGCTCGATCTCCTTCTCGGTGGTGACGTCGCCCAGGCAGTAGGTCTTGAACAAGTCCCACTTGCCCGGGTCGTGCTTTGGCAGATTGCGGTGCCGTCCGCCGTTCGACTGCGTAGGGGTGCAGGGGACGCAGAAGTACCGGATGAGCGCCTTGCCCACCGAGAGCTTCTGTTTCTCAGCGGGCAGCCCCAGCGCCTTGCCGGTGGCGTCCAAGCCCGCCGTGTAGCCACAGTAGAGGCCGTGCAGCATCGTGTCCCGCCACTGGTCCACCGGAAGCAGGTGGCCGTAGAACTTCGAGAGGCAGTACCACTCGAACGCAGCGTTGTATGCGTGTTTGATGTATTCCGGGCTTTCCACTGCTTTGTAGAGCCAGTCCGGGAGAATTTCACCCTGCGCCAGATCCACGATCTCCACCGGACCATCATCAACACTATATGCGAACAGAAGAATCTCGAAGTCCGGGCTTTGCACGTACTTGTAGGCCCCGGACTTCCCGATGGGGACGCTGCTGAAGGTTTCAAGGTCAATGCTGAGGTGGTGTTTCATCTTTTCCACCTCTCTCCCGCGATAACCTCCGCATAAGCGCTTAACTGTTTGCGCTGGTGGTCGATGGCGTTGTACCCAGTTCTCGAAACGATGTCGGTAGGCCACTGCTTGCCAAAGATAGCGTGGAACAGCATCCGGCCCTTGGAAATCAGACTGTCCAGCTCATCAAGGATGTCCGAGCGGTATTTGGCCTCCTCCACGATATTGCAGAGCAGCTCCTTGCGCTGGTCCTCCGTGCAATATTTTCGGGCGAGGCGCAGCAGCTTGTTCACTTTCTTCTGAGGGGAGGTGCCAAAGAACGTCCCCACATTTATCTCAATGTACCCGTTCGGGTGGTCGATGCGGAACAGCTTCGCATCCCGAGGGGTATCAAAATCAAACATAGAATTGTCCTCCTTAGAAAAAAGACACGCGACCGCTTATTCTGCGGCCGCGTGTCTTTCGCGTTTACCCGAAATACGGCTGGCCGGTGAGGGGGTTAATAGCACCGGGCTGAACGCCCATCGGATTACCCTGCTGAGGCTGGCCGTAAGGGCCATCAGAAGCACCCCACGGTGCTACGCCGTCAGCAGCCGGGGCGGGCGCAGCATACCCGGTGTTGGGGTAGCTCATCTGGCCCGGAGTGGCCGGCATCGCGCCGCCGTAGGCGGGAGTAGCGGGAGCTGCGACCGTCTGGCCTACGCCAGCGAAGTCTGCGGCGGCAGAAGCGCCGCCAGCCAGAGGCTCACCGTCGCGGGTCTTCATCACGTTGCCCAGACCGCAGCCCACGCCGCGCTTGCCAGCGGTGTTGTAGCCAAAGAAGTTGATGGTCACGCGGGCGTACATACCGCTGTAGATGTCCTGCGGCAGCAGCTCCGTGTTGATGTCGCTCTGGGACACCACCTGCGGCTTGTTCTTCGTGCTTGCCGTGATGACCCAGCAGCCCTTGCACTCGGGGCCGTAGGGGGTGCCGTTCTCACGGACGCCGTCGCCGTCATGGATGGGGATAGGCAGGACAGGAGGGCGGACGCCGCCCCAAATCTTCGCCTGTGCATCCTTGGCAGCAGCCTCGATGCTGGCGTCGATGTTCGCCTTCACCGCCGTGTCGGTCTTCGGGATGAGCAGCGTGACGGAATACTTCGGGGTCGCGGTGGGGTCGTTATTGTTTACACGGGGGGTCACGAGGTTCACGTAGGACAGCCGGACTTCACCGGTCAGGACCTTGGTGGGAATGTTGTTGTACATACTTTTTTCTCCTTTCGCGCTGCGGCATCTTCACTCTTTAACTCTGCGTTGCGACGCCGGCAAAATCAGCGGCGGCGCTGTTGAACTCTTTGCGGGAATCAGTTTCGAGGGCCAGCGTCGGCTTGCCCTGCGGCTTGGTCACGAACTCCCCAACCAGCTCTTTGAACTTCGCGGTGCCGAGCAGTTTTTCGAGTTGCGCCAATGTCTTCGGAACGCTGTCGTAGATAACGGCGCGATCTACGCCGCTCTCTTGCAGCCTATCAAGGGCTTTATCTTGGTCGGTCCAGCAGCGGGTGCTGCGGCCCTCCACGACTTTGTAGCCCGGAATCTTTTCACCATTGAGCAGGGATTCGAGCGCCTTTTCCTTGACACTCTCATACCACGAGACGAGGGTCTCGCCGCGCTTCAGCACCTCTCCCATTTCTGCGGAGCTGAGTAAAGCGGAGGGATTTCCGATGGCCGCGCTGAAATCATCGAACGCCCCAATCTGCTGTTCAGCCTGAGCCTTGCAGATTCCATTGGCCCGACAGAAGCGGCACCAGTCGCCGGCATGATATTCACCGAAGCCCATGAAAGCCATTTGCGCTTTGGGCTTCACACTCTCGCCCCAAGTGAGCAGCTCATCCACGGTGCAGGTCCATCCGTCGTAGGCGTTGATGCGAGGCTGGTCGATGTAGACCGTTACGTTCTTCAAGGCAGCGCCGAACAGGGGCTTGTAGAGCTTCAGCGCACCGAGGGCATACAGCATGAGCTGAGGGTTCTCGTCCGGGCTGACTGGAACGCCCTTCCCGTGCTTGTAATCCGTGATGATAAGCGTGTCGCCGCCGAACATCACACAGTCGCAGCGGCCAAAAGCCTCTGGGACGTAATCGGAGATGTCCACCTTAACCTCGAAGGCGATGTATGGCTCGTTGGCGAACTCCATCGCCCGTTCAGTCAAGTGCTCCACATAAGTTTCAGCCGTATGGAGCATTTCATCATCCCACACCGCATCTGTTTTCAGCTTTTTGATGACGCGGTTGTACTCGGCGGCCTTGACCTTTTTGAACTTCTTCTTGGCCGTAATCTCGCAGACGCTGTGAGCCACTGTCCCTTCACGAGCGTACTCGCTGGGCTTTTCGGGGAGGGTGGCTTCCAGCCGGGGCGCAAGGGGACAGTTCAGCCAGCGGTGGGCGCTGGACGGGGAAAGCAGTGCGTGGCTACTCATATCTTCGCCCCCAGCTCTCTCAGGCCGGTGGCGAACGCGCCGAGCTGTTCGGGCTTCAGATCCATGACGGCCTGAACGCCGAAGGAGTGGAGCAGATTCATCAGCTCATTCACCTTGCCGGCGTCCATGAGCGAAGCACCAGCAGCCATGATTTGGTCAACCGTGTACTTGGGGGGCTGGGCCAGAGGAACATTAGGTGCCGGATAGCTCGGCATAGCCTGAGCCGCAGGACCGGGGCTGGGCAGCGGGGCGGGCGGAACGGGAGCAGGGGCATTGGTCTTGGGATTCGTCATAGGCTGCTGCTCCGCAGGAGTTGCGGTCTGCTGGGGAACGAGTTTGGCACCGCCCATCGCCGCAGCAAGATTGTTGATTGCCCCCGCGAGTTCCGGGGCTTCGATGGTAATTCGCACTTCAAACATTTTTTGTCCTCCTTAGAAACTCATCAGTATTCGCATCGAAAGATGTTTTCGCGGTTTTCACCGGCTTCAAAAAACAGATAGTCCGAGAGTGGCTGACAGCCGATGGCGTACCAGTCTGAGAGCGCCTGTTCTGCGATTTCGTAATCGTTCTCGCTGACAGGTCTGGACTGCCGCCAGTACCCATCAAACTGATTTGGGGCCGAAACAACTTCGAGAACCGTATCGCCGCCGAAATTTCCGGCGCTTACCCGATTCAGGATGACTTCGCAGACTAAGCGCTTATCCTGCTCTTTGTCCTCGTAGCACTCACCAGCGAGGGTCAGGACCATTGCCTCGACATCCTCATCTGACCAAGGTTTTACCGCGGTCTCTACTGCCGGCGTCGCTGTCGGTGCCGGAGTAGAAATGGGCGTTTCCTCTACAACCGGCTCCGGGAGACTGGTAACAGCCGCAGGAGAGCTGCAAGACGAAAGAAAAAGTGCCATCGCCAAAGCGAGCGCACTTTTTGAAACCTTAGCCATTTCAATAATTTGCCGGGTTTGAGCAAAAACACTTCCAGTCAGGAAAGGAGAATTTCAGATGGATGCGAAAATCATCAGCATTATGGAAAGCGCGTTGCGCGGGTTCATCGAGGATCTGATTCAATCCGAGAATGGCCCGAGCGAAGATGACCTCGCCTATATCGAGGCCGAACGGAAGTACATAGCAAGTCTGAAAGCGATTTAAGTCGAAACGCCCGAAAGGGCGTCGCCGGGAACTGCCCCACCCGGCCTGATGATGACAGGGCAAATACATAAAGCCAAGGAGGACAAACAAATGGCAGAACTGAAACAGGGCCGCTGGGTCAAGGTCCACGAGCCGGGACAGGCGAATTTCGTGGAGAACGAGAACGTCATGGACATCGTGATTGGCGCGGGCCGGTGTCAGGCCAACGCGACCTACACGGTCCGCAGCTACAAGAAGGCGGCCTACTGGCTGGCCGAGTACCTCAAAGCCGCCGAGGCGCTCAAAATCGTCGCCGACGAGGCGATGGACAAGATCCAGTCCGCCGCGGATAGTGCGAACCGCGAGGACGATTCGGTTTCGGTGAACGGCGAGGGCTGGACTTGCGAAATCGAGAAGATGGGTGACGGGAGCTTCAAGGTCCTGATGAGCTGGGCGGTCAGCGAGCCGGTCACGAAGAAGGCCGCAGCCAAGAAGCCGGCTGCGAAAAAGCGCGGGCGCAAAAAGAAAGCCCCCGCCAATCAGACGGAGGAGGTGAAGTAAATGCACTTAACGCTGGAAGTCAAGCGGTATCACGAATTCTTCTGGCTGCGGGACATCCGAGGCGTGGACATTTCCAAATGCTGCGCCGAATGTTTTCTCGGTGGCAAGGACAATCGCGTTTACTACGGGACGCTGCACAAGCCGACCGCGCTCGTTGACATCGACGTCATCGAGCATCCGAAGGCGGTTGCCTATTATCTCTGCGGACTGAGCGCCGGTTTTAATTACTGGCAGAACACACACATTGCGTTCGTTCCTGCTCCGGGCGAGACGGTTTTTGTGGACAACCACAACATCCGGGTCACGATTACGGATGCGCGGCGCATCGAGTTCGCGGATTACAAGCCGAACCCGCCGGGGATTTACACCCGCCGGCAGAGAACCTGCCGCAACTGGATCTTCGCAAACTACATCAACGATGGAATGTTGAGGAGGTAAGCAAAAATGGAAATGCAGGAAATCATCGAGCGGGCTGAGGCGAATATCCGTCAGGCCCTGCGCGATTACGGCGCACATACCCGGCAGACTGACGTTCTGGATGACGTCACCGACACGTTCATCAAGCGGCTCGCAAAGGACAGCAGCTACGCCAAGCAGGACCTGCGGGAGCTGTTCAGCAAGTCCCCCGTCTGGGATGCGAAGCTGGATGCGCTGGTCATCAACGGGACCCGGACGCACAACCCTGATTATGACAGGGTTTATCAGTTGGCTACGCAGATTCTCGAAAAGCCGCTGCGGTCGAGTGATTATGATTTTGACACGGTGATGAACGCAATCAGCTTCTTCTCGAACCCGGAGGCCAATGAGACCTACCGTGAGAAGTTTATCTCGGCCATCAAGCTGTTGGCTCCGAAAGCCTACACTCCGACGCGAAAACTGAGCCGCGTGTTCAAGTCGCTCTGCGTGGCGCTGGGCGTCGCGGATGAGACCGCCGGCAGCGAGTTCCAGAGGCTGTACGCCCAGTTCGCGGATGAATTGAGCGCCAAGAAGATTGGGTTCAAGCTGTTTGTCAGCATCAATCCGGCGCACTTCATCACGATGAGCAATCCTAAATGCGACAGCCGGGGCGCGACCCTCACGAGCTGCCACTCGTTTAACTCGACCGAGTACAGCTACAACAACGGCTGCACTGGATACGCCCGGGATGAGGTCAGCTTCATCGTTTTCACGGTAAATGACCCGATGGATGCGGAGACGCTGAACAACCGGAAGACCACCCGCCAAATTTTCGCTTACCGCCCGAGCAGCGGGCTGTTGATGCAGAGCCGGATGTACAACACCGCCGGAGGAGTTTACGGGGCCGCCGAGGATTCCAAGCTCTACCGCGATTTGGTCCAGCGCGAGATTTCTATGCTGGAAAATGTTCCGAATCTTTGGAAGACCTACTCGACTGTCGGCGACAGGTCCGACCTTGTGGTGATTGGAGAAGGCTTCGGTGGTTACGCGGACTGGACCTACAGCGATTTCGACGGCCACGTCAGCGTCCGCGCGGATTGTGATTTGGAATATGAGAATCCTCTGGAAGTTGGCACCTGGGGTCTGTGCATCGTCTGCGGTGAGGAAACCAACGACGGAGTTTATTGCGACGATTGCCGCCGTGGGAGCTACACCTGCGACTGTTGCGGAGGACGCTGTGACGAGCTATTCGATGTCCGCAACGAACAGGGAGACTGGATTCAGGTCTGCGAGGATTGCCGCGATGAGCATTACACCTACTGCGACGAGTGCGAGGAATATTGGCCGGAGGACATGGTGAGCTACATCGACGGCGAGAATGTCTGCGACAGTTGCCGCGAAGAATATTGCAGCGAATGCGATGAGTGCGGCGAGTGGCATCTGGACCGTCGGATGCGTGACGCCTATCGGGATGGAGAGGAAGTCCGCATCTGCTCGGACTGCCGCGATGAGCTTTATTATTGCTGCGACCGCTGCGGAGACTTACACCATCGGGATGATATGCGGGTGGTTTATCGCGCAGACGGGTGCGAAACCTGCGTTTGTGAGGATTGTGCTGAACGCTACGATGCTTGCCCGCATTGCGGTGAGCTGATTGAAATGCGCAGTGATGGAACCTGCCCGCGTTGTGGGGCGGTCATTGAGGAACAAGAGGAGGAAGCTGTATGAAACCTTTGGAAGAATACCTGAAGCCCACCCAGAAAGAGTTGTTTGCCAAGCTGGTTGCGATGTATCGCGGCCGCACGGTCGTTTGCAAGAACAAGTACATCCTTGTCCGGGGCGAGGCCCCGGTTATGCTGCTGGCTCACCTTGACACAGTTCACAAAGAGCCAGTGAAGCACATCTGCCGGACTGAGAACGGAAACATCCTGATGTCCCCGCAGGGCATCGGCGGCGATGACCGGTGCGGCGTTTATGCGCTGACCGCCGTTTATGAGCAGTCGCAGGTCAAGCCGTGGCTCTTGTTCACCTGCGATGAGGAAATCGGCGGCGTTGGTGCGGAGGCGTTTTGCGCCAAACACAAAGCGGGCAAGACCCCGAAGGAACTGGATGAGATGAAGCTGCTCATCGAAATCGACCGCAAAGGCCGGAGTGACGCGGTGTTCTACGACTGCGACAACCCGGAGTTCGAGAAGTACATAACCGGAAAGGGATTTGAGACCGAGTGGGGTTCGTTCAGCGATATTTCCTATGTCGCGCCGGAGCTGGGTGTGGCGGCGGTCAACCTCTCGTCCGGCTACTACAACGCGCATACGCAGCACGAATACATCAACCGCAAGCACCTGAACGCGACGGTGAAGAAGGTTCTTGAAATCGTGGCTGAGGCCGCGCTGCCCGGTTTCCCGAAGTACGAATACATCGAAAGGAAGTTCCACCGCGGAGGCGGCGGTTTCGGCGGCTGGGGCGGCTATCGGTATTGGGATGACTGGGGCTGTCGAGGGCTGGGGAGCGCGAAGGCCCCCGCAGACGAGGACGATTTCGATTACGGGGATGTTGAAGACATCCCCGAGGATATTCGGGACGAGTATTTTGCCCTGCTGGATTTCTACAGTCCCGCTGAATTGGACGCCATCCGCGAGGAGATGGGCGACGCCGGCATTTCCATGCTGTGCCAGTCTGAGTTCGGAGAGGATTATTACGGGATGTTTGAGAAGGAGGCGGCTTCCCAGTGACACACGAGGAGTATTACAAGACCTTGGCAGATCGCTACAAGCAGGTCGATTGGAACAGCTTAGAAAGCATCCGGGCGTACAACGAGTTCGCTCGGATGCTCAGAAAACAGTTGGATGAGGAGGATTGAGCCATGATGCACTGCAACCCTGACAGCTGCCCGCATTGCCAATACATCGGCGAGGGCGATAGTTGGTGCGATGAAATCCACGAGATCGTGCTTTCTGATTGGGAGCCGACCGAGCATTACATGGGGCAGGGCTGCCCCTATCTGGCCCAGCCCCGGCGCAGAAAGCGCCGCCGGAAGAAGAAAGGCCCGGACGCCGGCGCCATCGTAAAGTACGCCATCCTGACCCTGCTCGGCATCTGGCTGTACCGCCTCGCTGCTGATTACGCCTACGCCCAGCGCGGATATTTCGCGGTGGGCGGCGAGGTGTTTGCGCTTATGCTGCCGTATTTCTGGTGGGCGGTAAGCCGTTCGGTCAAGGACTTTGTTGCGGACGTGAAACGGAGGTGAGCGACGGTGACTATTGAGAAAATCATCGCGGAGCTGAAGGTTGGGGGCTATCTGGATGCGGCTGCGTACATCGAGCGGCAGTTCGGGACCATAAACCGGACCGCTGAGTTCGATTACATGAAGGCATTCATCATCGAGGGTTATTTCGAGAATGAATCGGAGCGGGAACAGTTGCGAGCGCTCTGGACCGCATACTGCTGCCACCACTGCCTTGACGTGGACACCGGTACTTATGACGCCGAGCTGATGGAGCTGTGGCGAAAGCTGAACGAAGTTGGCAGTACGAAGCCGTGGGACAACAGTTTCAGCGTGTTCGACGATTTTATGTGCGGCCTGTTGGTCTGAAAGGAGAAGTTGAGATGAACGTCACGAGAGAAGAAAAGAAAGCCGAGGCCCTTGCGCGGATGAAGTTGTGGGGCATCTACGCGCCCATCAGAAAGCAGTTCGAGAAGGAGGACCTTGTTTCTGAGAGCGCCCCTCCGCTCGGGGCTTGCTACTGGCTCGACGAGGCCCAGCGCAAGCGGGTGGTCGAATTCGAGGAGAAGAACAACGCTTTGGTCTATCACGTTATCCACAGCCACACCAGTCTCGGCGAGATGGAGAGCTACCTGTACGTGAGCGATTATCCCGAGGAGTGGCCGATGGACCGTGAGGACTTGTCCGCTGGGCAGCAGCTCGTCTACGTGTTCAACCACGATATGCCCGATTGCTCTGAGTTCGGCAGCATCGGAGTGGCGCTGACGCCGGCGGCAGGATTGCGCCGGACGTGGTGAGAGGAGGACGCCGAGTGGAGAAGTGGTATGGTGTTGTTCGCTGGTGCGCCGAGGACGTGATCGCCGCCGCAGAGCAGAACGGTGTTACGCTCACCGAGGCGCAGGCCGAGAAGTGGCTGGAAAAGAACGAGCGCTGGTTCAAGGAGATGCTCACTGAGTACGGCAATGAAGTGCTGGCCTCTGCCAGCAAGGAGAGTTTTGAGGAGGTATGCAAGGCATGAAGAACGAATCTCGTGAGTTCGAGGTGGAGCTGGAACTGAAAGCACGTGTGGCAACGCGGGACATCGACGACATTATGTGTACGGCGCTGGAAGGCGGTATTACCGGCTGGTGTAGAGCGGCAAAGCCGGTCGGCAAGATGCTTGGTGAGTACGGCCATGAACAGATTGCGCGCGGTGGCTCCCTCATGCTCTATGATGCTGAGAGCAGCGATAAGTGGGAGCTGACGCTGGACAAGTTCCTGCGTGGGCTGGCTCTCGCTATTGAAAGTGGAGTGTCCGTTACCATTGACGCGGAGAGCGGCTACATCGACACGTCAGATGTGGACGGCGAGTGCGCCGACATGATTATCCAGTACGCACTGTTTGGCGAGCTGATATTCGGGTGAACGTGAAAGGAGGAGCCGTGAGTGGAAATCCGAATGATTATGAAAGCAGAGGCTGATGACATCATCGCCACCCGCGAGCCGCGCGGCCTGTTCTATCTGGACACTGGCAAGAGCTTCGTCGGCATCGACAACAGCACCGGCTATGCTTGGACGGAGGAGTTCGATACTCTGCCGAAGTGCAGGGCGTGGCTGTTGCAGGAGCCGGACAGCGGCCCTGAGCCGCGTACATACGTCGTGACCGAGCAGTGTTCTAACTGCGAGCGGGAGGTCGAGATTCACGGCTGGGACACGGAGCGGGACGGCTATCAGGCGTTCTGCCCCTACTGCGGCAAGGTGCTCATGCTCTGCGATGAGTGCCAGCACAGCGAGCAGCGTAAGCCCTGCGACTTCGATTCTGTTACCGGTATGTGCCGGCATCGCAAGAGAAAGTTTTGAGGAGGTAAAGCAACATGGAAATTAAGCGCGGAAGCATCTGGTACGTCGAAAGCAGTTACGCAGCTGTCGGAAGCGAGCAGCGCCCCGGCAGACCCGCCATCGTCGTGTCCAACGACAAGAACAATCAGCACAGCGGCACCGTGGAAATGGTCTACCTGACCACCCAGCCCAAGCATGACTTGCCGACGCACGTCACCATCCACAGCACAAACCGGGTGAGTATCGCAATCTGCGAGCAAATCACCACGGTGGCGGTCGAGCGAATTGGCAGTTACTATGGGCAAGCCACGGATGAGGAGATGGCCGCGATTAACCGGGCAATGCTCATTTCTCTGGGCATCCAGCATGGTGATGCCGCAGAGGAAATCAAGGAGACCCCCCCCGTCCCGGATTTCGATTCGCGGCTTGCAGAAGCCGAGGCTAAATGCAAGGTCCTTCAGGAGCTGTACGATTCGCTCCTGAATAAGCTCATTCGAGCGGGCTGATATGAGAAAAAGGCGCGGGCCGCATAGCACGGCTCGCGCCTTTATAGCACCCTGAGTATTTTTTCCGAAAAATTTTTGCCAAAACCTTGACTTTTGAGACTTAAAGTGTTATAATGAGAATGAAAAGAAAAAGGAACCCCGACAGGAAAGGAGAGAAACAAGATGACTTGCGGGAAATGTAAACACTGTGTTCCGAACGACGTTTGCGACGGCGATTGCCTGTGCAAAGCGAAGGGCTTGGAGGTTTCGCAGGACGATGACATTCGATTCTACGGCGAGACCAATAACGCCCCTTGCGAGGCGTTCGAGATGGCGGGTTGATTTTATAGGCAAATCCAGCTAACAATCAAGAACGCTTGCAGCGTTCTTCTTTTTTGCTTGACTTACAGCGTGTATTCGTACACTGCGTCGTCCATCACAAAGCCGTTGCCGATGTCATTGACCTCATAGCGCGCGACGGTGAAGCCCAGCGCTTCATAGGCGCGGCAGGCGTCGTTGTAACGGTTGACATTGAGGAATACCGCGGGCAGACCCGCTTTTTTCGTCTCGTCCAGCACAAAGCTCAGCATCTCGTGCGCATAACCCTTGCCGCGCATTTCCTTTTTCAGGTAGAACTTGCTCAAATACATCTTGCCGGCGCGAGGATAGAACGCGACAAAGCCCGCATCCTGCCCGTTTTCCCGAACAAAATAGTATCGGCTGCCGTGTGCGGCCTGCTCCGCGATGGCCTGCGGAGTCTGAAAGCGCGCCAGCATGTAGTCATTCTGCGCCTTGCCGATCAGCGGATCGAAGTGTTCTCGAACAATATCCGTAGCCAAATGCGACATTTCGTTCACCGCAACCGCATCTTTACCGTCCAGGGGAGTAAAGTCCAGCATATTCTGCACCTCTTACAGGCCGTAGATGTCGGTGAACTTCGCGGTCAGATAATCCACATAGAACTGCGGGTCGAAGGGCGCGCCGCAGGTATCCCGGATCAGCTGCTCCGGAGTCTTGACCATGCCGAAGCGATAGATCTTGTCGGTCAGCCAATCGACGACGGGCGAGAGATCGCCGGAGCGAATCACCGCGTCCACGTCCACATCCTTGCGCATGGCGTCCATGAACTGCGCGCCGTAAGCGC
>ULXL01078884.1_pt1 | contig 27256 bp, 30 predicted proteins | sample 1961241 | NCBI WGS metagenome assembly ULXL01 (sample SAMEA4835837, study PRJEB28245) | human gut metagenome | biome: gut microbiome; material: fecal sample | place: Denmark | collected 2008
ACCACATCAATCTGGCGGGTAAAGGGCTGGCTGGGCAAGCTGGTGGTATATGTAGAGAATCCCGACAAGACCGAAAACCCCGCTTTATATGAAAAGCAGGATATGACAAACCGGGATACGCAGGGGCTGGCCGACGTGATCGACTATGCCGTGCAGCAGGAGAAAACGGAAAAAATTGAAACCGATGACGAGGGCGCGGGGATTATGCAGCGGTTTGTTTCCGGCGTGAACTGCACACCCGCCACCGCCCGCGACGAGATGATCGCCGTGAAAAAACGCTTTGGCAAGGAGGGCGGCGTGGTTGCCTACCACGGGTATCAATCCTTTGCACCGGGCGAAGCCGACCCGGAAACGGCACACGAAATCGGCCTGCGGCTTGCCGCAAAGCTGTGGGGCGAAAAATATCAGGTGCTGGTCGCCACCCATCTGGATCAGGAAAACCATCTGCACAACCATTTTGTCGTGAACACGGTTTCCTTTGTGGACGGAATCAAATACCACCGCACCGAAAAGGATTACTACGATATGCAGAAGGAATCCGACCGGCTGTGCCGGGAATACGGCCTGTCGGTGATTGATGAGCCGAAACGGGGCAAATCCAAGCACTACGGCGAATGTAGAGCCGAGCAGGAACAGCGCCCCACATGGCGCGGGCTTATCAAACAGGATGTGGACACTGCCATCCGTCGCTCTATGACGGAACGGCAGTTTTTTCATTTTTTGAAAGAGATGGGCTATGAAATCAAAAACGGCAAGGATATTTCGGTGCGCCCGCAGGGAAAGGAGCGATTTTTCCGGCTGGCGCGAAACTTTGGCGAGGGCTATTCCATTGAGGGAATCCGCAGACGGATTCTCATGCAGACCCGCGCCGAACGCCCCGCGCCGACCCGTGAGCCGGAGCCGAAGCGGTATAGGCTGAACGGCAGCTTAAAAACCGCCAAGAAAGTGACGGGCTTCCGCGCCCTTTACTTTCATTATTGTTATCTGCTGGGCGTATTCCCCAAGAGCAGGCCGCCCTCTCCCGCGCGAATCCATTTCCTCTATCGGGAGGATTTGCTCCGGGCTAAGGAACTGTCTGAAGAAGCGCGGCTGCTGGCGGCACATCACATTGACACCGCCGGGCAGCTTTCCGCGTTTCAGTCCGGCGTGGACTCCGACATCGGTGAAACGGCAGATCGCCGGAAGCAGCTTTACCGCAAGCTGCGCACGAAAGCGGTTTCAGCAGACCCACAGGCGCAGGCCCAAATCCGGGCGGAGATTTCCGCTTTGTCCGGGCAACTGAAAAAGCTGCGCTGGGAGGTCAAGCTGTGCGAGGACATTTCAGTGCGCTCCGGCGTGATAAAAGAAAAAATGCAGGCCGTCCGTGAGAACGAAAAATCCAACGGAAAGGAAATTCGTGACCGCCCAAGCCAGCAGAAACCGGCGAAATAAGCGGCGGTCACATTGTAAATCGCAAGCGATTTTCCCAAATGAGAGGAGATGAGATAGCTGATGAACAATTCAGGCGACGCGGCTGAACAGGTCTTGCGCATGAGCCTTGAAGGGGCTGAATTTGCCCTGAAAATTACAGGCACGGCGGCAAAGAATATCGCCGCCATGCTCTACACCGTTCTGACGGATCAGAAGAAAACCAAAGGGAAAGCCAGAGTGGAAACCATGCTGCGGGATAAAAGGCCGATGACGATCTACACGGTCAAAAAAGAGGATTGCCCGGAGTTTGCCCGTCAAGCCAAGCGTTACGGGATTAAATACGCTCCCATTCCCATCAAAAAGAAGAATACCCACACCATCGACATCACGGTGTTCGAGGACGACGCTTCCCGCGCCAACCGCATTGTGGAGAAATTCGAGCTGACGGCTGTGAACACCGCCTCCATCAAGAGCGAGATTGAAAAAACCAAGGAATCACGCGGCGGCGAACAGGCTCCGCCCGAACAGGCCGTTCCCGAAAAGAGCGCGGACGATAAGCTGCTGGACGAACTTCTGGAAAAGCCCGCCCAAAAAGAGAAGCAGCAGCCGGAGAATCCAGCGGCGGAGAAAACCGCGCCTTTTCAGGAAGCGGCGGAAAAATCCCCTCCGTCCGCACCTACCTCCGGGAGCAGAGCCACGTCCGCAAAGGGTACTTCTGATACGCCGAAAAAATCTGTCCGGGAAGAACTCCGGGAGATTGCGCGGAAGCAGGAGGCGGAACTGCCGGGGCGTGAGGAACAAGCAGCTCCCGGAAAAAAGGCGGCGAAGAAAACTTCCCAGCACACCCAGCCTAAGCCGAAGAAAAAATCCAAACCAAAGGAGAGGTAATATTCCATGAACAATTTTGATGATATTTTCGATAATCCCACCCAGCCGGAAAGCGCAGCCCCGGAACAGGAGCAGCCGAAGAAAAAGCTGGAATGGTGGCAGATTAAGGAGCAGAAGCAGCGCAAGGAAGCCTATGACACGCTGGATAACATTTTCAATGCTTTTTCCGAGGGAAAGGGCGACGTGCAGGGCTATCTCGACACCCACGGGCGCTTTGACCGCTATTCCGCCCGCAACGCCCTGCTGATTCACAGCAAATGCCCGGAGGCTACCCAAATTGGCGATTTCAAGTATTGGGAGAAGCAGGGCGCAGAAATTCTGAAAGCGGAAAAGCGCAACCCCATTGTCATTCTGGAGCCGGGCAAGGCGTACAGGCGGGATTACGGCACGATGGGGCAGAACTACTACGCCAAAGAGGTTTACGATATTTCGCAGACTTCCGCGCGGGGGCAGGAACAGCCCAAGGTTTCGCTGGACGAGCGCCTCCTGCTGAAAGCCCTGATCCACAAGCCGCCTGTTCCGATACAGGGAACAGACCAATTCCCCGACGATGGGCGCGGCGCAATGTACGACCCGGAGCAGAACGCCATTTTTGTGAAAAAAGGCATGAACGCGCCGGACATCTTCCGCTGTGTCTCTCTCGAATTGGCAAAGGCGGAGCTGGCGGCTATGGGCGGGCAAGCCCGTGAGGATTCCGGCTATGGGGCATACTGCGTGTCGTATATGCTCTGCAAAAAATACGGCGTTGACACGCAAAGCTACGATACCAGCCGCCTGAATGAGATTTTTATGGGGAAAGACCCGGAGGAAATCAAATCGGAACTCAAAGAGATGGAAAACGCGATGGGCAGTATCAATTCCCGGATGGCAAAGGCGCTGTACGCGGGAAAAGAGAAAAATCAGAAAGACTATGAACGATAAGGAAAGTGTGAAGTTTGAGAGAAAGGCGAACGCCTTCCTCTCAAACGGGTTTTGTGCCTTTCCCGTCAATGACGGGAATTTCGGCTCGGCCTTTCTCCGAAAGGCGCGCCGAACACCGGTACAATTCCCCGGCTTTCAGAAAGGAATGAGCTATTATTATGGAAAAGCAGGAAAAGGTCGTCCTGGCCCTCGACCCATACGAACACGGCATTATGATTCACGCGCTCAATGAACTGCGCAACGATATGCCGGAAGAAGAACGCGCCACCGACGCGGTGGACGATGTTCTGCTGAAAACCATCGACGCCCCTCGTCGTCGCGGACTTCGTTCACTCGTTTTGCCCGCAAGCGGGCAAAAGCTCGATTACTCCGTCGCTCCTCCTCTCCCCACAAAGTCTGCCGACTTTGCGGGGGCCTCATGTAAGAAGGGAAAGGGACGAGATGAAGCCAGATAACAGGCAAGGCGGTATTCTCATCTATGCGCTCGGCTTGATTCCCGCGGTATGGCTTGCCCTGCTGATTGCGCCCGCCGTGTCCGGAGGGCTTTCGGCGATACTCGAATATCTCCCTGCGGCAATGAGTACGCCGCTTCAAGTGGATTGGTGTGAGGACAGCGTAAAAACTGTCCTCATTTTTATCGCCGCTTATGGAATCGGGATTTATCTCTCCTCCCGCCGCAATTACCGCAGGGGTGAGGAACACGGCTCGGTCAAATGGGGCGACGCCAGAGCCGTGAACAAAAAATATCGGGCAAAAAAGCCAGCGGAAAACAAGATTTTCACGCAGAATGTCCGCATGAGTCTGGACGGCAGAAAGCACCGCCGCAATCTCAACACCGTTGTCATCGGCGGCAGCGGCGCGGGCAAGACCCGCTTCTACGCCAAGCCGAATTTGTGTCAGGCGAACACCAGCTTTGTGGTGCTGGACCCCAAAGGCGAACTCATCCGGGATACCGGCTGCCTGCTGGAGCAGAAAGGCTTTGAGGTGAAGGTGCTGGATTTGCTGAACATGAGCCGGAGCCATTGCTACAATCCCTTTGTCTATCTGCGGGACGACAACGATGTGCAGCGCCTTGTCACCAATCTGTTCAGAAGCACCACGCCAAAAGGCAGCCAGTCAAACGATCCCTTTTGGAACACCGCCGCAAGTATGCTTCTGCTGATGCTGGTGTTTTATCTGCATTACGAAGCGCCGGACGACGAGAAAAACTTCCCGATGGTCATGGAAATGCTCCGGGCAGCGGATGTGCGGGAGGACGACGACAGCTATCAATCGCCTTTGGATGAACTGTTTGAACGGCTGGAGATGAAAAACCCCGACCACATCGCCGTGAAGCATTACAAGGACTACCATTCCGGCAGCGCAAAAACTCTCAAATCCATTCAAATCACACTGGAGGCAAGACTTGAAAAATTCAATCCGTCCTCTCTGGGGCTCTGACCGCCGCCGACGAATTGGATTTGCCGTCGCTGGGCGAGAAAAAGGTTGCCCTGTTTGCGCTGATTCCCGATAACGCCAGCTTCAATTTCCTTGTGTCGATTCTCTACACGCAGATATTCCAGCAGCTTTTCTATCTCGCAGACCACAAGTATGTCGGGAGCCTGCATGTGCCCGTCCATTTTCTCATGGACGAATTCAGTAACGTATCTGTGCCGGAGGATTTTTCAAAAATTCTGGCCGTCATGAGGTCGCGCTCGGTTTTTGTCTCCATCATCCTCCAAAACGTTGCGGCTCTCAAAGCCCTGTTTGAAAAGGAATGGGAGAGCATTCTCGGCAACTGCGACGATCTGCTCTATCTCGGCGGCAATGAAACCAGCACCCACAAGCTGATTTACCAAAGCTATCTCGGAAAAAGCACCTTATGGCTGGACACCTACGGCAGAAGCTGCGGACACAGCGGCAGTTACAGCACCAACAACCAAATCACCGGGCGCGAGCTGTTAATGCCCGATGAGGTGCGTATGCTCGACAACCGCTACGCGCTCCTGTTCATCCGGGGCGAGGGGCCGATTCTGGACGAGAAGTATGATATTTTGAAGCACCCGGATGTGGCGCTGATCACGGACGGGAAAGCAGAGCCATACCGCCACGGAGGGACGGAGAACGCCGTGGACACCCTCACCCTTACGGGGACTGACCTCCCCCATGTTTCTCATGATGAGTTGGCAAACGCTGACTTTGATATTCTGTCCGACACGGACATGGAAGCCATATTCCACATCAAAAAGGAGGACGCACAATATGAAATTTTTGGGTAAGAAGGACAAGGAAACCCACAAGCTGCCGTTTGCGAAGCAATGCGCACCACAGTGCGGTGCGCAAGGCACTCAGCGGTCTGCGAAGCAGATGGCGCCGAATGGCGGAAAGCTGCCGATGGGCAAAAAGAGCCGGACGGCGTTTACAGTCTATGCGGCGGTGGTGCTGTGCCTGACCTGCTTCACCACACCGGCTTTGCCGCCAGCGATCCGCTTGCGGTGGTCAGCAACCTGTCCGATTTCATTTTCGGTTTGATTCGCGCCGTCGGCCTCATCCTGCTCGGCTTGGGCGTGGTGCAGGTGGGCTTGTCGTTCCAGAGCCATGACCCCTCCCAGCGTTCGCAAGGTTTTCTTACGCTGGCGGGCGGCCTGGTGATTACTTTTGTCAAAGAGGTTTTCTTATTACAGGCTGACAAAAGAGCGTATCCAATAGGCGGATACGCTCTACATAAAACAAAAAACACATTGACAGGTATCTATACATATGATAACATATAGACAGTTGTCAATGTGAGGTGATTGCAATGCATGAAATGGATGTGGCTTTAATCTGTAAGGCACTTGGCGATTCCAACAGATTAAAAATTGTAAAAATGCTGTCGGACGGAGAAAAATGCGGCTGCAAGCTGCTGGAAGCCTTTGAGATTACCCAGCCTACCCTGTCCCATCATATGAAAATACTCTGTGATTGTGGATTGGTGACGGCGCGAAAGGAAGGAAAATGGACGCACTACTCGCTTTCCTGCGAAACGCTGTCCGCATTCAAAGACTTTGTGTCGGCCTTGAGTTGTTGTAAGGATGGTGATTGCGTATGTCGGCAATAGGGGATTTTATCGGGGATCAAATCCTCGGGATGAAGTGGCTGAATGAACTAATCGGCATGGGGCTTTCCGCGCTAGGCTTGGACATTACCTCCCGGGTCGGAGGCAGCGCACAGTTTTATCTCTATGACGTGATCAAAATCACGGTGCTGCTGTGTTTCCTGATTCTGTTTATCAGCTATATTCAAAGCTATTTTCCGCCTGAGCGAAGCAAAAAGCTGCTGGGGCGGTTTCACGGAATCTGGGCGAATATCATTGCCGCTTTGCTCGGCACGGTAACGCCCTTTTGCTCCTGTTCGTCCATCCCGCTTTTTATCGGCTTCACCAGCGCGGGCCTGCCGCTTGGCGTGACTTTTTCTTTTTTGATTTCCTCACCGATGGTCGATTTAGGAAGCCTGCTTTTATTGACCAGTATATTTGGATGGGATATCGCCGTGGCTTATGTGATCGTCGGCCTTGTAATCGCGGTAGTTGGCGGCACGTTAATTGAGAAATTTCACATGGAAAAATATGTGGAGAGCTTTATCAAAAGTGCCGGGTCGGTGGATATTGAATCCCCAACGCTCACCCAAAAGGAGCGGCTGGTTTACGCAAAGGATCAGACCGTTTCGACTTTCAAGAAGGTGTTCCCGTATATCCTCGTTGGCGTTGGCATTGGAGCGGTCATTCACAACTGGATTCCGCAGAAATGGATTGAAACGGTACTCGGCAGCAACAATCCCTTTGGCGTCATTCTGGCAACCGCCGTTGGTATTCCGATGTATGCGGATATCTTCGGCACGATTCCCGTCGCGGAGGCGCTGTTGGCGAAAGGCGCGCAGCTTGGCACGATTCTCAGCTTTATGATGGCGGTAACGACGCTCTCGCTTCCGTCCCTCATTATGCTGAAAAAAGCGGTCAAGCCGAAGCTTCTGGCTGTTTTCATCGGCATATGTACGGCAGGAATTGTGATTGTCGGTTATCTGTTTAACGCATTTCAATATCTATTTATATAGGAGGATGGCATGATGGGCTTATTCGGAAAGAAAAAGGAAAATACGGCTTGCCGCTGTGGTGCAAACTGCAATGGTGAAACCATGAAAGCGGCGGAAGAATGCAAAGCGGGCGGTGCTGGGATCAAAATTCTCGGCTCCGGCTGCGCGAAGTGCAAGCAGCTTGAAGCCAATACATTGGCGGCGCTGAAGCAGCTCGGCATTGATACGGCCATAGACCATGTGACGGATTTCACGCAGATTGCGGCATACGGCGTGATGACTACCCCAGCTCTTGTTGTGGACGGCAAAGTGATTTCCTACGGGAAAGTGCTGACAACGCAGGAGGTTGCTAAACTGCTGATGAAAGCGAGATAACGTCATGCAATGTAAAAATGTCAAGGAGTGTAGCTGCTCCAAGCTAACCTGCCCGAATCATGGAAAATGCTGCGCCTGTGTGGTGAAGCACCGTACCACGGACAGCCTGCCGTTTTGTTTGTTTCCCGATAATGGAGGCGATAAATCCAACCGCAATCATTATGAGGTCTTGAAAAAGCGGTTTGAAAAATAACAGAATATAGAACTACATAGCCGATAGATTCTGCTTTGTGCAGTATCTACCGGCTATTCTTATGCCTAAAAACGAAGGAGGTTTTCAAATGTTAGCCAAAGAAAAATCAAGGAAGGAGGAATCATTTTGTCCGATAACTGGGTCGTACAAAATCTTGAAAACGCCCTGAACACATGGAATCAAAAGCTGGCGGAAATCTGGCAGCTAATCACACAGTCGCCGGAGCAGTTCAAAGGCGGGACGATCTGGAACGTCATCGTGGGTATCCACGGCGCGGTGCAGGCCATCGGCCTTGCGCTGCCGGTGCTGTTTTTCGTCATCGGCGTTATGCGTACTTGTGGAAGCCTTGCCGAAACGAAGCGCCCGGAGACAGCTTTGAAGCTGTTTATCCGTTTCGCTTTGGCGAAAGGCATTGTCACCTATGGCTTGCAGCTTATGATGGCGCTGTTTCAGATTGTGCAGGGCTTGGTCAGCACCATTATGAACGCGGCGGGCTTCGGCACGGCGCAGCAAACCGTCTTGCCGCAGGAAATCGTCACCGCCGTGGAAAGCTGCGGTTTCTTTGAATCCATCCCCTTGTGGGCGGTGACGCTGATCGGCGGCTTGTTTATTACGGTGCTGTCGTTCCTCATGATTATGACCGTTTACTGAAGATTTTTTAAGCTGTATCTTTACACGGCGATTGCCCCTGTTCCGCTTTCCACCTTTGCCGGGGAGCCTACGCACAATGTCGGCAAGAGCTTTATCAAATCCTACGCCGCCGTCTGCTTGGAGGGCGCGATCATTGTGCTGGCCTGCATTATTTTCTCCCTGTTCGCGGCTTCGCCGCCCACGGTTGACCCCAATGCGGCGGCGGTGACGCAGGTATGGAGCTATGTGGGCGAGTTGATTTTTAACATGCTCGTTCTCGTGGGCGCTGTAAAAATGGCCGACCGCATTGTGCGCGAGATGATGGGCTTATAAAAGAAAAAACGCTGAAATCATTTCAGCGTTTTTCCATGATTCGATATAGGGACAAGGGGCTGATTGGTTTTGGCATCTAAAACCGTACCGTCCTCTGCAACGGTAATCTGATCGACAGGGATTCCCAATTCTCTTGCACGGGCAATCTGCCACGCAATGTCCTCCTCAAAGGCTTTTCATATTGGCAGACGCTGTGTTTTTGTCGAATTACCTTTATTAACGAGACAATCCAGCTAAGTAAGACAAGACCAATCAGGATGTATAGGCCGAGCAAAACGAGTTGTTCATTCTTACTTGTCCAGTCGGTGAAAAACGTGCTAATGACGGCAACCAGAAAATAAATAAGCGGAATCGTTAAACGTAATTTCCCCGATACCCTGAACAGAAATGACAACAACAGTAAACCGATAGAAAACGACAGCGATATAATCAATGCAATTGGCATAGGAAATCATCCCCTTTTCTTTTTATTTTACCATAATTTTCAGTAGAAGCAAGAATGCAAATTACAAATAGGAGGGATTTTCTTGGAAGTAAAGATTAACCGGGAGATTCGGAACTACACCGAATCCATGTTTTTCGGATTGTCCATGCGGCAATTCATTTTTTCGATTCTGGCCTGCGGCGTCGCCGTGGGTCTTTATTTTATCTTGCGCCCGTATTTCGGCACGGAAACCCTGTCGTGGATGTGTATTCTCGGCGCGGCTCCTTTCGCGGTGATGGGCTTCATCACCTATCACGGCATGACGGCGGAGAAGTTTCTTTGGGCGTGGCTGCGCTCGGAACTGTTCGAACCGAAGGAGCTGCGCTTTGAAGCCTCGAATTTCTATTATGAGGCACTCCGGGGCGTTATCGAAACCCACGAGAAGGAGGTCAAGCATGATTAAAACCCTCAAAAATCTGCTGAAGCAGGATAAGGAACGCTATACCGTCCCCCGGAAAGTGCAAGACGTGATTCCGATCCGGCGCATTTGGAAGGACGGCATTTTTATGGTGGGCTGCAAATTTGCCAAGACCTATCAATTTACCGACATCAACTACCTTGTAGCCAGTCGGGAGGATAAGGAATCCATGTTCCTCTCCTACTCCGAACTGCTGAACAGTCTGGATTCCGGCGCGACCACCAAAATCACCATCAACAACCGCCGCTTGAACAAGGCGAATTTCGAACAGTCCATTCTCATGCCCATGCGCGGCGATTTCCGCGACGAGTACCGCGGGGAATACAATCAAATGCTGCTGGACAAGGCCACCGGCGCGAACGGGATTATGCAGGAAAAGTATCTCACCATCACGGTGAACAAAAAGGACGTGGAGGAAGCGCGGACATACTTTGCCCGCGTAGGCGCTGACCTGATTTCCCACTTTGCCGCCCTCGGCTCCAAATGCACCGAACTGGACGCGGAGGATAAGCTGCGCGTCCTCCACGATTTCTACCGGCAGGGCGAGGAAGCCGCCTTCCACTTCGACCCCCGCGACATGATGAAGAAAGGCCACGACTTCCGCGACTATATCTGCCCGGATTCCATTGAAAAGAACAGCGACCATCTGAAGCTGGGCGAAAAATTCTGCCGGGTACTGTTTCTCAAGGATTACGCCAGCTATATCAAGGACAGCATGGTGACGGAGCTGACCGATTTTAACCGCAACATGATGTTGTCTATCGACGTTGTTCCCATTCCCACCGACGAGGCGGTGCGCGAGGTGGAAAACCGTTTGCTGGGCGTGGAAACGAATATCACCAACTGGCAGCGCCGCCAGAATACCAATAACAATTTCTCGGCGGTTGTGCCATATGATATGGAACTCCAGCGCAAGTAATCCAAAGAGTTCCTCGACGACCTCACCACCCGCGACCAGCGCATGATGTTCGCCGTCATCACAATGGTGATTACCGCCGACAGCAAGGAGCAGCTTGACAGCGACACCGAAGCGGTGCTCTCCGTCGCCCGGAAGCATATGTGCCAGCTTGCGCCCCTCAAATTCCAGCAATTCGACGGCCTGAACACTGTGCTCCCCATCGGCGCGAGGAAAATCAATGTTTTCCGCACCCTCACCACCGAATCCTTGGCGGTTTTTATGCCCTTTAAGGTGCAGGAGATTCAGGATCGGGGCGGCATTTACTTCGGGGAAAACGCCATCTCCCACAACCTCATTCTGTGCAACAAGGAAAATCTGCTCAACCAATCGGCCTTTCTGCTGGGCGTTCCCGGCTCGGGCAAATCCTTCAGCGCGAAAGAACTCATTGCCTTTTTGATTCTGAACACCGACGAGGACGTGCTGGTCTGCGACCCAGAGGGAGAGTTTGCCCCGCTGATCCGTGCGCTGGGCGAGGATATTTCCACCGTCATCCGCATGGCGGCGGGCGGCAAAGACCGCTTGAACGCCATGTATATGGTGGAGGGCTACGGCGAGAACAATCCCATTGTGGAGAAATCGCAGTTTATCATGTCCCTCGTGGAGCAGATTGATAAAAACGGCGTCGGCCCGCAGCAGAAATCCATCATTGACCGCTGCACGGCGCTGGTGTACGGAGAGGCGGAGAAGGCCGGGAAGGTCGCTACGCTCTGCGATTTGCGGAACAAGCTGCTTACCCAGCCGGAGGACAAGGCAAGGGAAATCGCCCTGTCGATGGAGCTGTTCACCACCGGCTCTCTGGATATTTTCGGGCATGAAAGCACCGTCAATCTGGATAAGCGCGTGGTGGTGTTCGACATTCACGACCTCGGCGCACAGCTAAAGCCCACCGGCCTGCTGGTTATCACCGACACCATCTTAAACCGCGTCACGGAGAATTGGAAGCGCGGCAAGCGCACCCATGTGTTTATCGACGAATTTCATGTGGTGTTCGAGAACGAGCAAAGCGGGATTTTCTTCAATTCCGCTTGGCGGCAATTCCGAAAGCGTGGAGCCTATCCCACCGCCATCACGCAGAATGTGGAGTATCTGCTGGATTCGGTGCAGGCCAGCACCATGCTTTCCAACTCAGAATTTGTGGTCATGCTCAATCAGGCGGCCTCCGACCGCGCGAAGCTGGCAAAGCTGCTGAATATTTCCGACGAGCAGATGAGTTATGTCACCAACGCGGACGCGGGCTGCGGCCTGATTAAATACGGCAGCGCCCTCGTCCCCTTTATCAACCGATTCCCGAAGAACACCAAATTGTACGAACTGATGACGACCCGCCCCGGCGAGGGCGTATTTGGAGGTGGCGTAAATGGAAACCGCTAAATTGAGCATTCAACCGCAGATCATCGACCTGTATGCGGTGCTGGAGCAAAACGGGCTTTTCAAGCAGAAAGAGGAAGTGAAATCCCTTGTGGGCTATATCGAGGGCATGGAGGAAAAGCTCGGGCAGATGATGGGCGAGATTCAGGACATGCACACGCAGGTCAGCCGCCTGCACGACCAGACGCTCCATGCCAAATGCTCCCAGCTTGTCGTTAAAGCCGGGGACAAAATCCAGCAGGCAAAGACAATGGTTTCCGTCACGAAGGGGAAGCTGATGGATTCCGCCGGAAACGCCGTCAAGACCTTCAAGGAAAAAGGCCGGTCTGCGCTTGTGCAGGCGGTGGAGGCCATGCGGATTCCCGCCGCCCTCTCCCGTCTGAAAAACGGCTTTTCCCATACGGCGGAGGCTATGCGCCAGAGCGCCGGGCGGCTGGATACCATGCGGGAGGAACTCCACGAAATGGGCGGCCACATGAAAAACGCCGGACGCGCCCTGCTGGGGAAACCGGCAAAACAGGCGGAGCAGCTTGCCTCCGACAAGGGCATTCTTGCGGGGCTGCGGAGTGTTCTGGAATCCTGCGGCAAGGCGTTTTCCCATATGGAGCGCGGCGCGGATACCCTGATGGGTAAAATCCAGAACGGCAAAGCGCCGGAGGGAAAAAAGCGGTCGGTGAAATCCGAGCTGCGGCAACTGAAAACCGGGCATACGGAACAAGTCAAAGCGCCCCTTCCAAAAGAACAGGCGCGGTAAAACAGGAGGACAACCGAATATGAAAAGCAAACTGATGATTGCGGGGGCGGCCTTGTGCGCCGCCCTTTTTTCCGGCTTTATGCTGGTGCGGGAACACCACGACGGCCAGTAGAGCGCCGAAGCCTTTGAAAGCGTCGCGGGGCTGGTGCGGGAGGATTCCGAACTTCCCGCGCCGGACTCCGAAACGGAAGAAACGCCAGCCCCGGAGCTGACGGCCTTTGAAAAATACGCGGAGGTATTCGCGCAGAACGACGACCTGATCGGCTGGATTTCCATTCCGGGGACACGGATTGATTACCCGGTCATGCAGACCAAAGACAACCCCGATTATTACCTGAAGCACAGCTTCCAAAAAGCGTACAGCAACTATGGCGTTCCCTATGCCGCCGAAAGCTGCGACGCGGATATTTCCGACAACATGGTGCTTTATGGCCACCACATGAATGACGGCTCCATGTTCTCCGACCTGTGCAAATATGAGGACGAGGATTTTTACAGGGAGCATAAGACCATCCGCTTTGACACGCTGGGCGGCTATGGGGAGTATGAGGTGATTGCCGCGTTCAAGACCGCCGCCTACTCGGAGCAGGGCTTCAAGTATTATCATTTTGTCAGCGCAGAGAGCGAAGCCGCCTTTGATGAATATATCGCAAGGTGCAAGGAACTGGCTCTTTACGATACCGGCGTGACCGCTGGGTACGGCGACAAGCTGATTACCCTTTCCACCTGTGAGTATTCGCAGCAAAACGGCAGGATGGTCGTTGTGGCGAAAAAGATAGTTTCGCCGCCGCTGGAGGTGGGCGGCAATGAAGTCTGAAATATTTGTAGTGTCCCTTTCGGGCGGCAAGGATTCCAGCGCCATGCTCCTGCGGCTTTTGGAGGAAAACCGCCCTGTTGACCTGATTCTCTATTGCGACACCGGGCTGGAATTTCCACAGATGTACGACCACCTCAACCGACTGGAAGCCTGCACCGGCAGAGAGATTGTGCGTCTGAAAGCGCCCCATGATTTTGAGTATTATTTCTACCGCTACCATCCAACACGCAAAAACCCGGCGCTGGAACAGTACGACGGCATGAGCTGGCCGGGGCCGCGCAATCGCTGGTGTACCGCCATGATGAAAACCCGTATTATGAACGCTTATCTAAAAAATCTGAAAGAGGAATACACGGTAATCGAATATGTGGGGATTGCCGCCGATGAAGCAAAACGAATCAAGGAAAAAAGCTACCCGCTTGTGGATTGGGGAATGACAGAAAAAGACTGCCTTTCCTACTGCTACAAGCGGGGCTTTTCATGGGGCGGCCTGTATGAACTGTTCAGCCGCGTTTCATGCTGGTGCTGTCCGCTTCAAGGGTTTGCCGCACTTAGAAAGCTGTATGAGCATTTCCCGGATTTGTGGCGGCAGCTTGAAAAGTGGGATGAAAGCACATGGCGGCAGTTTCGCGCGGATTATTCCGTCCGTGAGCTTGCCGTTCGATTTGATTTTGAAAAGACGTGGCAGGCACAGGGCGGGAAGCTCCGCAGCCGTGCTTTCTTTGCGGCATTGAAGGAGGAATTGGCGCGGTGCGGATGGGAGGCGATTGAAAATGCCGAAGATTAAGACGCGGGATGTAGTCAAGGGAACGGTCAAGGCCATTGATAAATCGGCAACCGCCGCCGAACGGATGAAACAGGCGTTTGTCCGAACAAAGGATAAGGCGGAACACAGCGCCATTGTCGAGGAAACCTCACCGGGCGAATATGCGGCTGACCGTGTTTCGGGCGGTGTGGATTCCGCAGCGCGTGAGGCTGTTTATCAATTTGACAAACAGGGGCGCAAGGGTGTGAAAACAACCAAAGAGAATATTTCCAAAGCAAAGGAGCATATCCAGACGCGGCGGGCCGCTGCCGACAGCCAAAAAAACAAGCCCGGCGCAAAGCGGCTGAAAGTGTCCGGCGTTCTGCCCCAAGCGGCAAGAAAACCATTAAAACGGTGGATCGGGGCGGAAAGACCATTAAGCAGACGGCAAAATCCACCGCCAAAGGTACGGTGAAGACCGCCCGGAAAACGGTCAAGACCGCCGAGCGCACAGCAAAGACCACCATCAAAACCACACAGCAGGCGGCAAAGGCGGCGCAGAAAACCGCACAGGCTACGGCGAAAGCGACACGGGTTGCGGCTCAGGCCACCCGCGCCGCTGCCAAAGCCGCCGTTGTCACAGCAAAAGCGGCGGTAAAAGCGACGATTGCCGCCGTGAAAGCGATTATCGCCGGGACAAAGGCGCTGATCGCCGCCATTGCAGCCGGGGGCTGGATTGCGGTTGTCGTCATTATCATTATCTGCCTGATCGGATTAATTGTCGGCTCCTGCTTCGGTATTTTCTTTTCCGGCGAGGACAGCGGCACAGGCCAGACCATGCAGACCGTGGTGCGGGAAATCAACACCGAATACCAAGACCGGCTGGACGAGGTGAAAGCCTCCCACAGCTACGATGTGCTGGAAATGTCCGGCTCCCGTGCCGTTTGGCCGGAGGTACTTGCCATCTATGCGGTCAAGACCACCACCGACCCGGACAATGCGCAGGAAGTCGCCACGATTGATGATTCCAAAAAAGCGATTCTAAAAGAACTTTTCTGGCGGATGAACGAAATTTCTTCCCGCACCGAGACGAAAACGGAAACCGTCATCGAAGAAAGCGACGACGGCCACGGGAACATTGTGGAAACGGAAACCACCGTTACCCGCACCTATCTCTATATCACCGTCAGCCACAAGACCGCCGAGGAAATGGCGGCGCAGTATGGGTTTACCGCAGACCAGCGGGAGCAGCTTGCCGAACTGCTTGCGGAGGAAAACCGTTCGCTGTGGAGCGTCGTTCTTTATGGGATCAGCGCAGGCGACAGCGAAATTGTCGCGGTGGCGCTCTCGCAGGTCGGCAACGTGGGCGGTGAGCCTTATTGGAGCTGGTACGGTTTCGAGGGGCGCGTGGAATGGTGCGCCTGCTTCGTTTCGTGGTGCGCCAACGAGTGCGGCTATATCGAGGCCGGGGTGATTCCCAAGTATGTGGGCTGCGTTTGGGGCGTTCAGTGGTTTCAGGAGCGCGGGCTTTGGCAGGATAACAGCTATGAGCCGCGCCCCGGCGACATCATCTTTTTTGATTGGGATTCACCCGACGGCGTTTCCGGCCCGCAAGACGGAGAATCCGACCATACCGGCATTGTGGAAAAGGTCGAGAACGGCAGGGTTTACACCGTGGAGGGCAATTCAGGCGACTCCTGCCGTCAAAGGGATTATCCCATCGGCTACTATGAAATCCTCGGCTACGGCACACCGGCATATTAACAATCACTAAAAAGGAAAAGCCCAGCCGCGCAGGCGGCTGGGTACATTACATGAGGATAGATACAAAACTCAAATTTGCACACTTTTTCTTATGATGTAGTTCAGGTATAATATGAATATAGAGCCTTTCAAAAAGGTCGTTTCTCTGCCTCTGTATGTTACACTACCGTTGGAGGCGTAACCATTGACAAAAAATGACTTATTGATTGAGGATGAAGAATCTATCCAGAGAATAGATAATGCGTTTCTGAAGAACGCTGGATATATCGTTATTCTATCCAGTGAGGTTCACAGCAGTTTTTTAATTGCCTGTTTGTTAAAGAAAAATTTTGCAGTAACATTTCACGGACATTTGCTTGATATACTACCTGCAAAAAGGAAAGGAAATGAGGATATGAAACACGTTTTAGTTGTTGAGGACGACAGCTTTTTGAATAAAATGCTTTCTTATAATTTGACGGCGGACGGATATGAAATAACTTCTGTTTTAACTGCAAGGGCGGCAGCAGATGTCTTGGACTCACGGGAATTTGATTTAGTCCTGCTGGATATTAACCTGCCGGACGGAAACGGGTATGACTTATGCAGGCTGATTAAGCCAAAATACCCGGATACCATCGTGATTTTCCTTACTGCCAACGATCAGGAAAGCGACCAGATACGGGGCTACGAAGTGGGGGCGGTGGATTATATCACAAAGCCCTTTGTCATTGGTGCTTTGCAACGAAAGATCAAAGCCATGTTCGCTATGTTGGAACACCATAAGCCTGCAAAGGATATTTATGACGATGGGCGGTTGTTCCTTGACTTTTCCGAGCAGGCCGCTACATTGAACGGCAAGCCCTTAACCCTCTCCTCGATGGAATATAAAATGCTGAACCTGTTTCGCAAAAATCCAAAGCAGGTTCTGACCCGCAGGCAGCTTTTGGAGAAGCTGTGGGATGTGGATGAGAAATTTGTTGATGAACATACGCTGACAACAACGATCAGCCGTATTCGCAGTAAAATTGAAGCAGACGGCGGTACGCCCTATATCAAAACCATTTACGGTATGGGCTATCAATGGACGGGAGGCGAGGCAAAATGAAAGTAAATAACCTCTCTGTTAAGCGCCTATTTCGATGGACCTGCATAGGCGTTTTGCTCTCTATGGCAGCCATTTCCTTTCTCCTATTTGCCGTCACGCTTGAAAAAAGAGTGCTGCTTACAGGAGGCGCACTCACTCTTTGTGCTCTCGTATGGTTTTTTGTACTGACACATTTTTTCGGAAAGCGGCTTTCCCTTTTTACCTCCGACTTATGCAAAACACTGGACAATATGATAGATGGCGCCGAAGAACCAGAGCAGGCGGACGACAGCGAAACGCTCCTTGCCCGCATCAGCCACCGCCTTTCCCGCCTTTATCAGATTATGCAGGAAAACCGTCGCAAGGTAGAGGAAGAACGGCAGGAACTTCAATCTCTTGTGTCGGATATTTCCCATCAGGTGAAAACGCCGGTGAGCAATCTGAAAATGGCAACGGACACTCTGCTTACAAAGCCAGTGACAGAATCGGAACGCATTGATTTTATCCAAGGAATCCGTGCCCAGACGGACAGGCTGGATTTTCTTTTTCAAGCCCTTGTGAAAACCTCCCGGCTGGAAACAGGTGCCGTACAGCTGCAAAAGAATATCGGGCTACTCTATGACACCGTGGCCCAGGCTATGAGCGGAATTGTCTATGCCGCGGAGAAAAAGCAAATCTCTGTGTTGGTGAACTGCCCGGAAGATCTATCTGTCTCCCATGACAGTAAATGGACTGCGGAGGCCATTTTTAATCTGTTGGATAACGCAGTAAAATACACACCGGAGGGCGGTAAAATCACCGTAGCCGTCGAAGAATGGGAAATGTATGTTGAAATAAAAGTGACGGACACTGGCAAAGGCATTTCCGAAAGCAATCAGGCGACGATTTTCCGTCGTTTCTATCGCGAGGAGGACGTTCACGAACAACCGGGCGTCGGTATCGGTTTGTATCTAACCCGTGAGATTATTACCCAGCAGGGTGGCTACATGAAAGTGGTATCGGAATTAGGAAAAGGCTCCGCCTTCTCTGTGATACTTCCTATTCGATAAGCTGGCGGCGGACAGCACTTTGACGCTGCCTGCCGCAATTTCTTTTTGAAATGTCCGCGATGTGTTACATTTTAGCGTGTTTTTTCAACGGATTTCTTATGTCCTCGGACATTTCTGTAACCTTTGCTTTTTACACTATCCTTATCAACAGGCGGAGAGCCTTGAAAGGAGTTTTGAAATATGAGTATTTTACAGACGACTGATCTCAAAAAATACTATGGCGAGGAGCCGAACATCACCCGCGCACTTGACGAAGTTCATTTTACCGTAGAAGATGGCGAGTTTGTAGCCGTTGTCGGTACGTCCGGTAGCGGCAAATCAACCTTATTACACATGATAGGCGGGCTGGACACGCCTACTTCCGGCAGCGTTGTCGTGAGGGATAAGGATATTTCAAAGATGAATGATGAGCAGCTTACCATTTTTCGCCGCCGCAATATTGGCTTTATCTTTCAAAATTATAACCTCGTTCCCATTCTCAATGTGTATGAAAATATTGTTCTGCCGGTAGAACTGGACGGAGATACTGTGGACAAACGTTTTTTGGACAATATCGTGAATATGCTGGGGCTGGATAACAAGCTGAAAAATATGCCGAATAACCTTTCCGGCGGTCAGCAGCAGCGGGTAGCGATTGCCCGTGCCTTGATTACCAAACCGGCAATTATCCTGGCTGATGAACCAACTGGTAATCTTGACAGCAAGACCAGCGCCGATGTACTCGGCCTTATCAAACGTACCAGTGCGGAATTTCATCAAACCATTGTGATGATTACTCACGACAACGATATCGCCCGCCTTGCTGATCGAATTGTTCGCATTGAGGACGGAAAAATTGTAGGTTAAGGGGGGAAACGTTATGACATGGCCTTTTGAGAATGATACCAGTACAATCATTAAGAAGCTGACAAAAAGGAGCCTGAAAGCCAATAAGCGTCGCAACTTCTTTCTTGTTATGGCTATCATGCTTACCACCTTACTGATCGGTTCCGTTTTCAGCGTTGGCATGAGCCTCATGGAATCTGTAAAGATGGAACAAATACGCTTTGCAGGTACAATGGCCCACGCCGCCGTAGGCCATCCCACTGCGGAGCAGATCGAACAGCTTTACGCTTTAGATTATGTAAAAGCGGTTGGCACTGGCAACAGCATCGGGGTTGTTAAAAATACAGCGGAAATGGGAAATATCAGTTTGACCTTACACTATTTTGATAGAACTGAATGGGAAGAACTGCGCGCCCCTGCCTATGTAGATATAGAAGGGTACTATCCTGAAAAAGAAAATGAAATCATGGTTTCCCGCGAAATGCTGGTACAGATGGGAATTGATACCCCATCTATTGGCATGGAAATCCCCCTTACCTATTACACGGATGACGAAAACAAGGATTCACTGATTCAGGAACCCTTTCTCTTGTCAGGGTGGTTCACAAGCTATGCTTTTGTCCAATCAGCCGATACTGCCGATGTGATTTTCGTTTCCCAGGCATTATCACAAAGATATGGAAAGACCGTGGAAAAGGATGGTTCCGCAACGCTCTTGTTTGTTGACGAGTCCAGGGTTTCAGAATACTGTAACGCATTAGTGGCCGATTTGGGTTTGGCAGAAGATCAACCAATTGCGAAAGTACAACTCTATGACACAGATGCAGGCCAGGAAATCGCCACTTTGCTTACCTTGTGCGCGATTGCGATTTTCCTGATTTTTACGGGATATTTATTGATTTATAATATCCTGTATATTTCTATCTCCCGTGATGTGCAGTTTTACGGACTTCTCAAAACTATTGGAGCAACGCCGAAGCAGATCAAGCGTGTTGTTATTCGGCAGGTAATGCGCCTGTGCCTCATTGGAATCCCCATTGGGATTATCCTCTCGTTGCTGCTCTCGTTATGGGTGGTTCCATTCTTTATTTCAGAGCTTGGAGCCGTTTCCACAGAAAAAGCCGTTGTGTCCTTCTCACCAATGATCTATATCGGTGCGGTGCTCTTTCCTCTACTTACAGCCATATTGGGAGCATCAAAACCCGCAAGAAAAGCCGCGAGTATTTCCCCCATAGAAGCGCAGAAATTTACGGGAATTATGGGGACAGCGAAACATGTCCGGTCATTTGCACATGGGAAACCGTATCGAATGGCCTGGCGTAATATCTTCCGGGATAAAAAACGTGCAGGGGTGGTACTGCTCAGTTTATTCTTAGGTGTAACGACCTTTCTATCGGTTACGACATTGGTTATCAGCACAGATGTTTCAAAGTATATTGACGCTGCTTTTGAAAGTGATTTTGTGCTGGAGAATGAGGCATGGCCCGCACAAAAGTTTGATGATTCACTGACACAACGGCTGATCATGATCCCTGGGGTGGAAAATCTCCACCCTACAACATGGGAAAAAATGAGTTTGGATTACTCGGAAGTTTTCAGAAAATATATCGCCAACCATCCCATGCAAGAGCAGGTTTCCACTTTGTCAGAGCAGGATATTGCGGATAATTTCAACGGATTTCTTCTGGGTGTTGATGGGGAAGTGCTGACAAAATATCGTGACGCACTTGGCAACCCGATTGATACTGAGGCATTTGAGCGTGGAGATATTGCTTTAATTGCCACCGACTATCCCGAATTGTTTCCCAATGTTCAAGAGCTGACCATCACGCCTTCTTATCAAGGGGAAAGCAGCGTATCCAGCAATCAAAAATATGAACTTTCCCTTGGCGGTTTTGTTCCATTCAGCTATAAAGGCATTGGCACCAGCCTCGCGCCTACCGTGATCGTGTCAAACACCATCATGCGGGAGTGGTTCGGAGAGCCAGCAGTGGGACAGCTTGACATGAATGTTTCCAGTGGCTATGAGCAAAACGCATGGATTGCATTGAAGCGGATGATAAGAAACGATTCTGAAATTTCGCTGACATCACGAATTGAGTCTATGGAAGAACTGAATCGTGCAAAAATGGCTGTATTGGTTCTTGGAGGAAGTATCTCGCTTGTGATCGCTCTTATTGGAATCCTCAATTTTGTAAATGTCATGTCGGTCAGTGTTGTGGCCCGCAAGCGTGAATTGGCAACGCTTGAATCTATTGGAATGAGCCATAAGCAGGTTCGGAAAATGCTGATAAACGAGGGGCTTTACTATGCAGTTATCACGCTGGTTCTTGTTTTGTCCATCGGCAATCTGATTGCATATGGTATCTTCAAATTATTCCAGCAGCAAGTGAGTTTTGCGGTATTTACCTATCCCTTTATTCCTGCGGTAATCATCGCTCTGGTGATATTGGCAGTTTGCTTTATAACGCCGAGGAGGATGTATCGCTCTCTCAGCAGGGAAACGATTACGGAGCGGTTAAGGGAAACGGATTAAGTACCAGAACACGTCATTGTTGACAAAGGTGGGCGGCTGGGCCGCCCACCTTTTGTTTTCCCTGCATCAACCAAACATAATTATTTTGAAATGTCCGCGCTTTGTAACATTTCGGCCTGTTTTTCTGTCGAAACCTAATACTGCTCGGACATTTCTGTGACCTTTGAGTTTTACTATGTAGGCAAGTTAAATAATGTTTTGTTTAGTGGAAGATAAATGCTGACCGGTAGGTGGAACCAGAAACAGGCAAAGCACTTATATATCATGGCTATCAAAGAGTCAGATAGGAAGACGCAGAACCGATGAACCTGTGAGAAACTCCCACCGACATCGGCTCTTCCTTATTCTTTGGGCTGACTGTCCAGCGCGGCCTTAATCGTTGCTTTGATGATCTGCATAGAACGCTCGTCGCAGTTATACAGCATACGGACAAGCCTCTCCATCTCGGCATCCTCGACCTGCTTTTCATGGAAGAAAATCTGATCAGGCAAAATGGACAGCTCCCGAATCAGCTTGTAGAGAATGTCATAGCTGGGCTTTTTGCCCTCGTTTTCAATACGATATATAAACCTTTCGGTCACTCCGACCTTGCTTGCCAGAGCTTCGACCGTAACATCTGCCTTAACGCGAGCATTCTTGATGACCTCACCAAACATTTCATGTTGATTCTGCACCTTTGGTTCACCCCTCCTTCTATTTTACAGATTTATGCTAATTTTATAATGGCATGACAGTTCAGATTTTATAGAACCAACAGTGCGTAAAAATAAATTAGAGTCGTATATGCAGCCCTGCCAATAAAAAAAACGAGGTTTTGGCAGGGTGGTTTAACACGCCTATCCTTCCAGTCCAAAGTTTTTGGTTTGGAGGGGTATTATATGCGCTGGGCTTCCTGCGTTTCGCTGCTGATTCGAAGCAGCGAGTATAATTTTATGTAGGCCGAATATCCCATAATAGTATACGGTCAAAAAAACCTCCTGTTTTACAACGGGATTTTTTACCTCTTGTAATGAACTTCCATGCCATAATCACCATGAATTAAAAAGAAACGCACTTGCAGTATGGGATAGCGTCCCATCGTGCAGGTGCATTTTTGCTTGTAGCGAAAGTTCCTTTCCACGTTGTAGAGGGCCGCCCGATCACTCTGAATCTCTCAAATTCAGAGTGATCGGAGGTAACCAGCGTGGACGCTGATAAAAAAAGGATATGGATTCGCGGCCAATTTGTAGAGGTCGCTGACGATGTGTATGAGGTCTATACAAAGGGTAGCAGGAAAATGCGCTACTTTGAAAATGACCTGAAAACAGAACGATTTGTTGTTGGTAAGGACGGACAGCTTGAACGAACTATCCCCAGCCGGGAGGATTCGCTGGACAGGCTCATGGAGGATAATGCACAGCAGTTTTCCGATGAGTGTGAGAGTGTAGAGGATATAGTGTTCAGAAAAATCTCAGTGGACAAGCTACATACCGCGCTTTCACAACTGCCCAAACAGGATTATGACCTGATTCAAGCGTTATATTTCGAGGAAAGGACAGAGCGTGAATATGCGGAACAGCTTGGAGTTTATCGGAGTGCCGTCCATAAGCGGAAAACACGGATTCTTGAAAAACTAAAAAAACTTTTGGAATAAAGGTGTGCAGACCTCTCGCTCAGCGGCAAATAGAGTGAGAGGTCTTTCTTTTTTGACCTCCCACAGTTCCTTGACAACCGAATACCCATTCATCAAACACATTCCCATTGTTATTGGCGAAAGCCAAGAGCCACGTTAGCGGCTGCGCGATGATCTGCCGGAAGAAAGCAACAAGACGCCACTTTTATAAAATGGTCTTCGGCTTGATTCTTCCCGGCAAGGAGCGAGAAACAGTTGGTTATAAGTGCCGGGCGGTTCCCGGCATGGCGATAACCGACAATGGGGTTAAAGATACTCCCGTCCAGTCTAATGTCCGAGCGTTGAAGCGTCGATAGGGTTCCCACAAAGTCGCATGACTTTGTGGGAAGAGGAGGAGCGACGAAATGAGTGAGATTTTCGCCTTTAGGCGGAAACGAACAAATGAAGTCAGCTCCGACGACGTGAGCCGTCGCAGGCAATGGGGGCGGTTGCGTGAGAACCACGCGAGGGTGAGATTCCCGTGGAGCTGGTACGCCGCCAGCCGTTTGATGACTTCCCGCAGCGATCCGGGGTGTCGAGAACAAATTGGATTGCTGTGAAATACAAGGTCAGCAGCGGGACGGGTCTATGAAAACGGGAGATTCGTTTTATATCTTCCCGACCTCAATTCTGTTCTGCTGCTTGGCCTCTACATAGGCGGCCTGCCGCCTAATTTTCAAAGGGAGGTCTAATATCATGAACAAAACATACTTGCGCGGCGATATGTACTATGCCGATTTGGGCCTGGGGATCGGTTCGGAACAGGAGGGCTATCGCCCTGTCGTCATCATCCAGAACAATGTGGGTAACAAACACAGCCCCACCGTCATTATCGCCTCAATTTCCAGTAAGGTGGGCGCAAAGGCCAAACTGCCTACACACTGCTACATCCACGCCAAGGATGGTTTGGAACTGCCGTCCATCATTCTTTTGGAGCAGCTTCGCACCATTGACAAGCGTCGCCTTGCCGCTTACATTGGACGGTTAGACGAGCGCCACGTCTGTGGTCTGAATCATGCGCTGGCCATCAGTGTCGGACTGATTGAGGAAGCACCTCAAAATTTAGTCATGTGTCTCTGTCCCGCCTGTGCCAATAACTTCTATGGTACAGGCTCTTATTTTTTGCGCAGGGTGAATCCGGCACAGACGGAAAGGGACATCTGTACCTATTGCGGCCAGCGCCCCGGCTTCGATTATGAGGTGGTACAGAGGCAGCCTAAAAATTTAGGCCATGAGTGTTGAGGATAAAGATATGGAGCGTGAACATTTACCACAAAAATCCGAACACTCCGTTAATAATGTCAATTACCAAATCACAGCTTCTTTTCAGGAGGCAGACGACAAAAATTCGGGAGAAGATTTTGTCGATAAAATGAAACGGCTTATCCTATCGGAAGATATAGTGTCACATAACGGAAAAAAGTTATTTGTACATTTGTATTTCATGGTGAATCGCGATACACTCAGCATGAAATATATTTGTCTGACTGCCGGAAAGGAGGAGCTATGCAGTCAAGTAAAAAACAGCACGGAATCACAGCCTTATATCCCCGTCTCTCCCGTGATGACGATGTGCAGGGCGACAGCAACAGCATTGTCAATCAGAAAAAACTGCTTTCTAAGTATGCGAAAGACCACCATTTCCCTAATCCAAAATTTTATGTGGACGACGGATATACCGGCACGAACTTCAACCGTCCGGGCTTTCAGGAACTAATAGAGGATATTGAGGCGGGTTATGTGACGACAGTCATCGTCAAAGATATGTCGCGGCTTGGCAGAAACTATCTTCAAGTGGGCTATTACACCGACACCTATTTTCCCGACCATGATGTCCGCTTCATCGCCATCAACGACGGCGTGGACAGCGAACAGGGGGAAGATGATTTTACGCCGTTTCGCAACATTATGAACGAGTGGTACGCAAAAGATATCAGCCGCAAGGTACGCAGTTCCAAAAAGCTGCGGGGCAATGCCGGTGATCCTCTCTGCCTGCCTCCATACGGCTACAAAAAAGACCCGGACAATCCAAAGCGGTGGATAGTTGATGAAGAAGCCGCCGAGGTGGTGCGAACAATCTACCGCCTCTGCATTGAGGGGAATGGGATAGAAACCACCGCCCGTATTTTGCAGGAAAGCGGCATTTTAACGCCCACTCACTATTGGGCAAGCAAAGGAATCCGCAAGGGCGGCAAGAAATCGCAGGAAACGCCCTGTAAGTGGTGTAAGACGACTATCACGAAGATTCTCACCTTGCAGGAGTACACCGGCGATCTGATAAACTTCAAAACCTATTCCAAGTCTTTCAAAAACAAGCGCAGGCTTGAGAATCCAGCGGAAAAACAAAAGCTGTTTAAGAATCACCATGAGCCGATTATTGACCGCGCTACATGGGAGACGGTGCAAACCATCCGGGTCGGTACAAAGCGCAGACAACCGAAGAATACGGAGAAAAATATGTTTGCGGGACTTCTGTATTGTGCTGACGTTACTTAACGGCAAACATTGATTGAAAAAATAACGGCGGCAACCTTTACAGTTACCACCGCTAATTGGGATTGAACTCCCCGATGAAGTTCAAATAGATATGAATCTCCTGCGATTCCTTGACCTTCGGCTTATCCGCCCTATAAACTGGTTCATGCACAACAATCCTGTCAACGAACGTCCTTGCGACATCTGCCGTCAATTCCGAAATGTCCGAGCAGCGTTCCACGATGTTCATGAAGCTCTGCAGATTCGCTGTTTTGCCCCTGATTTCCTCGACCTCCGCTCGGAGCGTCTCCGTACCGGAAACCAGTTCTTCCTGTTCAGCTTCATAGTCGCCCAGCATTTTGGTAAACCGTTCATCTGATAATTTTCCAGCTACATTATCCTCGTAAATACGCTTGATGATTTTGTCGAGTTCGGCAATTCTGCGGTCGGCCTTGGCAAGCTCCGAGGTCTTGCCTTTGATGGCTCTTTCGCTGTCCTTGATGGTCGCCTTGTGGATAAGCTCAGCGAACTTAGCTTTGTTGCCCTGTGCGAACGCTATCGTTTCCTGGATTTTCTCAAGTACAAGCTGTTCAATATCCTCCCGTCTGATACCGTGCCTGGTGCAGTCGTTCCTGTAATGCTTGTTGGAATTTCGATAGAGAGTGCAGACATAATACTGATACTTGGCGGTGTTGCAGGAAATGGCCAGCTTTGAATTGCAGTCCGCACAAAACAGCAAGCCGCTCAGAGCGGTGCATTCGCCAGCCGTTTTAGTCTGACGCCGGCGGTTTGCCCTGAGCCTTTGGACGGTCTCGAAGGTTTCGTTATCGATAATCGGCTCGTGGTGATGATCGACAACCACCCAATCCTCCTCCGGGCGCACAATGTGCTTTTGATTTTTATAGGACGGCGTGGAGTATTTCTGTGATACCAGCTTGCCGATATACGCTGGATTTTCCGCAATCCTTGAAATATTGTAGGTGAACCACGTGGTATCTCTGTCGGTGTCCGGCATCCCTTTGTGCTTGCGGTAATGAACCATCGGTGTGTCGATTCCCCGCCTGTCAAAGTCTTTCCCGATGGTGTGAGGCCCGTCTCCCGCGATAATCCTTCGATATATCTCCCGAACGATCTCGGCGGCTTCATCGTCTATCTCCCAGACGTTGTTATCGCCGTTCACCGCCCGATAGCCGTATGGCGGCCGGCCGGGGCATTTCCCCTGGAGGGCTTTCGCTCTTTTGACCGCCCGTATTTTCTTACTGGTGTCCCGGCAAAACCACTCGTTGAATACATTGCGAAACGGCGTCAGATCGTTATCCGTGTCGGCTTCCGAGTCCACTCCGTCATTGACCGCAATGAACCTCACTCCGTACTGCGGAAATGTCATTTCCGTATACATGCCGACCTGCAGGTAGTTCCTCCCAAATCTTGACATGTCTTTTACGATAACGGTTCGTACATTACCCGCCTCAACCTCGGCAAGCATCTCTTGAAAGCCAGGACGATTAAATAATGAGGTGTGATAGCGATAGCGGCAAAAAGCTAA